>Ga0075425_100002726_pt1 | contig 17714 bp, 17 predicted proteins | sample SoiMethybrSBSTD4_FD_75300 | JGI IMG/M metagenome (GOLD analysis project Ga0075425, IMG submission 75300) | Bulk soil microbial communities from a Populus tree surrounding site in Tennessee, USA - Soil MetaG P. TD hybrid SBSTD4 | ecosystem: Environmental > Terrestrial > Soil > Tree plantation... | reverse complement strand
GTTCAGGAATTCGCTTCGAAGAACGTGGTGTCCACAATTTGAAGGGTATCCCCGGCCAGTGGCTTCTCCTCGCCGCGCAATAGGCTTTGTTAAAGGCGACGAACACCATGCTAAAGCATGTCCTTCGCGTTACGGCCGACGCCGGAAAGCTAAAAACCACAACACGCACTGCGATGCCATTTTTGCAACTGCCCAGAGTTTGTTCTAGCGCCGGGTCGGGCGCTTCCAAAGTGGTCGCGGGGTACTGACGATGAGGTCAGTCATAGCGCGTAACAGCACCTCTCCACTGGCGGGTTTTTCCAGGATGATGGCGGACGGATAGGTTTGCTCGATGCCCGAATAACCGGTGTAGAAAACGTAGGGGATCTGATACTCTGAGAAGAGTCCACACAGCCGCGCGACATTTTCCTCGTCGATACCATAGTCCAGGAGAGCAGCGCGGATAGGGTATTGTTCGGTAGCTTCGATCGCCTGCTCGTGTGTGGACGTGGCAATGACATGCGCACCAACAAATTGGTAAAGGTTGATCAGTTCCAGCCTGATCAAAGGGTCGTCCTCTACGATCAAGATCGAATGGCCCTTCAATGGGTTGTCGCTTCCCATGCCACAGCCCCAAATGTGGTCGCATTTCGAGATGGACAATGAAAGCTTGGGCGGAGCAGTGCTATCGGGAGGAATCCGCATAGAGCCCACGGAGTGACCGCTGGAGGTTCTCAGGAAACAGCAGAGGTGGCGGGGGACCCCAAGCAAATTAAGTCATCGCGTATGCGAAGACCGTCCCATGTGAAGATCCAGCTATCCGGGTAAATCTGGCACCCAGGATGGGGTATTCCCCGATACTTTTCGCTGCACCCAACGAGATTTTGTGGGGCGCTTTGTGTTTCTGTATCAGCACTGCTTTCATTGCGATCTAACCCGTCCCATATCGGCAGTCGTGGCCGCGAACGCCACGCACGCCCCGACCCCGCCAGCCAGGCCGACCAGGATGTTGCAGGCCTAAAGGAAGGAGGCGCAGAGTTTAAACCCTTGAGGTGGCCCACTCTCCATCAGGGAGGCTGATCATGATCCCAAAGCATGCCTTTTATGCCCAATCGGGCGGGGTCACCGCGGTGATCAACGCCTCGGCCTGCGGCGTTTTGCAAACGGCACGGGAACATCCGCGCGAAATTGGCAAGGTCTATGCGGGGAGAAATGGCATCATAGGTGCGCTGACCGAAGATCTCATCGACACGAGCGTTGAGCCCGATGCAGCCATTGGCGCACTCAAACACACCCCTGGTGCAGCGTTCGGATCTTGTCGCTACAAGCTCAAATCCGTTTGCGAGCACCGAGAGCAATATGAACGATTGATCGAAGTGTTTCGCGCACATGAGGTTGGTTTCTTTTTCTACAATGGCGGTGGCGACTCGCAGGACACTGCTTACAAAGTCAGCCAGATGTGCACCCAACTAGCCTACGCCATGGTCTGTATTGGTATCCCCAAAACTGTGGACAATGACCTGCCGATAACTGATTGTTCACCTGGCTTCGGCTCGACAGCAAAGTATGTGGCCACGTCCCTTCGCGAGGCGGCATTCGATCTTTCGTCGATGTGCCGTACCTCCACCAAGGTGTTCGTTCTGGAGGTGATGGGTCGTCACGCCGGCTGGACGACCGCCGCTTGCGCGCTGGCGGCCGAACATGAGGGTGGCGCTCCACACGTTTTGCTGCTGCCGGAAGTGGCGTTTAATGAAGAACGATTTCTTGCCAAGGTTCGGGCAAGCGTGGAGCGGTATGGCCACTGCGTCCTCGCCGTGTCAGAAGGCCTCAAGGGACCAGAGGGTGAGTTCATTTCTGCGTCACATTCCAAGGATGCCTTTGGACACACACAGCTAGGCGGGATCGCACCGATCATTACAAATCTGATAACCGTGAAACTTGGGTTCAAATGCCATTGGGCGGTAGCAGATTATCTCCAGCGGTCGGCGCGCCACATAGCTTCCGAAACGGACGTACAGCAAGCCTACGCAGTGGGACGGGCAGCGGTTGAATTCGCGCTTGCTGGAAGGAGTGCAGTCATGCCCGGCATCCGTCGGCTTAGCGACGCACCTTATCGGTGGGAGATTATCGAGGTCCCCCTGTCTGAAGTTGCCAACCGCGAAAAACGGCTTCCCGCACACTTCATCAGTTCCGATGGCTTCAGTATCACCGAGGCGGCCCGTCGTTACTTAGCGCCGCTCATTTGTGGCGAGGCGTATCCCCCATTTAAGAATGGCCTACCTGACTATGTGAATCTGCGAAACGTGGCGGTCCCAAAGATATTGACCAAGGAGTTTGCGCTTTGAAAGGCCCAGGAGGCCGCGTGGAGTGAAATGCCACAGTCATGTTGCGGTGCGGTATCTCATTGGTCTGATCCTACTACTGCGAGAGCAGTGCCAATCATTCATTCCATCGCTCACTTAAGGGTTTGTACCGATAGAGGTCCGGGCGAGCATTTTGATACTCGTTCTAAGCCTCGATCCCGGAGCGCGGGCGCAAGTCCGGGCGAGTGCCCGTCGACACATGAAACAGGTGTGAAGTGTGCTGCGAGCCCGCGCGCCGAACGATGGGTAACCGCGTTGCAAAGTGGCGAGCGGTCGCTCGTATCTCGGATACTCCAGCGAGTCCCGTCTGGTGAGCGCAAGTGGCAATGCGCTCGCGCGGCGCGCCGCTCTGTCGCAAGAGCAAGGGGTCGTGCCGATCGTCGAGCCAGAAGTGCTGATGGAAAGGCAAGAAGTGCGCCCGTCAGGTCTCCATGGATGAGGTCGCAACCGCAACATTACACTGCTTGTGTAGGCACATGCCCGGCGCCTGGTATCGTGTCTCCATCGAGTGGCCGAAGCGCCAATCGGGCACCTGGGCATCGCAACGCAATTTGTCGGCAGCAAGGTCCGAAGCCCCGGCCAGCGCTTCAGCGTCCCCCGTTTGAGGCCTGGGCTGGGTGCGACGCCAATCTAGAGGCCGCCGATCAAGCCCTAAACCGCCGTGTCCGCGTCAATGCCGCGGCCAGCGTCGGTAAGTCCTCGGACGAGACGGAGTCCGCGACTTCGTCCACCGGTGATCCACCGCAGCGCCACGATTGGAGCGATGACTGATAAACGCCTGCCCCGCGCCAGGGTGCGATCACAGGCAATCAGGAGGCAAGGATGGCAAACACTCTGTCCGACAAGGAGCGAGCATTAATCGATGGGTACTGGCGAGCTGCCAACTACCTGTCGGTCGGCCAAATCTACCTCTATGACAATCCGCTGCTCAAGCAACCCCTCACCAAGGCACATATCAAGCCGAGACTTCTCGGGCATTGGGGAACGACACCAGGCTTGAACTTTATCTACGTTCACCTGAATAGGGTGATTAAGAAGCACGATCTTAACGTGATCTACGTCACGGGTCCTGGTCATGGCGGGCCCGGCCTGGTGGCGAACGCTTACCTTGAGGGGACCTACACCGAGGTCTATCCCAACGTTTCTCTCGATGAAGTGGGCATGAAGCGCCTGTTTACTCAATTCTCGTTCCCTGGCGGCATCCCCAGCCATGTCGCGCCGGAGACGCCCGGCTCCATCCATGAAGGGGGCGAACTCGGCTACGCCCTCTCACACGCCTATGGTGCGGCCTTTGATAATCCGGATCTCATCGTGGCTTGTGTCGTTGGCGACGGCGAAGCGGAGACTGGACCGCTAGCGACGAGCTGGCACTCCAACAAATTCCTAAATCCGGCGACCAACGGGGCGGTTCTGCCGATTTTGCACCTCAACGGGTACAAGATCGCAAATCCGTGTGTTCTCGCCCGCATCAGTCATGAGGAGCTCGATCAGCTTTTCCGTGGCTATGGCTATACGCCCTATTTCGTTGAGGGACATGATCCGGCGACGATGCATGATTTGATGGCTTCCACCCTGGAAAAGATTATCGGCAAGATTCAGCGCATCAAAGCCGACGCCCGCCGAAATGGTTTCACAGAGCGGCCGCGCTGGCCAATGATCATACTTCGCACACCAAAGGGTTGGACGTGCCCGAAAGAGATTGATGGCAAGCGAACGGAGGACTACTGGCGCTCGCACCAAGTGCCAATGGGCGAGATGCACGAGAACGAGGCGCATGTCCGGTTATTGGAAAAGTGGATGCGCAGTTACCAACCTGCGGACCTCTTCGACACCACTGGTCGCCTCCGGCTAGAGTTCGCCGAACTTGCGCCACGCGGTTCCCGACGCATGAGCGCGAACTCACACGCAAACGGCGGTCTGCTTCTGCGTGATCTGCGCCTGCCGGGTTTTCGTGACTATGCTGTCGAGATGGCGTCACCGGGCGCTGTAACGGCCGAGTCCACGCGCGTGATGGGCCGCTATTTGCGCGATGTGATGAAACTGAATTTGGAGGCACGGAATTTTCGCCTCTTCAGTCCCGACGAGAACAACTCAAACCGATGGCAAGATGCGCTCCAGGTCACCAATCGTGCCTGGGTCGCAGAAATCCTCCCATTCGACGATCATTTGGCGCCCGACGGGCGAATAATGGAGATGCTAAGCGAGCATCAGTGCCAAGGCTGGTTGGAAGGCTATCTCCTCACCGGTCGGCACGGTTTCTTCTCGTGCTATGAGGCATTCATCCACATCGTCGATTCGATGTTCAACCAGCACGCCAAGTGGTTGAAGGTATGCAGGGACATTCCGTGGCGGCGACCTATTGGCTCGCTCAACTATCTCTTGTCGAGCCACGTCTGGCGGCAGGACCACAATGGCTTCAGCCATCAAGATCCTGGGTTCATTGACCACGTCGTCAACAAAAAGGCCGAGGTCGTGCGCGTATATCTGCCTCCAGATGCAAATTGCTTGCTGTTCGTGACCGACCACTGCCTGCGCAGCCGAAATTATGTCAACGTAATCGTGGCCGGCAAGCAACCCGCGCCGCAGTGGCTCACGATGGATGAGGCTGTCAAACATTGCGAAGCTGGACTTGGCATATGGGAATGGGCAAGCAACGACCGAGGTGGTGAACCCGATGTCGTGATGGCATGTTGCGGCGATGTGCCGACCCTGGAGACGCTTGCCGCCGTCGACCTGCTGCGAAAGCATGCGCCCGACCTGAAGGTCCGCGTCATCAATATTGTTAACCTAATGAAACTGCAGTCATCGAGGGAGCATCCCCATGGTCTCTCGGACAACGATTTCGACGAGCTGTTCACCACGAACAAGCCCATCATCTTCGCCTTCCACGGTTACCCGTCGCTCATTCACCGACTGACCTACCGGCGAACGGGGCACCAAAACATCCACGTACACGGCTACAAGGAGGAGGGTACCACCACGACGCCGTTCGACATGTGCGTTCTCAACGACCTTGATCGCTTCCATCTAGTGGGCGACGTCATCGACCGCGTGCCCAAGCTAGGGACACGGGCTGCGTACGCCAAACAGGAGATCCGCGACAAGCTGATCGACCACAAGGCATACATCTGCCGGTACGGCGACGACATGCCTGAGATCACGGGCTGGAGGTGGGGACGGGAATCAACATCTCAAGCAACCCGTTCCACCGAGGCCGACAACGTCTGATGTGACGGAGCTCTTGTCTCTCCTTGATCGAGCTCGCGCCCGTGGCCATAGCAAGATACCGGCGCTGGCATAGGTGTCGCAGAGTGCTACAGCAACATACGCCGGCAAAGTGAGACAAGAAGCCATGAAGTCACGAGGTGTCGGCAAGGGCAGGGAGACAAGGGGGGAACAGGTGCAGGATGACTTAGTGCGCGGGTCCAAGAAGCGCGTGTTGGTCGTAGACGTGGGGGGTAACTCCGTGAAGATCCTTGCCACGGGGGAACCTGTAGCAAGATCCTTCAAATCTGGACCGACGCTCAGTCCCCGGCAAATGGTGTCGCGAGTCAAGAAGCTTGCCCGCGACTGGACCTATGAAGTTGTGTCGATCGGATATCCAGGGCGGGTGTTGGCCGGTCGAGTCGTAGCGGAGCCTCGTAACCTCGGACGCGGCTGGATCGGATTCGATTTTGCGCGGAGCTTTGGTTGTCCCGCGAAGGTCGTAAATGACGCCGCGATGCAGGCGTTGGGCAGTTACAAGGGCGGCAAAATGCTGTTTCTGGGTCTAGGAACTGGACTGGGGTCCGCCATGATTGTCGAAGGCATTATAGCGCCGATGGAGTTAAGCCAGCTGCCTTACAAGAAGAAGACCTACGAATATTACGTCGGACGCGCCCGCCTGGAACGTGTTGGTAAGAAAAAATGGAATCGTCATGTAGCCGACGTCGTGCGGCGCTTGATTGCCGCACTGCAGCCCGATGAGACGGTGATCGGAGGAGGTAATGTCACCAAGCTCGAAGCGCTTCCGCCGCGTTGTCGTCAGGGCGCGAATGTCAATGCTTTTAGGGGCGGTTTTCGGCTGTGGTCGGATGACGATGTGGTGTCTCCAAAGGTCCGTCGGGCCCGCACGCGGTCGAAGGTGAGACGCGAACGGGCGGAAGGAATGCCGGCGGAGCATTGAGGGCGTGCGCAGGTGGGAGCAGCAGGTCCGATTGCGTGCGATTGTGCAGGTATAGTCTTGGCTCGCCGCGCTCCGGGGCTTCTAGGAGGGAGACCCGAAGGGTACGCGCGGCACCGTAGGAGTCGAGAGAGACGTACGTAGGAATGACGCTTATATCCAATTTCCTCGGAGGACGAACCCAGTTCGCATCCGTCACCAGGGATGGAAATTGGTGGATGCCGGGGCCGAGAAGGAGATCCATACGGTAAGAGGGGCGGCTATCTCTCCCATTGTGGGTGCGTGGATTCTCGGCATTCCACCAGAGAAAAAGTGACCTATTGCCGCACAGCAATGACTGCATTCGCTTGTAACAACGCGAGAGGGGAGCAGTAGGACCTCTTGTCCGAATTGTTGGGAACTAAATAGCTTGGTGCGCATTCGTACGGAGCGACCTCAAACCACCAGGACGTCTCCCTCCGCCACCGCCCCTTCCGAGGATCACTGTGAACGCCTGCACTGAGACTTTCACCGCTCAGCTCCTTGCGCTTGTGCCCAGCCTGCGCGCGTTTGGCATGTCCCTCCTTGGCAACAGGGATCGGGCCGACGACCTTACACAAGACACCCTCCTTAAGGCCTGGACGCACATGGATAGCTTCAAAGAGGGTACGAATCTGCGGGCATGGCTGTTCACGATCATGCGAAATAGCTTCATATCTCAGTGCCGTCGGAACGCTCGTGAAGTGCAGGATCCGGATGGGCTGAAGGCAGAAGCGCGGATCTGCCCGCCTGAGCAACATGGGCACGTCGATCTGCAAGATCTTCAGCGCGCCCTTACTTGCGTTCCGCCTGAGCAGCGAGAGGCGTTGATCCTGGTCGGGGGCGCCGGCTTCTCCTACGAAGAGGCAGCCACGATCGTTGGTTGCCCAGTGGGTACAGTAAAGAGCCGCGTCAACAGAGGCCGGTTGAAACTCGCAGAGCTGCTGGGATTGGTGGACCCTACGGAGCCTGGTTCGTTCGATGCCCTAACGGCAGCTATCATTGCTCACACTGCGCTTGGGACGAGCGTCAAGATCAGCCCATCTATGTGATCCCACTCAATCCGACCCCGCAGCGAGCCGAGGCTCTAACGCTGAAGAAGCGCCACCTTTCGACATCATCGCTTGCTTGCGACGTAGCGTTATGCGGCCGGTGCGCACAGATCGACGAGCCGGGGCCATGGTGTTCCCGCTAGCTCTGCGTACATGCGGCCACGTAAAAGTTGTGACGGCGCAAGCCTGCTATCCACGATTTCCAGGGCAGGAAGAGCGGGGTGGGGGCGCACTTGAGCGTGCTTGGGAGCGGAGGGGCTTGTCCCGGCCACTTGCCGCAACCCGCCGTTCGCCACAATTTTGCGCCGGGTGGTGCCGCATTTCGCCCAGTCTTCCGTCACAACGTACATGGTGCTGCGCGACTTTTTGTCTGACCTGGGCGCCACGGTTTGCGCCGAATTGCCGACTTTCCCTGCGCGCTCTGAATGAATGACGTCTGGAAGATGTTTGGAACCGACGGGGTAAGGGTCGATGCGTGTCACTGGCGCCGTGTATGGGATCATCTCGATACTCGCCATTGGCTTTCCGGAGCACTCCTCGCTTGCGGCCGAGCCACCGTCTGCGCCCGTTGCGGAGCGCAGACCCGTCACGACCCAGCATCACGGCATCCGGCTGACCGACGACTTCGGTTGGCTCAGGACCGAGGACCCGGAGGAGGTCGTCGAAGAGCCTGCGGCCCTGGAGGCGCGCATCCGCGCCTACCTCGACGCAGAAAGTGCCTACGCGCGCGCCATGCTGGCGCCCAACCGTACGCTCGAACATCAACTCGCTGCCGAGATGCGCGGACGGCTCAGCCGGCGCGATCAGACGGTGCCCGAGGCGTGGGGAGGCTGGGAGTATTTCACGCGCTATCCCCTCGGTGCGCAGCGCAACGTGCATTGCCGGCGGCCGCGCGGTGGCGGCCCCGACCAGGTGCTTCTTGACGAGAACGTCCTCGCCAGGGGTCGCCCGGCCTTTTCCGTCTCTGGTGTCTTCGTCAGCCCCGACCACAACCTTGTTGCTTACTCAGTCGACGAGGACGGCTCGGAGCGCGATGTTGTCAAGGTTCGCGACTTGGCGACGGGGCACGACCTCGCCGACACGATCGCGGAAATACGCGGAGACGTCGTTTGGTCGAGTGACAGTCAATGGCTGTTCTATGTCGGCAGAGACCCAGTGAAGTGGGGCCAAAAGGTCTATCGACACAAGCTCGGTACGCCCACCGTGGAGGACCAGCTCGTCTATGAGGAGAACTGGGAGGGCTTCTCCGTCTCGCTGCAGGTGACCCTTTCGGACCGCTTTCTGGTGATCGAGTCCTCCGACTTCTCGACTTCCGACATACGGCTTCTCGACCTTGCTCATCCCACGGCTGCCCCGCACCTAGTCGTTGAACGCAAGACGGGCAACAAATATTCGGTGACGAACGTGGGAGAGCGCCTGATTGTCAGGACAAACGCCGAGGGGGCTTCCGGCTGGAAGATCAGCGAGAAGGTTGTGACTTCGCCGGCCAGCGCACCGCTCGAGGAAATCGTGCCCCACCGTGCCGGTCGTGTCATTCACGACATGATCGCTTATAGCGATCACCTCGTCTGGCTGGAACGCGACCAGGAACGAGGTGACCAGCGCATTTTCGTGCGGCGCTGGTCGGACGGGGCGGAGCACGCCATCGATTTCGGCGAGGCCCCCGGCATCGTGGAAATTGTCGCAGGACTCGAGCAAAACACGCGCCGCCTGCGCTACACCTATCAGTCGATGTTGCAACCCAAGCAGGTCTTCGAGTACGACTTGGAGACGCGGGAGCGCATCCTCCTGAAGGTGGACGACGTGCCGAGCGGCCACGATCCGTCCCTCTACGTTACCCGACGTTTATTCGCGCCGGCGGCCGACGGCACCCAGGTTCCCGTCACCCTCCTCTATCGCCGCGACACTAGACTAGACGGCTCGGCACCGCTCTGGCTTTACGGCTATGGTGCCTACGGCGACACCGAGGGCCCCACCTTCGGGACGGAACGATTGTCGTTGGTGGACCGCGGCTTCGTTTACGCCATCGCGCACGTGCGCGGAGGCGGGGAAAAAGGTGAAAGTTGGCACGAGGGTGGCCGGCTACAGAATAAAGCCAATACCTTCACCGACTTCATCGGCGTAGCCGAGCATCTAGTGCATCTCGGTGTCACCAGCGCTGGTCGCATCGCGGCTTCCGGGGCATCCGCCGGCGGCCTTCTGGTCGGCGCAGCCGTCAACATGCGACCCGACCTTTTCGGGGCCATCTATGTGGAAGTGCCGTTCGTCGACGTCCTGAACACGCTGCTGGATCCCTCGCTGCCGCTCACGGAGGCGAGCTTTTCGGAGTTCGGCAATCCTGGCATCAGTTGGACAGATTTCCAGAACATTCGCCGCTATTCCCCCTATGACAACGTGCGCGCGCAGGCCTATCCCCCCATGCTGGTTTCGCAGAGCCTGAACGATGCGCGCGTGCCGTACTGGGAGGCGGTGAAATGGGTCGCCAAGCTCCGTCACTTGAAGACGGACACCAACCCCATAATCCTCTACGTGAAGCGCCAGGGCGGTCACAGCGGAGGCTCGGGCCGCTTCGACAATCTGCAGGACTTCGCCCGGGCCTACGCCTTCGCTTTGCAGACGCTGCGGCCGGTACACACGCCCTGAACATTTAGTGCACGTACTACAAGCACGCCTTCGCGCAAGTGTGCCCGCGTAATCGTCCACCGTGGGGCGACGGAGGACGCTACGCCCGCACTTGGACGCTGCAGCCTTCCCTCAAGCGGGTGATCAGAGCTCCCACCAATGATGAACAGGTTCGTCATTCTTGACCGCGGTGTGGTCGCTCCCGTGTTGTCGTGATCATGAAATATTTGGATTATCATCATGGCCTCATAGTTTGCCTGCCACGGTGGCCGCGGATCGGTGTCGATCCGAGTGGCAAAAGCGCGATGGAGGCAACCGATGAGAGCAAGCGGAGCGAACGGCATGGACGAAGTGGCATTCACGGCGGCAAAGCAGAGGCTCGATCTTGAAATCGACAAGCTCGGATCCAGTCCCAAAGTCGGTATCCTGATGGGGATTGACCTCTATACCGAGTTTCGCAGACGAGGTCTGTTGAAGGATACGATTGCGGACTTTCGGTTGTGGAAGTTCACTCTACAGGGCTATCGGGATCTTTTCGTCACTGAGAGCACAACTGTGGCTGGCGGTGACTTCAGGCTCGGTACGTAGCCATACCCAACACACGTTCGTGTCCTTGCTACTTCACTGCGGCGCTGGAGCCATCTACGCTCAGTTGGTTGGTGCATCGATGAAGTGGAGCGTCGCTGCGGTGGCAATCCTCGGCCTCATGCCAATAGCTAACGTTCCCGTCAGAAATACCGATCGGCCTCCCGCTTCGACGTTGGTGACGTCACACCCTTTGGGGGGTCGAATGGGCTATGCCGTGGCGCGGTCGGTGCGAGGCGTCGCATTCCTGATGGTGATAGAAAGCCTCTCCCTTCACCCGAGTTCGCGAGCATAGGGCTCGGCGGCGCAGAGTGTCATCACGACCTCATGTTTTGGCTTGGCGGCTTGTCCACTCCGCAGTGTCGTGATCTGGATGTTGTCTTGAGGCATAGTCTCCGAGCGCCCGCGAAGTTGATTGTGCGCTCGTGATGCCCTGACCTTGCGTAAGCTGGTCGGCAAATCGCGGTCGATTTTCGATGCCGTACTGCACCTCCGATGGAAAATCGTAGGGCTGGTCGAGACTGCCGACGGTAACAGAGATGCGATCGGTTGCAATGCGCCGATATGTGAGTGGTGTGCCGCACTCACGGCAGTAGTCACGGGCCGCCGCTGCAGACGAGTGAAAGGTGCCGGGTTGCCCTCGGGTCCAAACGAAGTCTGCGCGCGGGACACCGGTGAAGGCCTGAAAGTAATTGCCAGATGCTTTTTGGCACATACGACACCAGCAAATGCTGGTATGCGTCGGCTCGGACATTAGCGCGTAGCGGACTGAGCCACACTGGCATCCACCGCTGCGTACGGACTTGTGCAGATCAGGCATGAGCGTTGTCCTTGGGAATGAGGCCGAAGAAAACGCAGGAGAAAAGGGATTAGTTCAATCGGTGTCGCCCGTGTTGGGCGGTCCACACATGAAGGTCCACTGGTAGCACGATGAGAATGTCTCGGCAATCACACTGAATTGCTGCGATGCGTAGTGTTCTGCCCAATGGCACAGTCGGAAGCATGAAAATCCTGCAGCCGAGATGCTGACGCAAGGTGCAAGCCGGCGATGGACAAGCTTGTGGGCGGCTGCCGCTTCGTTACCTAACTCGAGCAGGTGCGCTCGACCGCGCCGCGCACGGGTTCACTATTGACCTTGTCGCGAAGGTCGTGACACGACGATTTCCGCCCAGTAGGAAGGAGTTACGAATGCAGTTCACCGACGAGCAGATCCGAGCGCTGCTGCGCGATCCCGCGCGACATCCCCCAAGTGCGCGTCACCTGGGCTTCGAGCTGATCGACTTTTCCGTCGCTGAGCGCTGGGCAGAGGTAGCATTTATGCCCCGGCCGGAGTTCGCCAACCCGGCTGGCAGCGTACAGGGCGGTTTCATATGCGCCATGCTCGACGATGCCATGGGGATAACCGCCAGCGTCTCGCAGCGCTTCGCCCTTATGGTGCCAACCCTACAGATGTCGGTGAGCTACCTTGAGCCCACGCCAGTGGCGCGCGTCATTGCCCGCGGCCAAGTCCTGCGCATTGGGCAAACGACGGCGCACCTCGAGGGCCGCTTGCGGCTACCAGACGGCACCCTGCTCGCCACGGCTGCGGCAAGCGCCGTGTTACGGCCGTTTCCGAACATCAGTATGGGGTGAGCCGGGCTGCAACCGGCTTCCTCCTAGCCGGTCTTCATCTGTCGCTCACGCGATTCCTGCTCTGGTCATGCCAACCAAGGACGGCGCACCCACAGGTTCCAGTTGCGGATTATCAACCGAGCTTCAAGTGTCTCGCAACTGATGCATCGTCAGGAAGGTAGACGCGCTCCACAGGCATCGTCAGATGGCGCAGCCCGGGTTCGGTGAGGTGGGATCTCTGCGTCGCAACAAAGTCCGTCATATCGACGACTTCGAGCAATTCATGCTTGCCGAACGCAACGAGTGCCGCACCCCTCAAGCCCAACTGAATTGCTCGCCGGTCTACCGTCCTGCCGTTGGGTGCATGGTCGGGATCCCATTGGAGACGGACCTCTGATGTGGCGATCGAAGCCTGCCATGCCTCGCGGTTCTCCTGGTCGGAGTGATCCCAGCTGGAAGCAATGGCGCGAGAAAGGAGGTTATCGAAGTACCGACGACGCAACCGCAGGCCGAGGGTGATCTCTTGACCTTCCTTGGTACCCCAACCAGAGCGGTACATCATCCATAAGAAGTTCGGTTTGATCCAACTCATGCGCGAGTAGGAGAACTCGCCGCCAAACACTCCGTGCTTGATCGCATATTCGCCGATCGATGGCCGATAAGCCTGGTAAACCACAATCGTCTCGGCATTGTAGTGCGCGAGGATGTGCCTACCTTCGGCCGGCCATCTGCACGCTTGTTGGATATAGAGTTCTGTAGGGAGCCTCATCACCGATCGAATCCAGCCATGTCCGGCTCAAGCCAGCTTACAGTAGCGTATCCGGTACATTAGATGCCCCGCGGGGCACCCAAACTCGAAGATTGCCTCCACGATCCCAGGTATTGCGATGCCTCCACGGCATCCTTGCCTTCCATGTGGTACCCGCCCCGCCGATAAATTGGATATCGATGCCACACGCTGCGTCGCAGTTCGATTGCTTAGCTTGCCAAAATTGGAGATTACGTCCGAAGCAACTGGCCGGCAGATCCGCTGCTGACGGCAGCAACCCGTAGCGTGCAATTCGTCCGTTCCATCATAGCGGGTTTTATTCCCTGCTTGCACTCTGGGCAACCGCTCGCGTGAGCATCGTCGCAGCTAGCGCAGGATCGCTCGGCTCTCTGCGCCCGACCAGTAAGTGCCCTATCTCGACGATCCCGGCAGCCACGGCTTCGATCTCTCGCATGGGCCGCTCAAATTTTCCTTGGTTCCGGTTCCTCGGTCGGCTCGTCTTTGCTAGGCACCTTCCAGGACGAACATCACGTCCTGTTCGCTCGTTGATTGCTTTCGAAGGGCGATGAGCGGCTTGTACTCGGCCGAGTTATACCAAGCGTCGAGTGAGTCCATATCTGGAAATTCAATGACGACCACCCGCTCCGGCTTCCAGTGACCTCCCTCGGGCATTCTGTGCGTCCCGCCTTTCGTCAGGTCACGGCCGCCATAGTTTGAAATCAGCGGCCCGACCTTCGTTCGATACTCCTCGAACTTGGCTGCATCCGTGATGACATGCTCGACGACCAGATACGCTGGCATGTCCAAACCCGAGATTATTAGTGCTCAGCGAACCATATGGAGGAACCACTACACTTACAAGGCAGACCAGTTCATGCCCCGAGGATCGGCCGGGTTTTCCGTTCTTGAACGGCCGCGTGACCGGCTTCCACCGGCTCGATAGGCCTGTATTTTACGCATCGCCCGACGGCTCGAACCACGATAGTGCCGTCCGTTGTTGCACGGTGGCTCTGGCGCATCACTCTCCCCGTCGGCTCCTCACGTTACATGTCACGCCTTCTGCGAGCGCGAGCAGGCTTGCGACCAGCTCCGCTCGAACAAGCGCCGTCGCACCGAGTTCGCCTGGCGCCAGGCAATCCCGTTGAGCTTGCGCCAGTCCCGGCCATCACCGGAGCGATAGGCCGCACTTCGATGGTTGCTCACCACACCCTCGAGGCCTCGTCGCTCGGATGCGCAATAGCGCTAGCGCGTCTTCGAAGCTTTCGGGTGATCGAGATAGCCGGCAACCCAACCGCAAGGGGCGCCTGCAGGTGCTTGGCGCTCAGCAGGTGAGGAGGTTGGTCTTGCGCATCGGGTCGCGCATCTCAGGGTGCGACCCCCAGTTTGAGGAGGTTTTCCTTAATGGCCTCCCGCGAGGGGTCTGCGCGCAGCGCCGCACGAAGATCGGAGATGGCTTGCTCAGTTCTTCCGAGTTGCCGGTTGATGTAGGCCCGCAATTCATGAGCGCTCGCATTGTCAGGGGCGAGTTTGATCGCCTGGTCAGCGTCAGAGAGCGCGGCGCCGGTCTGAAGTAGGCCCACATGCGCCCACGCACGAGCGACATATCGCGTGGCGTCGCGCGGGGTGATACGAAGAGCTTCCGTAAAGTCGGAAACGGAGCCCGAATAATCCTTCATAAAATAGCGTGCCGCCGCTCTTGTGGCATACGCAAAGTCATCCTGCGGATTGATCTTGACGGCCTCGGTCGCGTCAGAGACGGCGGCGGGATAGTGCTCTTGCGCGACCTCGGCGGCCGCGCGTCTACTGAACGCCAGTTGATACCTGGGATTGAGGCGCAGGGCCTCTGTGTAGTCCGCGATTGCCTCCGGGGTTCTACCCACGCTGAAGGTTGCGAGCGCCCGGTGGAAATAGATCTTGGCATCGTCACGGTTGAGCCTTGCCGCCTGGGTGAAATCCAGAATGGCGTCCTCGTACTTGCCCTCGTTATTCTTGGCCATCCCACGATTATACAATGCGACGGCGACGGTATGCTTGGTCTCACTCCCGCTGTTGATGAGCGTCGTGCAAGCGCGGATTGCGCGCTCGGGCTCCTGGACCCTCGCACAATTGGCGCGCGGATCGTCACAACCCGCAACGGCCCAGCACATCGGCAGTAAGGCAAACGCCGTCCGATTGCGCATCTACTGTCGCTTGCATGATGCTCTTGCACAGATCATCAGATATTCCGGAACCGAACGCTAGGGTTTGTCGTGCTTATGGCTCCTGGCAACGGCGATCCGGACTTTTGCGCCCGGTGGGCACTCCTTGGGGCAATGGGGTTGCAGGTCGGGATGAGAATGGGCACGGCTCAGGATGTAGCGCCATCGCCCCGGTCAAGCAACTCGTCCTCTGGCTTCCGGGCGGTGCGATGGGTCAACTGGGAGGGAGTACCAGCATCGCTCGCCAGCGGCGCTCGTACCGCCCATCGTCCGCTGGGTGCTGAAACGTCAAGCGACGTACTGGGCCGGCGCACACGATCGCTCAATGGCGCCACCATGCAATTCCGGGTCGGGATGGAGTGCAGGCGCCAGTCAGTGGGTGGCCGGCAATGGAGTATCCACGTCAGGGGGCCGCTGGATCGCCGGTGGACCGTCGACACTTGTCAATGTTGAGACGCGGGCGACTGCGCTGATGCGCCCTTATAATGACCCCAGGGTCAGGGAGATCATGGGAACGTTACCCATTACATTACGTGACATTACGTGGCCGAGGTTTTGGCGAAGACGGGTTTTCTGCTGGATTGACGCGCGATACCTCATTGTGGAACTCGGCAGGCATTAGCGCAGCCGCTCGGCGGGTTGCCTGCTTCGAGATACGGCGCAGCGCATGTTTTCCAAGCGCTGAAGCTGATCGCGCATGGTACGCACGACGCGCTCCTTCCTGCGACGGAGACTGGAGGCAGGCAGCATCCCTACAAGTTTCGTCTCGCGTTCCGTCGCCGAGCGGGTGCGGGCGATCATTTCTTCGAGCTCTCGTACGGTCGTGCGAACATCCATCGTGTGCCTCCGGTTTCTCCGGGTTGCGCTGTGTCACAGCCGAGCTTACGAAACCCCGTGTGTTTTGTGAACGCAGACCCATCCGTACGGTTCCGGACCGTTGATGCGGTGCTTGGGGGGCGAGGTCGGCCTCTAGGAGGGATCCAGTGCGTCCGGCAAGCACGGTGCTCGCTTGCGCCGTCGATGATGCGGTGGGTGGTGAGACGTCGAGTGATCTACTGCGCAGCTCCGGTACGGACCGAGATACCGGGGGCTAGAAGACACGAGGCAGTCAGGCAGCAAGGCAGGGGGTGGGCTTGGTCGTTACCACGATCCTTCTTAATCGCACGCGTTGGGAGCTACACGAGCCTGCCTTCGCCCAAGAGAAGCTCTGTTAGCTAGTGGCGGACTGACGTTGACCGATTTGGGTTAAATCGCTGGGGTTGCGCAAATTGAGGGCGATCAGGCCAGCCAGCCAGCCCCCGCGACTGCGCCTTGGACGGTCGCCTTCTGGTCGTCACGGTCTTCGGTCATGCGTTCGCCATGGATGCACGTGCAATAGCCACAACAAACGAAATCCTGCGTGGTGTCGTGGGCTCGACAGCTCACGGTACGGCCATCGACGGCCAGGACGACAGGGACGAGATGGGCGTCTTCATTGAGCCGCCTGAGAACGTGTGTGGTCTGACGCCATGCGCGCACTACATTTACCGTGATAAGCCCGAAGGCGTGCGGAGCGGGCCTGGCGACCTCGACCTAGTCCTCTACAGCCTTCGCAAGTTCTGCCGACTCGCTGCACAGGGAAACCCAAGTGTCATTCTCTTGCTTTGGCTGCCGGCATACATCATTAAGACACCACGTGGGTCGGAGCTCATCGGGTTGCGCGAGGCGTTCATCAGTCGCGTGTCTGGTGCTCGCTTCCTCGGATACCTCGTCGCACAGGAGCAGAAGATGAAGGGCGAGCGCGCACACACTGTGAATAGACCAGAGCTGGTTGCCCAATATGGATACGATACGAAATTCGCAATGCACGCGCTGCGCCTGGGCTACGAGGGCATCGAGCTGCTAGCCCATCGCCGCCTGACGCTCCCAGTGGCCGAGCCGAACCTGACCACGCTACGCGCGGTAAGGTCGGGCAAGATCAACGAAGCGGGTGCTCTCAAACTGATCGAAAACGCTGAAATCCAACTGCGGGAGCTCGTTGAGCGATGCACTTGGGAGCCGGATAACGGCGCGATCGAAAGGTTCATGGTGTGCTCACACATGCGGCATTGGCGGTATGGTAGAAAGCGCGATGGCTGCAGCTGACGATCGCCGCAACGAGTGCAAAGCTGCCCTACCACATGATCTTGAGGTTATCTCTCCCTTAACTGCGAAGAACCGATCTGGGATGTCGACTGCTTCGCGCCAGACGGCGCTTGCGCCCGTGGATCATTCGCTGGGGTGCCAAGGCTTCGAGCGACACGCTGGCGACTGAGCGCCCTGCACCCGATGTGCAAGTCCGGCACCCAGTGCTGGCTTGGCGTAAGGGCGATGCGC
>Ga0075425_100002725_pt1 | contig 17716 bp, 12 predicted proteins | sample SoiMethybrSBSTD4_FD_75300 | JGI IMG/M metagenome (GOLD analysis project Ga0075425, IMG submission 75300) | Bulk soil microbial communities from a Populus tree surrounding site in Tennessee, USA - Soil MetaG P. TD hybrid SBSTD4 | ecosystem: Environmental > Terrestrial > Soil > Tree plantation... | reverse complement strand
GCAATCTCAATCCGCAATCGACAATCAACAAATCCGCAGTCGCCAATCCGCAATCCGCAATCGTCAGATATCCCAGATCCTTTCCTGTTTGTCGTAGAACGTGATCAGCCCATCTTCGCTCACCTTCAGGACTGCGCCCAAGCGCCCCGCGGCCATGGCCGCTGTCGTGCGCGCACCCTCAACGGCAAGGGTCGAATGCGGTTCGGGCGGCTCGGTGTGCAGGAGGATGGCGCCGACCGCCAGCAACCGCCCCGTCCGGTCCAGAACCGTCGCCCCGTCGGTGCGCGCCAGCCCTCGAAACACTGCCGGATCGAGATCCTGAACGCTTCGGCCGCGAAGCATGTGCATCAGCTGTCCGCGCGTTGGTGCCGTGCCGCTGCTCGGACGAACCAGGTCGAGTTGATCCGCCGGCGCGACCAGCTGCGACAGCGATGTCGCGGGATCGGGCAGCACGACGAAAAGTGCACCTTCGCGGGAATCCGCAAGATCGACGCCCGTCTGAAACAGGCGTTCCGCCAGCACCTCGTGATCGATGGCAGCGTGCCACATCTGGTACTTCGCCTGAAGGTCGAGCAGATGCCAGCGGGCGTTGCGGAAGCTGAAGATCTGCACGCCTTCCGCAAATACTTTGATCTCATGCGACGGGCTGAGGACGATGCAGATTTGGCCGTTGCCTGCCGTGGCGAGTGCGTGCTGCCGATACCGTGCCGCGGTGGGCACGCGCAGAGCAACAGGCTCGGCATAGCGTGCGACTTCGACGATGTCGAGCACGTCACCATTGCGGTTGACGAGGAACACGGTATCGATCCCGTCACTCAGACGGTAAAAGCTCTTGATTGCCGTCAGCGCCTGCGAGTATGGATACGTTTGATCCGGCGCCACGTTGCGCGGTTGAGCGAGATCGTCTTCCCCCTCCAGGATCAGCACGCCTGACGAAATGGCGCGGTTCTCGTAACTCGAAAGCGCTGCCACGCGCAGCACTTCGATTGCGTTAGCCATCAGATCGACACGCGAAGACTTGCCCGTGGCTATCGCACTTTCATCCAGAAACGCCGCGACGTAACGGTCCTCGATCGATCCGCGAAACAGCTCGCCGCGTTCGAGCATTTGTTTTGGATCGAAAATCGCGCGATACCGGGCGGCGAGCACGTTCCCGATCGCGCGCGACAACCGGACCTCGTGTGCGGTGAAAGGACGCTTGGCCGGCACGTGCAGCACGTGCCGGGACCCGAACCAGCGAATCGACAGAACGGAAGGGTCGTTGGTTGGTTCGATCGCGAGTCGGCCGTCGGACGACAGCGAGGGAATCGGTTCGGTCTCGAATGTTGCCCGGCCGAAGAACTGACGCAACGCCGCTTGCAGCAGGCTGTCGTACAACGCACTGGCGGCAAAAACCGGCGGGAGCGACATAAGTTTTCAATCATAATTCACAGGAATGCCGCGCCGCACCCTGCTCGACTTCTATGCGGATCTTTCCTCCACGCCTGGCGAGTTCGTGGTTTACGACGATGGATATAGAAGCTGGTCCTATTCGTACGCTGAGGTCACCGAAGCGGCGCGCGCATTTGCCGGCCGGCTGAGCAGCGAAGGAATCGTCAAGGGCGACGCGGTAACCATCTGGTCCGAGAATCGGGCCGAGTGGATCGTGGCGCTGTGGGGATGTTTGCTCGAAGGCGTCGTGCTCGTACCGATCGACTACCGCGCGTCGGCGGATTTTCTGGTGCGTGTGTCCGAGATCGTGAAGGCGCGCGTCGTTCTCGTCGGCGACGCGGTGGAGCGCGAGGCAATCGGGACTGATCGGCCGATCTGGCATGTGTCGGAGTTGAGGGACTTCCGGCTAAAGCCGGAAGCCACAAGATCGAATGTGGAAATCCAACCCGACCAAACGGCCGAAATCATCTTCACCTCAGGCGCGACCGCGGATCCAAAAGGCGTCATCATCACTCACAAGAACATCCTCGCGAATATCGTTCCCATTGAGCGCGAAGTCGCCAAGTACAAGAAATACGCAAAGCCGTTTCTTCCGATTCGGTTCCTCAATCTGCTCCCATTGAGCCACATGTTCGGGCAGGCCATGGCGACGTTCGTGCCTCCCATGCTCCCGGGTCTCGTCGTGTTCACACGAAGCTTCGCGCCGGAAGACATCGTTTCGCAGATCAAAAGCCGGCGAATCTCGGTTCTCGTATCGGTCCCCAAGATCCTCGAAGTCCTGAAAGAGCACGTGTTGCGAGTGGCGCCGGAAGCAGCCACCGATCCCGGAAAGATCCACTGGGTTCGGAAATGGTGGAAGTATCGGCGCATTCACCGCCTGTTCGGGTTCAAGTTCTGGGCGATGGTCGTCGGCGCCGCGCCGCTCGATCCGGAACTCGAAGCATTCTGGGGACGCCTCGGATTTCTCGTCGTCCAGGGTTACGGCCTGACCGAGACCGCGCCGATTGTGACGCTCAATCATCCATTTCATGCCTCGCGCGGCGCTGTCGGCAAGCCGATTGCCGGCGTCGACGTGCGCATCGCCGACGACGGCGAGATTCTCGTGAGAGGAGAAAACGTCACCACCGGCTACTACAACGCGCCGGAAGAGACGCGCGCGGCATTCAGGGATGGCTGGTTTCACACCGGCGACATCGGGGAGATTGACGCCAAGGGCCAGCTGCACATCCGCGGCCGCAAGAAAGAAATGATCGTCACGCCGGAAGGCCTGAACGTTTTTCCGGAAGACATCGAACGCGTTCTCAACGACCTGCCAGGCGTCGCCGAATCGGCCGTGGTCGGGGCACCGCTTCCGGGATCGACGGCCGAACGCGTCCAGGCCGTCGTCGTCGCGAAATCCGGGACGGATCTCGGCGACCTGGTCCGCCAGGCCAACGCCCAACTTCAAGATCATCAGAAGATCCGCGCAGTAGTCGAATGGACACGCGGAGAATTGCCGCGCACCGAAGGTACGCGCAAGCTGAAACGCCGGGAGCTCAAACAGTGGCTCACAGGAACTCGTGATCGCACGGCTGAGATCACAACCGGCGGTCAATCTGGAGGCGCGACCGTCAAATCTGTGGTTGCGAAATTCGCCCCGGGGCGGACGCTCGAGCCTTCGACGACGATAGACGAGCTCGGGCTCAGCTCACTCGAACGCGTCGAACTGATGATGGCGCTCGAGGAAACACTCCAATGCACCGTCGACGAAGCGCAGTTCGCCGCCGCGACAACGGTCGGGGATCTCGAAGCGCTGACCAGGCCGCTCGAAGGTCACGCGGCCACGGCCGTCCGGGCCCAACACGAATCGATCGAGTTTCCATCGTGGAATCGCTCGCCACCGATTCGTGCGCTGAGACGGGCAAGTCTCCCGACCTGGATTCTGCCGCTCGCCCGGGTTTTCGTGAAATTGGAAGTCCGCGGGCTCGAACATCTCGACCGCCTGGCCGGCCCGGTCATCTTTGCCGCAAACCACCAGAGCCACTTCGACACACCGGTGATTCTGATGTCGCTGCCGCGCCGATGGCGCTACCGCCTGGCCCCGGCGATGGCGAAGGAATTCTTCAAGGCGCACTTTTATCCAGAGCAGTTCGGGAGAAAAGCGTGGCTTACAAACAGCCTGAATTACTACCTGGCTTCGACCTTCTTCAACGCGTTTCCGTTGCCGCAACGCGAAACAGGCACTCGCCAAACGCTTCGCTATATCGGTGATCTGTTCGCCGGCGGCTTTTCGCTTCTCATATTTCCGGAAGGAAAGCGGACGGATAAGGGGGAGATCAACCGTTTCCTGCCCGGGGTTGGGATGATTGCGTCGCGGCTAGGGGTCCCGGTCGTGCCGGTCAGGCTTGATGGGCTCGATCGGGTGCTCCATCAAACGTGGAAATTTCCGCAGCGAGGCCCGGCCCTCGTCACGTTCCTACCACCTATGTCATTGAAAGGAAACGACTATGCCGCGATCGCGCACGAAGTTGAGCAAGCAATCAAAAATGCTTACTGATCAGTTTGCCAAAGCCTGTTCAGATATGGCACAATCTTTGATTGGAAAGGATAGCAATTGAGCAAGGATGATCTAATTGACGTGCAAGGCACGGTCGTGGCGGTTCATAGCGGCGGTCTTTACCGCGTGCAGTGCGATCAGGGCCACGAAGTGCTTGCACAGTTGAGCGGCCGCATGCGCCGCTTCCGAATCAAGGTGGTGCCTGGCGATCGCGTAACAGTTGGCGTTTCGCCCTACGATCCGGTCCGGGGCATCATTACCTTCCGCGCTCGCTAAAAACCACGATTTTGAATTCACATACAGCACAGCGACGAACGCCGCGCGGACGACGAGGGCGTCGAGGTCCGCGTCCTGGCGCCGCGCGGTCTTCGCCACATTTCCATGTCGCGCCGACCACTCGCGCAGTCACCAGACCGCAGGCAGAGTACGACCCAAAGCCGGTTCCGTTCGAGACGCTCGGCCTCGAATCCTCGCTGATTGAAGGCGTTCGGGTTCGCGGGTTTGCCGCGACAACACCGATCCAGAGCGCCGTCATTCCGATCGTCATGAGCGGTGACGATCTAATCGGCTGCGCCGACACCGGCACCGGTAAGACGGCTGCCTTTCTGCTGCCGATCCTGAACCGGCTCCTGAATGCGCGGGCTGCCGCACCGGAGGAACGCGGCTACACGCGCGTGCTCATTCTCGCTCCGACTCGCGAGCTCGCGGGTCAGATCGAAGACGACGTGCAGGGGTTCACCTATCACACCGACATCACGAGCATTGCCGTCTATGGCGGCGTCGATATGGGGCCGCAGGAGCGCGCCTTGAAGTCGGGAGTCGACATTGTCGTCGCCACACCTGGCCGTTTGATGGATCACATGCGGAGCAAGACGGTGGCGTTCGACAAACTCGATACGCTCGTCCTCGATGAAGCCGATCGGATGATGGACATGGGCTTCTGGCCTGATGTCCGTCGAATCGTGCAGACGCTTCCCGATTCCGCCGCGCGTCAGACGCTTCTCTTCTCGGCAACGATGCCCGAAGAAGTGATGAAGCTGGCCGATGAGGTCGTGTGCGACGCAAAGTACGTGCAGATCGGATCGGCGGGCGGTCCGGCGAAGAGCATCACACACACCGTCGAATCGGTGGCGGCGTCAGAGAAGACAGAGTGGCTCGCAAAGTTTCTCCGCCGCACAGACGGACCGGTGCTGGTGTTCGTGCGCACGAAGTCCGGCGCCGAGCGGCTCGCGCGGAAGCTCGCGGCTTTCGGGCTGAAGGCGGCCGCGCTTCATGCGGATCGAACCCAGCAACAGCGCACGCAAGCGGTCGAGGGATTCCGCAGCGGCAGCTATCGAGTGCTTGTCGCGACCGACGTCGCCGCGCGGGGCCTGGACATCGACGGCATCACGCATGTCGTCAATTACGAGGTGCCGTCGAATCGCGAAACTTACGTCCATCGTGTTGGACGAACGGGTCGCGCGGATGCGACCGGAACCGCGCTGACGCTGGTCGCGCCCGAAGAGACGCGCGCGCTTCAGGCTCTCCAGAAATCGTTTGGCCTCGAATTGCAGGGATAATGGACGACACAAATCCGTTTGCGCCGACCGCGGCGTTGCCGCCTACCGATAATCCGGCCGAACCGCCGGCCGCTGAAGATACTCAGGCGCTGCCAGCCGACGCGACTGCTTCGCCCGCAGTGGAGAGATTCAAGTCCTGCCGCTGGCGCGCGACACCAGACGTCGGCGAGTTCTGCACCCACCGTGACGTGCTGCCGTTTGCAGGCAAAGAGGGGTTCGCTGCCGACTCGTGGTGCCCCGATTGCTCGTTCTACAAGCTGCGACGGACACCGAAGAAGCGAGAGCGCCTGGATTTTTCGTATTAGGCGCGGTCTGAAGACCCCGCCCTACATTTTTTGTTCTGAAACCCCGCCCTACATTCGTTCTGAAACCCCGCCCTGCATTTGTTTATGTAGGGCGCGGTCTTTAGACCGCGCCATCAGTCCAAGAACTCTTTCGCTAAATCCGCCCACTCACCCTTGGGCGCAAGTTCCTGATATGCCTTCCAGTGCCCCTTGGCCTCCTGGGAGAGTCCCAGCTTCTCCAGCGTCACGGCCAGGTAGAAGTGCGCGTCTGCATAGGCGCCATTGAGAGCGACGGCGTGGCGATAGCACCCCAGGGCGCGGTCGTAACGGCCGAGATCGTGCTGGATGTTTCCAAGATTGAAGTGCGCTTCGAAGCAGTCAGGGTCAAGGCCGATCGCCCGCTCGTACAACGCCTGCGCCTCGATCAGTTCGTCGCGTGCGTAGCGTATGTTCGCGAGATTGACAAGCGCGGGCACCAGATCGGGATCGATGATGAGCGCCCGGCGGTATGCGGCTGCAGCCGCTTCCAGGTTCCCCTCATCCCCGTCATCCAGGCGTGAGCCGTCAAGGAAGTATTTCGATGCCAGGGCCGCCTGGGGATCGTCGGCCGCGTAGGGTATTGCCGATGCGGACAACGGTGGCGGCGTTGTCGCATTGATGATCGGCTTGTGCGCGTCGAGACTGACGACTTTGGCGCGCGGTGTGTTCGTGTCCACGTGGGCGTCGACGAAGTCCAGCTCGAGCTGCCCGAGCCGTTCGGCGAGCATCGACCGCAGCACGTTGCGGAGCGGCGTGCCTCGTTCGAGCTCGTTTGCGACCTGCTTGATGGTGGTGAGATCGGCGAAGGAGTACTCGCGCCGATCGCGGGGCCTGTTCGATTTCCGTAGGAGACCCCACTTCTCGAGATACCGCAGATGGTTGTCGGTGACCACGGGGTAGAGACTGCGAATCTCGCGCACACCGTAAGGACCGCCAGCCGATAACGGGACCGACCCCATTCCTCGCGAAGATCGGTCACTCGGGGGAGAAAGTCAAGGTAATTGGTGATTGCCGATTGGTGATTGCTGATTTGGGTGAGTGCCGATTTTCGGTTGAGATTGGTGATTGTTGATTTTGCGTTCAATCAGCAATCAGCATTTTCAGCGATTAGAATGTCCTCCCATGCTCCTCGCCGGGGACGTCGGTGGAACCAAGACCCTGCTTGGGCTTTTTACGGCCAGGCCGGATCGTCCATCGGCGATCGATGTCGGAGAATTCACGACGCTCGATTATTCCGGCCTCGAGCCGATGATCGAATCGTTTCTCAAATCGCGCGGTGCTGAGCCGAAGCATATCGATGCGGCGAGTTTCGGCGTCGCCGGTGCGGTCACCGATCAGGTCGCACGACTCACCAACGTGCCGTGGCTTGTCGAAGGCGCGGCCATCAAGGAGCGCCTTGGATTTCGACGGTCGTACGTGCTGAACGATCTTGAAGCGATGGCATACGGCGTCACGGTGCTCGAACCAGACGAGCTGTCGATGTTGCAGCGCGGAGTGCCGCATCCCAACGGCAACGCCGCCGTCATCGCCGCCGGCACCGGCCTGGGTGAGGCCATGCTCCTCAATGTGAATGGACGGTTCGTACCGAGCGCATCAGAGGGAGGACACGCGGACTTTGCTGCGCGGACGCCGCGTGAATTCGAGCTGTTGCGCGAGCTGACGCGGATCTACGGACGAGTGAGCGTAGAAGCCATCCTCTCTGGTCCGGGATTGGTCAATGTGTACCAGTTCACCCATCAATCTTTCGGCACCGAGCCAGGGGTCGTGCCCGTCTACCAGTTCTCACACCAATCGTCCGGCGGCGACCGCGCGCAACTGCAGGGATCTGTTTTGCCGTCGCGTCTCTGCGCCGGCGTCGGGCGCGTGAGCGATCCAGCAGAACTGCCCGCACGCATCAGTCGCGCCGCGATGGACCGCACGTGCGAACAGTGCGTCGAAGCGCTCGACATGTTCGTCGCCGTGTATGGGGCCGAATCGGGGAACATCGCTCTCCGCACTGTCGCGACCGCCGGTGTCTACGTCGGCGGCGGCATCGCGCCGAAGATTCTTCCGGCGCTCGAGTCGGGCATCTTTCTCGACGCGTTCCGCGCGAAAGAACCGATGGCTGATTTCGTCGCGACGATTCCGATTGCTGTGATCCTCAATCCAGATGCAGGCCTCCTTGGCGCCGCTGTTCACGCCCAGCAAGTGTCGGTGGGCGCGTGAAGTATCCGCCGGCGCGACAATCGAACACGGTCGACGACTATCACGGCACGCGAGTCGCCGATCCGTATCGGTGGCTCGAGGATCCCGACAGCGCGGAAACCGTCGCCTGGGTCGAGGCGGAAAATCAGCTGACCCGATCGGTGGTCGACGGACGGCGGCGGGACGCCCTTGTCAGCCGTTTGACGAAGCTCTACGACTTCCCGCGGACGAGCGTGCCCGCCCGCCGAGGCCGCTATTACTTCTTCACGCACAACACAGGCCTCCAGGATCAGCCGGTGCTCTACGTGCAGGAGGGTCTCGATGGCCCACGGCGCGTGCTGATCGATCCCAACACCATGGGCGTGGACGGACCGGTCGCACTCACCGCTTTGGCGATTGATGATTCAGGTGAGCTCGCGGCTTACGCCCTCTCAAAGAGCGGCAGCGATCGGCAGGAGATCTTTATCCGGCGCATTGAGGACGGCTCGGATCTTCCCGATCGGCTCCTGTGGGTCAAGTTCGCCAGCATCGCCTGGGTGAAAGACGGCAGCGGCTTTTACTACACGCGGTTTCCTGAACCAGGAACAGTCGCACCGGGTGACGAGAATTATTTCAACAAGGTTCATTACCACCACCTCGGCGATGATCAATCGCTCGACGATTTGATCTTCGAGAAGCCGAGCGAGCGCGAAACGGTTTTCGGCGTCGAGGTCAGCGACGACGATCGGTGGGTTGTCATCACCGCATTCAAAGGGTCGAGCGATCGAAGCGAGGTGTATGCGATCGATCGTCAGTCGGATTCACGGGCGCCCCTCCCACTCCTGACCGGCTTCTCGGCCGCATATGCATTCATCGAGTCGGCAGCCGACAGGCTCTTGTTTCGCACCGACGATCGGGCACCACGCGGCCGAATCATCTCAATCGACCCATTGAATCCACAACGTGGAGCGATGGAAGTCGTGGCCCAGAGCGCCGACAAGTTGTCGTCCGCAGCAGTGATCCACAGGACCATCGTCGCGGCGTACATGCACAACGCCAGCGATACGCTGCGGATGTTCACCCTGTCCGGTGAACCGGCCGGGCAGGTAGACGTGCCTGAAATCGGATCACTGACCGGGGTGAGCGGCCGTCCTGACGACGACGAGATGTTTTTTGGCTTCACCTCGTTCGTGCACCCCGCGATCAACTATCGCTACGACTTCAGGGCCAGCCAGCTTGAACCATTCGGCGACCGCGGCACGGCGCAGTTCGCGCCGGACGAGTACCGGACCTCGCAGGTGTGGTATCCGTCAAAAGACGGCACCCCCATCTCGATGTTCCTGGTCTCGAAGAACGGGCTCCCCAGGGACGGTAACCGGCCCGTGCTGCTGACTGGTTACGGTGGTTTCAACATCAACCTGACGCCCGCATACGATCCGTCGAACTTCGTGCTGCTCGAAAAGGGCGGCATTTACGCGGTACCAAACCTTCGCGGCGGCGGCGAGTACGGCGAAGCCTGGCATGAGGCCGGCATGTTCGAACGGAAGCAGAACGTCTTCGACGACTTCATCGCTGCGGCAGAGTGGCTCGTGGCGAGCGGCTACACAAACCCGAAACGGATCGCGATTGAGGGCGGCAGTAACGGCGGCCTACTGACAGCCGCAGTGATGCTGCAACGTCCGGACCTGTTCGGCGCGGTCCTGTCACGCGTTCCGGTTGCCGACATGCTCCGTTATCATCGCTTCACCGTCGGCCGGTTCTGGATCTCGGAGTATGGGTCCGCCGACGACCCGGCACAGTTTCGGTTTCTCTACCGCTATTCGCCCCTCCACAACGTCGTCGACGGCACACCGTATCCACCAATCCTGATCACGACGGCAGACACCGACGATCGCGTCGCGCCCGGCATGGCGAAGAAGTTCGCCGCGCGTCTTCAGGCTGCAGGCCATTCAGCGCCGGTGTTGATTCGTGTGGAGACGAAGGCAGGGCACGGGGCCGGGAAACCTCTATCGAAAACGATCGAAGAAGACGCGGATATCTTCTCTTTCATTTTCCGGATGCTCGGCGTCGAGTAGATGGCACTCCGAAAATCGATTATGAATCAACGACGTTCACTGTCACACTGCGATCGCGTCTTAAGAAAAAACAGGAGAAACTGGAGAAACGAGAGAAATTTTGTGGCTCCCGTTTTTCCCGTTTCTATTGTTTGTTTCTTGGCACGATCGCGGCGAGGGAGAAATTCGATGCACGGGCTCGCGAGCATGGTCACACGAAACCGGACGGCAGTCGCCATCCTTGCGGCTGGGTTGATCGCCGTTGGAGCGACCGTCGCGGCATCCGACAAGGACAAACGTGCAGAATGGCGGCACTATCTCGGCGGACCGGATTCGGCATCCTACTCCTCGCTCACGCAAATCAACCGATCGAATGTCACCGAGCTGGAAGTCGCCTGGACGTATCGGGCCGGGCCGAACAACCGGCTCCGGTTCAACCCGATCGTCGTGGACGGTGTGATGTACGTGCTGGGGAAGGACCGCGCGATCGTCGCCCTCAACGCGGCGACCGGCAACGAGCTGTGGAAGTACGAGCACGACCCGCTCTTCCAGCGCGATATCACAGACCGCGGCATCAATTATTGGGAGAGTAAGGATCGATCACAGCGCCGCCTGTTGTTTGCAGCGGGCGCGTATCTGCAGGCCGTTGATGCGAAGACGGGCAAACTGATCACGACGTTCGGGCAGAACGGCAAGGTCGATCTGCGCGAAGGCCTCGGCCGCGATCCCAAATCGATCATCGAGTTTGGGTTCGGATCACTCGGCTGGAACTCTCCCGGTCGCGTGTTCGAAAACCTGTTGATCGTCGGATCCAGGACCGGTGAGGCGTACGGCTCGCCACCAGGAGATATTCGGGCCTTCGACGTGATCACCGGCGCGCGGGTCTGGAGCTTCCACACCGTTCCCCACCCGGGAGAGTTCGGCTACGACGGATGGCCGAAGGACGCCTACAAAGAAGTCGGCGGAATCAACGTGTGGGGCGACATGAGTCTGGACGAGGCGCGCGGCATCATCTACGCGCCGACCGGTTCACCAACCTACGACTTCTATGGCGCCGATCGCATCGGGAGCAACCTGTTCGGTAATTGTCTGCTCGCGCTGGATGCAAGGACGGGCAAGCGGCTCTGGCACTATCAGGTCGTCCATCACGACCTCTGGGATTACGACAACACTGCACCGCCGCAGCTCGTCACGGTGCGACACAACGGCAAGAAAGTGGACGCCGTCGCGATGGCCGGCAAGACGGGCTTCCTGTACGTCTTCAATCGCGTAACGGGCGAGCCGTTGTGGCCAATCGAAGAACGAAAAGTGCCGCAAACCGACGTTCCAGGCGAGCAGTCGTGGCCCACCCAGCCCTTCCCTACCGTCGTGCCGCCCTTTGCGCGGCAGGCGTTCACGGTGGCCGACATCAGCCCGTATCTGTCGGACGCCGCAGAACGTCAGAAGTGGACCGAGATGGTGAGGACTTCAGTCAACAAGGGACTGTTCACGCCGCCGGCAACCACCAACACGATGCAGATTCCAGGCAACGCAGGCGGCGCCAACTGGGGCACGACCGCGGCCGATCCTGCAGCAGGCTTCGTCTATGTCCTGAACAAGGACGAGCCGACGATGCTGAAACTCGAACCAGAGCCGCCGCCAGGGCAGCGGCTCGCCATAGGACCTCCGGATCAAGTTGGCCGAAGCGTGTATCGTCAACGGTGCCAGCAGTGTCATGGAGAAGAGCTGCGTGGCGTGCCTCCGGAAATCCCGATGCTGATCGACGTCACCAAACGCCTGGACAGCCAGACGATTAAGCGCACGGTAATCACCGGACAAGGCCGGATGCCTGGATTCCAGCTTGGCGACCGTGAGCTGACAGGACTGATCGCCTTCTTGACCGATCCTGCTGCCGCGAATGCGGCCGCAGCGAAGGAAAGCGACGCCGCGCCACAATCAGGGCCGTCCGAAGCCCGCAAACCAACCGGGCCGGTCCGTTACTGGAGCGGCTATGGATACATGGTGCCGAAGGTCGGGCCGGCGCCACAAATGCCGCCGTGGTCCACTCTGACGGCCTACGATCTGAATAGAGGGACGATCGCGTGGCAGGTGCCGGTTGGCGAAGTTCCTGAGCTCGCCGCAAGAGGGATCATGAATACGGGGTCCGGTGCGCCACGCGGCGCCGTCGTCACCGCCTCGGGTCTGATTTTCACAGGCACACCCGACAACACCTTCCGGGTGTTCGACAAGGACACCGGAAAGGAGCTTTGGAACAAGAGGCTGCCGATCAACCCGTTGAGCGTCGCGGCAACCTATCAGATCGCCGGCCGGCAATATGTTGTGATTGCCGGATCGCCAAGGGACCACGGATCGACCCCTGACGAGGCGGGCGCCGCACAGACAGCAGGTGCGACAGCGCCGCAAGCGGCGAAGGAGGAAGCTGCATACCTCGTGTTCGCGCTGCCTGTGAAGTCAAAGTCGCGCCCGTGAGTCAATCAGGGGCGCTCATCGCTGGATTCTGGCGGATCCCCCCTTCGCAAACGACCGCACCTGATCGACGGTCGCCATGGTGGTGTCGCCGGGGAACGTGGCGATGAGCGCACCGTGTGCCCAACCGAGTTTCACGGCTTCCTCCGGCGTCTCTCCGGTCAGCAGTCCGTACACCATCCCTGAGGCGAAACCGTCGCCGCCGCCAACGCGATCGTAGACGTCGATGTCGCACGTTGGCGCGACGAACGTGTCGCCATTCATCCATGCCACGGCGCTCCACCGGTGCCGGCTCGTCGAGTGCACCTCGCGCAGCGTCGTGGCGACGACTTTGAGCTGTGGAAACTTCTGCAGCGTCCGGTCGATCATGCCAACGAACGCGCTGGGATCCAGTCCGGACGTCGCCGCGACCTCCGGCCCGGGTATTCCCAGTCCCTTCTGCAGATCCTCCTCGTTACCGACCAGGACGTCGACATGCTGGACGACGCGGCCGAGCACGGAGATGGCGCGTTTGGCGCCGCCCGAAGCGCTCCACAGTTTCTCGCGGTAATTGAGATCGAACGAGACAACGGCGCCGTGCTTGTGCGCCGCTTCCATCGCTTCGATGATCAGCTCGGACGTCGTCTCGGACAGGGACGCAAAGATGCCGCCGCTGTGGAACCAGCGCACGCCGGCTCCGAAGATGGTGTCCCAGTCGAAATCTCCAGGCTTGAGCCGCGCCGCCGCTTCGTTGCTGCGGTTGTAAAAGACGATCGGGGCCCGCACGCCGTGGCCGCGATCGCTGTAGACCGCCGCCATATTGGGACCCCACGCGCCGTCGTGCTTGAACATCTTGTAGAACGGCATCACCCCCATCGACCGCACCTGGCGCGCGATCAGTTCGCCGATGGGATACTCGACCATTGCAGTCGCGACGCCGGTTGTGAGGCCGAAACAGTCGGCGAGGTTCGCCGCCGTGTTGAACTCGCCACCGCTGACGTGAATCGCGCACGTCGTGGCTTTTCGAAACGGAACGACCCCCGGGTCGAGCCGGTGAACCAGCGCGCCAAGGGCAAGAAAATCGAGGGAACCTTTTTCCGGAATGCGAAGAGGAACGTTCATGATCCTTGAACGCTATAAACAGACTCGCGATCCTGTCAAGGAATCATCGGAAGATGCCCTTTAACTTTCGCCCGATCCCCGAGAGGATTCCTTCCATCGCTCGCCTGACGCGCTGCTTCACGGTCCCTCGATGCACCGGGCACAACCGCGACGGCACGTCGTCATTTTCCTTGAAATACTCGATATACGTTGGACACTCTTCGACCGGCCGCAGGTACGACACGTTGCACAATTGCTCGCCGTGCAGCCCCTCAGGGACCTGAAAATCCCGGGCCGGCCGGCGCTGCACCGATCGACGCATGAAGTCGGTCCAGATCGGCAGAGCGAAGCGCGAGCCGTACCCTTCGCGGGCGATGGTCTTCGGCTGGTCGAACCCGACCCAGACGCCGACCACGAGCGACGATGAAAAGCCGACGAACCACGCATCCTTGAAGTCGTCAGTGGTTCCGGTCTTGCCGCCCGACGGAAATCGGATGCCCCACCCGCGAGCCGCTGACGCCGTGCCGCGGTCCATCACGTCTTCGAGCATCGAAACCATCTGAAAGGCGCTCTCGGGAGAAATGACGCGCTCGGTGTGCACCGGATTGTCGAAGACCGCCGTGCCGTCCGCATCGATGACGCGAATCATTCCTCTCGGCCTGACCGCGAAGCCGCCGTTCGGAAACATCGCGAACGCGCCGGTCAGATCGAGCGGCGTGACCTCGCCGGTTCCGAGCGATAACGACGGCACATCCGGCAGATCGCGCATGCCCGCGGTCGATGCCAGCCGAAGCACCGGACGCGCTCCGACACGCTGCTGCAGCGACGTCGCCGCGCGATTGTTCGACTCGATCAAGGCGGCGCGGAGCGTCAGCGCATCAGCAATCTCGTCGTTCGAGTTCCGCGGCGCCCATTCGTCGGGACCCTGCGGCTGGATGTTGGTGAGTCCATCGAGCACAGTGACGGGGGTGTAGCCGTGATCGAGTGCCACGGCAAACAGGAACGGCTTGAACGCCGATCCTGGTTGCCGCCGGCTGCGAACCGCGCGATTGAACTGTGAGAGGCGAAAGTCGCGGCCGCCGACCAGGGCCAGAATATCGCCCGTCTGCGGATCGATCGCCACCAGCGCCGCTTGCAGCTCGGGCTGGTTGAAGCGACGCAGGACGTCGGCGACCGAGCGCTCCGCCATATCCTGCAGCTCCGGCACGAACGTCGTCCGCACTTCCCAGTCGGGCGGGTGATCGCCGCCAAACTGGTCGCGAAACTGCTGGCGCAGAAATTCCTTGGCGTAACCGCCGCGCGGATCGATCGGTCCCGGATAGGGTGCGATGCGGATTCGTGTCGCGCGCGCGCTTCGCTCCTGGGCATCGGTGATCAGTCCTTCCTCTCGCATTCGCGTCAACACGACGTGGCTGCGCTCGATCGCGCCGTCGAGGTTCGTCCAGGGCGACAGTGATGACGGTGCCCGCGCCAGGCCGGCAATCAGCGCGCACTCCGCGAGGTTGAGCGTCTTTGCCGGTCGGTTGAACAGGTGCTTCGACATCGTCTCGACGCCGTAAACACCACCACTCAGGTAGATGCGATTGAGATACAGCTCGAGGATCTGCTGCTTCGACAGCGCTGAATCGATCATCAACGCCAGTGCCGCCTCGCGAATCTTCCGGCCGTACGACTTCTGGTTGGACAGAAACAGCGTCCGCGCGAGCTGCTGGGTCAGCGTGCTGCCGCCTTCGACCGCTCCGCCCGATCGGATGTCTCGATAAATCGCGCGGCCGAGCGCGATCGGATCGATCCCCATGTGACCGAAGAAGCGGTGATCCTCGACCGCCACGAAGGCATGCTGGAGATCGAGCGGAATGTCCGCGAGCGGAATGTCCTGATGGCGCTCGTCCATCCGGAACCAGCGACGGCCGTCAGCCGCGAGAAACCACGTGTCGCCGACGCCGCGGCGCAGCTTGTATACGCCCCAGGCCTGTCGGAACGTCCACGTCGCCGAGATCGCCGTCAGGACGACCAGAATGACGAAGATCGCGCCCGCAATCCGATCGCGCGTGAGGCGGGGAATCTTCACGCGGGTGAGGCGGGGAATCTTCACCGCCAGCGGACCCGCCGTCCGTTCAGCACGAGCGAGAGCGCGAGGTAGTAGAGCGGAAAGAACAGCGACGCCAGCAAAAGTGGCCGCGGCACATCAGGAAGCATGAAAACCATCTGCAGGACGATGACGCCCCAGATCAGACACAGTGCAATGGTCAGGCCGCGCAAAACCGGGGTTCGTGAGGGGTAGATATACCGAATCCGGACGAACACCATCCCGCTGAGCACGAGCAGCACTATAGCGTTCACGGCCGGTGTCAGGTGCGCGGCAAACAGGTACAACGCCGTAATATTCCAGTAAGACGGAAATCCCGTGAAGAAGTGATCATCCGTCTTGGCGTCGGCGGCCGAGAACCCGTAAGCGCTGCTGAGCAGGATTGCGATCACGACCACTGCGTCCCACCGAGAGGGCAGCAGGCCGGCCTGAAAGAGGAGCAATGCCGGCACGAACACAAATGTGAGGTAGTCGACAATATCGTCGAGCCGGGCACCATCAAAGGCCGGGGTCGCCTGCTTCACGCGCGCCAGTCTCGCCAGCACGCCATCCGTCGAGTCGATGACCGTCGCCACGATCATCAACAGAAATGCCAGGCGATACCGCCCGTTTATGACCGCGATCGTCATCCCGAACGCGAGCACGGCGCCCAACGCTGTGTAGCCGTGGACGAACCACGCGAATGCGCGCGATCCGATCGGCTGCGGATGAGCTGTGGGCGGCTGAGGTGTCATGCAGTTCCGCGCAACGATCCGGCGATCGCTCGTTTACTTCGCGAATATTGCGGTGTAAAATGTGGGCACATTCCAAACCCCAGCGGAGTGTTTTCTTTTTCAGCACTCAGTCTGCCGCCTGGCATCCGGGTGGAGCAATCGCGTCGGCGCAGGTTGCCGCTTGATCGCTTCTGTCCGAATGGTTCGGCCGCACTTCGCGAAACGGATGTAACCCGTGCTGCCACCGCGTTTCCGTCGTCCTCGTTTCCTCGTCGTGGCGATTGTCGCCATCCTCGCGCTCTGCGCGGTGCCGGCCACCATCTACTTCAGGAACGCGTCCGAACCCGCTCCAATCGCTCTCTCTGAATTCCTTCAGCAGGTCGACCGAGGTGCCATCGCAAAGGTGACCTTCGGCGAGCGCGATATCCAGGTGACATTCCGCGATGGGCGGACGGCGCAGACAGTCGCCCCGGCAGAGTTCCTGTCGGCCAACTCGTCGTTCATCAACGACCTTGTCAAACGCAACGTCCGCGTCGAGGTCAACCCGCTGCCCGATCCCCAGGCGCTCAGCTACGGAATGATCCTGACCGTCGCCGCATTCTTTGCGCTGATCGGCTTCACAGTGTATCGGACGACCGCCGGTCGGATTCCAAACTCCGGCAGGACGCGCGTGGCCGAACGCGGCGACACCGTGATCACATTTCAGGATGTCGCAGGCGTCGACGAGGCGAAGGATGAAGTCAAGGAGATCGTTGATTTCCTCCGCCATCCGGAGCGGTTCTCGACAATTGGTGGCCGTATTCCAAAGGGCGTCCTTCTCGTCGGCCCTCCGGGAACCGGCAAGACGCTCCTGGCCCGATCGATCGCCGGTGAAGCGGGCGTGCCGTTCCTGTTCGCGAGCGGTTCGGACTTCGTCGAGATGTATGCAGGCGTCGGCGCCGCCCGCGTCCGCCGTCTGTTCCGCGATGCCCGCCGACACAAGTCGTGCATCGTCTTCATCGACGAGCTCGACGCCGTCGGGCGCAGCCGTGGCGGCAATTCACTCAGCCACGAGGAACGCGAACAGACACTGAACCAGCTGCTCGTCGAGATGGACGGCTTCGAATCGCACGTCGGCATCGTAGTCATTGCCGCGACCAACCGGCAGGACATTCTCGATCCGGCGTTGCTCCGTCCGGGGCGGTTCGATCGTCAGGTCACGGTCGGGAATCCCGATTTGAAGGGACGGGAAGCCATCCTTCGGGTCCACGCGCGGCGGGTGACGATGGATACGGCTGTGAATCTTCGTTCCATCGCGCGGGG
>Ga0075425_100002724_pt1 | contig 17720 bp, 18 predicted proteins | sample SoiMethybrSBSTD4_FD_75300 | JGI IMG/M metagenome (GOLD analysis project Ga0075425, IMG submission 75300) | Bulk soil microbial communities from a Populus tree surrounding site in Tennessee, USA - Soil MetaG P. TD hybrid SBSTD4 | ecosystem: Environmental > Terrestrial > Soil > Tree plantation... | reverse complement strand
CAGCGCGGCAAACGGAATCTGCTCCAGGGCAGGATCGCGAACGATGACGATCGTCATCGTTCGCGATCCTGCCCTGGAGCAGATTCCGTTTGCCGCGCTGCTGCAGGACAACGGCCGCTATCTCGCCCTGGACCACGCGAGTGTCATCACGCCGAGCATTGCCTGGTATCTGAAGGCGCTGCACCGCCGCGTGTCGATGTCGCGAGCGCTCCTCGCCGTCGGCAACCCCGCGCTCGACGAGCGCTTCAACTCCCTTCCGGGCCTCACCGCCGCGGAGAATGAAGCGGAAACCATCGCCGCGATGTACCCCTCCCGCGCGATGCTCCTCGGCGCGAATGCAACGAAGGAGCGCGTCATCGGCGCGCTCGCGTACTGCGATGCCGCCCACTTCGCCGTGCACGCGGTCGCGGCCGGTGGCGGCGTCCCATCGTCGTTTCTGCGTCTCACGAGCTCGCGCGGCGATGACGGAAAGCTTTTCGCATCCGACATCGCCGCACTGAAGCTCTCCGGCGTGCGGACGGTGGTCCTCGCAGCGTGCCGTACGGCGGTCGCATCGCCCGACCTGCGTTACTCGCAAAGCCTGACCGACGCGTTTCTCAAGGCCGGCGCGGGCAGCGTCGTCGGATCACTTTGGGAGATCGAAGACGCGCCGACGCGGGATCTCTCGATCGCATTTCATCGCGCGCTCCGCGACGGCTTAACACCGGCCGAGGCGCTGAGGGCAGCACAGATCGAGATGATCGCGAAGAGCAGCAACAACTCGACGCTCGCCTGGGCGTCGCTGCAGGTGTACGGCTCCGGGCTTTGACTTCCAAGTTCACCCCGCGCGCAGACGCGGGGTCAAAGGAGCAACGCACGAGAATGTGCGCTGATACGATCCCGCGAACAAATGCTCACTTTGCTCCCCTGACCCCGCGTCTGCGCGCGGGGTGAACTGCACATGGTCCTCCTCTTCCGCTTCCTCCTCATCATGTTCCTCTCGCGCTTTCGGAGGCGCATCGGGCCGCTCGATGAGGCGACGCTGCGCTTTACCTGTTTGCCCTCTGACTGCGATCTCAACGTTCACATGAACGCGGGGCGCTACCTCAGCTTCATGGATGCGGGGCGCGTCGAGTTGATCGGGCGGATGCGGATTTTTCGCGATGTGATGAAGCGCGGATGGCGTCCCATCAATGCCGGGTCGGTCATTCGGTTTCGCCGTTCGGTATTGCCGTTTCAGCGCTTCACGCTGCGCTCTCGGGTGATCGGGTGGGATGAGAAGTGGATCTACTTCGAGCACATCATCGAGCGCGGCGGCGAGTTGTGCGCGATCGCCAACGCGCGCGGTCTGTTTCGCGGGCCGCAGGGCAACGTCGCGCCGATCGAGCTGCTCGAGCTCGCGGGGCTGGCGCACGACGCGCAGTCGCCGGCGCTGCCGGAGTTCGTGCAGCGCTGGCGCGATGCGGAAAACGTCCGATGACGCGCGCCGAAAAAGCGAAGCAGATCGGCGAGATCCTCGATCGCCTCTACCCTCTGCCGCCGATTCCTCTGCAGCATCGCGATCCGTTCACGCTGCTCATCGCCGTGCTGCTCTCCGCGCAAACGACGGACGCGCAGGTGAACAAAGTCACGCCCGCGCTGTTCGCGCGCGCTGCGACTCCACAGGAAGTGGCGAAACTTGACGCCGACGAGATTCTGCAGTTCATCCGCAGCTGCGGTCTCGCGCCCGGCAAAGCGAAGAACATCAGGAAGCTCGCGGAGACGCTCGTCTCAGAGCACGACGGCCAGGTTCCGCGCGACATGCACGCGCTCGAGAAACTCCCCGGCGTCGGCCACAAGACCGCGAGCGTCGTGATGAGCCAGGCCTTCGGCGAGCCCGCGTTTGCGGTCGACACGCACATCCATCGCCTCGCGTGGCGATGGGCTTTGTCGAACGGCAAAGACGTGGTTCAGACCGAAAATGATCTGAAGAAACTCTTTCCGCGCGAGGAATGGGCACGACGGCACCTTCAGATCATCTACTTCGGGCGCGAGTACTGCCCCGCGCGCGGACACGACCTTTCGAAGTGCCCGATCTGCGCCTGGGCCGCGCCCAGGAGTCGCCGGGGCTGAAGTCTCGCAGTCGCAAAGTCGCAGAGTCGCACAGTCGCACAGGGGATGCTTCGCTGTGAGACTGTGAGACTTTGAGACTGTGCGACTGTCCAAATAACTGGCATAATCCCCTCCGCTTTGCGGTCCCCTCGAATCCTTCTTCTCCTCGCGATCGCGACTGCTCTCGCGCCGGCATCGCTCGCCGCGCGCGACGTCGCCGTGCGTCCCGCCCCCGCGTGGGTCGAGCGCGTTCCCGTCGACACGTCAGTCGCCGTCGCGAAGGAAAACGTCCGATGGGGAATCTACGACATCCTCAGCGACCATCAGGTTCGCGTCACGAAGGACGCGGAATCGCACTTCTACCGCACCGTGCGCAACGTCCTCTCGCCGAGCGGCGTGCAGAACGCGTCGGAGCTGTCGCTCGACTTCGATCCGTCGTATCAGCACCTCACGATCCACGAGGTGAAGGTCATCCGCAACGGAATCGCGAACGATGCCTTCGAGCCGGACGAGGTTCGCGTCATCGACAAGGAAGACGACACCGATTCCGGGATCTACGACGGGGAGAAAACGGCGCTCGTGTTCGTGCGCGACGTTCGACCCGGCGACGTCATCGATTACTCCTGGTCCCTCGAAGGCGCGAACTCGCTCCTCGGTGGCAAATACGTCGACACGTACGACCTCAGCTCGAGCGTTCCCGCGCGCCGCGTCCGTCATCGCCTCCTCTGGCCGACCGGCCGCCCGCTGAACTGGCGCGGCGGCGAGCCCGAGCTGACGACGCGCGGCGCGGAACAGGTCCACGTGTGGGAGCGGAGCAACGTTCCCGCGATCAACGTCGAGGACGACACGCCCTCCTGGTACGAGCCGTGGGAATCGGTGCAGGTCAGCGAGTTCGCGTCGTGGGCCGAAGTCGCGCAGTGGGCCGATCGGATGTTCGTGCTCGACGCGAAATCGACCGAAGCGGTGAAGAAGCTCGCCGCGACGTTCTATGCGAACGCTTCGCACGACGCGCGCGTCACCGCCGCCATTCGTTTCGTGCAGGACGACATCCGTTACCTCGGCATCGAGATGGGCCGCAACTCGCACGAGCCGCATCAACCTTGGGAGACCATCGATCAGCGCTGGGGCGACTGCAAGGACAAGACGCTGCTCCTCGTCGCGCTGCTGCGCGAGCTCGGTCTCGAAGCGCATCCCGCGCTCGTCAACACGCGGCTCGGCGAGAAGCTCGCCGAGAAACTCCCCTCGCCGTTTCTCTTCGATCACGTCATCACGCAGGTCGTCATCGCGGGACGCTCGTACTGGGTCGACGGCACGCTCGCCGATCAGGGCGGCTCGCTCACGACGCTCACGACGCCGAGCGACGGCATGACGCTGCTCGTCCGTCCCGACACGACCGCACTGACGAAGATCCCGTCGAACGCGAAGGGAACGATCCACATCGCGCAGACGTACTCGACGACCGATTACGCGGCACCGACGCTGCTCGAAGTCAAGCGCGTCTACACCGGGCAGAACGCCGACGGCATGCGCTCCTACCTCGGAACGGTCTCGATCGACGACTACGCGAAGGACCGCATCAACGATCTCGCCAGCGATCAGCCGAAGATCCAGTCCGCGGCGGCGCCGAAGATCGTCGACGACCGGGCGCGCAACGTCATCACGATCACCGAGCGCTATCGCGTCCCCGAGCTTTGGAAGGAAGGCGAGTGGACGTGGTATCCGAGGATTCTGGAGTCGCATCTGACGCGGCCGGAGACGATGATCCGTTCGATGCCGCTGGCGTTCGACTATCCGCTCGACATCACCCAGAGCGTCACGTTCCACTTCCCGAACGACATCCGCATCGCGGAGAGCACATCCGCGATCGAAACGAGCGCGTTCCGTTATGACTACAGCGTCGACGGCAGCGGCAAGACCGTCTGGATCAAGCAGTCGCTGCGCGCGCGAAAGGATTCGATCGCCGTCAGCGAAGTGCCCGATCACCTGACGAAGCTCAACATGATCTGGGACGAGATGGGCTATCGCCTCACGCCGGACATCGAGAAAACGAAGAGCCCGACGACGTCAGGAACGAAGTGGGGATGGGGCCTCGCCGGCGTGTCGATGTTCGTCGGCTTCAGCACGCTGCTCGCGCTGCGCGGGCGCCGTCGTCCGCGTTTCGCGCCGGCGCTCGCGCTCAGCATGTTCCGTCCCGGCGAGGCGCCCGTGTCCGCGGTGCCGGTGCGCGATCCGATGGAAATGCGCGCGCATCTCTCGAACCGCAACTGCGCGTGCGGCGCGATGATCCTCGCGGCCGGCGACGTGCAGCGCGCACGCTACGCCGACCGCGAGATGACCATCGTGACAAGGCACTGCGGGGTTTGCGGGAAGGAACAGAGCGTGTACTTCACGGCGGCGTGATTTGGAGTGCGGCGACCGCAGTCGCCGCTTTGCCTTGCGGCAGCCGCAGCTGCCGCGACTGCGGTCGCGGCATGGAAAGCGGCGACTGCGGTCGCCGCACTCCAAACTATCGAATCAGCCTTCTCTCACTTCCGTCCCCCAACCGCACCACCCGCGGCACGCCCAGCTTGGTATCCATTTCGACGCGAGCGCTGACGTTGCGCACGAATCCCACGCCTTCCTCCGGCACGACGTACGCGTCGCCGTTTGATGCCCATCCGTACGACACCGTCGCGGGCGTGATCAGCGCGAGCGGGGCGGCGACGACCTGCGAGGTGATGCCGCCGTTCGCGCCGCGCGATGTCGCGCTCACCTCTTTGCCGTCGTGACGGAATCGCGCGCGCGACGATTTGCCGTCCGCCCGCAGCGTCACCTCGGCGAACTTCGGCTTGTGGTCCGCATCGACGGTCGCAAACGTTTCGATCCTTCGTCCGTCGCGCATCGAGATCACGCTGTGCGCGAGGTAGCCGCCGCCGGGGCGCTCGTAGATCGCGAACCGTTCGGTGCCGTTCGCGCGATGTCGTGCGTCGCGCAATGCGTACGTTCCTTCCGCGATTTTCGCGCCGCGCGCGAGTGCGCCGGGATGCGGCTGCTGCCGCGCGGCGACGATGTCGACGATGTCGCGCTCGATCGACGCGCTGACCGGCGTCTCGACGTAGCGGCCGATCTCCGCGCCGCCGCGGCGCACGATCACCGTCGGCACGTTGGTGATGCTGTTCGCCTGAATGAAATCCATGGGCGACTCGAAGTCGGGACCGACGCCGACGATCTCGACCTTCACGTTCGGATTGTTCGCGCGCTCGATCGATTTCAGAAGACGCGGGACGTTGCGCTTGCTGTCGCTGCACCACGTCGCCATCACGATCTGAATCGACGTCGGTTCCTGAATCGCGCGCAGCTCATCGACGGCCGAAGCGTCGGGCTCGTACGCATCGGCGATCGACTTCCACACCGGCACCGTGGCCCACAGCTCGTCGAGCGTCATCGGTCCGGCCTTGCTCTGATGCGGCGCGACGAGGATCGTCCGATCGCCGGCGCGCACGAGGTACGTCGAGGCATCGGTCTTCACGAATGAGCCGGCCGAGGCGAGCTGAAGCTCGGGACTGGTGGCGGTGGTGTGATCGGGCGAGAACGCGAGACTCGTCGCCTGCGTCGTCGAAACGGAGTTGTCGGACGGATCGAGAAGGAGAAGCTCGTCACCGCAGATGACCGCGATCAGCTTCGCGTCGGCGGTGAGCGTTCGCACGGAACGATCGAGCGAGCCGTTGACGTAGACGTCGCGCGTGCTGTCGTTCCAGGTGTGCGCGGGCGTCGAGAGAACCGAGGAGAGGATCAGGGCGAGGAACACGTGCATGAAACCTCCGAAGTGATGCGCTTTTATCTTTGCCGCCTCTGACGCCTCGGCTCGCTCGGAGGTTTTGCTACCTCTGATTTTGGAAATTTATTTGTTGAGGCTGGACGTTGCCCCGTGAACGTGATTCCGTATGACTTTGGAAGGTCCTGAGGAGAGCGGGATCAATGCAAAGGAGATTCAGCAAAGATGCGTAGCACCGGTAAAGTCAAGTGGTTCAACGACGCAAAGGGTTTCGGCTTCATCACCACGGATAACGGCGAGGATGTCTTCGTGCACTTCTCCGCGATCCAGGCGAACGGCTTCCGTACACTCGCGGAAGGCGCTTCGGTCGAGTTCGATCTCGTCCAGGGTCCGAAGGGCCTGCAGGCGGCGAACGTCACCGCGGCGTAAGCCAAATCCACACTGCGGAGAGATGAGGACGGTGCCAGCGCGCCGTCCTTTTTGTTTGTATTTAGAGGTCAGAGAGCAGAGTGCTGAGATGAGAGATCAGAGATCGCTCGAGCCCCGTTTCGCGCAACTCTGAGCTCTCATCTCTGCACTCTGCTCTCTGAGCTCTAAAACTCGCGGCGCCCGCCCCCGTAAAATGGGCTGCATGCCCGCCATCGAAGTTCTCCACTTCACCAAGAAGTACAACGCCTTCACCGCCGTCGACGACTTCAACTTCACCGTCGAGCCCGGTGAGGTCCTCGGCCTCGTCGGTCCGAACGGCGCCGGCAAAACCACCACGCTCCGCGCGCTTGCCGGCATTCATCCGCCGACTGACGGACAGATCCGCATCGCCGGACTCGACGTGCAGCAGGAAGCTGTCGAAGCGAAGCGCCGTCTGGCGTTCTTTCCCGATGAGCCGCGCCTCTTCGATTACCTGACCGTCGAGGAGCACCTGCAGTTCGTCGCCGGCATCTACGGCGTGAAGGACTATCGCCCGAAGGTCGAGCCGCTGCTCGAGGAGATGGAGCTGCTCGACAAGCGCAAGGCGCTGCCCGCCGAGCTCTCGCGGGGCATGAAACAGAAGCTGATGATTGCCTGCGGCTTCATTCACGATCCGCAGGTGCTGATCTTCGACGAGCCGCTCACGGGACTCGATCCGATCGCCATCCGCCGCATGAAGGACTCCATCGCGCGGCGCGCGCAGACCGGCGCGGCGATCGTCCTCAGCTCGCATCTGCTGTACCTCGTCGAAGAGCTGTGCGACACGGTGGCGATCATTCAGAGCGGCAAGCGCATCGCGTACGGCCGCATCGATGACGTGAAGTGGAAGATCTCGCGCGGCGGCGACGTCACGCTCGAGGAGGCCTTCCTCCGCATCACGACCGGCGAGGCTGCGCCGCAATGACCGGCACGTTCTTCTTCCTCACTTTTCGCACGTTCAAGAACCGTTTCCTCTATCGCCTCCGGCGCATGAAGGAGATCCGCTATCTCCTCGGCGCGATCTTCGGCGCCGCGTATTTCTACTTCGCGCTCCTGCGGCCCGGCGGCGTGGTGCGAGGCGGCCCGAAATCGATCGGACGCCTTCCGCACGACATCATCTCGCTGTTCGTTCTCGCCTTTCTGATCCTGATGTGGATCCTCCCCAACCTCGCGCAGATCGCGTTCTCCGAGGCGGAGTTGCATTACGTGATCGGCGGACCGGTGTCGCGGCGGCGGGTGATGGTCTACAAACTCATCAGCGCACAGATTCCGGTGCTGATCGCGACGTTCTTCGCATCGCTGGTGCGATTCCCGACCGGCCATGTCGTCGGGTTCTGGGTCGTCTACTCCGCCATCGCGTGCTACTCGATGTTCGTCGCCATCGTGAAGAAGAAGCTGAACGAGCTGGGACTGCCATCGTGGTGGATCACCACAGCCGGCTTCGCCGCGCTGATCGGATGCGCGTGGATGCTGATGACGTTCCACCGCAGCGGACGCAATGCGTTCGACACGCCGATCCTCGCTCCCCTGCTGTTCGTTCCGCGTCAGATCGCGCGGCCGCTGTTCGCGAAGGCGTTTTCCGAGCTCGCGATCTCCTCGCTCATCGTCGCCGCGGCCGCGGCGCTGATGTTCTTCCTCGCGGCGAGCATTCGCGTGCAGTTCGACGAGCTCGTGCAGACGGCCTCCGAACGGGTCACGCGATTTCGATCGCGCGCGCAGCGGCAGCCGGGTGCGAGCGTGTCCTTCAAGTCGCTGCGGGCGCCGTTCCGGCTGCCGGCGAATCCGAAACCGGAGGTGGCGATTCTCTGGAAGAACTCGATCGCCGTCATGCGGATGACGCTGAGCAGCATCGTCCTGGTGCTGATCTTCGCGGCGGCGTTCCTCGCCGGCGCAACGCTCGCGCCGGACCCCGGGTTGAAACAGACCTGCGCGGGATTCGCGCTTGCGGCCGCGGCCATCTTCCCGATCTTCGGCTCGATGATGTTCAAGCAGGACTATCGCCTCGACGTGACGCGCATCGACGTCGTGAAAACGTGGCCGATCGCGGGCGAGCGTCTCGTCGCGGCGGAGATCGCCGCGCCGGTGATCGCGACGTCGCTGCTCGAGCTGATCCTGCTCATCAACGCCGCGATCACGACGTCGGTCGTCAGCGGCAAAGTGACGCAATTCGCATCGCCGCAGATCCTCGTCATCGCCTTTCTCTTCGCGGTCCCCATCTGCGCGGTGCAGATTCTGCTGCGCAACGCCGTCGCGATCGTGTTTCCCGGCTGGGGCTTCCGCACGCGCGAGGAACAGCGCGGCTTCATCGCCCTCGGCCAGCGCATTCTCGGCATGGTCGTCAATCTGATCGCGCTGAACCTCTTCCTGCTGCCCGCCGCGATCGTCTGCGCGCTTTCGTTCTGGATCACGATGCAGTTCACGAGCGGCAGCGCCGCCGTCCTCGCCGCGCTGACGATGCCCGCCGTGTTCGTGCTCGTCCTCGAGCTCTGGCTCTTCGTGAAACTCCTCGGCGCGCAGTACGAGAAGATGGATCTCGGGAAGGATCTGGAGCCGGTGGCGCTGTAACGGAATCCCTCTCTCGCAACCCGCGTTTCTCGCAATAACTTGCGCAAACTCCTGATCGCTCTGCTCGCCCTGACGGCGACGAATGCCTTTGCCGCGGACATCGACGTCGTCCGTCGCCAATTCATCGATTACTACACCGCGGCCGGCGCGCCTGCCGATGCCCCGCGCATGCGCGATGCCCTCGGCGCGCTGGAAAGCGTCACGCGCGACAACACCGCGCCCGGATTTCTGCTCGACGACGGCACGTGGAGCGACATCGATTACAAGCAAACGCCCGCGGGCGGCTGGGGACCGTGGGATCACACGCGGCGGCTGAGCCTGATGGCGAAGGCGTATCAGACGCCCGGCCAGCCGTACTACAAAAACGCGCGGCTCCTCACGCAGATCAACGCCGCGCTCGCGCAAACGAAATCGTTTTACGGCGCGACCATCGTCCCGACCGGCAACTGGTGGTTCTGGACGATCGGCATCCCGCTCGACCTCGGAACGACGCTCGTGCTGATGCGCGACGAGATGGATCGCCAGACGTACGACGATCTCGTGCTCGCGATTCAGGTCCGCATCCTCAACTCGCCGACGTCGCGCGGCATCATCGGTCCGACGCCGACCGCTGAAAACCTGGTGTGGTCCTGCTGGACGCATCTCTGCCTCGGACTGCTGAAGGACGACGCGACGATGCTCACCGCCGTGCGCAACGCGATGGCCGGCGTCACGCTGCCGTCGACCGGCGAAGGCGTGAAGAGCGACATGTCCTTCCACCAGCACGGCGCCCAGCTCTACACCGGCGGCTACGGCGGATCGTTCGCGTACGACGTGGCGAAGTATTCGCTGATCACGCGCAACACCGCGTACGCAATGCCGCAGACATCGCTCGATGCGTTTTCGGATTACGTGGCGGACGGCATCGCATGGTCGCTCTACGGCAACTACTTCGACGTGTCCGTGATCGGACGCGAGGTGGCGCGGCCGACGACGACCGGATTCAACGGCATCGCCGCGCTCGTGCAGATGGCGGCGTTCGAGTCGCGTCGCGCGAGCGAGATCCGCGCCGCGGCCGCGAAGATGCTGCAGACGTGGCAGCACATCTTCCCGTCCGAGCTCGCGCCGCTCGCGGTTCGCGCGGAACAGACCACCGCCACGTGGCCGGCGGGACATCGTCATTACTACGCATCCGACTACACCGTGCATCGGCGTCCCGGCTGGTTCGCATCGGTGAAGATGTTCTCGACGCGCACGAAGTCCGGCGAGAACACGAACGACGAGAACATCCTCGGCTCGCGCCAGTCCGACGGACGTTTCTACCTCTCGCTGAACGGCACGGAGTATTTCGGCCGCGACGTCTGGCCGTCGATGGACTGGACGCGGCTGCCGGGCATCACCGTCGAGCAGAAGGCCGACACCGCGAGCGATCTGTACGGATACGGCACGCGCGCGTTCGCGGGAGGAACGGGAGACGGTCGCAACGGCGTCTCGGCGATGGAGCTCGCGCCGCTCGGCTCGTCGCTGACGGCAAAGAAATCGTGGTTCTTCTTCGACGACGCGATCGTGTTTCTGACGAACAGCATCACCTCGCCGAGCACGAATCGCGTCGAGACGATCATCAATCAGGTCCCCGCATCGACGATCTACCGCAACGGCAACTGGGCCGTGCTCGAAAACGTCGGCTACTGGTCGTCATCGCCGATGCAGACCGTGAGCGAAACGCGCACCGGAACCTGGGCATCCCTCGGCGGCTCTTCGGATGAAACGCCGCACACGTCCGCGATCACGACGCTCTTCATCGATCACGGCGTCAATCCCGTCCAGGCCACTGCCGAATACATGATCGTCCCCAACGTCACGATCGAATCGATGCGCACGTGGGTCGCGTCATCCCCGCTGCAGATCGTCGCGAACAACGCCGCGGTCTCCGCCGTCCGCAACCGCCGCGACAACACCCTCGGCATCACCTTCTGGTCCGCAGGCTCCGTCGAGGGCGTGCAATCGGACGCGCCGGCGGTCGTCTACCTGACGTCTTCCACGCTGTCCGCCGCCGACCCAACCTCCGCCGCCACCGGCTCCTTCCACATCACGATCCCCGGCGTTTACACGACGAACGACGTGCCCTACACGACAAGCGCGCGCAGCACGACGCTAACGCTCCCGCGGGCGGGCGGACGGACGACGACGGTGACGCTGAAGGCGAAGATGGGCAAACGCCGCGCGGTCTGACGGAGCGCCGGCTTCCAGCCGGCCGTTCCGCCGGCTTCCAGCCGGCGTGAGTTTTTCCGAGGTACACTCCAGCTCCCACACTGGCGACGCTTCCCTCTCGCGCGCGCCAAATGCCCCACCCACTCCTCCCTCACGGCACCCGTCCACGCATCCGAAGCCGCGGCTACATCCCGCACTGGGAAGTCCCCGGCTCCAACTACTCGATCACGTTCCGTCTGAACGACTCGCTGCCACGACACGTCATCGAACGGCTGAAACGTGAACGCGTCATCGCGGAACACGCGCTGACCAATGGGACGCGCGTACTCACGGCGATCGAACGAATGATCCTGGCGGAGCAGATCGAACAGCAACTCGATCGCGAGCTCGATCGGCATCACGGCGCCGCGCACATGCGCGATCCACGCATCGCGGACGTCGTCGCGGAGACGCTCTGCTTCTTCGATGGAGTTCGCTATCGACTCGATACGTGGTCCGTGATGCCGAACCACGTCCATGTCATCGCACAGCCTTTCGAGTCATGGACGCTCGACAACATCCTGCACTCGTGGAAGTCGTTCTCAGCGCAGGAGGCGAACAAGATCCTGAAACGCAGGGGAACGTTCTGGTGGCGCGAGTACTTCGATCGGATCATTCGCGATGAGGCTGATCTGATGAGATGCAGAGAGTACGTGCTGGGGAATCCGGCGAAAGCGGGACTGAAGGACTGGCGGTGGACATCCGCCGGCTGGAAGCCGGCGGAACGGCCGGCCGGAGGCCGGCGCTCCTGAAGGCCGTGCCATTTGCCGATGAACTGCACGGGCTACTGGACACCGACAGGAGCGCCGGCTTCCAGCCGGCCGTTCCGCCGGCTTCCAGCCGGCGAAAACGCACCTAAGCGCTCCGCCGCTTCACTTCCTCCTCCGTCAGGCCGTAGATCGGCGGCGTCGGGATGTCGAGCATCGACAGGTAGAGGTAGATCTGTCCGCGATGATGGGCCTCGTGCTCGATCATCGCGCGGAGCCATTTCGCGACGCGCAGGTTCGCGCCGCCCGGCGTCATGCACTGCGCTGCGAGGTCGTCGTCGGTGAGCGAACGGAAGATTGCCATCGACTCGGCGTGCATGCGCTGCATGTAGTCGAGGACGTTGTCGTAGCCATCCGCGAGCTCGCGGCCGTGGCCGGGGTAGCGGCTCGGTCGGAGCTGCGCGTTTTCGGCGAACATCCAGCGCTCGATCGCCGCGAGATGACGAATCAGATCGCCGAAGGTGAATTTCCCTTCCCTGAACGTCCAGTCGATGCGCTCCGGCGGGATGCAGCGGACGACGCGCATCGTGCGCTCGCGGATGCGGTCGATGTAATCGGCGAGATCGTTCATCGCCTGAGTGTAATCGTCTCCCCTTCGACGCGCGTCGCGATGCGGCGGACGGCGGCGACGGTCGACGTCAGCTCGCGCGATGGCACGCGAATCGTCAGCGACGCGTGTACGGTCACCCCCTCGCGCCACACGCGCGTCGCCGTCACGTAGCCGCCGACGCTCTCCGCACGCTGCGTCACCGATTCGATCGCCGCGACGGTGTCGCGCACGACGATGCTCACGTCCGCGGTGCGCGCCGGTTGCGCTCGCGTGCAGGTCAGAAGCAGAACGAGGAGAAGTCTCACGCACGATTGGACAAGCGCGCGACCGCCGACGAAACCGCCGCGTACACATCGTCACCGAAGCAGCAGAGGATCACGCGATCCATCTCCGCGTCCTTCGTCTCGCGCACGGCGATCTCCGCCGCCGCGTCGAGCGGATAGCCGTACACGCCACAGCTGATCGCCGGAAACGCGATGGTGCGGAGGCCGTTGGCCTTCGCGACTTCCAGGCTTCGGCGATAGCAGGAAGCCAGGATCTCCGGCTCGTGATGCGTGCCGCCGCGCCACACCGGTCCGACCGTGTGGATCACATGCTTCGCCGGCAATCGATAGCCGCGCGTGATCTTCGCGTCGCCGGTCTCGCACCCGCCGAGCGTTCGGCACTCGGCGAGAAGCTCCGGACCGGCCGCGCGATGAATCGCGCCGTCGACGCCGCCGCCGCCGAGGAGGGAGGAGTTCGCGGCGTTGACGATCGCGTCGACGGCGAGCTTCGTGATGTCACCCTTTTGGACTTCGAGTCGCATGGCCCATCTTCACGACGATGTCGAACTCGCTCTTCGTGACCGGCTGAATGGAGAGACGCGAGCCCTTCTGCGTGACGACCATCTTCTCGAGGCCGCGCGTCTTCTTCAGCGTGTCGAGCGGAATGATCTCCGGAAACTTCTCGACGAAGCCGATGTCGACCATGTACCAGACCGGATTCTCCGCCGTCGCCTTCTCGTCGTAGTACTCGTGGCCCTTCTTCGTCGCGAACTTGTCGGGATAGGCCTCGCGGACGATCTCCGCGACGCCGGTGACGCCCGACGGATCGGCATTCGACGCGTAGAACAGGACCTTGTCGCCGCTCTTCATCTCATCGCGCATGAAGTTGCGCGCCTGAAAATTGCGCACCCCTTCCCAGCTCGTTTTGCCGTCGCGCCGGAGGTCATCGATCGTGTAGGCAGCGGGCTCGCATTTCATCAGCCAGTAACGCATGGAGCGGGATTCTAGTAGGGTTGCGTAAACGATGGTCGCCTTCGAAAAAGCGCCGCCCGAGGCGCGCAAGCTGCTGGGCGTGCCCGTGCGCGAGGTCGGGATGTCGCTCGAGTCGTCGCCGGTCGCGCCGCTCGTGCGAAGGCTTTACTCCGAGCTCGAGTACAAGGGGCTGCACCACTTCCGGCCGTACTGTTATCTCTCCGATGAGTGGGGCTCGCCCACCGGTGAGCCGGTCATCGGCATTCCCTTCTACCTCGGCGATCCCCGCGTCGCGGAGCTCGAGGCCGCGGCGAACGACGTCGAGGACGAGCGCGAGATCATGATGTATCTGCGACACGAAGCGGGACACGCGTTCAATCACGCGTACGAGCTCGCGCGCAGCGATCGCTGGCGCGACCTGTTCGGCTCGTCGCGGCGTCCGTATCGCGACGACTATCCGTTCCTCCCCTTCTCCCGCGATTTCGTCCGCCACATCGCCGGCTGGTACGCGCAGAAACATCCGGACGAGGATTTCGCGGAGACGTTCGCGGTCTGGCTCGATCCGTTGTCGAACTGGCGCCAGCGTTATCACGACTGGGGCGCGATGCGGAAATTGCTCTACGTGGAGGAGATTGCGAACGAGCTGCGCGACGTCGCGCCGCTGCGTCCGCACGGCGAGACCGACATCACCGTCGAGGAGATGGAAGTCACGGTCGAGGAGATGCTCCGCCGCTACCATGTTGACGAGTCGGAAATGATCCGGGACCTTCCGCTCGATGCGGATCTCATCGACATCTTCGCCCCTGACGCCGGAAACGACGGCGAGCAGAACGCGGCCGACGTCGCGGCTCGGCATCGCCGCGCCATCATCGACAAGGTCCATTACTGGACCGGCGTGCGGCGCACGCTCGCGCGCGCGCTCGTGCTCCGCGTCGAGCAGCGGCTGCGCGAGCTCGACCTGAAGGGGTCCGAATCGGCGATCATTGAGCTGACGGTGTACATCACGACGCTCGCGATGACGTTTCTCACCGGAGATCGCCGCCTGAGGCACCGGCGCAAAGCATGAAAGTCGTCATTCTTTTCAATCGCTGGGAGGGCTACGAGGAGTATCCCGGCCAGAACATCGAGGCGGAGAGTCCGCCGCAAAAGAAGAAGAAGCGCCGCAAGAAGACCGACATCGAGGCCATCACCGACTCGCTCCGCGACCTCGGCCACGAGCCGATGCCGTTCGCGGTCGACGGACGCCGTCAGACGCTGGCGCGGCTCGCTCGCACGGACGCCGATCTCTTCTTCAACCTCGTCGAGTCGTACGCGGGCGACGACACGATGGAGATGCACTTCGCGGCGTTTCTCGATCTGGTCGGCAAGCGCTACACGGGCGCCGGTCCGCACGGCTCGTATCTCGCGATGGAGAAGTCGATCGCGAAGATCATCATGCGCTACCACGGCATCCACGTGCCCGACGCGGCGGTCGTCTACAAGGGCCGCGTCGATCACGCGCAGGACATCAACTTTCCGGTGATCGTCAAGCCCGCGTCGGAAGACGCATCGAAAGGCATCGACGCGGGATCGGTCGTCACCTCGCTCAAGGAAATGCTCGAGCGCATTCACTACATCCACGACGAGTTCGACGCGCCGGTGATGATCGAGGAGTACATCGAGGGCCGCGAGATCTACGCCGCCGTCCTCGGCAATGAGAAAGCCGAGGCGCTGCCGCTGATCGAGCTGGACCTGTCGAAGCTGCCGGACGGCATGCCGAAGATCGCCGGCTACGAGGTGAAGTTCGACACGCGCACCGCGGCGTACAAGAAAACGAAGTCGGCGCCGGCGCACGATCTGAGTGAGGAGCTGGTCGCAGAAATCCAGCAGACGGCGACCACGGCGTTCCGCGTGCTGAAGCTCCGCGACTACGGCCGCCTCGACCTGCGCCTCTCGCCGAAGGGCAAGGTGTACGTGATCGAGGCGAACCCGAATCCCTGGCTCGACCCGAGCGCCGAATTCGCGATGGCCGCCAAAGAGTCGGGTCGTTCGTACGCGGAGATGATCGCGGCGATCGTCGAGAGCGCGATGCGGCGGTGACGCCCGTTGAGCGGACTGACGACCATTCGGACGCCGGTAGCGTATCTTCATCGAATGCAAAAACCGCCGATCCCGAACGACGAGTCGCAGCGGATGGAAGTGCTCCGCGAGTACAACATCCTCGACACGCCACACGAGGCCGTGTACGACGACATCGCGCACGTGGCGGCGGGCGTGTGCGACACGCCGCTCGCGCTGATCACGCTCGTCGACGGCACGCGCAACTGGTTCAAGGCCAGGGTCGGCGTCGAGGAGGAGCTGACGGAATCGCCGCGCGACATCTCGTTCTGCGGGCACGCGATCCTGCGCAGCGACATCTTCGAAGTGACCGACGCCTCGTTCGACGAGCGCTTTCACGACAACCCGCTCGTCGCCGCGGCGCCGCACATCCGCTTCTACGCCGGCGCGCCTCTCATCACGCCGGACGGCTTCAAGCTCGGCACGATCTGCGCGATCGACATCCGCCCGCGACGCCTGTCCGACGCGCAGCGCGATACGCTCTCGGCGCTCAGCCGGCTGGTGATGCGGCAGCTCGATCGACGGCGCCGCGCGACGGGCTAGTCGAGAGCTGGAGCGCCGGCGTCCTCGCCGGCCGGTCCGCCGGCTTCCAGCCGGCGTGATGGAGCGGCCGGCCAGAGGCCGGCGGAACGGCCGGCTGGAAGCCGGCGCTCCTTTAGCGCGCGCGGTATTTCGCCAGCGCCACCCGCAGCACTTCCACCGCCGCGCGCAATTCCGTTTCGTTGAGCACGTACGCGATGCGCACTTCGTCGCGGCCGAGGTGCGGCGTCGCGTAGAAGCCGTTCGCGGGCGCGAGCATCACCGTCGCGCCGTTGTGCTCGAAGTCGGAGAGGAGCCACACCGCGAAGTCTTCCGCGTTCTCGATCGGCAGGCGCGCGACGCAGTAGAACGCGCCTTCCGGTTTGCGCAGGAACACGCCCGGAATCGACGTCAGTCCTTCGAAGAGCACGTCGCGGCGGCGCTGATACTCCTCGACGATGTGCTCCGTGTATTCGTCGCCGAGGGAGTCGACGCCGACGGCGATGAACTGCGCGAGTCCGGGCGGCGAGAGCCGCCCCTGCGCCATCCGCAGGCACGCGTCATACACCTCGGCGTTTCGCGTCACGAGCGAGCCGAGGCGCATGCCGCAGGCGCTGTAGCGCTTCGAGAGACTGTCGACGACGATCACGAATTCGTTCGCATCCTCGAGCTCGAGCGCGCTCATCGCGCGGCGGCCGTCGTACACGAACTCGCGATAGACCTCGTCCGAGACGAGGAAGAGCCCGTGGTCGCGGCAGAACGAGGCGATCATCGCGAGCTCTTCGCGCGAGTAGACCGTGCCGGTCGGATTGTTCGGATTGCAGATGATGACGATGCGCGTGCGCGGCGTGAGCGCGCGCTCCCACACCTCACGCGACGGCACGTGGAATCCGTCGCGGCCGCGACTCGTGACCGGAACGATGCCCAGTCCGGCCATCGTCGCGAAGGCGGTGTAGTTCGCGTAGTACGGCTCGAGCGTGAGGATCTCGTCGCCTTCGTTCGCGCAGGCGAGGAACGCGAAGAGCAGCGCTTCGCTGCCGCCGGTCGTCGCGAGGATCTCGTTCGACGCGAGTGTCACGCCGAGGCGTTTCTCGTAGTAGCGCTGGAGCGATTGCAGGAATTCAGGGGTGCCGGTGGACGGCGAGTATTCGAGGACGCGCGTCTCCAGCTCGCGAAGGCGATCGAGCATGCATGCGGGCGTCTCGATGTCGGGCTGGCCGCTGTTGAGGTGATAGATCCGCGTCCCCCGCGACCGCGCCGCCTCGGCCAGCGGCGCGAGCTTCCGGATCGGTGAGGCCGGCATCTGCCGCGCGCGGCGCGAGATGCTCGCGACACGCTCGGTTTCGAGCTCATGCAGTGAGGTCATTGATCGTGATCTTTGCGAACGGTGTGCCGCGGTTTTGGAGTGCGGCGACCGCAGTCGCCGCTTTGCTTTGCGGCAGCCGCAGCTGCCGCGACTGCGGTCGCGGCAAGGCAAAGCGGCGACT
>Ga0075425_100002723_pt1 | contig 17738 bp, 13 predicted proteins | sample SoiMethybrSBSTD4_FD_75300 | JGI IMG/M metagenome (GOLD analysis project Ga0075425, IMG submission 75300) | Bulk soil microbial communities from a Populus tree surrounding site in Tennessee, USA - Soil MetaG P. TD hybrid SBSTD4 | ecosystem: Environmental > Terrestrial > Soil > Tree plantation... | reverse complement strand
GGCGGCGATCGGTCGGCCAAGCTCTCCGCCTCGACGATCATGGATAGCCACTGGCAAGGGCCGACATCGTCGTCATCAAGGCCCTCCCGAAGGGGCCGTTGGGCGTATTTCCCAGCACAGCGCTGCGTTAGTGCGTTCTTAAGGCTTCTGCGCTCTCATCGGATAGCGCACGCGAAGGAAGGCTGCGGGCCTTATGTGTGCGGCGCGTGGGTCGTTCGGTATGCGTGTGGTATGCGGCCTCTTGCTGGCGCTGGCTGCAGCGGCAACGCTGAGCGTGGTCTGTGGCCTGACGTGGCCCGGCCTCTTCGAGTGGTCGCCCCGCGGGGCGTCGCTCCTCCCGGCCTCGGGCTCCAAGGCTCAAGCAGCACGGCAGACGGCAGAGGCATCGCACGTGGAGCACGCACCGGCCTCTCCGGAGGTTGTCGTGCTGACGCCGCGCGGTGGGCCCGCTGCATCGCCGACCTGGCGATCGCCGTGGGCGGATCGCCTGCCATTGGCACAGCAGCTGCAACGCGAGCTCGCCCGTGTCGGTTGCTACGACGGGGAAATCAATGGTGTTTGGACGCCGGCGACACGCCGGGCTCTCAAGGGCTTCATGGATCGGGTCAATGCTGCGCTGCCGACAGAGGCGCCAGATCGCATCCAGCTCGCGTTGGTCGAGGCCGCGCGGGAGAGGGTGTGCGGTGCCGCCTGTCCAGCGGGGGAAACGCTCGCCGAGGGTCGTTGCATCCCCAACGTCGTTCTGGCCGGAAGAAAGTTTGCGCCAAACGCACACCCGGCCAACGCCCGGGCCGACCAAGGTCCGGGGAGCACAGCCGCCGGGCCGGCGCCACCGCTGGCTGCGGACGCAGCTCGCATGGGTCTTGTCACGGGCGAACAGGGTTTGGGTCAGACAGCCCCGTCACAGACTGCGACGGGCATCAGCACGCCCGGTCAGGCACCCACCACCACGCACGCAACCGCGCGCGCGACCGAGGCAAAGCGCCGGCGGGGGCAGCAGGGTTTCTTTGCGATCTTCAAGCAGTTCGAGAAGCTGGGGTTTTAGCCACATCCTCGACAAGCTCGCGTTGGCACGAGGAAGGGGCAGGCGCAAAGCCCATGGCTTGAGCGAGCAGCTGATAGCTGTGCTGCCGCGCCCGCTCATCAGTGGCCCACGTTACCACGGCAATCTCCTGTACCTTGAGGCGTGTGGCGAGCTCGTCGATGCGCTCGGCCACCTGCGCGCCGGTACCGATGAAGGCGGCCCTGCGATAGTCGGCCATGCGCGCCAGTTCTGCTTCGGAATAGGGGTAGGCGAGGGCGACGTCGGGGGGCTCGAGGGGGGCGAAGATGCCGCGGTCGCGCAGCAACCGGAAGCGCGCGCGGGAGGCGAAGTGGTGGTGTGCCTGCGCCTCCGTGTCGGCCGCCAGCGCCCACACGCACAGTGCCGTATGCGGGGCGGGATGGCGATGGCTTGGCTGGTAGAGCTTGCGGTAGAGGTCGAGCGCGTGGGCGCCGGCGTGGCCATCGGCGAAGAACCAGGCGAAGGCGTAGGGCAGGCCGAAGTGTGCTGCCACCTGGGCACCGTAGTCCGAACTGCCAAGCATCCAAATTTCGGGCGCGGTCTCCCCGGCCGGGTTGGCCTTCACCTGCCGGAAAGGGTGCCCCTCAGGAAGCGGCGCACCCCGCACCCAGGCGATGAGATCGCGCACATCGGCGGGGAAGGCTGCGGGCCGTTCGTTGGCGAGCGGATTGAGGGCGAAGGCGGTGCGGCCGTCGGAGCCCGGGGCACGTCCGAGCCCCAAGTCGATGCGTCCGGGCGCGATGGCATCGAGCACGCGGAACTGCTCCGCGACTTTAAACGGCGCGTAGTGTGGCAGCATCACGCCCGCGCTGCCGACGCGGATGCGCTGTGTCAGGCTGGCGATGGCGGCGATCAAGATTTCAGGTGCGGTACCTACAATGGTGTCGTTGCTGTGGTGCTCCGAAAGCCAAAACCGGTCGTAACCCAACGCCTCGCAGTGCTGGGCAAGTGCGATCGTCGCGCGGATCGCCTCCCCGTGCGGACGACCGACCACGGCGATCGATTGATCCAGAACCGACAGGCGCACCTTCGTGTTACCCCCGCTTGGGATCGAGACCGCCGAACGGCGGGTCGCGTTCGAGCACCTCCCGGACGCGCTCTGGGTCTACTTCCACCTGGAGGCCGGACCGTTCGAGCTGCAACAGCATGGGCGAGCGGCTGTCGCGATTTTCCCAGCCGCGGTTGAGCGCCTCCGTCAGCTCGGCATAGGCGAGATTGGCAATCCGCATGGGCACACCCAGTTCACGGCCGAGCTCGGTGGCGAGCCGCATATCCTTGTGTGCGAGCCTGAGGGCGAAGCTTGGTGGATCATATGAGTTGACGAGGAAGCGGTCACCCAGCCGGTCGAACGTGCGCGAGCGTCCCTGTGCGCCGCTGCGCACGGCCTCCCACAAGGCCAGCGGTTCGACGCCACCCTTGATGCCCATGGAAAACACCTCAGCGAGCGCCGTCTGTATGGCATAGCCTGCACAGTTGTGCACGAGCTTGGCCACCGAGCCAGCACCGATCGGACCGATGTAGCGGGCTGCATCGCCGATAGCGTCGAGCTCCTTCTTGTGCTTCTCGAAGATCGACCTGTCGCCACCGACCCAGATTGCCAGTCGTCCGGACTTGGCGCCGGCCGGCCCGCCGCTCACAGGGGCATCGAGCAGATGGATGCCTCGCTCGGCGTAGACCCCGTGCAGCCGGCGCACCAGCGATGGGGCATTGGTGGTGAGGTCGAACAGCACGGAACCTTTTTTGAAGCCATCGGCCAGCCCGTCATTGCCAAGCGCCACGGCTTCGAACTCGGGCGGTCCCGGAAGGGAGGTGAACACTACCTCGCATGCCTCGGCGACGGCCTTTGGCGTGGCTGCCCATTGGGCCCCGGCGGCAAGGTGAGCGCTGGCGTTTTGCCGCTGCAGATCGTGCACCACAAGCTTGTAGCCCGCCTTCTGCAGATTGGCTGCCATGCTGGCGCCCATGATGCCAAGACCGATGAACCCTACCTGCATGACGGCGTCCTCCTCACAGGCGTGTGCGACCACTTGAGTGTATGCGCGGGGCGGCGCCGCGCACAGAGCCTGAACGCGGTTGGGCCGCGCTCAGCGCGCATTGCTCGCCGGCGCGGTTAGCTGGCCAGCCGCGCGTGGCAAAGGCGCAGGCATTCTGTTATGCGAGGTCCAAGGGTAAGGTCCGCTCTAGGAAACCGCCCATGCTCAGTGCCGAGGACAGCAGGGTGCTTACGGAAAGCGGCGTGGGGACGCTCATGGGCGAGCTCTTGCGTCGGTTTTGGCTGCCTGTGCTGCTGTCGGAGGAACTGCCCGAGCCTGAGGGCCCGCCCAAGAAGATCGTGGTAATGGGTGAACCGCTGCTCGGCTTTCGCGACACGCGTGGCCGGATCGGCATCATCGACCAGCGCGAGGGGAAAGGAGCCCGACGCCGCCCGCCGTGCGCACCGCTACCACGTACGCGCGGGCGCCTGCACCACCCAGAAGAGCAAGGACCTCGCCGACGTGATGGTGGAGCGCTTTGGCGACAGAAGCGGCTACGTCGGCGGGGCATCCCCGGCGGCGGCAGATTGAGGTGACAGGCTGTGCCCGGTTCGGGCATGATGGGCTATGAAGATCATCAGCGGCGGTCAGACCGGGGTGGACCGGGCCGCGCTCGACGTGGCGATCGAGCGGGGCATGGACTGGGGTGGCTGGTGTCCTAAAGGCGGTTGGGCTGAGGACCTACCCAATCCGCCGGGCGTGCTGGCGCAGTATCCAAGATTGAAAGAAACGCCATTGCGCAATCCGGTGCAGCGCACGGAGTGGAACGTGCGTGACAGCGATGCGGCTCTCATCATCACCGATGGCGCCGGCCTGTCGGTCTCGATCGGCTCGCGGCGGGCTCACCAGTGGGCGCACCAGCACGGCAAACCGGAGCTCGTCGTTGATACGAGCGAGAACACAGCGCATGCGCGCGCGAAGGCGTGGCTGCGTGCTCAGAAGAAGCGGTTTGGCTCCGACATGGTGCTCAGCATCGGCGGTCCGCGCGAGAGCGAGGTGCCGGGCATTTACGCACCGGCAAGGAGGTTCATTGCCGCGATTTTGGCGGGCCTCTCCTGAGCAGGTGTCGGGGCGGCCACGCCCCCGGCTGATCGTGGCGCGGGTGAGGAGCCGCGTTGCCCCGCCGGAGGTGTGAAGTCATTCTGCTGCCAGTACGATCGGATCAGGCGCGGTACGACCGAGCACCAGGTCGGAGGCTTTCTCCGCGATCATCAACGTGGCAGCGTTGAGGTTTGCCGAAAGCATCGTTGGCATGATGGAGGCGTCGATCACCCGCAGGCGCTCGATGCCGTGTACGCGCAGCTCTTCGTCGACAACTGCCACGGGATCGCTAGCAGGAGCCATGCGGCAGGTGCCCGCCGGATGGAAGGTCGTCGTGCCGCGCTGTTTGGCGGCCTCCAGGAGCTCATCGTCGCTTTCCACGCCAGGGCCGGGAAAGTCCTCGCGTTCGTAATAGGGCTCAAGGGGTTTCGACTTGAGCAGACGGCGGGCGAGCCTCATGGCTGCGAGTAGGACCCGCCGGTCGGATTCCAGCGCCAGGTAGTTGGGCTGGATGACGGGCGCCTCGAATGGATCGCTCGATCTCAGACGCACGTAGCCCTTGCTCTCCGGGCGCTGCTGCCAGGAGGCAACGGTCATGCCCGGCTCCCGCTCGAGCTCGCCTTGCACGCCCTCCCGGTAGCTTGCCGGAGTGAAGGTGAGCTGGATGTCGCAGCTCGCCACCGCCGGGTCGGAGCGCCAGAAGCAATAGACGTGGGTGGGACTTAGCGACAGGATGCCCTTGCGTGTGAACATCCACTTGGTGATCTCGCCGGCCAGCCTGAGGCCGCGCGAGCGTTCGTTGATGGTGTCTATGTTCTTGACGCGGGCGACGAAGCGTGGGGCGTAGTGATCGCGCAGGTTCTCGCCGACGCCGGCCAGAGCATGAAGCACTGATATGCCGAGCTCCTGGAGGTGTGATGGCGGTCCGATTCCAGACAGCAGGAGGAGCTGAGGAGAATTGTAGGTGCCGGCGGACAGGATTACCTCGCGCCGGGCATGCACCGTGTACGCGGTGCCGCCGCGCCCGCCTTTGAGATAGCGCACGCCAACGGCCCGCTTGCCTTCGAGGATGATGTTGGTGGTGTGCGCGTGTGTAACGACGCGTAGGTTTGGCCGACGCTTGGCTGGATGGAGGAAGGCGCGCGCTGCGCTCATCCGCCGGCCATTGAGGATGGTGCGCTGAGCGTAGGCGATACCTTCTTGGGCCTTGCCATTGTAATCAGGGTTGCGGGGAATGCCGGACGCAACGGCGCCCGCGATGAAGGCGTCACACAGTGGGTGGCGCCAGTCGATGTCGGTGACGGCGAGGGCTCCATCGCGGCCGCGAAAGACCGCATCGCCCTCGCCGATGCGCCTTTCCATGCGCCGGAAGTAGGGGAGCACGTCGGCATAGCCCCAACCGCGATTGCCGAGCTGCGCCCATGTGTCGAAGTCCATGGACTGACCACGATTGTAGATGTGCCCGTTGATCGAGCTTGAGCCACCAAGTGTCTTCCCGCGCGGGGCCAGAATGCGGCGCCCGCCCGTCCACGCGCCAGGCTCCATGCTGTAGAGCCAGTTCACGCGCGGATCGTGGTAGGTCTTAATGAAGCCGGCGGGGATGTGGATGTAGGGGTGCCAATCGCGCGGGCCTGCTTCGAGCACGCACGCCGTGGTCTTGCCGTCCGCGGTCAGCCGGTTGGCGAGCACGCTGCCGGCCGAGCCTGCGCCAACGATGACGTAGTCATAGGTCTGCACCCGGCGCCCCCATGCGTCGCGTACGCGGCCAACGGCCTGCATCACTTATCGAGCCACACATCATCCAAGCGCCAGTTGTTGTAGAGGCTATTGTGCTGCAGAACGAAGCCCTTCACGTGGGGCTGCCAGCACAGCCCAGCTACGCCTTGTGAGATGATGGGTCGCGCCACGTCCTCGGCAAGCTGCTTCTCGACATTCCAGACGAGCTCTCGGCGCTTGGCGAAATTGAGTTCGTTGGATTGCGCCTCGATCAGCTTCTCCACATACGGGTTGCAATACTTGGTGTAGTTGCGCTCCGAGCCGCAGGCGTAGTTCTCGTAGAAGTTGACGTCGGGATCGTCGATGGCGCCGGCGGTGAGATTCATGCCGACGGAGTATTCGCCACGCGCGATCTTGGCGAACCACACGCTGGTGTCGATGACCTCCAGTTCACCCTCAACGTGGATGTGCTTGAGCTGGTCGATCAGCAGTACTGCGGGATCGCGATAGAGCGGGATGTTGCGCGTCGCGACCTTGATCTTGAGCGGGTTGGCCGGGCTGTAGCCCAGCGCTTCCATGATCTTGCGCGCCTCGCCGCGGCTTTGGCCAATTTCGGCGCCATAGCCAGGCAGTGCGGCGACCCTGTCCGGCGGCATGCCCCAAAGGCCTTCGGGGCCGGCCAGCATCACGCCGCCGATCTTGCCCTTGCCGTCGGTGATGATGTCGATGAAGTCCTTGCGATCGAGGGTTAAAGCGAGTGCGGAGCGGATCTGGGGGTTGTTGAAAGGCGCCACTTCGCGATTGATGATGAGGTTGAAGGAGTTGTTGGTCGGCTGCAGTTCGCAGATGGCCTTTGGCAATTGCGATTGGACGTCCTTCATCAAAGCGACGGTGAGATCGAGCGAGAAGGTCATATCGAACTCGCCAGCGACGAAGGCCAGCGCGCGCGTGGAGCGGTTGGAGATGACACGCCAGTCGATGCCATCGAGGTAGGGGTGGTCCAGCCGCCAGTAGTCCTGGTTGCGCACGACCTTGACCGATTCGTTGCTCTTGAACTCGACGAATTTGAAGGGGCCCGTGCCCACGGGCTTGGTGCGCATTTGGGCGGCCGATACGTGACAGGGATAGATCGGCGTATAGCCCGTGGCGAAGAAGGAGAGGAACGACGGCTGCGGACGGCCGAGCACTAAGGTCACCTCATGCTCGCCGTCGATCACCACTTCCTTGAGATTGTGCCACCAGATCGCGCGCGGGTTCTTGCGGAACTTGTCGGTCGCCCTGTCCTGCAGTTTTTCCAGCGTGCAGGCGACATCCTTGGCGGTGAAGGGCACGCCGTCGTGCCACTTAACGCCCTCGCGCAGCTTGAACGTGAGCCGGGTCTTCTCGGCATTCCAAGTCCAGCCGGTGGCGAGCTCGGGACGGATGTTGTCGGAGGTGTTGAGCTTCTCGTGCTGATCGAAGAGGACGAGATTGTTGAAGAGACTCATGAACGGGGTCACCGTCGAGACCGTCGCCTCCTCATGGATCGAGGCACTAGGCGGGTTGTCCCAGATGTACATGCGCAGCGTGCCGCCCCGCTGTTGGGCAAACGCAGCAGCGGTCGTCAGCGCGACGGCGGCGAGGGCTAGGCCCGTGATCGACAAGCGCTGGAGCATGCCCATCCTCGCTTCAGCACCGATCTTGGCAGGCGCACTGGCGGGGCGAGCGCGTGAGGGAAGGGTGCCGTTGTATGTTCTTTGCCCGTCGCACCATGGACGCTGCCGCAGGCCCTTGGCAAGCGCGATGGAACCATTCGAGCCGCGCCGCGCCGGCAGCACGCTCGCCTCAAATCGGGGGCTCAATCGGATGTCGTCGGATTTGGGCCTATTTTGCCCGCGCCCACACGCGCCCGATCAATGAGCGCGTTGGCGATGGTCATGCGTGTGCAGGCGTGGCGCTTGTGCACGGGCCAACCCATGAGGTGGACGCGATGAGCGAAGGCTCGGCGGATGCGCTCGAGTTCTACCAAGAAGCGCTTCGGTGAGCGCCAGCTCCTGGGCGACGGGGGCGGCGCGATGGCGCAGCCGACATTGCCTCTCCCTCGACATAGAACGCCACGGTCCCGGCAAGTGCCGAGGCGCCCGCCGCGCACTGGCCGGGCGCCGAGCCGGCTCCAGCCGGTTGTCGCGCGAGTGGCCCAAGCAGGCTGAACGTCGGGTTGCCCTAAGTCAATTGAAGTGCAAACCGCCGTTGACCTGGACGGTCTGCCCGGTCATGTAGGGGTTGGCGACCACCATCAGCACCGCCTGCGCGACTTCGTGGGGGAGGCCCAGGCGTCCTAGGGGAATGCGCGCGGCAACCTCCGGCCGGTTCGGTGACATGTCGGTTTCGATCAGCGATGGCGCGACGGCATTGACGGTGATGGTCTCCTTTGCGAGGCGGGCCGCGTAACCTCGCGTGAGACCCTCCATGCCGGCTTTGGAGGCGTTGTAGTGCAGGCCGACCACGCCCGCTCCGCGTGCAGCACCCGAGGAGATGTTGACGATGCGACCCCAGCGCCGGGCGCGCATGTTGGGCAGGACCGCCTGTGTGCAAAGGAACGCTGATTTCAGGTTGACCGCGATGGTGCGGTCGAAGTCGGCTTCGGTTAGGTCATCAAGCCCGCGGCGTATGGCCATTCCAGCGTTGTTGACGAGCACGTCCACACCGCCGAGCTCACCGGTGATGGCGTCGACCATGGACTTGACCGCACCGCTGTCGGACACGTCGGCGCGAACGGCCATGGTGCGACGGCCAAGGTCGCGCACCGCATCGGCCACGGCCAGAGCGTCCGCTTCGCGTGCGCGATAGTTCACCGCCACGTCGGCGCCGGCCTGGGCCAACGCCAGAGCGATTGCTTTGCCGATGCCGCGCGCCGCGCCCGTCACCAGCGCGACACGGCCACTAAGGTTGCTGTTGTCTGCCATCCTTACGGGCTCCCTATCCTGCGCTCGGGTCAGCTGTGCTGCGGGCCCATTAGCCCCGCATTTTTCGTTGTGGATAAGTGCTGGTCTCGTCGTTGGCAGGGCGTGCGGTGCTTGCCTGGGACGTGTCCGAACCCCAAAGTGGCTTTTCTTTGGCAAGACCTGGGCAAAGCGGGAATTGCGAGGTCGAGCATGGTTGGCGGGGAAGGGCCGTTGCGACGGCGCTTGGGTGGGCTCGGTGGCTTAGCCGCGCCAGGGCTTGCTCCCGCGGCACGCGGCGGAGAAGGCCGACGCGTGTCCGTTGCTGGGACAATTGTTGGGGGTGTAGCGGGTTTCCTGCTCGGTGCGGCATTGTGGGGTATCCTTGGGGTGCACCCACCAACGAGCGCCCCCGCGTCGGGGATGTCACCGGCGTGGGAGCCTGACTGCACCGTGCTCATCCTCGACCGGCGTCAGGGCCACACCACCGCGGGGCCCTGTCTTGGCCATGCCACGCCGCTGCGGCAGGCCGATGCCAGCGCCCACCCCTAATAGAGGGCAGAGCCGCACGCGGCCGAACGGGTGAGAGAGGCAACTGCCCGAGCCGCCAAGCCCCCTAGAGCGCCGCTTCGACCCTTTTCAGGGCGGCCTGCAACTTGTGCGCGGTTACCTCGAAGGCGGCCCGGCGTTCGCGATTTTCCTCCACCACCTCTGGCGGCGCCTTGGCAACGAAGCTGGCGTTGGCGAGTTTGGCGTCGATCTTGCGGATCTCGGCCGCACACTTCTCCATCTCGCGCTTGAGACGCGCTCGCTCGGCCTCCATGTCAATCACGCCAGCGAGGGGTAAGGCCGCGATTGCCTCGCCCAGTACGATCTGCGCCGCGCCCTTGGGGGGCGCCTTGGCGATGGAAATGCCATCGAGCCGGGCCAGGCGTGCGACGGTCTCCTCGTGCTGTTCGGCGCGGGCGCGCGTGGTCTTGGACGGCCCCACCAAGAGCAACGGAATCTTGGCGGCGGCCGGCACGTTCATCTCCGAGCGCACCGAGCGTACCTCGCTGACAAGCTTGACGAGCCAGCCGATCTCCTCGTCTGCCTCCTTGTTGGCCAATCCTGCAAATGCCGGCCAGGAGCTGAGGCACAATAGGTTCTCGCGCTCGATGCCCACCTCGACGAGGCGCGCCCACAGCTCTTCGGTGATGAAGGGCATAAACGGGTGCAGCAGCTTAAGCACTTGGTCGAGTGCCCAGGCGGTGGTAGCGCGCGTCTCGGCCTTGGCCGCCTCGTCGTTGCCGGTCAGGATGGGTTTGGCGAGCTCCAGGTACCAATCGCAGAAGGTGCCCCAGGTGAATTCGTAAACGACCGTCGCCGCCTCGTTGAACTTGTAGGCCACGATCCCGGCAGTAACGCCGGCGGCGGTACGTTCGACTTCGCCAGCGATCCAGCGGTTGATGGTCTGCCTCACCGCGCCCGGATCAAATCCTTTTTGGCGCACGCATTCGTTCATCTCCGCGAAGCGTGCCGCGTTCCACAGCTTGGTTGCGAAGTTCCGGTAGCCCTCGATGCGCTGCGTGGACAGCTTGATGTCGCGGCCCTGTGCCGCCATGGCCGCCAGCGTGAAGCGCAGCGCATCGGCACCGTATTTGTCGATGAGCACCAGCGGATCCATGACGTTGCCCTTGGTCTTCGACATCTTGGCGCCCTTCTCGTCGCGGACGAGGGCGTGGATGTAGACATCATGGAACGGGACCTCCTGCATGAAATGGAGACCCATCATCATCATGCGCGCCACCCAGAAGAAGATGATATCGAAGCCCGTGACGAGAGCGCGGGTTGGATAGAAGCGGGCGAGCTCCGCGGTTTGCTCGGGCCAGCCCAGCGTGGAGAATGGCCACAGCGCCGAAGAGAACCAGGTGTCGAGCACGTCCGGATCGCGCCTGAGGGCTACGCTTTGGCCGTAATGGGAAGCAGCTTGGGTCACCGCCGCGCGTTCGGTTTGTGCAACGAAGACTTTCCCGTCGGGTCCATACCAAGCGGGAATTTGATGACCCCACCAGATCTGCCGCGAGATGCACCAAGGTTGAATGTTGCGCATCCACTCGAAGTACGTTTTCTCCCAGCTCTTCGGGATGATCCTCGTGTCGCCGGTCTCGACGGCAGCGATGGCGCGCTTTGCCAGTTCCGCGGCATTGACGTACCACTGGTCGGTGAGCCAGGGCTCCACTACGGCGCTGCCCCGCTGCGCGTGGGGGACGGGGTGTGTATGGGGCTCAATCTTGGCAACGAGCCCTAATGCTTCCAGGTCGGCGACGACGCGCTTGCGTGCGGTGCACCGGTCGAGACCGCGATACTGATTGGGAACATTGTCGTTCAAGCTCGCGCTTGCGTCGAAGATATTGATCAGCGGGAGCGCGTGGCGCTTGCCCACCTCGTAGTCGTTGAAGTCGTGCGCCGGCGTGATTTTGACGGCGCCGGAACCCTTCTCAGGGTCCGAATACTCATCGGCGATAATCGGAATTTCACGCCCGACCAGCGGCAGCACTACGGTCCTGCCCACCAGATCCGTATAGCGCTCGTCCTTGGGATGCACGGCCACCGCCGTGTCACCCAACATTGTTTCCGGTCGCGTGGTGGCGACGACGATGAAGCGTTTCGGATCGTCCTTTAGCGGATACTTGAAATGCCACAGGTGCCCCTTGACCTCGACCATGTCGACCTCGAGGTCGGAGATGGCGCTCTGGAATTCCGGATCCCAGTTAACGAGGCGCTTGTCTTTGTAGATCAAGCCTGCCTTGTAAAGATCGACGAACACCTTGAGCACGGCCGTGCTCAAGCCCTCGTCCATGGTGAACCGCTCGCGGCTCCAATCGCACGAGGCGCCAAGGCGCTGCAGCTGGTTGACGATGGTGCCGCCGCTCTCGGCCTTCCACTTCCACACCTTCTCGATGAATTTGTCGCGACCGATTTGATGGCGCCCTGGCTCTTGCCGCTCCATCATCTGGCGCTCGACCACAAGCTGCGTAGCAATGCCGGCGTGATCCGTGCCCGGTTGCCACAAGACATCCTTGCCGCGCATGCGCTCGAACCGGCAGAGCACGTCCTGCAACGTGTTGTTGAGCGCGTGCCCCATGTGCAATGAGCCGGTTACATTGGGCGGGGGAATGACGATCGCGTAGGGCTCTGCTCTGGCGCGCTCTGGCCGGCCGGCCTTGAAGGCTTGGGCCGCGATCCACGCCTCGTATATGCGCGCTTCGATATCGGTCGGGTGATAGGTTTTCTCGAGCATTTCTCGTCGGGTCGCGTGTTGAGGATGCGGGGCGCGCGCGCCTTGGTTAGGGCCGCATCACACCACGGACGTGGGGCGCTCGACGGCGATGGCACGCGCCACCTCCTTGCGCACGACCTCCTCGACGAGGCGCGGCAGGTTGGCTTCGAGCCACTGACGGATCACGGGCTCCAGGAGCTCGGCGATGACCTGTTCGAGGGTGCGTGCCTGTAGGCCTGCGCCAGGGGACGTCGAGGGGACGCCGGCAGGCTCCGCAGGCGGCGCGGGCATCGCCAGCGACGCAGCCTGGGCCTGTGGTTGGGGGCTATCATTGGGCGTGGCCTCGACGGTGGGCGATGCTTCCCGTTGGGGCTCCTCCAACGCGGCCGGGGCCGCCACCGCTTGCACTTCAGGCGCAGGTCTGCGTTCAGGCGTGCCGGCACCACCAGGGCTCTCGTCCGTGTCCGGCGCCGGCATCAGGGGTTGTGTCTTCGCTGTGTGGATATTGTCCAGGGCTGGGCCGGCCATTTTGCCAGGAGCCGCGCTCTGCGGCGGGCCCGGCTGGGTCTCGGGCACAGACGTCCGCGCAAGGGTTGGCTGGTCCTCAGCGCCGAAGAGGGGTGGCAGAGAGGCGCGCAAATCCTGAGGCCGCGATAGCCTGATTTCCCCCTCCATCACTGCTGCTCCCTTCTCGGGCGGGACCTGGGGGGGCGTGCCGTCTTGCGGGGTTGTGCCTGCCGGCTGGCGCAGAAACCAGAGGGGGTCCGCGGCGCGACGGTGGGACTCGGTGAGCTTGGCCGGATCGGCCGTCGCTGGCCCTCCTTGGGCCCTTTCGTTCGCCGCCAGCAGCTCGGTGTAGTCGTCATCGCCGGGCGTGGCATTGCCCGTGTCCTTGAGCACGCCCGCCAGCCGTGCCGACAAGCCCCCGTCAACGGGGCGACTGCTCGCCTCCCCGCCGGCACGCGCTACCTCCCCGGTCCTCTCTGGGCCCGCCTCTCCCGCCACGCTCTTTTTGATTTGCGCGAGGATCTCCTCGAGGCTATGAGCCCCGGTCGCATCTGATTTCGACATACCCAACCTCACTTCCATGCCGCGGCCCGCGTCGCGGTCCAGAAGCGGACCGGTTCCAAACGACATGTTTCACTTGTCGGCCCCAACTCTCTATAGCGGAGGCATGCGCGCCGCACCAGGTGCGTCGACCGCGAAGTGGCGGCAACCGACGTTGCTGCGCCCGTGCAGCAGGACCAAACCAGAGACACGGGGGTGCGATGTTATTTTGCCGGCAGGTGAGGCGGCGGTGTGGCCTCGATGACCTCGCGGCGGCCGTCGGGGTGCGTAATGGAGATGTCGAACCACTTGCTGCGCACGTCGTGGTAGTGCGCGTCGGGGTCGTAGACAAGCGAAGCCAGGTTGAGCTCCTGCGCGTCCAGCCGGCCGATGGTGGAGAGTACGGTATAAGAAGCCACCACGACGTTGCGTTGGTCGGTGACGAGATTTACTTCTGCATTCAGCAGTTCCTGCTCGGCGTTCAGCACGTCGAGTAGCGTACGCTGCCCCACGCGTTCCTCCTCGCGCACGCCAGCGAGTGCTATCCGGTTGGCGTCGACGGCCGTCTGGTCCGATTCCACGGCTGCTTTGGCCGCCTGCAGCTGCGCCCAAGCTGTGACCACGTTGGCCTGCGTTTCGGTGCGCGCTTGTTCAATCTCCTGCAGGCGCTGGATATGGGTCTGTTTGGCCTGCCGCACGCGCGCCTGCACCTCGCCGCCCGTGTAGAAGGGAACGGTGAGCCTGCCCGTGATGCTCCCGGTCTCCACCGACTCAAGCCCGGGCGTATCGTCAAAGCGTTTGGTGTAGTTGGCTTCGAGCTGTGCCGTGGGCAGGAGCTCACCGCGCACCAGATCGATGGTGTAGCGTGCGGCTTGCTCGCGATAGAGCGCGCCCACCACGCTGGGGCTCTCGCGCAGCGAGATCTCTACGTTTTCGGGGAGCGACTTGGCGACCAGTGGCGACTCGTGCGCGTCCACCAGATGGCTCGGGGGGTGGCCGATCACACGCTCGAAAGTGGCGCGGCTGGTCTTCAAGTTGGCGCGTGCCAGATCGAGTGCCGCAACGGCGGCGGCGCGCCGCGCCTGCGCTTGTGCGACGTCGGTGCGTGTCACCTCGCCGACATTGAAGCGATCTTGCGTGGCCCGCAAATCCCGCGTGAGCACGGTAACGTTGTTTTCGCGCAGGCGGACGATGGCGGTGTCGCGCACGACATCACCGTAGGCCGTCACCGCCTCCAAGAGCACGCTCTCTTCGGACAGCCTCAGCGTTTCGCGCCCGCCTCGCACCGTGGCTTCTGCGGCGTTGACGGCGTTCACCGTGCGGAAACCGCGAAACAGCGGTTGGACCAAGCCGATCTGATAGCCGCGCGGGTTGCTATCGCCGTTCGCGGAGGTGCCCGGATCGGTCGTGATGTGCCGGAACGAAGTGTCCGCGCTGCCGGTGACGCTCGGTTTGTAGCCCGCCAGCGCGCGCGGTACCTCCTCGTCGGTCGCCCGCTGGTTGGCGCGTGCCGCATCGAGACGGGGGTTGAATTTGTAGGCTGCCGACAGCGCCTCCAGCAGCGTTTCGGCTCGGGCTGGGCCCAGGAGCAGCCCGGCCGCCAGCACCACCGCGAGCGCAACCCGGTAGACCTGCGAGATGCCCGCAATGAACGTGCGTCTGTCTGCAGCTCCCACGTGGCCTCTCAGATTTGGCGCCGCCCGACGCATCCACATTTCGCCCTGCCCTCCGCCGGCGTTCTTGTTGGGGGTCGCCTCATGCGCGGAGCGTGCAACGATGTCTCTCGACTCGTGCCTGTCAGGGTTATTTCACAACTGGTGCCGGGAAAGAGCGAAACGGGGGGTGGGGGAGGCGATTTCCCGCTTGCGTTGCCAACTTTCAACACCGTGAGAATCGATCGAGAGGTATCCACAACAATTCGCGTGAAGGGCTCACAGGACAAACTCGGGCTGGTGGGCAAATCCCGGTAAGATTGGCGCGCCGGCGTCGAAGGCGGGGCGCGCATCGAAAAGCTTGCCTGTGCGCCGCCACAGTTTGGCGCGGCCCAAGGTGCCATCCGTGACGACGGCAACAAGGCGGCCGGCGTCCTTGAGCTGCGCTAGCAGCTCTTCGGGGACGTTCGGCACGGCGCCTTCGATGAGGATGGCGTCAAAGGGGGCATGCGTTGGCGCTCCCTTAGGCAAGGCACCCTCAAGGACGAGGGTGTTGGTGACCTCCAGTTGCCGCAGCGTCTCGCTGGCACGCGCGACAAGCGCGGCATCGACCTCAACCGCCACCACGGACTTGGCGAGGCGCGCCAGCACCGCTGCGGAGTAGCCGGTGGTGCAACCAACGTCCAAAACGACGGCGTTCGGGCCGATCTCCGCCAGCTGTGCGAGCTTGGCAAAGGTGCGCGGCGCCATCAGGCAACGCGCCGGGCGGACGCCAGTGTCGACGACGGGGACCGACCCATCCATGTAGGCAAGCGCGCGAAGCGCCGACGGCACAAACGCCTCTCGCGGCACCTCGAGCATGGCGCGGATGATGCGCCGGTCGGTGACATCGCTGGGACGCACCTGGCTTTCCACCATGTTGATGCGTTGCTGCTTACTGTCGATCATGGGAAGAATCCGGCGGGATCGGTTGGCTGCGGGCAGGGTGCAGGAGGGGCCTGTGGCGGCAAACCTTAGCCAATGACCAGGTCACGGGCCAGTCGCCAGGGGGTTGGCGGTGCTGCCGCCAATCGCCGCAAAGGCCCGGAGCGGCAACGCGAGGCCGCAAGCGGGGGCAGGGACCTTGGCGGTGGCGTGAGGCAGGCGGGTTGGGCCCTGGTGCTTGGCCCGCCGCCATTGCCACGCGGAAACGGCGCATGATACATGCTCGTCGCATGGGGCCACGTGGCGGAGTGGTGACGCAGCGGACTGCAAATCCGCGCACCCCGGTTCGATTCCGGGCGTGGCCTCTCAGGGCGCGCTCACATCCTCTCCTTTGACGTGTTGGCACTGGCCGCTCGGAGGGATCTGCAAGGCGATCGACGCGCATTCCGCCGATGCGCCGGGCCGGCTGCTCTTTTCGCAATTGCTGTGCAACTCGCACCTCGAGCCGGGGTGGGGGAGCCTATTGGACGTACGGACCGCGCTCGGAGGCGAGGGCTGCCGCATCAGATTGTTAAGGCCAATGGAGTAATCAAGTGCCCAGGAGCAGCGCTGCGCGCGACAGTAGCGGTAGCTCGTAGGCTCGACGTGAAGGAGTTTGCGCAATGCGCGGACGCAGATTGTTCGGATGCTGGGCGCTGTTGCTCGGTAGTCTCGCCCTCAGCAGTACGCCGGCTGGTGCTGGAGGTGATGGGTGCTGCTGGCGCCATCGCGTTTACACGCTGCCGCTGCTCTTCTCCAATCCGGTGCAGACCTCGTTTGTCTATTACCCGTCGTATCGCCGTTGGCACCGTGGGCCGAGATCCTATTGCGGTTGGCGTTATCGCGGCTGCCGGCATTGGTGAACCCTGCGGCCGGCACGACGCCATGGCCAGCCGCACGCTGACCTGTCCTGCCCGCAGATCGGGGCCGACGATGCCGGCGCTCGCCGCTTCGCTGGGGCGGTGGCTTCGCCGGGCCGGACGGCCTGAGCTTAGCTGAGGCTGCCCGCACGTTTCGGGGGGGCCGACCGTGGCTATTTGCTTGAGCGCCGCGGCGGGCCCGTTGGGGGTGATCATGACGGCCGCGGAAGGGCGGAGCGGAAGCGAGCTTTTCGTGATGAGCAGGTGGGCCGGAGTGAGACCTAGCTCAACCGTGCCGACAGCATCTGTTCGGCCCCGATCCGGCCCTCGCCAGATCCGCACTTTGGCTGCGCGGGGTGGTCACCAAGGGTCCCCTTCGAATTCCGTTCGCGGGCAGGGTGCTGCAGGCCGCATCCTGTCAAACCTCCAACGTGCCCGAGCGGGGCAACGGGGCCTGCCCCCAGTCGGCTCTGTTCGGCTTTCAAAGCTTACCGCCCCAACAAGCTGCGCTCAGCCGCGGTGGGCTCTTTGCGCTGCGGCGCGGCAGGCGGCGTCGGGGTCGGCGCCGGCTTTTGCAGCTCCTCGTCGACATTGACGAGTTTGCAGCCCTTCGCGTCAAGCACGATGTTGAGCGCCTGCACGCGTTCATGCTCCGCGGCAAAGTCGTGGGCCGCGGGACGATCGCCGAACAGGGTAGGCGCCGGTCCCTCCTGCTCTTGCTTGGCCGCTTTTTGCAGGATGCGCAGCCGATCGATATGCGTCTTGATCGTGATGGTAAGTCCGGCGCAATTGCCGCGCAGTTCTTCAGGCAAGAGCAACTGCCGCGGTCGCGCCAACAGCCGCGCCATTTCCCGGTCGGCGTCGGCACTCTGGGCCGCAGCAGCAAAACCGAGCAACACCAACAAGGCAGCAGCGGTAAGGGCGCGCGTTGCAACCATTTCGGCCAGGGTTGAGGGTTTCGAGAGCGAGCAGTGTGCTCTAGGAATTGCGGCCGTTGTTCGGGGTGTGCGAGGCAATTCGAGGGCAGCGACGGTCTAGCCGAGGGAGCTGGCCGAGAGAGCTGGCCGAGAGAGCTAGCCGAGAGAGCTGGCCGAGAGAGCTGGCCGAGAAAGATTCCGTGGCGGCGCCCGCGGGCGCAGAGGGCGGAGCTTGGCGGCACGTCTGCATCCTGGCGGAGAGC
>Ga0075425_100002722_pt1 | contig 17743 bp, 11 predicted proteins | sample SoiMethybrSBSTD4_FD_75300 | JGI IMG/M metagenome (GOLD analysis project Ga0075425, IMG submission 75300) | Bulk soil microbial communities from a Populus tree surrounding site in Tennessee, USA - Soil MetaG P. TD hybrid SBSTD4 | ecosystem: Environmental > Terrestrial > Soil > Tree plantation... | reverse complement strand
CCGATTACCTCGAGCCGGTCAACCAGACCAAAGCCCTCAAGCAGCTACGCCGTCGAGCCACCAAACTCGGTTATCAGCTCACTCCGATCGCCGCATGACCAACGGGTGTGTTTCTTAGAAAGCCGCGAAGACGGCGAAGGAACTCCTCTGCGAAACGGTTGCGTCGAAGAGGTCCTTCGCTTCGCTCAGGATGACGACATCATCATCCGCGCCACTTCGATCATCTCTTCGTCGTTCAGAGCCGCAACCCCACGCCCACACGAAACGCGCGGCCGTCATCGCGGTCGAGCACGTTCAGCACTTCCGCTTTCGCGAACGGGGTTACGCGCTCGCGCGGCCAGGCGTAGTTCACGGCGACGTCGGTGTAGGCGCGGCTGATGAAGTAGCGTTCGAGCAGCGCGATGCTGAGGTCGTGACCGGGAAGCGGCGGGCGGATCACGATCCATCCGTTGGCCATCGACTGGTGCGGCTGCAATGTTGCGCTGCCGCCGAATGTGAAGAGCAGCCACTGCGCGGAGGCGTCGATCGTGCCGATCGTGTCGTGGTCGCGGCGGATCACCATCGCCCGCGCGTAGCCTGAGCTCAGCACGCGGCGCGCGATGCCGATCGCGGTCTCGTTGAATTCGCTTCCGCCGACGTCGTTCGTGTAGCGCGCGTACGTCGCGATGAGCCGCGTCGTCTCGCCGAACACGAATCCCGCGCGCGGTTGCAATTTGCCGTCGTCGACGCGCAGACCGCCTTCGACGACGAAGCGATTCGAAGGACTCCAGCGATCGCGCAGGTACCACGCCTTGTCATCGAGTCGCCGCTCGACGCCGGCGCTGAGCTCGTGCGCGCCGCCCGCGAACGTGTAGCCGCGCAGCGACGTGAAATGCCGCGCTGCCTGCGCGAGGATCGATGCGCTCGGTGCAATGTGCAGCCACGTGCCGCGCGGCTCTTCCGGCAGATGATGCGTCGTTGCGAGATACGAGAACGTCGCGGTGTCGTGCGACGTCGGTGCGAACGTTCCCTTCGCGAAGCCCGCGCGATATTGATCGTTGCGCTCCGCCGCGGCGAACATCCAGAGGCCGCCGACGGATGCTTCCTGTCGCTGCGATGTCTCTCCGTAAACCCTCGTGGCGCTCACGCGCAGCGACACCTCGAGATCCTGTCGACCGCGCGTGGTCACGTCGGCGCGCTCGCGCTCCTCATCGGCCGAGGCGCCGGCGAACATCGCGGTCGTGTCTTCGATGGCGTCCGGGGGAAGAAAGAATCCGGCATCGGTGGCGATGTCGTCGATGCGCATCGTCAGGTCGCGAACGCGAGGTGCGAGAAAACCGCGACCGCTGATCGATCGCGTGATCGGCAGCGCTTCCGCCGTTTCGCGATCGAGCGTCCAGACGGCCTGCGGTCGCTCGTGCACGTCGCGCGACATCGCCGTCTGCGTCACCGCCTCGCCTTCCTCGCTCACCTCGAGAGTGGCGTCGACACGCGCGCGCTCGAACGAGCGGACGATCGAGCGCCTCGTGAGCGTCTGGTAGCCGGTGAGCGAGAACGTGACGTCGTACGTTCCCGCGGGCAAGCCCTGCAGCGAGTACGCGCCGTTCGCGACGGTTTTCGTCACGAACGGTTTCGGCATCGAAGCCGTCGACGCGCTGACGACGACGCCGGCGAGCGGCGTCGGACCCGACGTCACGCGGCCGCCGAGGGAGCCCATCGCCAAAGCGGACTCGGCGATCAGAAAGACGACGAGTGCGAATCGCATTCAAAGGTGATGCTAGCGGCTCAGCTGCCGATAGCGAATGCGATGCGGTTCAGTCGCGTCCGCTCCGAGGCGCTTGCGCTTGTCTTCCTCGTATTCGGAGAAGTTCCCGTCGAAGTAGAAGACGCGGCTGTCGCCTTCGAACGCGAGGATGTGCGTGGCGACGCGATCGAGGAACCAGCGGTCGTGGCTGATCACGATCGCGCAGCCCGCGAACGACTCCAGCGCCTCCTCGAGCGCGCGCATCGTGTTGACGTCGAGATCGTTCGTCGGCTCGTCGAGCAGCAGCACGTTCGCGCCTTCCTTCAGCATCTTCGCGAGGTGCACGCGATTGCGCTCGCCGCCGGAAAGCGCGGCGACTTTCTTCTGCTGATCCTGTCCCGAGAAGTTGAAGCGCGCCACATACGCACGCGACTGCATCTCGCGCGGTCCGAGCTGAATGATGTCGCCGCCGCCGGTGATCTCCTCGAAGATCGTCTTCTCGCCGTCGAGCGTGCGGCTCTGATCGACGTAGCCGAGCTTCACCGTTTCGCCGAGGCGCATCGTGCCTTTGTCGGGCTGCTCCTCGCCGACGATCATGCGGAAGAGCGTCGTCTTGCCGGCGCCGTTCGGTCCGATCACGCCGACGATGCCGCCCGGCGGGAGCATGAACGACATCCCTTCGATGAGCAGCTTGTCGTCGAATCCCTTCGCGACGTCGTTCGCTTCGATGACCACGTTGCCGAGGCGCGGGCCGGGCGGGATGTAGATCTCGAGCTCGGAGACTTTCTCCTTCGACTCCTGATTGAGAAGCTCCTCGTACGCGTTGATGCGCGCTTTCCCTTTCGCGTGCCGCGCTTTCGGCGACATGCGAATCCACTCGAGCTCGCGCTCGAGCGTCTTCTGGCGCTGCGATTCCGATTTCTCTTCCTGTGCGAGGCGGCCCTTCTTCTGCTCGAGCCACGACGAGTAATTGCCCTTGTACGGAATGCCTTCGCCGCGATCGAGCTCGAGGATCCAGTCGGCGACGTTGTCGAGGAAGTAGCGATCGTGCGTGACCGCGATGACCGTGCCCTTGTATTTCTGCAGATGCTGTTCGAGCCACTGCACGCTTTCCGCGTCGAGATGGTTCGTCGGCTCGTCGAGCAGAAGGATGTCCGGTTCCTGCAGCAGCAGACGGCACAGCGCGACGCGGCGGCGCTCGCCGCCGGAGAGAATCGACACCGACGTTTCGCCCGGAGGGCAGCGCAACGCATCCATCGCCATCTCGAGCTTCGAGTCGAGATCCCACGCGCCCGCGGCATCGAGCTTGTCCTGGACTTTCGCCTGACGGTCCATGAGCTTGTCCATGTCCGCGTCGGGATCGCCGAAGGCGTTGTTGATGTCGTCGAACTCCTTCAGCAGATCGAGGACCGGCTGCACGCCCTGCTCGACGATCTCGCGAACGGTCTTCGTTTCGTCGAGCCGCGGCTCCTGTTCGAGAAAGCCGACGGTGTGGCCGGGCGAGAGAACGGTCTCGCCGAGGTGATCGTGATCGATGCCGGCGAGGATGCGCAGGAGCGTCGACTTGCCGGAGCCGTTCAGACCGATGACGCCGATCTTCGCGCCGTAAAAGTACGAGAGGTAGATGTCCTTGAGGACCTGTTTTTTTCCATGGAACTTCGAGACGCCGACCATGGAATAGATGATTTTGTTCGGTTCGGGCTGGGCCATAAGGGGCGGGATTGTACTGGACGCGGGACTCGGGACTCAGGAGTCGCGTCGTTGTCCGTTGGTCCGTTGGTCCGTTGGTCGGTTGGTCGGTTGGTCGGTTAGTCAGTTGGTCGGTTGGTCGGTTTTTGCGTTCCACTGACCAACCGACCAACGGACCAACGGACCAACGAATCAGTGCACCGTCTCCGCCGCCGCGACCTCGCCCATCTCGCGCGAGCGCAGCGCCTGGCCCGTCGTCACTTCCTCGAACGCGACCACGACGAGGGTCTGGTCATCCTCGGGGGGGCGATTGTGGGTGAATTTCTTGATCGCGGTGAGGAGGGCCTTTTTGATCTCGTCGGCGCCGAGGTGACCGCTGGTGCGGATCGTTTCCTCGAAGCGATCGAAGCCGAACGGCTCGCCGTCGTCGTCGACGGCTTCGATCAAACCGTCGCTGTAGAGGATCAGGCGATCGCCGCTCTCGAATTCGACGGTTTGCTCGCGGAATGGATCGCGTCGCGAGATGCCGAGGGGATAGCCCCAGCACGACAGCGCCTCGAGGCGCTTGGTGGACTTGCGGTAGACGTACGGATCGAGATGGCCGGCGGACGAGAAGCGCAGCGACTGCGCGCGCGGATCGAGCAGACCGAAGAAGAACGTCATCATGATGCGCTTCGGTGCGGTGCGGATCACGATCTCGTTGAGCACGTCGAGCACGGCGCGCGGTGAGGCGTCGTAGTCGACCTGCACCATCAGCGCGGCCTTGGCCATCGCCATCACGATGCCGCTCGTCAGTCCGTGGCCCGACACGTCGCCGAACGCGATGCCGATGTCGCCGCCGGGCTGCGGCAGAAAGTCGAAGTAGTCGCCGCCGATCTCCGTCGCCGCGCGATAGTGCGATGCGACCGATGCGCCGGCGAGGCGGGGCGTGTCGAGCGGAAGCAGCGCGGCCTGGATGCGATTCGCCGCGTCGATCTCCGCCTTCACGCGCTCGCGCTCGATGATGCGTTTCACGTGCGGCGCGAGATCCTCGTACGTGTAGACGACCTCGCGCCGCGTCGCGAGCGCCGCCAGTCCGTACGCAACCGTGATCGCGAACGGGATCGCCGCCGCGGTGAGCGTGACGGTGAACGCGTCGCCGCGAATGACGCGCAGCGCCGGCGTGAACTGCACGAGGATGCTGCCGAGGAAGAGCGCGGTCGATGCGGCGAGCAGGTCGTAGAAGAGGAAGAGCACTGCGGCCGCGATGACGCCGCCGAAGCCGAAGAGGAATGCGTACAGCGCCGGTTCGAGCGGCAGGTCGAACACCTGCCAGAACGAGCCGACGACCGCCGCGGTCACGAATCCGAGCCACAGCATCCGTTTGCGCGCGAAGAGGGCGATGACGAACAGCAGCAGCACGACGCTGCCGCGGATGGCGTCCACTGCGGCGGTGGTGATCGGACCGAGCGGACCGCCGATGCCGAGGACGTAGAGCGAGGGGCCGCTGGTGGGATGGGCGAGGCGGAGGAGAATCGGAATCGCGGCGGCGGCGTAGACCGCGGCGGCGATGACCGGTGCGTAGAGAAGTCCGGTCAGCAGCGAACGGCCGACGGTCGCGTTGAACGGATCGCGGCGCAGGATCGCGTCGAACGAGGCGAGGCGCTCGCCCCACCGTTCGCGCGCGTAGCTCTCGCCGACTGCCCACGCGAAGAACACGAGCACCGCGACGGGCAGGTCGTAAAAGATGAACTTGAATGCGGCCCACGCGAGGAAGGTCGTGCGGCCGTCGAGACCGGGACCGAATCCGACGCCGAGCGTGCTTCCCGGACCGATGAATGCCGAGGCGATGATGCAGAGCAGGCACACCGCGCCGAAGAGGAACGATGCGGTGCGCACGCCGACTTCGCCGGCGTGGTACTTCTTCAGAAAAAAGAGGAGCAGCGTGAGCAGCAGCGCGAAGACGACGCCGTACTGCGCGAAGACGCCGATGAACGCCGTCGTGTCGCCGCGGAACTGCGAGCCGTCGGCCGTTTCTTCGATCGGCATCCATCCGGCGAAGCGGTCCCCCGTGAAATAGATCCCGATGAGCATCGAGATCTTGCCGGTCGGGAAGTCGTGCGGCACGCGATACAGCACGAGCTTGTCGACGCGCTTGCGATAAACGGTCGGACGGATTTCCCAGTACTGCGGGTTGACGACGCCCGGAATTCTGCGCGAGCGGAGGAACTCGTCGGCGCGGCGCTTCACCTCCGCATCGGAGAGAGCCTGGGCCGCGTCGTCGTTGCGATCGAAGGTGCGCACGCCGATCACCGCGCCGTCGCGGCCGTCGACGTAGACGTCCGCCCACTGCGGGAACTTCGGCTCGCCGGTGCGGAAATAGCGGACAAAGTACGCGTTGATGCGCGGCCCGACGACCGGATCCGCGTCGGCGCGGCGTCGCAGTTCGGGATCGTCCTTGTAACGATCCTCGAGCAAGCCATGCTGCTCGAAGCTCGTGACGCCCCACGCGCGGTTCAGATCGACGCCGAGCTTCTGCGCCTCGCGATCGGCAATGTCGCGGGCCGCGTCGCGCGTGATGCGCACGCCGCGCGGCTGGGGAGGATCGAAGAAGGGGAGCAGCGCCACCAGCGCAGCCACGCCGGCCACGCACGCGAGGATGGGGATGAACCGTTTCATGGGGTCCTGGACATCATAGCTTCGGCGTATGCGCTGGATTGATTACGAAATCGTGGCGAGGAGGTTTTGACGCTGCGCCGCTAAACTGATCGCGATGTCGAGCGAAAACCGTCGTTCCGCGGGCTACGCGTTAGCGATCCTCACCTTCATCAACATGTTCAATTACGTCGACCGGTGGGTGATGGCGGCCCTGGTCGAGCCGATCAGGAAGGATCTCGGTCTGACGGACACGCAGCTCGGACTCGTGGCGACCGGTTTCATCATCGTCTACTCCGTGACCTCGCCCGTTTTCGGCAGGATGGGTGATCGCAAAGCGCGTCCGCCGCTGATTGCCATCGGCTGCGCGATCTGGAGCGTCGCCACCGGCCTCGCCGGATTCGCGCACGGTTTCTGGTCGCTCTTCGTCACGCGCTCGACAGTCGGCGTCGGTGAGGCCGCCTACGGAACGATCGCGCCCGCGCTTCTCGCGGATCACACGCCGATGGAGCGCCGCGGCCGCGTCATGTCGATCTTCTTCGCGGCGATTCCGATCGGCTCGGCCGCCGGTTTCGTCCTCGGCGGACTCGCCAATCAATACTTCGGCTGGCGCGCGGCCTTCTGGCTCGTCGGATTCCCGGGCCTCCTGTTGTCGCTGCTCGTTCTCGGCGTCTTCGATCCGCCGCGCGGCCGCTACGACGACGCGCACGTCCCGCACGAAAGCGGCACCAGTCTCTTCGCGACGTATCGCGATCTGTTCCGAAACGTGCCGTACGTCCTCAGCGTCCTTGGGTATGCGGCCTACACCTTCGCACTCGGCGGCATCGCCTTCTGGATGCCGGCTTTCCTCGAGCGCGCGCGCGGACTCTCGAATCGCGAGGCGAGCGTCACGTTTGGCAGCATCGTTCTCTTCACCGGATTTGCGGGCACGTTCCTCGGCGGATTTCTCGGCGACTTTTTCCTCAGGCGGACGCGCCAGTCGTACCTCTGGATCTCCGGGATCGGGACCCTGCTGGCTGTCCCGCTCACGTATGTCGGTCTCACCAATCCGAACAAACCGGTTTACCTCACCGCGCTGATCTTTGCCGAGATCCTGATCTTCATGTGCACGGGACCGATCAACACCGCGATCATCAACTGCGTCGCGCCGGCGGAACGGGCCACGGCGGTTGGTTTGTCGGTCCTGGCGATGCACGTCCTCGGAGACATGCCGGCGACGCCGATCATCGGCGCGGTCTCGGACTCGACCTCACTCGCAAAGGCGATGCTCCTCGCGCCGGTCGCGATCGCGATCGCCGGTTTGATCTGGATCTGGGCCGCGTGGCGAGGGGAGAAGTGAGCCGCGCGCGGCGCGCGATCGCCGCCTTTCTGCGCTTCTGCATGCGCGTGTTTTACCGGCGCATCGAAATGGTGCGCATGGATCGCGTGCCGGACGGCCCCGTCATCTTCGCGGTCAATCATCCGAACGGTCTCGTCGATCCGCTTTTTCTGATCTGCTTCGCGCCGCGGCCGGTGTCGTTTCTCGCGAAGGCGCCGTTGTTCGGCTATCCGTTCATCGGCTGGTTCGTGCGCACGTTCGAGTCGATTCCGGTCTATCGCAAACAGGACAAGACCACCGGCACCAACGCGGAGACGTTCGCCGCCGCGCGCGCGATCCTGAAGCGCGGCGGTGCGATCGCAATCTTTCCCGAGGGGACGACGCACAGCGATCCGCAGCTGCGCGAGCTCAAGACCGGCGCCGCGCGCATCGCCCTCGGCGCAACGCTTCCGACGCTCAGCGTCGTGCCGGCGGGCATCTACTACACCGCGAAACAGACGTTCCGCAGCTCCGCGCTGGTCGTGTTCGGCGATCCGATCGCCGTGCATTCGACCGGCCCTGCGATGGAGATGGCCGAGCCGCCGTTCGAGCTGGTCGAGGAGCTCACGGCGAAGATCGATGCGGGACTCGATGCGGTGACGCTGCAGGCCGACTCGCAGGCGGCGCTCGAACTGATCGGACAGGCGGAGGACATCTTCACGGCGACCGAGGATCAGACGCTGGGGCGCGAGTTCGATTTGAGAAGACAGTTCATCGACGGCTATCAGTTTCTTCGCAGGAACGATCCCGCGCGACTCGCGAAACTGCAGTCCGAGATCACGCGTTTCGTCGCGGAGCTGCACCGCCTCGGCGTCGACGTCTTCGATCTCACGCCGCGATTCCACGCCATGACGCTGTTCCGACTGATCGTTCTCCTTCCGATCGCCGTGATCGGCGCGATCGTGAATTACCCGACCTATCGCTTCGTCGGATTTCTCGCGAAACGATTCGCGAAAGGGGAGAACGAGATGATGGCGACGATGAAGCTCCTCGGCGCGCTGGCCTCGTTTCCGCTGACGTTCATCGTCGCGGCGGCGCTCATCGACTGGAAATACGGGCTCATCGCCGCGTTCGCGACGCTCGTCGCGTTCCCGGTCCTCGGATGGATCGCGCTGCGCGTGTTCGAGGATCTCGATAAGTTGATCGGCGACGCGCGTGCGCTGTTCAGGCGCCGCGACTCGCAGCGCCTGAACGCGAAGAGACACGCGATCCGGGAAGAGATGCTCGAAGTGGCGCGGATGATGACGACTACTCCGGCACCGCTCCCCTGATAAACGCCTCCACGTCGTCGTGCAGCTTTCGGTGCGCGCGGCGGTCGATGTACATCATGTGGCCGCCTTCGTAGAACGCCATCGACACGTTGCCGCGCAGCTCGGGCTCGAGCTGCATGCGTGAGAATGTGTACTTCGTCGCGGCGAACGGCGTCGCGAGGTCGTAGAACGAATTCGCGACGAAGACCTTCAGGTACGGATTGCGGGCCATCGCCTCGCGCAGCGTTTCGGCGACGTCGAGGTAACGGTTCTGCTGGCGCTCGTAGCTCCACGGCTGGACCTTGCCCGTCAGAATCTCGTACGCGGAATCGTTCTCGTACTTCAGCTCGCGGCGGACGTAGTCGTTGATCGCGCCGGTGTACGAGCCCATGATCGACGCCATCGACGGATCGAACTCCGGCCGTTCGCCTGCCGCATCGACGTCGATGCCGGTGAAGCGCGAGTCGAGACGTCCGACCGTGCGACGCTTGTCGCGGAGCAATTCCTTGTCGAAGCGCGAGATGTTGATGCGCAGGTTCGTGCTCTCGACGTACTCGGGAGAGAGACCGGTGAAGCGCGCGACCTTCTGCGCGATCGCGCTGCGCTCCTGCGCGGTCAACGAGTCGCCGCGCATCAGCGCGCTGTTGTACTCGCCGAGGGCGAAGGCCTCGGCCTGCGCTGCGACGCGATCGACCGGCTGCGCCTGCAGATCCGCGGGAAGCCGCTTGTGGTACCACGCGGTCGCGGCGTACGTCGGCAGGAAGACGACGTACGGCAGATCGTTGCCGCTGTCGAAGCGCGCCGTGCCGAAGTTGAGGATCGTCGAGATGAGCACGATCCCGTTCACGTAGAAGCCTTCTTCGTGCAGCCATCCCGCGAGACCGGCGGCGCGCGTCGTGCCGTAGCTCTCGCCCGCGAGAAACTTCGGCGAGGCCCATCGCGCGTTGCGCGTCGTCCAGAGGCGAATGAACTCGCCGACCGATTCGACGTCCGCCTCGAAGCCGTGGAACTTCTTCGCGTCGCTGAACGGAATCGCGCGGCTGAAGCCGGTCGTCACCGGATCGATGAAGACGAGGTCCGTGACGTCGAGAATCGAGTTGTCGTTGTCGATCAGTTTTCCGGGCGGCGGCGCCTCGTGACCTTCATCGTCGCGATAGCTCACGCGCTTCGGACCGAACGCGCCCATGTGCAGCCAGACCGACGACGAGCCGGGACCGCCGTTGAACGTGTAGGTGATCGGACGCTTCGCGGGATCGGCGCCGTCCTTCGTGTAGGCAACGAAGAAGAAGCTCGCCCGCGGCGTTCCATCCTCGGTTTTGAGGACCATCGTGCCGGCGCGCGCGGTGTAGGCGATCGTTTCGCCGCCGAGCTTCATCGTGTGCTGCGTGGTGACGATGTTGTCTTTCGGCGGCTCTTTCTTTTCCGCGGCCGGGGCATCTTTCTTCGGCTCGTCCGCGGCGAACGCGAACGACGCGCAGGCAGCGATCGCCAGCGCGGCGATGAACTTCTTCATTTCGTCCCTCCAGGATTGACGATCTTGCGTGTGAATGCGGTCTGGTTGGAGATTCTGTCGACGACGGCGATGGAGAGCGTCGACGGTCCGGGTCGAACCGTCAGATTAACGTCCCAGGTGTACGGCGTCGAGCGCGTTTCCTTTTCCTGGGCCGCCGAGACGCGGATCGAGTGATCCGTTCTCGCAACGCTGGACAACTCGCCGTTCTGGCCGCCGACGACGACGTACACCGAGAAGCCGCCGGCGACGTCGGGTCCGTCGGGCAGCAGCGTGATCGTCGGCGGAATCGTGACGCGCAGCGGAAGCATGATCAGGCCGCGATCGGTTTTCTCCGGCTCGCCGCGCATCGTCAGCTCGATCGAGAAGTCGCCGGTGATGCCGCTGTGGAAGACATTCGCGATGACGCGATCCTCCATCTGCTCGACGGCCGACTTCGGCGCCCAGCTGCGGCGCGAGCGCACGACGAGTCCCGGACGCTTCACCTTCACCGTCACATGGCGATCGCCCTCGTCGTCGCCCGCCGGTCGATAGCCGAGGGAGTAGTAGACGTCGAGATCGTGAACGATGGTGTCGATCGCGGATTTGAAGTTGTCGCTGCCGGTGAGCGCGGCGCCGCCGGTGATGTTCGCGATCATCTGCAGGGCGTTGTAGGTGTTCGCGCGCTCGAGGAACTCGATCGTCGTGATCGGCTCCTCCTTCGTCTCCATCCCGGTCTTCAGCGCGCCGGCCGCGTCGATGAGGTACATCGTCACGCCGTCGGCGTTCGCTTCCCTGGCGAGCTTCTGCAGATCGCGCGTCAGCGATCGGGACGACGAGTCGATGCGGGCCTGACCGATGGGAATGTTCGGCACGACCGGACGGAAGATCTGCTCGACCCATTCGTACGTTTCGATGCCGGTGTGCTCCGGCATCTCGCCGGTCGCGAAGACCAGCACTTTCTTTCCCTCGACGCCGGCCATGCGGCTGATCGTCGCGGCCAGGCCATTCAGGATGCGCTGCTTCGCCGCGAACACTTCCTCGGCCCACGCCGTCACGACGTCGAGCGCCTGGTTGTAGAAGCCCATGCCGAGAACGGGAGTTTCCTTCGCCGCCTCGACGAGCTTGAAGACGTGCGAGCGCAGCATCGATTTCGCACTCGCGAGACCGCTGTTGCCGGCGCGTTTCGATTGCTCGCGCAGCGACGCCTGCAGCGCCGCGACGTCGCTCGTGAACGGCTGCATCGCCACGACGCGGTGATTCCAGACGATGACCGTCGCCTCGTCGCCCGGCTGCACGAGCCGCGCGATCTCGTGATCGAGAACGCTGATGAATCGATTGCGCCGCGCGGGCTCGAGCGATTCGTTGTCGATGAAGAAGACGATGCGCCGTTTGCGCTGCTCGGGCGATGGCCCGCCCGCCGCGTCGTCTGCGTCCTTGCCCGCCGTTGCCGTTGCGGACGTCGCGCTTCGCTCGACCGCGTAGAAATTGGTGATCGTCTGCGGCGCGCCGTTTTCGTAGAGCTCGAAATCGTCCTTCGTCAGCCCGGTCACCGGTTTGCCGTCGCGATCGGTGACGACGACGTCGACGCTCGTGACGCGGACCTCGATCGATTCGACGACCTGCGCCTGCGCCGCGGTGGCGGCGAGGAAGAGGAGGATCGCCAACGGAGCGCCGCCTTCCAGGCGGCCGTTCCGCCGGCTTCCAGCCGGCGAAGCTTCGCGCCGGCGGGACGCCGGCGTAACGGCCGGCAGGATGCCGGCGCTCCCGTGGCTGTCAGCGCGCATCGAATTCCCTTCGCGTGAAGCCCGCTTCGTTCGTCACCTTGTCGACGACCGCGATCGAGACCGTCTGCTTTCCTTCGCGGACCTCGATGTCGATGTCGTAGATCAGCGGATTCGCGCGCAGCACTTTCTCATGGACGGCCGGGACGCGCACCGGATGTTCGCTGCTGATCACGCTCGACATGTCGCCGATGCCGTTGCCGACGACGAGGAACACCGCGAAGCCGCCCGCGAGATCGGGGCCGTCGGGCAGCATCGTGATCGTGGAGGGAATGGTCACGCGCAGCGGAAGACGGAACACGCCGCGTCCGCGTTTCTGCGGCTCGCCGCGAAGCGCGACCTCGATCGCGAACGCTCCGGTCGTGTTCTCGCGGAAGAGATTCGCGATCACGCGATCGTGCATCTGCTCGACCTGCGTCTTCGGCGCCCAGCTTCGCCGCGACCGGACGCTGAGTCCCGGTTTGAGGACCTTCACGCGCACGTTGCGATTGCCCGTCTTGTCGTTTTCTTCAGAGCGGTAGCCGAGGGAGTAGTAGGTGTCGAGATCGCGGGCGAGGGTGTCGAAGGCGAACTGAAAGTTGTCGGTGCCGGTGACCGCCGTTCCGCCGGTGATCTTCGCGATGAGTTGCAGCGCGCCGCCGGTGTTCATCTTGTCCATCGCCTCGAGCGTGATGTCGCTCGGTTCCGAGTTTTCGGCGCTGACGCTGCCTTTGACCGCGCCGCTCGCGTCGACGAGGTACATCGTCACGCCGTCGGTGTTGGCCTGTTTCGCGAGCTTCTCGATGTCGGTGGTGATGCTGTAGCCGTTCGCCGTGAGACGCGCCGTGGTCGGAAGGTTCGGGATGAGCACTCGGAAGTTCTGTTCGAGGTACTCGAACATGTCCACGCCCGCTTTCTCGGGCAGCGAGCCGGTCGCGAACACCAGCACCTTTTTCCCGTCCATTCCGGCGAGGCGCGACACGGTCGCGGAGAGTCCGTGCAGAAGGTTCCGTCCGTCCGAATACGACTGTTCCGCCCACGCGCGCACGACGCTCAGCGCCTGCTGGTAATAAAGACCGACGTGCCTCGTGTCGCTGCGCGCGGCATCGATCAGCGTGTTGACCTGCGACTGAACGATCTTCCTGCTCGTCGCGAGCATGCCCACGCCCGCATCGCGAACCTGCGCGCGGAGGGCGGTCTTCAGCGCGGCGGCATCGCCGGTGAACGGCGGCACCCCCATCGCACGCCGGTTGAAGACGATGATCGTCGCTTCATCGCCCGGCTGGACGATGTGCTCGATCTCCTTGTCGAGAACGTCGGTGAACTTGCGGCGCTGCATCGGATCGAGCGTGAAGTTGTCGATGAAGAACACGATGCGGCGGCGGCGCTCCGGCGGCGTGACCACCGGCGCCGGCGTTTCGGTCGTCGCGGGTGCGGCGGCGATCGCGGTCGCGCTGCGCTCGACAGCGTAGAAATTCGTGATGGTCTGCTTCTTCCCGTTCTCGTAGAGCTCGAAGTCGTCCTGCGTCAGACCGCTGACCGGCTTGCCCGCGCGGTCGGTGACCACGACGTCGATGTTGGTGATGCGGACCTCGATCGATTCGACGAGCTGCGCACGCGCCGCGGTCGCGGCGAGGAGGAGGATGCCGGCGAGGGAGACGCGCATTTCGGGGAACCCGCATGATAGCGGTCCGGCCGCCGTGACGCGGCGGGACGCGGTTACGATTCCGATAATGCATCCTCGCCCCATGACCCGCGTTTTCCTCGTTTTTCCTCTCGTTCTGGCCCTTGCGACGCCGATCCTGGCCGCGCCGCGACGCCGGTCGGTGATGCCGCCGCCGCTCGATCCGCCCTGCTCGATGATCATCGGCACGTCGTCGGTCACGTTCACGCACGACGAAGGCCGCACGCTCGTGCCCGCCTCGGTGCCGCTGCGCGGAACCTCGTACACGTACGGGCTCACGGCCCTGCTCGACACGCCGCGAACCCTCGCCGCGTGGCACGACGATGATCTGCTGATTTCATCCGATGCGGGATGCACGTGGCGCACGGTCGCAACCGTGACCGGCGCCGATTTCCCGCCCTTCCTCACGCCCGCGCGCGGCGGCCGGCTCTACGCCTGGTCCGACAGCCGTACGTTTCTCGTGCGATGGGACTCGCGCGGTGCGGCGACGTTGAAACCGCCAACGGAGCTCGTCGGTCTGCGCGCCGACGCGAATGACGCCGACCACGTGCGCGTCGCGGGCAGCGACGGCACGATTCACGAGAGCCGCGACGGCGGCCAGACGTGGACGCGCATCGGACAGGCACCGTCATCATTTCTCTATCGCGCCGCATTCGATCCGCAAAACCTCGATCGCGTGCTCGTCGGGACGCTGGTGAACGGCATCCATCGCTCGCTCGACGGCGGCCGCACCTGGACCATGTCCCTCGGCATGCCCCGGCAATCGAACGTCTTCAGCGTCGTGATCTCGCCCGTCGACCCGAACGTCGTCTGGGCGATGGGGATCGATCTGACGGACTCCTCGAAGCACATCTACCTCTCGCGCGACGGCGGCGCGTCGTTCACGCGCGTCGTCGATGCGAGTGCGGAGGTGACGCTCGTCAACGGACCGGCGATGGCCGCGCATCCGGCCATTCCGGACGTGCTCTACTTCGTCTTCGGCACGTACTTTCAGGGCTACGGGACCGATCTCTTCCGATACGACGCCGCGACGCGCACGCTGACGATGACGCACAACGACAATCACGACATCAACGCGATCGCGTTTTCGAGCGACGCGCCGGGCGTGATCTATCTCGGCCTGGAGCGCGAGGATCGGTGAGGTCGCCGCACGCGCTCTTCGTCTTCCTCGCGTCGCTGTTCGGCCTCGCTTACACCTTCGTCACGCCGCCGTGCTACGTACCGGACGAGGTCGCGCACTTCTGGCGCGCGGTCTCGATCGCGCACGGAACGCTGAATCCGACTGACGGCAACGCGCCGCTGCCGAAGGGCTATCAGGTCTTCGTCTTCTGCGTGATGCACGCGAATGTGAAGGTCGAGTGGCAGCAGATGAAGGACGCGTGGGACATCGATCAGAAGACGAACGAGATCGTGGAGCTGAAGGTCGTGCCGGCGTCGTATTCGCCCGCGAATTACGTTCCGCAGATCGCGGCCGCATGGATCGGTCGTGTGACGCGTATCCGTCCGATGATCGTCTTCTACCTCGGCCGCCTCTTTGCGCTGGCGGCGTTCATCGCGCTCGTGGCGTTCGCGATCCGCGCGACGCCGTTCCTGAAGTGGGGCTTCGCCGCGGCGGCGCTGCTGCCAATGTCGCTGTTCATGGCCGCGTCGTGGTCCGCCGATTCGATGACCATCGCGCTCGCGTTCCTGACGACCGCGCTCGCCCTGCGCGGCGCCCGCGACGTCGCGTCGCCCGTCGCGGCGTTCTTTCTCGGACTCTGCAAGCCGGTGAACTTCCTCGTCGCGTTCATCGCCCGCCGCTGGATCGTGCCGCTCGCCGCGCTCGCGGGCTTCGGCGTGCTGGCGCTGATCGCGCGCGGCGCGCCCCCGCAAACTGCGCGGCTCGCGCACTGGCCATGCGTCAACCGCGATTTCCCCGGCATCGTCGTGAACGACTACCTCGCATCGACCGCCGCGTACGCCGAGCAAATGGTCGGCCGCCTCGGCCGGCTCGACGTGATCCTTCCGAAGCCGATCATCTGGCTCGAATGGGCCCTGCTCGCTCTGATCGCGATCACCGCGGGCGAAAAGATTCCGCGCCTGCAGCGATTGCAGACGCTCGTCGTGAGCCTGCTGCTCATGCTCTCGATCAGCGCGTGGATGTACCTGACCTGGACGCCGACCTGCAATCCACCGATCCTCGGCATCCAGGGCCGCTACTACCTGCCGCTGCTCCCCGCGCTGCTCGTCGCGATCTCGAATCCCTGGTGGCGCTGGAAAAAGCCAGGCGCGATCGCCCTCGCGACGGTCGCCGTCATCGCGAACACGTTCGCGGCCGCGGCGGTGGGTTTCCGGTATTACGGGTAAGGGCGCAGAATCGCCGTATGCCTTCCAAACGCGTGTTCATCAGCAGCCGCATCGCCGAGATGCGCGACTATCGCGAGGCGGCGATCCGCGCGATCGAGGCCGCCGGGATGGAGCCGATCTATTTCGACTCGACCGATCCCTCAAAACGATTTCCGCTGAAACCGGGCGTGTCGGTCATGCGGCAGTTGCTCGACGCCGTGCGCACCTCCGATGCTTTCGTCGGCCTCTACGGCCGCACGCTCAACGACAACTGGAAGGCCGAGGGCGAGACGAAGCGGAGCATGGAGCTCGAGTACGAAACGGCGCAGGGCATCCCGCTGCCGTCGTTCTGCTACGTCGCGCCGCCCGGCACGCCGGTCGACCAGGCAATGAGCGATCTGCGCAAACAGATGATGCAGAACGCGGTCGAGTTCCTCGGTACGCCCGACGAGCTCGAGGCGGACCTGCGGGAGAAACTGGCGACGCTGCAGCCGCGCCTGTTCATCAGCTATTCATCGAAGGATCAGGCCTTCGTCGGTGACCTCGACACGCGGCTCAAACAATCGGGCCATCACGTCTGGCTGAACACGGAGAGCATCGCCAAAGGTGGCAGGTGGCACGATCAGATGGTCGCCGGCCTTCGCGACACCGACGTGCTGATCCTCGTCGTTTCGAAGAATTCGATCGCATCGCAATGGGTCACCGAGGAGTGGCAGACGTTTCTGAAGTCGGGGAAGAGGATCCTTCCGATTCTGATCGACGAAACGGCTGAGGCGCCGCGTGAGATCAACGAGCTCGAGATGATCAAGAGCTCGCATGCGAACTGGTATTACAAACTCCTGAAGGCGATCGAGCAGAATCTCTGACGCATGTTCTCGAAGCGCCTCCGTCGTTCGCGCTGCGCCGCTGGGTCGAGCGCCTCTGGTGGCGCGGCGATGAAGCTGCGACGGGACCGGCTGTGCCGATCCTTCCCGACGGGGCGGCGGACATCATCTTCGACCTCAGCTCGCGGCCTTCGGAACTGACGTCCGCATTCGCGGTGGGGACGATGACGAAGCCGCTGCTGATCGAGCCCGATGCGCGCGAGCTGATCGGCGTTCGATTCCGGCCCGGATGCGCGGCCCGTTTTCTCGGCGTTCCGCTGCGCGAGCTCACCGATGCGCGCGTCGCGCTGCGCGACGTGCAGCCGGCGATCGCCGTTTCTCGACGACGCCGGCACGTCGCCGAAGACGTTCGCGCGCGCGATTCGTTTCCAGCGCCTGCTCGATGCCATTCGCCGGGCGGCGCGAAGTCGTGGGCCGACGCCGCGGTCGAGCACGGCTACTACGTCGGGCGCACATCGCGACGGTCGCGGTCATCGCGAATACGTTCGCCGCCGCGGCGGTCTTCGTTCGCTACTACCAGTAGACGGGGTCAGGCTCGAGCCTGACCCCATCTACCGTGTGTATTGCCACTCGAGGCTGGATGGCTCGCGATCGAGACCAGACGGATTCCGCGTGCGGCTTCGGACAACATCCATGGACATTGCCATTGGTCTCGCGCGGGTTCATGGCAATAGCCATGGATGTTGCCGGAACCTGCGAACGGGTTCCCGGCAGCCTCCTTCGTCCAGTCACAACATCCATGGATGTTGCCCTCATCCCTCGTGCCCATTCGCGCTGGACTGCGGAGGCTGCGTCGTGGTCTCGAAAGGCTGGAAGCAATATCCATGGATGTTGGAGCGAATGTACGAGAGACCAGCGGCGACATCCATGGATGTTGGCGTTGGCCTCGCGAGGGTATGGCCGGCTGGAAGCCGGCGGAACGGCCGGCTGGAAGCCGGCGCTCCC
>Ga0075425_100002721_pt1 | contig 17748 bp, 18 predicted proteins | sample SoiMethybrSBSTD4_FD_75300 | JGI IMG/M metagenome (GOLD analysis project Ga0075425, IMG submission 75300) | Bulk soil microbial communities from a Populus tree surrounding site in Tennessee, USA - Soil MetaG P. TD hybrid SBSTD4 | ecosystem: Environmental > Terrestrial > Soil > Tree plantation... | reverse complement strand
AGGAGGGCAAGGGCTTCGAGTACATCCTGCACGGCATGAACCCGGAGCGCATCCTGATCGGCGCCGAGTCGGTGGGCCTGGGGCGCTGCGCGGTGGCGCGCGCGGCGAAGTACGCGAAGGAGCGCATCGTCTTCGACCGGCCGATCGGCCAGAACCAGGCGATCCAGCATCCGCTCGCCGCCAACTGGATGGCGCTCGAGGCGGCGAACCTGATGGTCTGGAAGGCGGCCTGGCTCTACGACCAGGGCAAGCCCTGCGGCGCCGAGGCGAACGCCGCCAAGTACCTCGCCGGCGAGGCGAGCTTCGATGCCTGCCAGCAGGCGGTGATGACCCACGGCGGCTTCGGCTACGCCAAGGAGTACCACGTCGAGCGCTACCTGCGAGAATCGCTGATCGGGCGCATCGCGCCGGTGACGCCGCACCTGATCCTGTGCTTCATCGCCGAGCGCGTGCTCGGCCTGCCGAAGTCCTACTGAGGAGGAACGCCATGCCGCCGCGCGGCCCGCTCGTCCCGCCCGTCTACCTGGTCGCCGCGCTGGCGCTCATGGCGCTGCTGCACTTTTTCGTTCCGGTGGCGATCCTCCTGTCCGAGCCGTACCGGTATGCCGGCGCGGCGCTGATCGCGCTGTCGCTCGGCTTCGGCTTCTGGGCGGTGTATCTGTTCAGGAAAGCCGATACCGGCGTCGTGCCGTTCACGCCGGTGAAGGCGCTGGTCGCGCACGGGCCCTACCGCTTCACGCGCAACCCGATGTACCTCGCCATGGCGGGCCTGTTGCTCGGCACCGGCGTGCTTTTCGGGTCGCTTGCGCCGCTTATCGTCATCCCGGTGTTCATTGCGCTGATCGAATGGCGCTTCATCCTGGCCGAGGAGGCGATGCTGGCCGCGGAGCTGGGCGAGGCCTACCTGGAATACAAGGCCCGGGTTCGTCGTTGGTTGTAGAGAGGAGGGGTATATGGGATTCGTTCTTCGGGTTGGAATTCTTCTTGTAACGGCAACGGCATGGGCCGCTGATTATCCGGCGCCGAAGGAGGGCACCTGGGTCGTCAGGGACTTCAGGTTCCACACCGGCGAGGTGCTGCCGGAGCTGAAGCTGCACTACACCACCGTGGGCGAGCCCACCGGCCAGCCGGTGGTGGTGATGCACGGCACCACCGGCTCGGGCACCGGGCTGCTTGCGCCGACTTTCGGCGGCGAGCTGTTCGGCGCGGGCCAGGCGCTGGATGCCAGGCGCTACTACGTCATCCTGCCGGACGCCGTCGGCCACGGGAAGTCGAGCAAGCCCTCCGACGGCCTGCGGGCGAAATTCCCGCGCTACAACTACGAGGACATGGTGGACGCGCAGCATCGCCTGGTGACCGAGCACCTCGGCGTGAAGCGCGCGCGCCTGGTGATGGGCAACTCGATGGGCGGCATGGAGACCTGGATCTGGGCGCAGAAGTACCCGGGGTTCATGGACGTCGCGGTGCCGATGGCCTCGCTGCCGACCGAGATGGCGAGCCGCAACTGGATGCTGCGCCGCCTGATCGTCGACTCGATCCGCCGCGATCCCCGCAACGCGCAGTTCGCCTCGGTGTTCTACGGCATCGCCACCAACGGCGGCAACTGGCTCTACTACAAGGCGGCGCCGACGCGCGCCAAGGCCGACCAGTTCCTCGACGCGCGCCTCAAGGCGCCGTTCCCGGCCGACCCCGACGACGTGCTCTACCAGTGGGACTCGTCGCGCGACTACAACCCGTCAGCCGGCCTGGAGAAGATCCAGGCGACGCTGATGGCGATCAACTCGGCCGATGACGAGAGGAATCCGGTCGAGGTGGGCGTCCTCGACCGGGAGATCAAGCGCGTGAAGCAGGGCCGCGTGCTGCTGATCCCGGGCAGCGAGAGCACCCTCGGCCACGGCACCACCGGCCAGGCGCGCTTCTGGAAGGACGCGCTGGCCGAGCTGCTGAAGACTGCGCCCTACTTGACGGCGAAGCAGTAGAGGCGGCCGTCGCCGCCGGAGGCCTTCAGCGCGTCGTGGCTGCAGCCGCGCGAGAAGTGCGAGGTGTTCCAGGACTTCGATTCGTCGTCGTTGCGCAGGCCCTCGCGGTCGTGGTGGCCGACCACGGCTGAACCCTTGTCGGCGCTGGTCCAGTTGCTGCACGTCGAGTCGTCGCCGCCGGCGGAGTAGGCCCGGCCGTCGGAGCGCGAGCCGGTGAGGATGTCGTGCATGTTCGGCTTGTCGCCGCGCGCGTTCACCACGTTGCCCTTCTCGTCGAGCGCCGTCTGCTTGTTGATGTTGGGGTTGGCATGCAGGTCGGACAGGTCCTTCGCCACCACCACGCCCTTGGCGTTCTTCCACGGGCCCTTGCCGATGCGGTCGCGCGCGTTCACCGGCTTGGCGCCGGTGGCGCTGAGGTAGGCGCGCCAGGCCTTCTTGCTGCCCGCGGCGGCGGCGAGCGACTGGCAGCGCTTGTCGGCGCCGGCCAGCCCGCCGAGGTTGGCGCTGCCGCCCTGGCTGGTGACGAAGAACGACATGTCTTTCTGCTGGGCTTGCGCGGCGCCCGAGGCGAGCAACAGCGCGAGCAGGGTCAGTCTCAGTTTCATGGATTCCTCCTTTGCGGGATAACGAACAGGCTTGGCACTTATACTATTCCAGATGGCCGGGATCCATGAAGGCGGATGCTTGTGCGGTGCAGTGCGCTACCGGGTACGCGGCGAACCGGCGCGCGCCTCGGTGTGCCATTGCACCTTCTGCCAGAAGCGCACCGGCAGCGCCTTCGGCATGGGCGCCTACTTCAACGACGACGCGGTGGAGAAGCTCGAGGGCCCGCGCAAGAGCTACCAGCACATCTCGGACGAGTCCGGGCGCTGGCTGAAGGTCGAGTTCTGCACCAACTGCGGCGGCACGGTCACCTGGACGCTGGAGATGATGCCCGGCATGCGCGGCTTCGCCGGCGGCTCGTTCGACGACCCGAAATGGTTCCGCATCCTGCGCCACAGCTGGATGCGCTCGGCGCACCCCTGGGTCAAGGCGCCGCCGGGTATGGAAACGCACCCGCAAAGCGCGCAGCCGCCGAAGAAATGACGAAGAAGATCGCCGTCATCGGGCGCGGCTTCGCGTTCATGGACCTGAAGGTCGGTTTTCGCTTCCGCACGCACCGGCGCACGATCCGCGAGGCGGACCTTGCGGCATTCGTCGCGCTCACCGGCCTGACCGAGGAGCTTTTCTCGGTCCAGGAGGAAAGGCAGCTCGTGCCGGGGGCGCTGGTGTATTCCTTCGCCGAGGGGCTGCTACTGCCGAGCATGCAGGACACGGGGCTCGCCTTCCTCAACGCCACCCTCGACATCAAGGCGCCGACCCTGGTCGGCGACACGCTGCACGTCGAGTGCGAAGTGACCGAGGCGCGCAAGACTTCCAAGGGCGACCGCGGATTGGTGCGATTCCGAAATCGGGTCGTGAACGACAAAGGCGAAACCGTTCTTGAATACAACCCCCTGCGCCTGTTGAAGCTCAAATGATCGACCACGTCGACCACATCGTCCTTACCACGCGCGACAAGGATGCGTGCATTCGCTTCTACACGGAAGTCCTTGGCATGACGCTGGAACGATTTTCCGAGCATCGTCTTGCCCTGCATTTCGGCACGCAGAAAATCAACCTTCACGAATGGGGCAGGGAATTCTCGCCGCGAGCGCATGTTGCGGTACCGGGTTCTCTGGACCTCTGCTTCATCGCATCGACTTCCCTGGAAAAAGTAATTGAAAAACTGAAACAAAACGGAATTCCTGTTCTCGAGGGCCCGGTGATGAAGACCGGCGCGCAGGGGCCGATCCGTTCCGTCTATGTCCGCGACCCGGACCTCAACCTGGTGGAAATCTCCGTCTACAATAAGTAGAGGAGGGTTGACGATGAAAAGAATACTGATCGCGGTGCTGCTGGCGACGCTGCCGCTCGCGGCGGCGGCGCAGGCCTGGCCGCAGCGCCCGGTGAAGTTCATCCTGCCGCTCGGCCCGGGCTCCGGCGTCGACATCACCGGGCGCATGCTCGCCGACCAGCTCACCAAGCGGTGGGGCCAGTCGGTGGTGATCGAGAACCGCCCGGGCGGCGACGGCGTGGTGGCGATCAACGCGGTGCTCGCGGCAAAGGACGACCACACGCTGCTCTACGGCCCGGCCTCGTCCTTCGTCGGCCACCCCTACACGCTGCCGAAGATGCCCTACGACCCGAAGGAGCTGGTGCCGGTGGCGCGCGTCTCCAATACCGTGGTGTCGATCTCGGTGCCGGCTTCGCTCAAGGTGCAGTCGCTCAAGGAGCTGCTGCAAATGGCGCGCGAGGAGCCGGGCAAGCTGAACTGGACCTCGCTCACCAACGTCACCGACATCATCGTCGCCGGCTACCTGAAGAGCGCCGGCATCAACATGGTGCGCGTGCCCTACAAGGACGCGGTCAGCGCGATCAACGACCTGATCGAGGGGCGCATCCAGCTGTACTCGTCGGCCTACGCCATCGTGCGCACCCAGGCGCAGGCCGGCCGCGTGCGCGTGCTCGCGGTGCAGAGCCGCCAGCGCGCGCCGGGGCTCGACTACCCGACGGTCGCCGAGGCCGGCTTCCCCGGCCTGAATTTCGACGGCCTCACCGGCATCCTCGCCGCGCGCGGCACGCTCACCGACGCCGCGCGCGAGCGCATCGCCGCCGATGTGCGCGCCACAGTGCTCGACCCGACGGTGCACGAGCGCATGGTCGCCACCGGGCAGATCGTCAGCCCCGGCACGTCGGCGGAATTCGCCGCCGCCATCGAGGAGCAGGGCCGCAACATGGCGGCCTCGGCGAAGCTGCTCGGCATCCAGGCGAATTAGCCCCGGCCGGCGCCGGCGGGAATAGCCGCCGGACGGCCGCTGTTCGCCGGCCGATGGGATTCCCGCATCCCTGCAGGTTCCTGACGGCGCTTGGCGCGGCGGCGTGGCTGGGCGGCTGCGCGACGCCGATGACCGAGGCGGAGTGCCGCGCGGCCGACTGGTACCAGCTCGGCGACCGCGACGCGCGCTACTACGGCATCCAGCCCCAGATCGAAAACTACGCGGCGCAGTGCGGCCGCTACGGCATTCGCCCGAGGGACACGGCCTACATGGCCGGGTGGCGCGACGGCTACAGCGAATCGCAGGGCCGCATGGGAAGCGGCGGCGGTGGAGGAGGAGGCTCGATGTGAAGACGCGAAGTCAGGCGCGTGACTTCGCGTTGACGTCGGCCTCGCTGTCGGCGTAGCGCTCGGCGATGGCATGGAACTCGCCTTCGATGTCGAGGAAGGCGTCGACCATGTCCGGGTCGAAGTGCTTGCCGCGTCCGTCGCGGATGATGCCCACCGACTTCTCGCGCGAGAACGGCGGCTTGTAGACGCGGCGCGAGATCAGCGCGTCGTAGACGTCGGCGAGCGCCATCAGTCGCGCCGAGAGCGGGATCGCCTCGCCGGCGAGCTTGTCGGGGTAGCCCGAGCCGTCCCATTTCTCCTGGTGGTAGTGCGCGATCTCGCGCGCCAGCTTGAGGAAGGTGCTCGGCGCGTCGATCAGCTTCTCGGCGGCGATGATGGCGTCGCGCCCGAGCGTGGTGTGGGTCTTCATGATCTCGAATTCCTCGGGCGTCAGCTTCCCCGGCTTGAGCAGGATGGCGTCGGGGATGCCGACCTTGCCGATGTCGTGCAGCGGCGCCGACTTGTAGAGCATCTCGATGCGCGCGTCGTCGAGGTGGTCGGCGAACTTCGGCTGCCGCTGCAGGCGCCGCGCGAGGGCGCGCACGTAGTTCTGCGTGCGGCGGATGTGGTTGCCGGTCTCGTTGTCGCGCGTCTCGGCGAGCGAGGCCATGGCCATGATGGTGACGTCCTGCACCACCTGCACCTCGCGCGTGCGCTTGGCGACCTCACTCTCCAGGTAGGCGTTCTTGTCGCGCAGGAAGTCGGCCGCCGCCTTGAGCGTCAGGTGCGTCAGCACGCGCGCCAGCACGATCGGCGGCGAGATCGGCTTGGTGATGTAGTCCACCGCGCCGGCCTCGAAGCCCTTCTGCTCGTCCTCGACCTGGTCCTTGGCGGTGAGGAAGATCACCGGCACGCTGCGCGTGCTTGCGTCGGCCTTGAGGCGGCGGCAGACCTCGTAGCCGTCCATCCCCGGCATCATGATGTCCAGCAGCACCAGGTCGGGCGGCGCCTCGGCGGCGATCTTCAGCGCGCGCTCGCCGCTGTTGGCCACCTTGGTGCGGTAGAGGTCCTTCAGCAGGCCGTTCATCACGGTGAGGTTCTCCGCCGTGTCGTCGACGATGAGGACGGTCAGGTCGATGGCGGTTTCCGCAGCTTGGCTCATGCAGTTGCTCCCTGGAGTGCGATGCCGCGCGCGGCGGCCGCGCGGCGCAGGCGGTCGAGCGCCGCTTCGAAATCATAGTCGTTGACGGCCTTGTCGAAGGCCTCGTAGCCGCCGTCGGCGAACACCGCGCGCAAGGCGTCGCGGTGCGATTGCAGGTAGTCGACGCTGCCGCCGTCGCTCTGCGCGAGCAGGCCGGCGAGGCGCGCGGCATGCGCCGCCGCCTCGGCGGCGGCGACCGGGGCGCCGGCGGCGGGCGCGGGCGCCTCGTGCAGCGCCTCGCGCAGCGCGGCCACCGCGCGCGCCAGCTCGGTCTCTAGAGCCGATGCCGCGGACTTCACGCCCTTGCCGCCTTTCAGGGCTTTCTCCAGCGCCGCGGCGGCGGCCTGCACCGTGGGAAGGCCCACGTTGCCGGCGACGCCCCTCACGGTGTGCGCGATGTGCTCGGCGGTCTCGCGGTCCTTCGCGGCGAGCGCCGCGGCGACGCGCGCGCCGGCGTCGGCCTGGCGCTCGGCGAACTGGCCGAGCAGGCTGAGATACAGCTTCCGGTTGCCGGCCACCCGCCTCAGTCCACTGGCGCTGTCGAGGCCGTCAATCAAGGGAATGTTTTCAGGAGAAACATAAGAAGAAGCGGTAGCGGCGCGCGTTGACTTCACCCAGCGCGCCAGCGTCTGCAGCATGGCCTGCGGGTCGACCGGCTTGGCGATGTGGTCGACCATGCCGGCGGCGAGGCAGCGCTCGCGCTCCTCGACCATGGCGTGCGCGGTCATGGCGATGATCGGCAATCCGGCGAAGCGCGCCTCGCCGCGGATGCGGCGCGTCGCCTCGATGCCGTCCATCTCCGGCATCTGCAGGTCCATCAGCACGGCGTCGAAGCGCCCGCCGGCGAAAACCTTGTCCACCGCGAGGCGGCCGTTGCCCGCCACCTCGACGCTCGCGCCGGCGCCCTCGAGCAGCTCCACCGCGATCTGCTGGTTGATCTCGTTGTCCTCGGCGAGCAGCAGCCGCGCGCCGTCCAGCCGCACCGCCCCGGCGCCCGCCGGCGCGGCGCGCGCCGCTTCGCCGGCGCCGGGCGCGAACATGCCGACCAGCGCGTCCACCAGCGTCGACTGGCTCACCGGCTTCACCAGGTAGGCCTCGATGCCTGAAAGGCCGGAGTCGTCGCGCACGTCGGCGTTGCCGAAGGCGGTCACCATCATCAGGCGCGGCGGGCGCGGCAGTTCGGAAAGACGGCGCGCGGTTTCCATCCCGTCCATGCCGGGCATCTTCCAGTCGAGGATCGCCACGCCGTAGGGCCGCTTCTGCGCCGCGGCGCGCTCCACCGCCGCGATCGCCTCCGCACCGGAGGCCGCGGCGTCGGCCGCGAAGCCGAGGCCGCGCAGCATCTCGCCCAGGATCTCGCGCGCCGCGGCGTTGTCGTCGGCGACCAGCATGCGCATGCCGTTGAGCTCCCCGGGCAGGACACGCCGGCGCGTCGCCGCCTCGTCGCCGAGGCCGAACCAGGCGGTGAAGAAAAAGCGGCTGCCGCGGCCCGGCTCGGATTCGACCTGGAGGGTGCCGCCCATCAGCTCGACCAGCCGCTTGCTGATGGCGAGGCCGAGGCCGGTGCCGCCGTACTTGCGCGTGGTCGAGCCGTCGGCCTGGGTGAAGGCCTGGAACAGGCGCGCCGCCTGCTCGCGCGTCATGCCGATGCCGCTGTCGCGCACCTCGACGCGCAGCTGCACCTTGCCCCCGGCGCGTTCCGTGCAGCGCACGCTGATCGCGACCTGGCCGCGCTCGGTGAACTTGATGGCGTTGTTGACGAGGTTGGTGACGATCTGGCCGAAGCGCAGCGGATCGCCCGCCAGCGCCTGCGGCACGTCGGCGGCGACGTCGAACAGCAGCTCGAGGCCCTTGTCGTAGGCCTTCTGCGCCACCAGGGAAGAGACGTTGTCGAGCACGCCGTCGAGGCGGAAGTCGACGCTCTCGATGTCGAGCTTGCCCGCCTCGACCTTGGAGAAGTCGAGGATGTCGTTGATGATGCCAAGCAGCGAGGTGCCGGCGTTGTGCACCTTGGAGACGTAGTCGCGCTGCTTGGCGCTGAGCTCGGTCTTCAGCGCCAGGTGCGACAGGCCGATGATGGCGTTCATCGGCGTGCGGATCTCGTGGCTCATGTTGGCGAGGAACATCGATTTCGCCTGCGTCGCCTCCTCGGCGATGCGCTTGGCCTCGCGCAGCGCCTCGGCGGCGGCGTGCTCCTCGCTCACGTCCTCCAGCATCCAGACCGTGCCGCGGCCGAGGTCGCGCGCGTCGATGGCGCGGCCGGTGAGCCGGCACCAGAAGCGGCTGCCGTCCTTGCGCTGCAGCTGCTGCTCGCGGCGGTGGGTCTCGCCACGGCCCAGCGCCTCGTACACGGCGGCGCCGCCGCCGGCGAAGTCCGCGTCGGCGGCGTACCAGATGCGCGTCGACCGGCCCGCGAATTCGCCCGGCGCATAGCCGAACATCTCCTCCATGCGCCGGTTGCAGCGCTCGATGACGCGGTCGCGGATCAGGCCGATGCCCGCGGTCGCCGACTCGAAGATGGCGCTCTGCTCGGCGTTCGCCGAGCTCAGGGCCTGTTCCGCCGCCTTGCGCGCGCTGATGTCCTCGTAAAGGGCGACGATGCCGCGCAACGCCTCCTGCCCGCTGAGCGGCGCGGCGGTGACGCGGCACCAGAACGTGCTGCCGTCCTTGCGCGCCAGGCGCGCCTCGTAGGAATGCGCGCCGCCGCCGCTGGTCGCGGCGTAGATCTCGCGCCCGGTGCGCTCGAATTCCTCGTCGGAGAGGAAGGTGGCACGGGCGCTCTGGCCGATGACTTCGCCAGGGCCGTAGCCGAACATCCGCTCGAAGCTCGGGCTGGCGATGACGAAGCGACGCTGCTGCACGGTAGTGATGCCGTACGGCGAGGCGGCGAAGATCGCGTGCTGCCGCTCGAGCGCCTCGGCCAGCGCGCGCTCCGCGGCCTTGACCTCGCTGATGTCGCGCACCCAGCTGACGATCATCGGCTCGCCGCCGATCTCCAGCGCGGAGGAGCTGAGCAGTCCCCAGAAGGCCGAGCCGTCCTTGCGCCGGATCTGCGCCTCGAAGCCGCGTACCACGCCGTCGCGTTCCAGCAGCGCGAGCAGGCGCGCGCGGTCGGCGGGCTCGGCGTAGAGCTGCTCGGCCGGCAGCGCGCGCAGCTCCTCCAGCGTGTAGCCGACGAGCTCGATCCAGCGCGCGCTGACGTGGCGCAGGCGGCCGTCGCGGTGCGACAGCACCAGCCCGGCCTGGTTGCTGTCCATCAGCACGCGCGAGAAGTTTTCCCGCTCGGCCAGCGCGCTGACATGCGCGTCGATGGTGCCGGCGAAGCGCCGCGCCACGCGGCGGCCGATGAGGAAGGCGAGCAGCAGCACCATCGCCGACATCGCGCCGATCGCCGCCGCGTCCCAGCGCGTGCCGAGGACGAAGTCGCTGCGCGGCGCGAGCGCCGCGATGTACAGGGTCTGCTCGCGCAGGCGGAACGGGCGCACGCGCCCGACCCAGGGCTCGCCGTCGACCTCGAAGAAGCTCGCCTGGCCCTCGGGCCGGCCGTCGGCCTGCCACTTGTCCATCGCCGCGGCGACGGCGGTGAAGCCGCTTTCGCGCGGCGCCTTAAACAGCCGCGCGGCGATGTCGGCATCGGTGCGCAGCAGGGGGTGGCGCGGCGCGCCGACCACCCGGCCCTCGGCATCGAGCACCGCGACGCGCCCGTTCTCGCCGACCTTGAGCAGCGAGGTAAAGCGCGACAGGTCGAGCAGCAGGACGTCGATCGCCACGGTCATCCGCCGCCCGCTGTTGCGGTCGGTCCAGCGCATCGAGGCGGTGATGCCGACGTCGCCGCGGGTGAAAAACGCATACGGCGCGGTCCAGTGGATTGCCGCCTCGTCCGGCAGGGCGGCCGCGCCCGCGAACCAGGGGCGCGTGCGCGCGTCGTAGTCGACGGCGGTCCACTCTTCGCCGACGTAGCCGCCTTCGTGGTTCAGGCGGATCACGTGCTGCCGCCCGCGCAGCCTCGCGGCGTCGCTCGAGCGCAGCAGCCAGCCGTCGCGCTCGCCGCGCTCGAACTGCAGCGACCGGCCCCGGTCGTCGGCGAGCAGCACCGCGGAAATCTGCGGCCGGCTCTGCAGGATCGGGATCAGCAATGCGGCGAGCTCCTGCGGCGCGTCGATGCGCACCAGGCCGCTGCGGCCCCAGTCGCGCGCGGTGCTCAGCACCCGCTCGATCTGCCCGACCAGCGCGCGGATGTCGCCTCCCACGTCGTCGGCGCCGCGGCTCATCTCGACCCGCGCCAGCGCGTCCTGCGCCGGCCGCAGCACGACGAAATAGGCCGCCGCCGCGAACACGCCGAAGGAGAACAGCACGATGGCGACGATGCGCGCCAGCAGGTAGCGCTGGATCGACGGCAGGGAAGTCGGTGCGGCGGGAGCGCTCAAGCGGTGACGTCCACCTTTGCCCCATTCTGCTCCAGGTGCGCCACCACCGCTTGGCTGTGCGCGCGGTCGCGCGTCTCGACCAGGAACTCGACCTCGGTCGAGCGCACCGAGCCGGCGCCGAACATGCGCTGGTGCTGCACCTCGACGATGTTGCCGCCGGCTGCCGCGATCAGCGCCGTGACGCGCGCGAGGCTGCCGGCGACGTCGGTCAGCGTGACGCGCAGGCGCACCAGGCGCCCGTCGCGCACCAGGCCGCGCATCAGCACCGAGGCGAGCACGCGGCTGTCGATGTTGCCGCCGGTGAGCGGCACGCCGACGCGCCGCCCGGCGTAGCGCTTCGGGTACTCGAGCAGCGCGGCGAGCCCCGCGGCGCCGGCGCCCTCGGCCACCGTCTTCTCGATCTCGAGCAGCGCCACCACCGCGCGCTCGATGGTTTCCTCGCGCACGGTCAGCACGCGGATGTCATGGGCCCGCAGGTAGGCGTGGGCGATTTCGCCGACGTCCTTCACCGCGATGCCCTCGGCGATGGTGTCGCCGCCGACCTGCACCGGCTCGCCGGCGAGGCGCTGCTGCATCGCCGGGTAGGTCGAGGACTCGACGCCGACCACCTGCACCTTGCGGTCCACCGACGCGGCGGCGATCGCCATGCCGGTGATCAGTCCGCCGCCGCCCACCGGCACCAGCAGCACCTCGAGGTCGCGGATCTCCTTCAGCATCTCGAGGGCGAGGGTGCCCTGGCCGGCGATCACCAGCGGGTCGTCGTACGGATGGACGAAGCTCAGGCCTTCCTGCGCCGCGCGGCGGCGCGCGCTCTGCGCCGATTCGGCGAGCGTCTCGCCCTCGAGCACCACCTCGGCGCCGTGCACGCGGGTGTTGTGGATCTTGGAGTTCGGCGAGCCCTTCGGCATGTAGATCACCGAGCGCATGCCGAGGCGCGAGGCGTGGTAGGCGACCGCCTGCGCGTGGTTGCCGGCGCTCATGGCGATCACGCCCTTGCGCCGCGCCACCTCGGGCAGCGCGAGCAGCTTGTTCAGCGCGCCGCGCTCCTTGAAGGAGGCGGTGAACTGCAGGTTCTCGAACTTGAGGAACACCTCGGCGCCGGTGAGGCGCGACAGCGTGCGGCTGTGCACGCAGGGCGTGCGCTCGATCGCGCCGCCGATGCGCGCCGCGGCGGCGTGGATGTCCGCGGGCAGCAGCGGCGCCGGCGCAGCGCTCACCGCCGCCTCATTCTCCGGTGGGCGCGAGGCGGAACTCGTGCACCGGCGCGGACCGCTCCAGCTCGTCGGCGAGCCGCGCCACCGCCGTGCGGTCGGCGGTGCGCAGCGTCATGCTGTGGTGGCGCTGGCGGTCCTGGTCCATGCGGTAGGTCATGTTGGCGGTGGTGAAGCCGTGGCGCGTCACCAGCGCGCGCAGCGCCGCCTCGTCCATGCCGGCCTCGGCGCGGAAGCGGATCTCGAAGCGGTAGTAGGCCTGGGTCGGCATGCGCGACTCGATCCAGACGAACACCGACAGCACGCCGATGGTCAGGATCACGGAGACCAGCAGCGGGAAGTAGAAGCCGATGCCGGCGAGGATGCCGATCGACGCGGTAATCCAGATCGAGGCCGCGGTGGTCAGGCCGCGCACCGTCAGGCCTTCCTTGATGATGGCGCCGGCGCCGAGGAAGCCGATGCCGGTCATGATGCCCTGCGCCATGCGCGTCGGGTCGATCTGCACGCGGCCGATCGATTCGCGCATCCAGTGGCCCTCGTAGACCGTAACCAGCATCAGCAGCGCGGAGGCCATGCACACCAGCGCGTGGGTGCGGAAGCCCGCCGGCCGGCCGTGGTAGGAGCGCTCGTAGCCGATCGCCGCGCCCGCCGCGAGGGCGGCGAGGAGGCGAAGCGTCATTTCGTAGATGTCGGCCTGCATCGGGGGCTGGTGGGTCGTACTGGGATCGAACCAGTGGCCCCTGCTGTGTGAGAGCAGTGCTCTACCGCTGAGCTAACGACCCGGGCCTGGAATGCCTGCGATTTTAGCAAACAGGCCGCCCGCCACCATCGCGCCGACGAAGACGAAGGCTTCGGCGCTGAGGTTGGCGAGCGCGGTGAGCGCCGGTCCCGGGCAGTAGCCGCCCAGGCCCCAGCCGAGGCCGAAGATCGCCGCGCCCAGGACGAGGCGCCAGTCGATTTCCTTCGGGAATTTAAGGCTCTTTATTTTCAAAAGAGGCGGAAAAGCAAAGAACGTCACGGCAACCGCGCCGCCCATCACCAGCAGCAGGCTCGCGTCCCAGGCGCCGGTGACGTCGAGGAAGTCGAGCACCTTGCGCGGGTTGGCCATGCCGGAGAGCCACAGGCCGATGCCGAACAGCAGTCCGGCCCCGAACGCGGAAATGGACAGCCTCACGATGGTATTTCCAGTAAATGTCTTGAAATAAAAACGGCAATCATCCCGGTGGCCATGAAGACGCAGACCGCGACCAGCGAGCGCAGCGAGCGCCGCCCCAGGCCGCAGACGCCGTGGCCGCTGGTGCAGCCGGAACCGAGGCGCGTGCCGTAGCCGACCAGCAGGCCGGCCAGCGCGGCCCAGCCCAGGCTGAAGCCTTCCCTTGGCGGATTCGGACTTGCGAACAGCGTCCAAGCGAACCCGGCGGCCACCAGGCCGGCGACGAAGGCCGCGCGCCAGGCGCGATCCTCGCTCGGCTGCACGACAAGGCCGTGCAAAATGGTGCTGACGCCGGCGATGCGGCCGTTCACCGCGAGCAGCCACAGCGCGGCAAGGCCGATCAACACGCCGCCAGCAAGCGAGGCGAGTGGGGTAAAGTTATTCATCGTGATTTTCCGCCAGCTTTTCGATCCGCAGTCGTCAACATACACCTATCTGCTCGCCGATCCGGGCGCGCGCGAGGCGGTGCTGATCGACCCGGTGTTCGAGCAGGCGCGGCGCGACGCGGCGCTGATCGACGAGCTCGGCCTCAAGCTCGCCTGGACGCTCGAGACGCACGTGCATGCCGACCACGTCACCGCCGCCTGGCTGCACAAGCAGAAGCTGGGCAGCCGGATTGGAATATCTCGCCATAGTGGCGCGGAGGGCGCGGATCGCCTGTTGGATACGAATGAAAAAATCTCTTTTGGAAAAAAATACCTCGAAGCCAAAGCGACCCCGGGCCATACCAACGGTTGCATGACCTACGTGCTCGACGACCGCTCGATGGCCTTCACCGGCGACGCGGTGCTGATCCGCGGCTGCGGCCGCACCGACTTCCAGCAGGGCGATGCGCGCACGCTGTTCCGCTCGGTGCGCGAGCAGGTGTTCACGCTGCCCGACGCGTGCCTGCTCTACCCGGCGCACGACTACCGCGGCCTCACCGTGTCGAGCGTCGGCGAGGAGAAGCTGTACAACCCGCGCCTCGCCGAGTCGGTGGGCGAGGGCGACTTCGCCGGCTACATGAAGAACCTCGGCCTCGCGCACCCCAAGCAAATGGATGTCGCCGTCCCTGCAAACCTCCACTGCGGGAAACCTCAGCAAGAAGTGAATATTGTGAAAGACCCGCAATGGGCCCCGCTGACCTATACCTTCGCCGGCATCTGGGAGGTGCAGCCGCACTGGCTCGAGGAGCACCTGCGCGAGGTGCAGGTCGTCGACGTGCGCGAGCCCGATGAATTCAACAGTTCATTGGGGCACATTCAAAATGCCGTGCTTCTGCCCCTGGGAAAACTGATCGAGATGACGGGCAGCCTTTCCAAGGCGAAGCCCATCGTGACCGTTTGCCGCTCGGGCGCGCGCTCGGCGCAGGCGACGGTCATGCTCGGCAAGGCGGGCTTCGACAAGGTGGCCAACCTTTCCGGCGGCATGCTGCGCTGGCGCGCCCAGCGCTTCCCGGTGGACGGGGGCAGCGACCGGTGACGGTCCGCACCCGCTTTGCGCCGAGCCCCACCGGTTATCTGCACATCGGAGGGGCCCGCACGGCACTGTTCTCGTGGGCCTACGCGCGGCGCCACGGCGGCAAGTTCGTCCTGCGCATCGAGGACACCGACCTCGAGCGCTCGACCCAGGCGTCGGTCGATGCGATCCTCGAAGGCCTGAAGTGGCTCGGCCTCGATTGGGACGAGGGGCCGGAATTCCAGATGAAGCGCCTGGCGCGCTACCAGGAGGTGGCGGAGCAGCTGATCGCGGCCGGCCACGCGTACCGCGACTACATGCCCCGGGAGGAAGTCGACCGGCTGCGCGAGCAGCAGCTGGCCCGCGGAGAAAAGCCGCGCTACGACCGCGCCATCGGGCAGAAATACGCCGGCAGCGGGCCGGCGCCGGTGCGCTTCAAGACGCCGCAGGCCGGTCAGGTCGGCTGGAACGACCTGGTCAAGGGCCCGATCGAATTCCCCAACGCCGAGCTCGACGACCTGGTGCTGCTGCGCGCCGACGGCGTGCCGACCTACAACTTCGGCGTGGTAGTGGACGACCTCGACATGAAGATCACGCACGTCATCCGCGGGGATGATCATGTCAACAACACGCCAAGGCAGCTGCATATCTTTGCAGCCCTTCTTGAATCAGGAATCTATAAGGAAAATTCAAAGCTCCCCAGCTTTGCCCATGTGCCGATGATCCTCGGCGCCGACGGCGAGCGCCTCTCGAAGCGCCACGGCGCGGTGAGCCTGCTGCAGTACCGCGACGAGGGCTTCCTGCCCGAGGCGATGGTGAATTACCTCGCGCGGCTCGGCTGGTCGCATGGCGACGAGGAGATGTTCAGCAAGCGATCCCTGGTTTCCTGGTTCGACCTCGCGCACGTCTCGAAATCGCCGGCGCAGTTCAACCCCGAGAAGCTCGCCTGGCTCAACCAGCAGCACATGAAGCGGGCCGACGACATGCGCCTCGCCGGGCTTACCGAACTGGTGCTGCAGGACATGGAGGTCAAGACGCTGGGCGGCCCCGCCATCGACAAGGTGGTGGCGCTCCTCAAGGACCGCTCCAACACCGTGGTGCACCTCGCCGAGGATGCGCGGATGTTCTATGAATACGAGACGCCGGCCGGCCGGGAGATCGACGCCCTGCTGACCGAGCGGGCGCGCCCGGCGCTTAAGGCGTTGAACGCCGAGCTCGCCGCCGCGCCCTGGGAGCGCAAGGCGATCGGCGCGGCGCTCAGCGCGGTGCTGAAGTCGAGCGGCCTCAAGATGCCCGAGCTGGCGATGCCGGTGCGCCTGCTGGTCACCGGCCGCAAGCAGACCCCGTCACTCGACGCCGTGCTCGAGCTGCTCGGGCGCGAAACGGTGCGCCGGCGCCTGGCGCATTTCCTGGAAGGCCAAACGTGAGGTCGACATGAACGCCCGACTGCTGGTCCTTGCCCTGCTGCTCGCGCCCGCGGGCGCCTGGCCCGCCGATCCCGAGCCCGGCAACTGGGAGCTCACCGTCACGACGCAGATGGAAGGCCTGCCGCAGCCCATCGGCCCGATCGCGCGCACGCAGTGCCTGAGCGCGGCGGACGCGCAGGACCCGAGCCGCGTGCTCAACCCGGGCTCGGGCAATTGCGAATTCTCCAACCGCCGCGAAAGCGGCGGCACGTTCACTTTCGACGTCAGCTGCAGCGGCGCGTTTCCGATGACCGGCACCGGCGCGGTCAATTACGGCACGCAATCGATGAGCGGCGAGCTCAACCTCGCCTCGATCGTCTCCGGCAAAAAAGTCGGCATGCATGCGCGCATCAGCGGGCGCCGGCTGGGGGCCTGCGCGCGATAGGCTTGCTATATAATTTCGCCCCTTGGTCGGGGGTATAGCTCAGCTGGGAGAGCGCTTGCATGGCATGCAAGAGGTCACCGGTTCGATCCCGGTTACCTCCACCACCCCGCAGCAACGCAGCACCCGAAGTCCCCATCGTCTAGAGGCCTAGGACATCGCCCTTTCACGGCGGTAACCGGGGTTCGAATCCCCGTGGGGACGCCAGCCCGTGCCGAGTGTGGCGTTTTGCACAATCCGCCGGCACCGCCGGACCTGCGTTTTGCACCAAAACTGTGGTTTCACGATGCGATGCGGTGTAGGCTTTTTGCCACCGCTGGACTGGTCCACGCGGCAACAAGAGGGTTACACATGAAATCTCAAGTGCGATTGGCAGCCGCGCTCCTGGGTGCGGGCTTGATCCTCGGGCCGGCGAGCGCCGTGGCCCAGGAAAAGTATTACCTCGGCGCGTCGGTCGGACAGGCGAAGGTCGAGGGAATGTGCGGCCGGGCGGCAGCGTTCGGCCTGACCAACTGCGACACCGGCTCCACGGCATGGCGGCTGCTCGGCGGCTACCAGATGCAGCGCAATTTCGCCGTCGAGGTCGGGCTGAGCGAACTGGCCCGCCTGACCGCTTCCGGCGGCGCCACCAAGGCCGACCTCAGGGCGCGCTTGATAGAAGCCACGGTGGTCGGCTCCTATCCGTTCGGCCGGGATTTCTCGGGCTACGGCAAGCTCGGCGTGTTCAACGGCTACAACAAGTTCACTTCCGGCACCTTCCACCAGGAAGACCAGGACAGCGGCTTCACCTACGGGCTCGGCCTGCGCTACGACATGAACAACCAGTTCGCAATCCGTGCCGAGTGGCAGCGCTACGAGGAATACAAGGCGACGGTCTACAGCTTCGGCGTCCTGTACAAGTTCTAGGCATTAATGGGCACTGCGGCCGCGGCCCTCGCGGCCGCAGTGACCTTTTCTGACCCCCCGGCCCCCGGGGGGGCCGAAAAGGGCGTATAACGGTCCCACGAAGTGCGTCGTCTGACGCCGATCGGCACCCGGCCTCTTTCTCCCCGCTTTCCTGCTTCGCGTCGTCCGCCGTGTGCCCGAGGGATTTTCGCCATGCGTATTCGCATTCAACGAGGCTTCACGCTGATCGAACTGATGATCGTTGTCGCGATCATCGGCATTCTGGCCGCCGTCGCACTGCCGGCGTACCAGGACTACACGGTCCGCGCCAAGATGTCCGAGGTGATTCTGGCCATGTCG
>Ga0075425_100002719_pt1 | contig 17753 bp, 16 predicted proteins | sample SoiMethybrSBSTD4_FD_75300 | JGI IMG/M metagenome (GOLD analysis project Ga0075425, IMG submission 75300) | Bulk soil microbial communities from a Populus tree surrounding site in Tennessee, USA - Soil MetaG P. TD hybrid SBSTD4 | ecosystem: Environmental > Terrestrial > Soil > Tree plantation... | reverse complement strand
TCGGCGTACTTCGTCACCTACATGCCGATCTTTCTCGACTTTCTGACGGTCGAGAAAGGGCTCGCCAAGAACTCGCTCGCCGCGTACCACGTCGACCTGCGCCACTTCGGCCACTGGCTCGGCGATCAGTCGATCGAGCTCGATCGCGTCGAGCGCATTCACATCGTCCGCTACTTCCAGGCGCTACGCAGCGCCGGCATCTCCGCGCGCAGCGTGGCGCGCGCGCTCGCGGCGATCCGCGGCATGTTCCGCTTCCTCGTCGCGGAGCGGCATCTGAAAAACGATCCGACGGAGAACCTCGAGAATCCGAAGCTCTGGTCGACGCTGCCGAAGTCGCTGCATTCATCCGAAGTCGAAGCGCTGCTGCAGGCGCCGGAGCGCGAGACGCCGGAGGGATTGCGCGACCGCGCCATGCTGGAGTTGCTTTACGCAACCGGACTGCGCGTGAGCGAGCTGATCAAGGTGCGCATCGAAGACATCGTGATGGACGCCGGATTTCTGCGCACGATGGGGAAGGGCTCGAAAGAGCGCATCGTGCCGTTCGGCGACACCGCGCGCGACGCGATTCTCGAATTCATCGAAAAGGGACGTCCGGCCTTCAACAAGTACAACGATCCGCATCTCTTTCTCACCATCCGCGGCCGGGCCATGACGCGGCAGTCGTTCTGGATGAAAGTCTCGAAATACGCGCGGCAGGCCGGAATCAAATCGCACATCTCGCCGCACGTGCTGCGGCACGCGTTCGCCACACATTTGCTCGAAAACGGCGCCGATCTTCGCAGCGTGCAGATGATGCTCGGACACGCCGACATCTCGACGACGCAGATCTACACGCACGTGTCGCGGGCGCGACTGCAGCGAATGTATGAAATGCATCACCCCAGGGCTTAGTTTGAGTGGCGTGATGCGTCCAATCGCCGTGCTCGTCCTTTTCGTCGCCGCCGCGCTTCCGGCGAGCGCGAGCATTGCCGTCTTCACCGACGGCCGCTCGATGAAGGTCGCATCCTTCAAAACGGTCGACGAAGAGACGATGAAGCTCACGATGACGAATGGCGGATCGATTCAGGTGCCTCTCGCACGCATCGATCGCATCATCGACGACGAGGTCGCGACGCCGGAAGTGGTCGCGGAAGTGAAGAAGATCGTGGAAGAAGGCGTCTTCCCGCGTCGCTCGTGGCGCTTCAATGAATCGAGCGGTCCGATCTTCAAGTCGAAGTACGACACGATCATCGTCGAGGCGTCGCGCAAGTTCGACGTCGATGCGGCGCTCGTCTCGGCGGTCATCAAGGCGGAGTCGGACTTCAATTCGCGCGAGCTGTCGAACAAAGGGGCGCGCGGACTAATGCAGCTCATGCCGGCGACGGCGCAGCGGTTCGGCGTCGCCAACTCGTTCGATCCGATCGAGAACATCTACGCCGGCACGCGCTACCTGCGCTGGCTGCTGGAGACGTTCAACGGCAACGCCGATCTCGCCGTCGCGGCCTACAACGCCGGCGAAGGGAACGTCTGGAAGTACAACGGCGTGCCGCCGTTCCGCGAGACGGTGACGTACATCAACCGCATCGCCCGGCACATTCGTAAGGCGATCGAGACGAAGCAGATCGCCGAAGCACGCTAGAGAGAACATTCGGCAAGGCCGCACGTCTAACTGGCATGCGCAGACTGTTCGTTGCTCTTGTCGTCGCCGCTCCTCTATTCGCACAAGATCCGCGCGCGAAGAGCGTCACCCTGCAGCCGCTCGTGCCCGTCATCGATCGGGTCGAAGCAGACGTGACGCGCGACGTCGAGGCGATCAAGCGCGACACGTACATTCATTCCGAGCTGCTCACGATCGCGAACTCGATGCACGACTTCCAGCACGTCGTGACGATTCAGCGGGCCGTCGAGCGCGTGAATTACATGTCGCGCCGTATCGCCGAATCCGGTCAAACGCCTTCGACGATCGTGGCGCTGGTCGCAGGCGTCAGAGATCGGCTCGAAGAAGCGCGGAACCAAGGCAGCACGGCCGATCCGCAGGAGATCGAACGCTTCATCCGCGACAGGGCCGCCACGATGCAGCGGATTCTCATCGGCGAGCTCGGAACGGCGCGGCTCGAGCGAAAGATGGTGAGCGATGCGCAGGTGCGGATCAATCGCATCACCGACGCCATCGATGGCGCGACCAACGAAGCATTGTTGATGTTGATCCAGTTCGCGGCCGGCTACTGATGTCACCCCGAGCGTTAGCGAGGGGTCTGGGCGGTGGGGTGTGCCATCGCGCCGCCCACCCGCCAGATCCCTCGCTGACGCTCGGGATGACAGGCTACTAAGCGAAGTTGTCGAACCGCAGCACCATGATCGTGCGATCGTCGTCTGCGGGACGCGAGCCGGAGTGGCGCGCGACGGCTTCGAGGATCCTGTCGCGGATCGCACCCGGTGACCGGTCGTCTTGCCGCTCGAGCAGCATCTCCAGTTGATCGAAGCCGAACGGATCGCCTTCAGCGTCCTGCGCTTCGACGATGCCGTCCGAGAGATAGACGATGGCGTCGCCGTCCTGCAGATCGATCTCCACGGTCTGCGTGATCATCTCGCTGCGCACGCCCAGGGGGAGCGACGGCGACTCGATGGAGACCGGCGCTCCGCCGCTCGCGCGCAGCAGGTACGGATAGAGATGTCCGGCGTTCGTGTGGCGGATCTTCTTGTGCTCGAGATCGAAGATCGTGAACGCGAGCGTCATGAACGCGCGGCGCTCCGTGGAGCGATAGACGAGCTCATTGAGTCTTTGGAAGAGCGAGCGCTCCTCGGCGCCTTCTTCGACGAGCGTCGTGATCGCGGCCTTCACCATCGCCATCACCAGTCCCGTCGACAAGCCGTGGCCTGACACGTCGCCGATCGCGACGGCGAGCCGCGACTTGTCGATATTGAACACGTCGTAGTAGTCGCCGCCGATCGACGCCGTCGGCTCGAAGTGCGCGGAGAACGACACGCCGCGGAACTGCGGTCCTTCCTTCGGCAGCAGGTTGCGCTGGATCGACGCGGCGATCTCGATCTCGCTCTGCAGGCGCTCTTTCTCCGCGACGCTCGACAGCAGCGTGACGATCGACTCCGTCATCCGATCGAACGACTGCGCCATCTCGCCGAGCTGGTTTTGCGGCTTCATGCGAATGCGGTAGGTGAAGTCTCCGCGCTCGACCGCCTTCGTCCCCTTCTCGATGCGATTCACGGCGCGCGAGATCGAGAAGATCAACACCGCCGCGAAGGCGGCGGCGAAGAAGTAGACGATCATCATCAGTGTCGTCAGCGTGACCAGGCCGGTGAAGATGCCGTGCATGATGCGCGACCGCGTCGAGCCGCCGAGGTAGAAGTGGCCGAGGTTCGACCACGGATTGGAGATGAGCGAGAAGAGGCGGCGATTGCGGCGCGGCGTGCCGGTATCCCATCCGATGACGCCGTTTTCTTCGGTGACGTCGAAGAAGATCACGCGCGACGGACGCATGCCGCGTTGCCACCAATCCTTCAATTCCGGATCGTCGTCGAGGTCTTTCTTTCTGCGCGTGCTCACCGAGTCGCCTTCGCTCGTGGCGAGATGCGAGTAGGTGATCATGCCGGTGCGCTCTTCGATGTTCTTCGCCCACTTCTCGTCGATCGGCTCGACGAAGACGATGGAGTGATTGACGTGATCGCCGGGGAACTGGCGGGCCACGGTGAGCTGCGCCTGATTGTCGTCGCGCAGCGTGATGCCGCTGAAGTTCGCATCGCGCAGCCACTGCGGAATGTCGTCCTTGTTCTCGCTGTCGAGAACCTGAATCGACTCGTCGGTGCGCGGCTTCTTTCCTTGCAGCGCATAGTCGGAGAGCCACGTCTCGAGCTGTCCGACGCTCGCTTGCCGCTCCCCTTTGAACGTCGATTGGCTCGCCACGCCGGCGACGACGTAGAGAATCGCCGCCAGCAGCACGGCGAACAGAAAGAACGGCAGGACGCCGATCATGATGTAGCTGAGGAAGAGGCGGCGTCCGACGGTCCAGAAGAGCTTGCGCAGGATCCAGCGGATCGCGATCGCGAATCCGTACAGCGTCAGCGCGCAGAGGAAGAGCCAGGCGATGAACGAGAAAAATCCGAGTGCGCCGGCGCGAATGTGAAAGCGCTCGAGCACATTCTCGACTTGCGCGATCAGCAGGACCACTGCGATCGACGCAATCCAGGCGATGAACGCCGCCGGAATGCGACGTCGTTTCGGAGCCGGTGGAGGCTGCATCAGCGGAGTCATCATGACACGCGGGTCATCCTCCGTTTTACGGCGTACGGAGTCTCCGGTTTCTTAAATCTCTCGTAAAGCCTGTGTGATCGGCATGCGCGCCGCGCGAATCGCCGGGAACGCGCCGCCGTAGATGCCCGCGATCAGCGCCACGACGAAACCGAACAGCGCCACGCTGGCATCGACGTGGAAGTTGAACGCGACCTCGCTGAACGTCGACCAGTTCACCGTTCCGGTCGAGATTCCGTTGATCGGCAGCGAGAGCAGCAGGCCTACGGCGGCACCGAGGAAGGCGACGAATGCGCTCTCGATGACGACCGCGCCGATGATCGTGCGGCGGTTGAATCCGAGCGCGCGCAGCGTCGCCAGCTCGCGCTGCCGCGGCGCGACGGACGAGAACATCGTGTTCATCGTGCCGAGGATCGCGCCGAAGGTCATGAAGAAGGCGACGATGCCGACAAGGATCTTGATGCCGATCAATCCGTTCGATTGGTCGGCGTAGTACTGATACTCCGTCCGCACCTGCAGCTTCAGCCGGTTGTCGTTCTTGATCGCCGCGCGAATCGATTCGGCGGCGTTGCGATCAATGGGCTGCACGAAGACCGACGAATACGAGTCGCCGCGATGTTGCGCCTGGCGCAGGAAGTTGATGTCGGCCCAGATCTCGGAGTCGTACGCGCTGTTCGGCGCGTCGAACGCGCCGACGATGCTCCATGTGCGCGGCCCGAACTGGAACGTCTCGCCGACGTGCATGTTGAATCGCTTGGCGATGCGCTTGGAGATGATCAACTCGTTCGATGCCGGACGGAACACGCGTCCTTCGACGATCTTCACGTACGGACGAATCTCGAAGGCGATCGGACTCACGCCGCGCACGAGGAGGTTCGATCCCTTCGGTGCGCCTTCGCGTGGCAGCTTGAAGAGGATCGCTCCTTCCGGCGAGACGAGGGGCTCGCCTTTGGCATTCTTCGCGACGCCGGGCAACGCCCGGATGATCTGCGTCGCCTCCGTCGTCACCCAGCTCGAGATCTCCGCCTCGGCACCTTCCCGCATGACGAGCAGGACGTCTTTCGATGCTTTCGACTGCGTGGCCAGCTCCACGCCGCGATCGAGCGCGCGCATCGACAGCATCACCGCGATCACGACGCCGATGCCGAGGATCGAGAGCGCGAGCGAGATGCGCCGCGCTTTCATGTTGCCGATGATGTACGACAGCGGAATGCGCCATAGCGCCGCGATGGCGCAGAAAATCAGGAACGGGAAGAGCAGGACGATGGCGAGGATCGGGACGATGACGACGAGTGCGAGCAGTGCGAAGATGATCTTCATCGCGTTCTCCTAGACCACGCGCCGCAATCCGTCGACGACGCTCATGCGCGTCGCGTTCAATGCCGGCCATCCGCCCGCGATCAAACCGACGAGCAGCGATGCAGCGAGGGAGATCAGCATCGTCGTGGGGAAGATGGTGAAGCCGACGAGGAAGCCTTGCGTCATCTTCGCCATCGGCAGAATCAAGTAGGCGAGCTTCGCGCCGAAGACGCCGATGGCGCCGCCGACGAGCGTCAGCAGCGTGAACTCGGTGAGCATCAGCGTCATCACCAGCCGCCGCTCGAATCCGATCGCTTTGAGCACGGCGATCTCGGTGACGCGCTCGCGCGCCGACATGCTCATGGTGATGGCCGCGAGCAGGATGACCATGAAGACCGCGCACGTGCAGATCGAGCCGAAGAGCAGCTTGATGTTGCCCATCATGGCCATGAAGCCGGCCTGGAACTGCTTCTCGGTGACGGTCTCGGTCGGATACTCGCTGTTCTTGAACATGGCGTCGATCTGCTGGCTGATCGGCGCCATCTTCGACGGATCTTTGATCTTCAGCCAGAACGTGTTCACGTTGTTCTGCATGCGCGGCGGGATGGACTCGTTGTGATAGTCCATGTGGTAGTAGAGCGCCGAAGTGTTGACGGGATGGCGATAGACGCCGCGGATCGTGAGCTCGGCGTCGTACGGGAAAATCGTCCGCTTCAGCGTGATGCGATCGCCCACTTTCCACTTGAAGCGATCGAGCAGCTCGGTGCCGACGACGCAGCCCTGCCGGTCGTTCTTGAAGGCCTCGAATTCCTTCGGATCGATCTTGTAGTCGTCGAAGACCGACTGCATGTGATCGACGTCGACGGCGAAGTTGGCGAAGAAGTTGTTTTTCTCCTTGTAGTACGCGCCGATCCACTGGAGCTTGCAGACGTCTTCGACGCCCGGCACCTGGCGCAGCTTCTCTTCGTACGAGTAGGGGAGCGAGTTCGCGAGCGAGATCGCCGACTGCACGATCACGCGATTCGCCCCCTGGCCCTGATCTTCGAAGCGGCCGAACAGCTCGACGATGGAGATGAGCGTGGCCACGAAGAAGAAGATCGACGCCATCAGCGCGAGCGTCATCAGCGCGCGCATGCGATTGCGAAAGAGATTGCGGCGAATGAGCTTGAAGTACTTCATGCGTGTGCCGCCGCTTCTCCGTACGCGCCGTCGATGATCAAGCCTTTCTCGAGATGGACGACGCGGCGCGCGTGGCCGGCCGCCTTCGGATCGTGCGTGACCATGACGATCGTCTTCTTGAACTCTTCATTGAGCCGCTGCAGCAGATCGAGCGTGTCGGCGGCGTTCTTCGCATCGAGGTCGCCCGTCGGCTCGTCGGCGACGAGGATCGACGGATCGGTGACGATCGCGCGCGCGATGGCGACGCGCTGCTCCTGACCGCCGGAGAGCTGCCGCGGATAGTGCTTCATGCGGTCGGCGAGACCGACGATGCGCAGGGCGGTCTCGACGTGCTCGCGGCGTTCGCGCTTATTGAGCTTCGTGAGCAGCAATGGCAGCTCGACGTTCTCCGACGCGTTCAGAACCGGGATCAGGTTGTACATCTGGAAGATGAATCCGATGTGCCGCGAGCGCCACGACGCCAGCGCGGTCTCGCTGAAGTGCGAGATCTCTTTTCCGTCGACGACGATCTGGCCGCTCGTCGGACGATCGATGCCGGCGATGAGGTTGAGCAGCGTCGTCTTCCCCGATCCCGACGGTCCCATCAACGCCAGGAAGTCGCCTTCGGCGACGTCGATCGTGATGCCGTTCAGCACCGGAACCTGGAACGAATCGCGTTTGTAGACTTTCGTGACGTCTTTGATCTCGACGAGTGCCATAGAACCTCCGAACGGATGAAAGGATGAAGGCTGAAGGCTGAAGGCTGAATGGATTCGCTCCTATTCAGCCTTCATCCTTCATCATTCATCCTTATCAGTTGACCTTCTTTCAATCCCTCGGCGTGATCCGTAATCACCCGATCCCCATCTTTCACACCGCTCGTAACCTCGATGCGTCCGTCGCGCACGGCACCGGTCGTGACGCCGCGCCAGTGCACATGTTTCGTGGCATCGACGACGGCCACTTTTCCGTCGACGATCGACGACGGTGCGAGCCAGATCTTCGGCTGCTCCTGCAGCTCCGCGTTCGTTCGCGCGGTCTCGAGGAACGAGACGCTCGCGGCCATCTCGGGGAGAAGCCGCGCGTCGGGATTGAGGATCGCCACTTTCACTTTTACCGTTGCTTTGGCGCGATCGGCGGTCGGGATGATCTGGCGCAGCACGCCTTTCCACTTCTTTCCCGGATAGGCGTCGACGGTGACTTCGGCCGGTTGTCCTTCGCGGATCTGCGCGATGTTCGACTCGTTCACGTCGGCTTCGACTTCGATCGTCTTGAGATCGACGATCGTGCAGATCGCGCCCGCGGGCAGCGTGCCGGCCACCTGTCCCATCATCACCGACGAGATCACTTCGCCGACTTCGGTGCTCTTCGCGGCGATCGTTCCGTCGAACGGCGCGCGGATCACCATGTCGCCCATGTTGATCTGAACCTGATCCTCTCTCGCCCGCGCCGCCTTCAGCGTCGCCTCGGCGTTGTCGAGCAGCGCTTTGCTCGTCACGCCCTGCCGGTACATCGCGCTCTGCCGCGCGTACTCGCGCTCCGCTTCGTTGAGCGAGGCTTGCGCTTCGTCGAGCTGCGCCTTGAGGTTCGTGCTCTCGAGCACCGCGATGACGTCGCCCTTGTGCACGTTCATGCCGGTGTCGATGTTCAGCTTCACCACTTTGCCGGAGATCTTCGGCGTGATCTTCGCGGTGCGGCTGGCGACGAGGTATCCGGTCGCGGTGAGAAGCGGCGGATTGGCGACGTTGACCGCCGGCTTGACGACGACGGTTTCGACGACCGGCGCGCTGCGCGGAACGATCACGCGCTCGTAGACGAAATAGCCGGCCACGGCGATCGCGATGATCGCGATCGACCAGACGAGAATGGCGACGATCGGCAAACGCGCCGGTTCATCATTCTTTTCTCTGTGGATCCGCAGCGAAGCCAGATCAGGCCGCTGTTCTTCGCTCGTCGAGGTCATTGCAAGTCGCGCGTGCATGATACCGGAACGAAGATAGCGTTCCTTCCTCGCGTCCCGCATCTCACGAGCGTCAATCACACGACGTGACGAATGTCAGGCGGTACAATCGCGCCATGAATCGTCCTCGCCCCTATGTCGTTGGGTTGTCGTGTCTCGTTTTTCTACTGGCTGTAGAGAATGCCTCCGCCGTGGTCTGCATGAACAAGTTCCTCTGCCGCAGCGACGGAAGCAGGCATGTCATCACACTCCTCACCGGAAAGCTCACGTTTCAGGAAGCGCAAGCGCGCGCGAAAGGCGCGCCGTTCGAGTGGCTCGATGACAAAGGAAAAGTCGTCGCGAGGTCGCTCGAACTGAAGGCCGTGCGCCCGATGCCGGTCGGCTGCGACGGCAAGACCTCCGGCGTCGTCATGATCGCGACGTTCAACGCGCTCAATCCGCCGAAGAGGAAGATGCTCGTCAAGATCGACGAGTCGACGACGGTCGCGTTCGACGAGCAGAGCGAGTAGCTTGCCCCCAGTCCCTTCTCCCCGCTTGCGGGGAGAAGGTGCGCGAAGCGCGGATGAGGGGCCGCTTGCAGTTCGCCCCTCACCCGGCCTTCGGCCACCCTCTCCCCGCTGACGCGGGGCGAGGGGTCTGGCGGCGCTACTTCGCGCGCCGTTTCCCCGCCGGCAGTGCGGGCTGCGACGACCACACTTCGATCGAGTAGTCGGTGAGGACGTAGAAGCGTCCCGGCACGACTGCGATCGATTTCACGACTGCCGGCACGGTTGCCGTCGTCGCGCCGGTCGTGAATTGCGGGGCGAACGTTCGCGCGCTGACGAGCACGCAGCCGCCGTCGGCGCGCACGCGCTGGTCGGTGTACTGCAACGTGTTCGTGAGGTCCGCTTGGTACGAATCGTACTGTTCGCCGATCTTCGTCAGATTCTGCGAGTAGATGTAGAGCTTGTCGCCGTCGACGTAGACGTTGTCGCTCGCCGCGATCGACACCGGCGTTCGCGTTCCTTCCGCGGCAATCGACGCGATCGCCGACGGATGCTGCGCGTCCGCGAGCGAGTACGCGCGCACCTCGGCGGGCAGATCAAAGATCGCAAATGCGCGGCCGTTCGTTTCCGCGACGTCGATCGCCGCGCCGTCGAGCAGCGTTGCGCGCACGAGCGTCTTCGGATCGAGCACCGCGGTCTTCTTCTCGCATCCGCCGGTGCTGCAGCCGCGCGAGAACGAGACCCACGGCGCGCCGCCGGCCGCGTTCATGCCGAGGATGACGACATCGGTGCCTTCGTTGAGTGCGGATTGAGTGAGGAGATCGCCGTTGCGCGACCACGACGCAACCGCGCCGCCGCCGGTGACGGTGAAGAGGTTCGTCGGCGTGATCGCGAAGTCGGTGATGCCGGCGGGACGCGCGCTGCCGATGAAATGCGGCGCGAAGCCGAAACGCGTTTCGTACACGTCGACGGCGCGACCGTCGTACAGGTAGAGACGATCGCCCGACGCCGCAGCCTTTCGGTAGTAGCTGTTGCCGTTGCGCGTGGCGAGGAGAATCGGAACCGACGTCGTCGCTGCATAGGCGACGCCGACGATGCCGCTCGTCGTCGGAATCGCGGCGATCGTGTCGAGTGCGACCGTGCTGCCGGAGATCGGCAGCGGCAGTGTGCGCGTCGCTTTCTGCGTCTTCACGTCCCACATCGTCAACGCGTCGTCGGTGAGCGTGAACAGCGCGCCGTTGCTGTTGAACGCGATGCGGCGCACGAGCGCGGTGTTCGACTGTGGGATCACGGACGTCGAGCCGTTCGCGGCGAAGTCGATGACGTTGATCCCGCGGAACGTGAAGATCGCCACGGTCGATCCGGAGAGCGCGACGCCGCTCGACGCGCTGCCGGAAACGGAGATCGTTTGCGGCGCGCTCGCGAAATTGTGCGAAGGGAAGAAGGCGACGGTGGTCGTGCCGTCGTCGTGGATGTCGGTGATCGCGACGGCGTTCCCCGACCGTGCGATGAATGACGGGCTGAGACTGGTGACCGAAACGGTCTGCGCAGTCGGTGTCGTTGCGCCGAGGTCAGTGGTGGCGAGTGTGCGGTTGGCGAGAACAGCGTAGACGTTGAAGCCGATCGCTACCGCGGAGGTGATCGTCGATGGGAACGTGACGCTGTTGACGAGCACCGGCGTGCTCGATGTCAGCGTCCACTCGTAGAGCGTCGCGCCGCTCGACGTGATGAGAAAACCGTTCGCGACGTCGTGCACGATGTGCGTGCGCGCATCCCACTGCCGCGCCGGCGTGAGCGCGCCGGTCGAGCTCTTCGTGAATTCGGTGAGGCCGCCGGTGGCGCGGCTGACATACAGCTTGCCGTCGACCCAAGCCGCCGACGTCGTTGCGCCCGTCGCGTAGCTGCGCACCGGATAGGGCGACGTGAACGACGACAGGTCGTACGTCAACAGTCCGCCGTCGCCGGCGGCGACGTACATGCGCCCGCCCGCGATTCGAATCGCGCCGATGCGATTCACCGTGCCGCCGCTGGGCGGCACGTCGTTCGCGAACAACTCCACCGGCGATCCTGCGAGCGACCAATCGATCGCGCGGAAGTGGCGATCGCCCGCGGTCGTGACCACGACGTCGGTCGTGAGCGTCGCGACGGTGGTCGCACCGAAGCTCGCGCTCGCGACTCTCGTCGCCGTGCCGCTGGAGAGATCGAAGACGTCGGTCGTCAATCCATCGCTCACGTAAACGCGCGACCCGCTCGTGCGCACCGCCGTCGAGCGCGGAAGCGAGTCGAGCGTGCCGCTCTTCAGCGGCGAGAAGGGAACGGTGATGTTGAAGACTTCGACGCTGCTGTCGCCGTCGGCTGCGTAGAGGCGCGTGAGGTTCGCGTCGGTCGCGAGCGACGTGATGTTCGTGGCGCTCGTCTGAAAGGTGTTCGACGTGCGCGTGAACTGCGGCAGGTCGTACTGCTGCAGGCCGTTCGACGTGGCGACATAGAGATTGAGCGGTGTGGCGATGATGTCGTTGACGTTCGCGCCGGCGTCGACGGAGCTCGCGATGGTGAGCGACTTGCCGTTCTTGCGAATCGCGTAAATGCGTGTGCCGCTGCCGGCGTACGCAGTGCCATTCGCAACGCGGACGATTCGCGTGATGCCGGGGACGCCGATGGCGGCCACGAGCACCGGCGGATCGACGCTGCGATCGTAGAGCTGGACGCCGTACGACGTCGCGGTCCAGAGATCGTTGTTGTCGATGGCGAGATCGAGATACGACGCGCGGAATGCGCCGCTATAAGAGGGGGAGTAGTTGCATTGGGGGATTGCCGGAAGAACGAGAAGGATCGAGAAGAGAGCCGCTACACACCCGCGCATGCGGCGCATAGTGGAGGATAGGCGCCTTGCCTGTCCAGCGCCGACGTTGGACAGGCGAGGGCGCCTATCCTCCACTGGAATTACTTCGCGTTAGCGAACAAATCCAGCCTCAACGCGATGTCATTCGACAACTTCATTCCCAGCGTCTGCGGCACGGTGATGCCGAAGTCGCTCAGCTTCACCGCGAAGTCCGCGGTGGCGTGAATCCAGTCGCCGGGGCCGCGCGACGACTTCGTGAGCTCGCTCTCCGGAATCAGCACGACGCGCACCGGCGCGGTCACGCGCTTCGTGACGCCGTGAATGGTCATGTCGCCGGTCACCGTGAACTCGGCGGGCTTGTTCGGTGCGACCGTCTTCGGCCCGCTGATGCTCACCGACTTGAACTCGGCCTTCGGGAACTGCTCGACCTGCAGGAAGCGGTTGCGCATGTGGTCATTGCGCATGGAGATGCCGGTGTCGAGCGTCGTCAGATCGATGGAGACATTCACCTTCGCGTCATTCGCGTTCGCCGCGTCCGCATCGATCGTCCCCGACACGCTGCTCGTCCGTCCATGAATCGTCTCCAGCGTCGCCTCGGACGTGAACATCGCGTAGTTCTTGCCGTCGCTCGTCACCGTGTACGTGCGCGGATCGGCGGAGAGCGTGGCGGCGAAAGCGAGTGCGAGGAAGGCGAGCTTCTTCATGTTGCGCGTTATAACGCGCTTTTCCGGACCGTATTGCGAGCGAGCCGCAACGCTTTTGCAACGTAGGAGGGATGCGGGACGGAGGAGAGATCGTCGGGATCGATCCAGCGGTAATCGTTCGTGAGCGCAGCTCGGAATCCGACGCGAACCTCGAACTCGATCCGCCGATTCGTGATCGTGTGGCGGAAAGTGCCGATCGATTTCGCGCCGCGCATCGTGAACGGCTCGCCGGAGAGCAGCGACGTATCGCCGTGCGGCAGATGGAAGAGCGACGTCATGAGACGTCCGCGCTCGCGGCGCATCAGGATCTTCCCGTTGCGATTTCGCACGACGTACAGCGTGACGCGCATCTCGCGCGTCGCAGCAATGCGCTTCTTCGCCGGCAGCTCGTCGACGCGATTCGTCGCGTACGCAACGCATGTCGTGCGCAGCGGACATGCGTCGCAATCCGCGTTGCGCGGCGTGCAAATCAGCGCGCCGATCTCCATCAATCCTTGATTCAGAGATCGCGGCGACGTGCACGCGCTCACGAGTTGCTCCGCGTAACGCCACGGATCTTCCTCGCCATAAAGCCGCGCCAGGACGCGGGCGACGTTGCCGTCGACGATCGGCGCGCGCTCGTCGAATGCGATCGACGCGATCGCGCCCGCGGTGTAGCGGCCGATGCCGCCGATGGTCATCAGCTCATCGACGGCGCGCGGAAGCGAGCCGCCGAAGCGGCGAATCACATCCGTCGCACCGTGATGCAGCATGCGTGCGCGACGGTAGTATCCGAGGCCTGACCAGTGAGCGACGACGTCGTCTTCGGTGGCGCGGGCGAGGGAGTCGATCGTCGGAAAGCGGGCGATGAAACGACCGAAGTACGCGGCCACGACGTCGATCCGCGTCTGCTGCGCCATGATCTCGGAAACCCACACCTGATACGGGTCGTACTTTGCGCGCCACGCAAGGGGACGCTGGTGCTTCGCGAACCACGTCTCGATCGTGCGGGCCACTCGGCGGGGCGTGTGCAATCGAATTCGTATTGTGTAGTATTTCCAGCATTCGAGGCGCTCACAAAATGGACGAACAAGCGCAGGCAGTGCAGGCTGAGACTGAGCAGGGAAAGTACGTCTACTGCATCATCAAGACCGAGGGGCCGCGCGACTTCGGGTCGATCGGGATCGGCAATCGCGGCGACAAGGTCTACACCGTCCACTACAAAGAGTTCGGCGCGGTGGTGTCGAACTGTCCGCTGATCGTCTTCGATCCCACGCGCGAGAACGCCCTCGCGCACGAGCACGTCAACGAAGTCGTCATGAAGGACTTCACCGTTCTGCCGATGAGCTTCGGCACCGTCTTCCGCACCGAGAACGACATCAAGGAGTTCCTCAAAGGGACTTACGAAGCGCTCAGCGACGTACTGCAGAAGATGGAGGGGAAGATCGAGTTCGGTCTCAAGGTGAACTGGGACAAAGACCAGGTCATCAAAGAGATCGAGACGGAGAACGAAGAGATCCGCCGGCTGAAGGAAGAGATCTCATCGAACACGTCGACGTCGACGTACTTCTCGCGCATGCAACTCGGGCGCGTGGTCGAGTCGGCGCTGCAGGCGAAGGCCGACTCGTACGTCGCGGAGATCTACGAGTCGCTGCGCGATGCCGCGATCGCGTCGCGGTCGAACAAGCCGATCGGCGACAAGATGATCATGAACGCCGCGTTTCTGGTCGAGCGCGACAAGACGAAAGCGTTCGACGATCAGATCTCCGAGATCGCGAAAAAGTACGAGAACAAGCTCTCGTTCCTCTACACGGGACCGTGGCCGCCGTATAACTTCGTCAACATTCGCTTGAAGCTGGAACGAGCGGAAAGATGAGACGAAGAATGCAGAATGCAGAAGGCAGAATGCAGAAGTCTCAGGGCACACTTCTGCATTCTGCATTCTGCATTCTGCATTTCTGACCCATGGCCTTCCTCCTCGACGACATCCTCCTCTTCCCGCTGAAGGCGCCGGTGGCGGGCTTCCGCTGGATCATGAAACAGATCCAGACGATGGCGGACGAGGAGCTGCTCAACGATCAGCCGTGGAAGGAGCGGCTCATCGAGCTGCAGATGATGCTGGAGCTCCGCGAGATCAGCGAAGAGGACTACACGCGCGAAGAGGCGCAGGTGTTCGCGGCGCTGCGCGACATCCGCGCGCGGCGCGAAGAGATCGCGCGGCAGATGGCGGCCGAGCGCGGCGAGCCGGAAGACGAAGGCGGCATTGGGATCTACACCGGCTACGGCAAATGAAGCCTTCGCATCACTAGCCGATCGCCGCATCGTTCTCTTCGGCGGCAAGGGCGGCGTCGGAAAGACGACCATCGCGAAGATGGCGGCGGCGGTTCTCGAGAAATCGAAGCGCGTGGTGTTTCTCAGCGTGCAGTCGCTCGATGCGGAAGCGCTGTACAAGAAATTTCTCGACGAGAACCTCGACGCGTTTCTCGAGCTCGGCGACCGCGGGACGTATCTCGATCGCGACGAGCTGCGGCGATTCTTCGAGCTGTCGCTGCCCGGCGTCGATGAGCTGATGACATGGATGCGCATCGGCGAGTTGGCGGAAGAGAATCCCGATGCCGTGGTCGTGGTGGACACGGCGCCGACGGGACACACGCTGCGCATGCTCGGTTCCGCGCAGCACTTCGAGCAGTTCGCCGCGGCATTGGATGCGATGCAGGAGAAGCATCGCGGGATCGTGCGGCAGTTGGCGCGGCGAGAGGTTCGGGATGCGATGGATGTTTTCATCGATTCGTTTTCCGCGCTTGCTGCTCGCCGGCGTGCGTTGATCACGTCGTCCGGAGCGTTTGTGCCGGTGATGTTGGATGAGCCTTGGGTGGTGGAGCAGACGCGGCGTCTGATCGCCGCCGTTCGTTCGTTGGGGATCGATGTGCCGTTTGTGGTTTTGAATCGGGCTCGTGGGAGCGCGCCTGACATGCCCGTTCCGGTCGTCGGCGTGGCGGACGGCCTCGTCCGCCGGCCGGGCGTGAGCGCGGCTGCGCCGCGCTGGGCGGACGAGGGCGTCCGCCCCTCCAGGTTGATTTTCTTTGCTGGGAAGGGAGGCGTTGGGAAGACCACCTCGGCTACTTCGCTTGCGCTCAAGCTGGCGCGTGCGAGTCCTAACAAGCGCTTCGTCATCATCTCCGTCGATCCGGCGCATACGTTGCGCGACGTGTTTGCGCACGAACCTCCGCCTTCGAATCTGCAGGTCGAGATCATCGACACGAAAGCGAAATGGCGCGAGTTCCGCGACGCGCTCGGCGATGAGATCGAGCGTGCGATGAGCGCGCTCGCGCCGAAAGGACTCACCGTCGCGTATGACGTCGATGCGATGCAGAAGCTCGTCGAGATCGCACCGCCGGGCGCGGACGAGATCTTCGCCGTGATCCGCCTCGCCGATCTCGATGCGGACGAGTCGTTCGAGAACGTCATCGTCGACACCGCGCCGACGGGACACTTTCTGCGACTGCTCGATCTTCCGCGTACGGCCGGCGAGTGGGTGCGCGAGTTCATGCGCATCCTTCTTCGCTACAAAGAGCTCGTTCCTCCCGGCTCGCTCGGCGAAGAGCTGATCCGCGCGTCGCGAGCGCTGCATTCGCTCGACGAGTCGCTGCACTCCGATCGCACGAGCGTCATCGTCGTGACCCGCGACGACATGGACGAGACGAATGCCCTCATCGAGGAGCTGAAGCGGCGCAAGATTCCGATCGGCGGCGTGAAGGTCATCGACCCGCTGCCGAAGCCGCCGGTGACGCTCGACGAGATCGCATCGCTGTCATAATCGAAACGTGGTTCTGTACGTCTATGCGATCACGCGCCAGCCGGTGACGGCGAACGCCGAAAGCGTCGTCTGCGGCGGCGGCGTGTGCGCCGTCTACACGCCGGTCGATTTCACTCAGGAGACCATCGATCAGCGCGCCGGCGATCTCGAATGGATCGGCGCGATCGGCTATCGCCATCAATCGGTGATCGCGGGTCTGATGGAGCAGACCACCGTCATCCCGCTGCGCGCGTTCACGCTCTTCAGCGACGAGACGGCGCTCCGCGAGCACCTGATCGCGCAGAGCGGCGTATTCACGAAGATCCTCGACCGTCTCGAAGGAAAACGCGAGTACACGCTGCGCATCGAATTTGATGCGCAGAAGTGGAGCGATGCGCTGGCAGGCCGCGTCGAGTCGCTGCGCGCGCTGCACGCGGAGATCGACGCCGCGTCGTCGGGGAAAGCGTTCCTGCTGCGCAAGAAGCTGGACGAGGAGAAGAAGCGCGCGTCGCGCGAGGCCGAGCAACAGCTCGTTGCCGAGATCGAGCGCGAGGTTCTCGACAAGCTGTCGTGCGACGTCGTCTCCGAGTCGCGCGTGCAGCGCGAAGGAGCGTTTCCGCAGATCAACGTGCTGATCAACCGCGACGAGGAGTCGCGTTTGCAAGAGCTGCATGCGTCGCTCAACGAGCGATATGCGAATGAGGGCGTGACGCTGGCGATCACCGGACCGTGGCCGCCGTACACGTTTGCGAATGCCTGATCAAGAAGAAGAGCTGTCGCTGCTCGAGACCCTCGATCACCTGCTCGATCGCGGCGTCGTGATCGCCGGCGAAGCCACCATCTCCATCGGCGACGTCGACCTCCTCTACCTCGGCCTCAACGTCGTTCTCGCCAACGTCGACGCGCTCACGCGCTCTCGTCGATGAAGAACATCGCCATCGGCATTCACCTCCGCCGCGAGGACATTCACGTCGATGCTATTCCGATCGGCGAACTCTGGTTCAGCGTCATCGCCGTTCCCGACGAGCAGCCTCTCGGCGATCGCGAGCTGCTCTTGCGCGTGGCCAAGATCCGCGCGGAGCTGCTCGCGCGCGCGACGTTCATCGCCGTTCGCTACGGCTACGTCGTCGCAACGCCGACCATCGATCCGCATTGGCGCGAGATCCTCGAGACGAATCGCCACAACGTGGAGATGACGTTGAAGGTCGCGTCGGCGTCGCCGAAGCCGCGTCCGCGTCGCCAAGAGTTCTCATCCGGCTCCGCGTATCTGCGCGCGCTGCACGAATC
>Ga0075425_100002718_pt1 | contig 17753 bp, 18 predicted proteins | sample SoiMethybrSBSTD4_FD_75300 | JGI IMG/M metagenome (GOLD analysis project Ga0075425, IMG submission 75300) | Bulk soil microbial communities from a Populus tree surrounding site in Tennessee, USA - Soil MetaG P. TD hybrid SBSTD4 | ecosystem: Environmental > Terrestrial > Soil > Tree plantation... | reverse complement strand
CCGCAGCCACAGGCCCAGCTCCTCGGCCTCGCGCAGGCGGCCCTCGGCCATTGGCCGGGCCAGCAGGCCGTGGCGGGCGCAGCCCGACAGGCAGTGCAGGCCGTCCGCGTGGCGGGCGACCTGGCCGAGCGTCGCCGCCGGCGCGCGCCGGTCGTCGGCGTGGGCGGCGGTGATCAGGCGGCACAGGTTGCGGTAGCCGGCCGCCGTCTCGGCGAGCAGGGTGAGGTGCGCGCCGCCGGCCAGGGTGATCTCGGCGCCGGTGACGGCCCGGATGCCGGCCTCGCGGGCGGCGTGGGCGAAGACCAGCGACCCGCACAGGCCGTCGTGGTCGGTCAGCGCCACCGTCTCGTATCCGAGCGCCGCCGCCCGCTCGGCCAGCTCCTCGGGCTGGGAGGCGCCGTCCAGGAAGGAGAAGCAGGAGTGGGCGTGGAGCTCCGGGTAGATCATGCCCGCTGCGCCCACCACTCGCCCGAGCGGCGGTCGGCGAACACCACCACGTCCGCGCCGCCCGCGAGCACGACCTCGAAGTAGCGGCGGTGCACCGGGCGGCCGCTCCACCAGCCCTCGTCGACCCGCCACTCGTCGCGGACGCACTCGACCCGGCGTCCGGAGACGGCAACCGGCGTCCCGCCCGGGTCGCAGCGGACCGACGTCTTCCGGGGGCCGCCGATGGTGCGGGTGGCGGATGACCGCATCCCACCATCATACCGAACATGTGTTCGATGGAGACCCGGTTTGCGTGCTTCCGGGCCCGGCGGCAGAATCGGGGCGTGCCCGCCGCAGCCAGACCGCTGATCCTCGCCTATCACGCGGTCAGCTCCACCTGGGACTCACCGCTCGCCGTGACCGAGGAGGCGCTCGCACACCAGGCCGCCCACATGCGCCGGCGCGGATACCAGGGCCTGACGATGGCCGAGGCGGAGCGGCTGCGGACGGGCGGGGGGCTTCCATCCCGAACCGTCGTCTTCACCTTCGACGACGGTTACCGGTCGACCCTGCGGGCGGCCGACATCCTCCAGCGCCACGGGTATGCGGGCACCGTCTTCGCGGTGACGGCCTTCCCCGCCTCGGGAGCGCACCTGTCCTGGCAGGGTATCGAGCACGAGCTCACGTCTGCGACCGCCGAGCAGCTCGAGCCGCTCTCGTGGGCCGACCTCGCGGCGCTGCGCGACCGCGGATGGGAGGTCGGCTCCCACACGGTCACCCATGCGCTCCTCACCGCGGCCGACGACGCCGCCCTCGCAGCGGAGCTGGGCGACTCCCGGCGGGCGATCGCCGATCGCCTCGGCGACTGCGCCACCGTCGCGTACCCGTACGGCGTCGCCGACGCGCGCGTCGCCGCCGCGGCGCGCGAGGCCGGCTACCTGGCCGCGTGCACGCTGACCGGCGCCCACGCGGACGACGAGCCGCACCGCCGCCCGCGCGTGGGCATGACGTCGGCCGACACCGGGCCGCGGCTGCGCGCCAAGCTCTCGCCGCTCGGCGTCGCCCTGCGCCGCAGCGGCGCCGCCCGGGCGGTGCGCAGCCTGCGGCGGCGGCGCGACTGGATCCCCGCCGCGGGGGCGACGGAGTGACCGGGAGGATCGTGTTCGTGGCGGGCCTGCACCGCAGCGGCACGTCGCTCGTGCACCGCTGCCTGGCCGCCCACCCCGACGTGTCCGGGTTCGCGGACACGGGCGTGCCGGAGGACGAGGGCCAGCACCTCCAGACCGTGTACCCGCCGGCGTACCGCTACGGCGGCGCCGGCCTGTTCGGCTTCGCCCCGGAGGCCCACCTGACGGAGACGTCGCCGCTGGCGACGGCCGCAAACCGCGAGCAGCTCCTGCGCGAGTGGGGGCCGCACTGGCGGCCGGACGCCGCCGTGCGGATCGAGAAGTCGCCGCCGAACCTCGTGCGCACCCGGTTCCTCCAGGCGCTCTTTCCCGACGCCGCGTTCGTGGCCGTCCTGCGCCACCCCGTCGCGGTCGCGGGCGCGACCCGCAAGGGCCGGCGACGGCGACTGACCTACGAGACGCTCGTGCGCCACTGGATCGCCTGCCACACCGTGCTCGCGGCCGACGCGCCCCACCTGCAGCGCCTCCACGTCGTCCGCTACGAGCGGTTCGTCGCCGATCCTGACGCCGAGCTCGCCCGGATCTTCGCCGCCCTCGGCCTGCCGCCGCACCCGAGCGGCGAGCACGTCCGCACTGGGGTGAACGACGGCTACTTCGCCCGCTGGCGGTCGGGCCGGAACCCCTACCGGGCGCTCGACCGCCGGCGCACGATCGGCCGCTGGGAGCCCGAGGTGCGCCGGTTCGGCTACAGCCTCGTCGACACGGAGCTGGCCGAAGACCTGCCGCTGCCGGGTCAGGCCGCGTCGCCGAACGCAAACCGGCGGTAGGCGGACTCGGCCGCCTCCCGCCGGCGGGTGAGGCCGGCCTCCCGGTAGCGGTCACCGAGCCGTTCCTGGAGGTCGCGGCGCTCGCTCGACGGCCGCGCCACCCGCCGCTCGACACCGGCTGCGCCCGCCGCCGCGCCCGGCCCGGCGCGGCGTCTCGCGGCCTCGAGCTCGTCGCGCGTGATCAGGCCGCAGACGTAGGCGTGAATCACCGGCGCGTGGACGGGCTGGCGGGCCCGCTCCTCGATCAGCGCGTACACCCGCTCGACGTTCTCGGGCGTGTGGGCGAAGGGCACGTAGCCGGTGCCGAACTTCGCGTTCAGCGCCTCGACGACCCGGCCGAAGTCGGTCGTGACGTCCTCGAACAGGGCCACCTGGCAGGCGTCGCGATGGGGCAGGACGGCCTCGTGGAAGCGGCGGTAGGCGTCGAGCGCCTCGGCGAGCGAGACGTGTGGCGAGCGGATCGCGATCGAGATCGCGCAGTCGCGCGGATGCCGCACCGGCACGAGGATGGGGACGCCCCGGCGAGCGGCGGCGACGATCTGGGCGGGCGCGTGCAGGTGATGCGCCAGGCGCACGGGCCGGGGCTGGCTGGTCTGGAACGCGACCGCCGAGAACGTGTTCGCGGAGCGCGGAAAGGCCTCGATGACGAGCTCGGTCTCGGCGCGCAGCACGGCCAGCGGGTGCCGCCGCCGCGAGTAGGCCAGATACGACGGATGGCCGGCCCAGCGGCTCTGGAGCGCCCAGCGCTGCCCGGCCAGGTACCGCTGCACGCTGCGCGCATCGGCTCGCATTGGGCCCAACCTAGCAGCCGGCGGAGCCACGTCCTTCCAGGCGTCGCGGTTCTCATGATTGGCCGCTACCGTGTCCGGGTGGCACGGAGGCTGGCATTGACAGCGGGCGTGCTCGTGGTGGCGCTGGCCGGCGTGATCGCCACGGCCCCGAGCACGAGCGCGGCGCCCCGGCTGCACGGCGCGCTGCTCTACGTGGCGAACGACAACGGCTCGATCACCGCCTACCAGATCGGCACGTGGCGGCGGGTGGCCCGGTGGACCGGGCTGCCGATCCGAAACGGCGTCCGCGGCGTCGCCTACCGCAAGGGCTTCCTCTACATCACCCACGGCGGCGACGGCGCCGGCGGCGCGGGCGGCCTCCTGAAGTGGAACGTGCGCACCGCCCGCACGGTCTACAACCACAACTACACCTTCGGCGTCGATCAGCCCGCCGTGTGCCGGAGCGGCGGGATCGTGCGCGTGTACGTCCCGGTCGGCGAGCTCTCGCCATCGAACACGTGGAAGGTGATCCGCGCGCGGACGGGCCGCGTCATCGGCGCCATCGCCGGGGGGAAGGGGCCACACAACACGATCTGCCGGCGCGGTGAGGTGCTGATGGGCGGCCGCCGGGCGCACTACCTCATGCAGACACACGGCCCGCGCGTCGGCCCGACGCCGTCGGCCTCGCCGGGCGTGCGGCCGTTCGTCGTCAACCACGGCTTCACCCGCGCCTACATCACGTGGACGGACTTCCGCGGCTTCTCGGTCGGCAACCTGCGCACCGGGCGGATCATCGCCACCCGATCGTTCGGGAGGGTGCCGGCGGGGTTCCAGCCCTCGGCGCCGTCGCACGGGATCACGCTCAGCCCGGGCGGGCGGCGGGTCTACGTGCTCGACGCGCCCAACCGCCAGGTACGGGTGTACACCGCCGGCCGGGCGCCCCGGCACCTGGCCACGATCCGGATCCACCACGGGCTTCGGGGCAACGAGTCGCCGTGCGCGTACGACTGCATGCGCGACGGCTGGCTGCTCACCAGCCTCCAGGGCAGCTACGTCTTCGTGGGCGACTCCGGCGACGTCATCCGCACCCGCACACGGCGCGTGGTCGGCTTCCTGCCGGCGCTCGAGAACAGCCGCCACGGCTTCCTCGAGATCGTGTGGCGCGGGGGCGTGCCGGTGGCGTCGACCGGCCACTTCGGGAACGGCCGTTGAACGGCTCAGCGGCCCGCATACCCATAGCGGGCGAGCAGCGGGAACGTCAGGAGCGTCACCAGGCGGCGGTCGCCCGCCGGCATGGCCGCCCGCCAGGCGTCGTCCACGCGCAGCCTGAGCGGCCCCGACTGCATCCGCACCGGGTTGCCGGCGACGGTGTGCTGCACCCCGACCGTGAACTCCCCGGCGTCGCCGCCGGCCTCGAGCGCCGCCCGCGCGGCCGCGGGCAGGCCGTCTCCGAGGGCCCGTTCCAGCTCGCGCGCGGGCGCCTGCACGAGCCGCTCGTAGCGCACGACGCGCGGCCGCAGGCCGCGGCCGCGGACGGCGTCGACGGCGAGGTTGTTGCTCATCCAGGTGAGCGACGACCAGGCCGGCCCGAACGTCGGCATGTACTCGGGCGAGGCCGTGTCCGCCATGGCGCGCGACCGCGTCCACGAGTAGGCGACCGCGCGGCTGTCACGGACGAGGTGCAGCACGTCGACGTCGAGGCCGGCCGCCCGCAGCGTGAGGGCGTAAACCGGGCTCTTGGACGAGTCGACGATGGCGGCGTCCCGCGAGACGGCGGCGACCGCCCGGTAGACGCGGGCCTGGAGCTCGCCGTAGGCCTCGTGCTCGGCCCGGAACCGGGCCGATCCGGCGCTCGCGGCGACCAGCGGGAAGTGGCGCTGGCGACCGACGCGCCAGAGCCGCGCGGCCTGCCGCTCGGCGTCGACGGCGTCCCATCCGCCGAAGGCCTCACGGCCCACCGCCGACCAGAACGGGCACTCGTGGAAGGGCTCGCCGCACCCGCACAGGCGGTTCGCGAGCACGCCGCGCTCCCAGATGTGGCGCAGCTCGCCCACGGCGGTGCAGCCGGGGAGGCCGCCGAGCAGCATGGCGAGGAGGGTGCTGCCGCTGCGGCCGGCGCCGGCGATGTACAGGATGCGGGGCCGGGGGGCGTCCACTGCTCGCCGGAGTATGGCAGCGGCTACGCTCCCGGCCGGAATCGGACCCGAACGAGGCCGTGACGTTGGAGCAGACACGAGAGAGCGCCGCGGCATCGGGCACGACGGCGACCGAGCGGTATCTCGAGCAGATCGGGGTGCCGCGGATGCCCGCGCTGACGAGCCCGTTCGATCCGGGGTACGACCCGGCGACGCTCGCATCCCACCTGGAGCAGAGCGGACACCTCATCTCGATCCTGAAGATCTCGATGGCCTGCTGGATCGTGGCTCGCGAGTCTGCCACCCGGGCCAAGCTCGCCGCCGCCCGCGCGCACGGCGTGCGCACCGCCACCGGCGGGGGGCCGTTCGAGGTCGCCGTCGCCCAGGGGCGGCTGGCGGAGTACCTCGACCTGTGCGCAAAGCTGGGCTTCGACCGCATCGAATGCGGCACCGGGTTCACGGAGATGGGCCTGACGCCGGCGCGCGTCGTGGGCATGGCCGCCGAGCGCGGGCTCGAGGTGCAGTACGAGGTCGGCCCCAAGCACGGCGGCGGCCTCCGGCCGGACGCCGTCGACCCGCTGATCGCCGAGGCCCGCGGCTGGCTCGAGGCCGGCGCCCGCGAGATCGTGGTGGAGGCGCGGGAGAGCGCCGTCGCCGTGGGCGTGTTCGACGCCGACGGCCGCCTCGGCAGCGACATCGCCGACCGGTTCGCCGAGGGGATCGGGCTGGACGCGGTCTGCTTCGAGGCGCCCACGAAGTCGAGCCAGTTCGCGCTGCTCGACCACTTCGGCGCGGGCGTGCGGCTCTCGAACGTGCGCCTCGAAGAGCTGCTGCGCGTCGAGATCTACCGGCGCGGGCTCCACTCCGACGCCTTCGCCAACCCCCGCCTCCGCCCGCCGGCCCCGGATGACGCCCGACCGTAGCGTCCGCATCACGTGCTTCCAGGACGGCGCCGCCGAGCCGCTGGCGGCGGCCGCGACCGTCTGCATCGACGTGTTCCGGGCGACGACGACGGCCGTGACCGCCGTGGTGGCCGGCCGGCGTTGCTTCCCCGCCGGCTCGCTGGAGCAGGCCGTCCCGCTGGCGGCGGCGCTGCACCAGCCGCTGCTCGTCGGCGAGTTGGGCGGCAACATGCCCTACGGCTTCGACCTCCAGAACAGCCCCGCCGCCGTGGCCGAGCGCCCGGACGTCTGGCGCCCGGCCATCCTGCTCTCCACCTCGGGCACGCCCCTGCTCATCGCCGCCGCGCAGGAGGGGAGGGCCTATGCGGCCTCCCTGCGCAACTGGAGCGCCGCCGCCGACGCGGCCGCCGCCGCGTCGGCGCACGTCGAGATCGTCGGCGCCGGCGCGCGCGGCGAGTTCCGTGAGGAGGACCAGATCTGCGGCGCCTGGATCGCAGAACGGCTGGCCGCGGCGGGGCATGCGTTCGCCGATGCGGCGACGGCGGAGCTCGTCGAGCGCTGGAGCGGCCGCCCCGTCGAGGCGATCGCCGACGGGCGCAGCGCGGCGTACCTGCGCGACACGGGCCAGGGCAAGGACATCGAGTTCGTCCTGGGGCACGTCGACGACGTCGCCTGCGCCTTCGTGATGTCCGCCGGCGAGGTCGTGGCGGTCACCGATGCCGCCGATGCGGAGGGTCACGGGGTGGGGCGGAAGGTCCTGCCGGCGTGACCGCGCGGCCGTCGGGGCTCGACGCCACCACGCCGGTCGTGATCCTCAAGATGACGACGAACCTGGTCCAGCACGGGGTGCTCGGCATCCTGCGCAGCGCGGGCCGGTGGGGGATCCCGGTGCACTGGGTGCACAACGAGGGAGCCGCGCCCGCGGCCCGCAGCCGCCACCTGACCGCGGCCCATCCGCTGCCTCCCGGCCCCGCCACGGCCGAGCGGTGGGCCGAGCACCTCACCCGGGTCGGCCGGGCGCTCGGGGGCCGGCCGGTGCTCGTCGCGACCGACGACCCCAGCTCGGCCCTGCTCGCCGAGCACCGCGACCGCCTGGAGCCGCTCTACCGCTTTCCGATGCCGCCCGAGGGCCTGGTCGACTCGCTGGTCGACAAGCGCCGGCTGCACGAGCTCTGCCTCCAGACGGGCGTGCCGACGCCCGACGTCAGCTTCCCGCAGCGCTCCGCCGACCTCGAGGAGTACGCCGCCACGGGGGAGTTCCCCGTCGTCGTGAAGCGGATCGGGGCGCCGGACGCGGCCGGCGAGGAGCTCCTCCCCAGCGTCACGGTGGTGCGCACTCCCGAGGAGCTGCGCGCGCTCGCCCGGCGGCTGCCGGAGGCGGCGGTGGCGGGGGCGATGCTGCAGGAGTACATCCCGGGCGGCGCCCGCTCGGTGTGGATGCTGGACGGCTACTTCGGCGCCGACTCCGCCTGCCTGGCCGCGTACACGGGCCGCAAGCTGCGCCAGCATCCGACCCACACCGGCATGACCTCGCTCGGGGTCTGCGAGCACAACCAGGCGGTGATCGAGACGACCGAGCGGTTCATGCGCCAGATCGGCTACCGCGGCATCGTCGACATGGGCTATCGCCACGATGCTCGCGACGGCCGGTACAAGCTGCTCGACGTGAACCCGCGGATCGGCGCCACGTTCCGGCTGTTCGTCGATGCGGCGGGCACCGACGTCCTGCGCGCGCTCTACCTGGACATCACCGGGCAGCCGCCGCCGCCACGGGCGCCGGTGCGCGAGGGGCGACGGTGGATCGTCGAGCACCACGACCTGGCCGAGGCGGCCGCGGCCATGCGCCGGCGGGACATGACGGTAGGGGAGTGGCTCAAGTCCCTGCTGCCGGTGCGCGAGGGAGCCTGGTTCTCGCCCGCCGACCCCCTGCCCGCCGCGGCGCTCGCAGTCGCGTTCGCCCGCCGCGGGGCCGGACGGGAAGCCCGGCCCGCGGCACTCGCCTACGGCACGGACGCGGTATGAGCGGGGCCGGCGGCGAGCCCTCGATCAGCGACTGGTCGAATGCCGGTGCCGCCTACTGGGAGGCGGTGTACGAGGACCCGGGCATCGACGGCGCGGTCTACCGCCTGCGCCAGCGGCGCGTGCTCGAGGCGTTCGACCGGCTCGCGCTGCCGCCCGATGCCCGCGTGCTCGAGCTCGGGCCGGGGGCCGGGCACGTGGCCGTCGAGCTCGCCCGCCGCGGCCACCGGGTCGTCTGCGCCGATCCGGCCGAGGCGATGCTGCGAAACACCGGGGCCCGGGCCGCTGCGCACGGCCTCGGCGACCGGGTCGAGACGGTCGTCGCCGATGCCCAGTCGCTGCCATTCCCGGACGCCGACTTCGCCGCGGTGGTGGCGGTGGGCGTGCTGCCGTGGCTGGAGCGGCCGGGGGAGGCGCTGCGCGAGCTCCGGCGCGTGCTCGTGCCGGGTGGCTCTGCCGTGCTGACGTCCGACAACCGCGCCCGCCTCACGTTCGTCCTCGATCCGCGGCTGAACCCGCTCGCCGTCGACGCCGCCAAGCACGCCGACGCGCTGCTCGTGCGCCGGCTGGGAGCCCGCAGCCGCCGCCGGGCCGAGACGCTGCCGCGGCGCTACGACAACGCGGCGGTCGACCGGATGCTGGCCGCCGCCGGGCTCGTCAAGCGCTCGGGCACCTCGGTCGGCTTCGGCCCCTTCTCGCTGCTGCGCCGTCCGGCGCTGCCCGCCGGCTGGGCGGTCCCGGTGCACGAGCGGCTGCAGCGGATCGCCGACGCGGGCGTCCCGGGCGTACGGGGCGGCGGCGCGCACTACGTCGTCGTCGCCGACCGGCCCGGCTAGATGATTGATTCCACGGCCTGACGGCGCGCACGGCGCGGCGGGTCGGCGCTGCGCTGCGACGAGGCCGGCAAGGCGAGGCGGGGAGGCGCTGGCGTCGTTGGGTGTCCGGCGCAAAGCACCAACCCTTGAGCCGTAGGCGGCAGTCGGCGGTGTTGGCATCTGTCATTTGCAGTTCCCCGACGCTCTTGTCACACCCCGACACCCACCCGTGACATCGAGCGCGTCACACTCTTCGACGCGATGTACGCCCTCCCGACGCTCTACAAGGCTCGCAACCTGCCGTCGCTGAAGCGGCCGGTGTGCGCGATCTGCATCGACCGGACGAGAGGGCGCACCGAGGAGATCCGGCTCGGCTATCGGGTGACCGTCTGGCTCTGCCCCGGCCACGCGTCGCAGGCGTTCCAGACGAAGAGGGGCGGCAGAGACTTTGTGCGAACCCTGATGGGGGTGTGGCAGGCCAACGGGTGCTTGACGGCCGCTCGTCATCGTGCCCTGGATGCCCATCTCCACCAGCTCCGCGCCCCACGACCACGACGCCGACCGGGCAGCTACGCCTGGCCCGAACTCAGACGCCGGCTCGAAGCGCACTACGCCACAGGTGCCCCACCCGTCGACCCAGCGCACACGCACCACTCATGCGCAACATGCACCGCCCACGGCCCCAGCCGCCGCACACTCCAGCGCTGGCACGCCGAACGCCGCTGGCTCAGCCGCCCGCCCTGACCGGCGGAATGACTCACCCGAGGCCTCGCTAGGCGGTCTGGACGGGCGCGTGCGACTGCCGTAGCTCGCGTGCCCACTCGACTGCGATCGCCGCGAGCACGGCCAGGACTGCCAGGCCGATGAGGCGGTGGGTGACGTCGGGCTGGGGGAGGGCGGCGAGGATCCAGAAGGCGAAGAAGGCCGGCGGCGCGAAGCGCAGGATCCGGCGCAGGGCGACGAAGCCCGTGACCGCGCCGTCGGGCGTGTCGACGGCGAGGCGCGGGCCGTCGCCCGCCCAGGCGAACACTCGATCCGTGTCGAGCAGGCGCATCCGCCGCAGCCGCGGCGGCACCCACGCGTGCGCCCAGACGCCGTCCGGCCACGGCCGCGCGAACGCGAGGTACGACGCGAGCAGCGAAAAGTAGAACATGCCGAACGTGCGCCCGGCCGTGACCATCAGCGTCGAGTGGTACCCCACCGCGAGCCAGATGGCGTACGGGTAGAAGCGGCGGATCGCGAAGCCTACGGCGAGCGCCGCCTCCGTGCAGATCGCCGACCACGCCAGGAGCTTCGCGAGCACCAGGTGCGGCAGCAGCGAGCTCACGTGGTGGTAGGTGGCGTGGAGCGACGTGACAGCGGCCCAGTTCTCGAAGAACTGGCCCGATCGCCAGTCGGCGTCGAGCACCTTGTTCAGCGCGGCGGCGGCGTAGAGCAGCACCACCTGGTAGCGCACGAGCCGGGTGCGGTCGCCGGACGCCGCCAGCCCCGCCAGCAGCAGGATGACGCCGGTGTACTCGGTGTTGTTCTCGAAGTAGATGCGCGACGAGATGGTGCCGAGCAGGATGGTCGCGCCGGCGACGCTCGCCGCCACGTGCGGAGCCCGGTTCAGGAGCAGCGCGACCGCCGCGACCAGGAACGCCGCCTGGAGGCCGTGCCGGTAGGCCGACTGGGAGCCGACCCGGTCGAGCGCCGAGAAGAACGGCAGGAAGTGGCCGGGCAGCCGCCGCACCTGCCCGTTCACGACGAACGCGACGACGATCAGCTTGCAGGCGAGCAGCAGGTTCGGGGGCATCTCCGTGCCCGTCACCCGCAGCGGGTTCCACGACGCGGAGGCCGCCGGCGCGCTAGCCATGCGACCACCGCCAGGTTCGCTGGGCGTGGCCGTTCAGCCGGTAGGTCAGCGTCACCCGGACGCGGTCACGCGATCCGTAGGTGCGCTCGTACTGCTGGACGTCGTCCACCAGATGCTGCGCGGGGAAGTACCAGATGCCGTGCGGCGCCAGGTGGTAGCGGCCGCGGACGCCGGCCGCGGACAGGCGGTGGCCGTCGACCGTCGCCGCCAGCCGGTACTGGACGACGTAGTCGTTCGGCGCCCAGGCGAAGTAGCGGGTCGGCCCCAGGTGCTCGTAGGCCACGAGCCCGACCTGCACCGCGAGCACGGCGATGCCGATCGCGACCGCCGTGCGGCGGATGAGCCGGCCCGGGGAGCTCAGCGGCTGCCTGCGCGATCGTGGAGGGCTACGGGAACAGCGCCTGGAGCTGCTGGATGGCCCCGGCGACGTTCAGCTCGCGGTTGCCCGAGATCTTGCCGGCCGGGGTCACGTCGGTGGTCGCCCCGTTCAGGATCGCCGAGACGATCTGCGCGGTGGTCGCCTGCGGGAACTGGTCCTCGAGCATCGCCGCCACGCCGCTCACCGTCGCGGCCGAGAACGACCCGCCGCTGCTCGTGAACGGCTGGGTGGTCGGCCCCTGGCACTGCGCGACCTGGTTCTGGATCGTGAGGCCCGACGCCCCCGTGAACGAGACCGACACGCCGTTCTGCCCCTGCAGCGGGGTCGGGAACGGCCACGTGCCCGTCTTGAATGCGGTCAGGGAGCCCGACCACTGTGCGATCGTCGCGTTCGTCTGGGCGGTCATGCCGGTGATGGTCAGCGGGTTGGCGCTGCCCTTCATCTGGAGCTGCAGCTCGCAGTTCGTCCCCGCGCTCAGGTCGGCGGGGAAGTGCTGCTGCGTCCACGGCGTCCGTCCGGCCACGTTCACGCCCGGCGCTGCCAGCTGAACGGTCTGGCCGACGTCGGCCTTCGTCCAGAGCACGTCGCCCGTCGTCGTGGCCGTCACGCAGATCACGTTGGGAAGGTGGAAGCTGCACGGGTACTGCGGCTTGGAGTCGATGTTCAGCTTGAGGTTGCCGGCCGCCGCCACGACCAGGACGTTGGGGTTGGCCGTGATGGCCGACTTGAGGGTCGTGTTCGCGCCGCTGAAGTTGATCGAGTCGTTCACGATCCGGATGCCGTGCTGGGCCGCCCACTTGATCGCGTTCCCGGCCGCGGCCGCGTTGCACGTGGCGGGCGGCACCGAGTTCGAGACGTTCGTCAGGTTGCAGATGCGCAGCGGCACGATGGCCGCATGTCCCTGGGAGGCGGACTGCACCATGCCGGCGACGAACGTCCCGTGCCACACCCAGTCCGAGGTGTCGGTGTTCTTCGCCAGGAAGTTCCACCCAGGCAGGAGCTGCCCGCCCAGGTTCGGCGCCACGCCCGTGTCGGCGACCCCGACCGAGACCGTGGCCGCCGCCGCACCCGTCCACGCCGCCAGCATCACGCTCGCAGCGACGATCGCCGTTGAGACCCGCCGTTTCGATCCCACGCGCCACCCGCTCTCCCGCACACTTTCAGGCCGGGCCCATCCAGCCTGCCGAACGGCCCGAGTGTACTCCCATACGCGGCCGGGCGCCACACATTATCCGGCAGGTACCCGCGGGGCGCGGTCCGGCGTGCGACCCTGCCGTACGCGGGGGAAACCCCCCGAACGAGGGATGCCGGTCGGGCGGGCTTCGGCGAAGCTCCCGGCGGAGGCAAGGAGAGGGGGGTATCGGTGGGCGTGTTCTACGCGCAGATCCGGTTCCGCGAGAGCCGGGAATGGCACACGGTCGCACGTGCGGAGAGCCGCCGAAGCGCGCTCGAGTACGCCACGGCTGCGTGTCGCGAGTCTCGCGACGGCGACGGCCGCCCCCCGGTCGAGATGCGCGTGCTCGCGCCGCAGTCCGCCCCGGCGGAGGCCGGCGACCCGGTCCGCGGCCGGCTCTAGACCGGCGGCGCGGCTGCCCGAAGATTGGCCCCGTGTGAGAATCGGCGCCGCGGGGCATTCGACAGCGCGACATGTTCTGGGCATGCTTCGGGGACGATCCCGGTGGACGGATCGGGCCAGGCTCCGAGGCGCGCTCGTCCGGACGCTCCCGCGGTTCGGTTTCGCGGGAGCGCCGACACGGCCGCTAAGGTGCCGCGAGAATTGGTAGGGATGTGATGGCGAAATCTCGTATTCTCGTGACCGGGGCAGGGGGGTTCATCGGCCACCACCTCGTGTCGCATCTGAAGTCCCACGGGCACTGGGTGCGCGGCGTCGACCTGCAGGCGCCCGAGTTCGCGCGCAGCCAGGCCGACGAGTACGTCGTCGGCGACATGCGCAGCGTCGAGACCTGCATGGAGACGACGGCGGGCGTCGACGAGGTCTACGCGCTCGCCGCCGACATGGGCGGGATGGGCTACATCTCGGCCCACAACGCCGAGATCCTGCACTCGAACTCGCTGATCAACCTGAACACGATCGAGGCGGCCAGGCGCAACCGGGTCAAGCGCTACCTGTACACGTCTTCGGCCTGCGTCTATCCGGAGTACCTGCAGACGGATGCCGAGGTGGCGCCGCTGCGGGAGGAGGACGCCTTCCCGGCGCAGCCGCAGGACGGCTACGGGTGGGAGAAGCTCGTTGCCGAGCTGCTGTGCCGCTACTACCGCGAGGATCACGGGCTCGCGACCCGCGTCGTCCGCTTCCACAACATCTTCGGCCCGCTGGGCACGTGGGAGGGCGGCCGCGAGAAGGCGCCGGCGGCGATGTGCCGCAAGATCGCGGTCGCCAAGCACACGGGCGACCACCGGGTCGAGATCTGGGGCGACGGCCGCCAGACGCGGTCGTTCTGCTACATCGACGACTGCGTCGCCGGCCTGGTGCGGCTGATGGGGTCCGACTACACCGAGCCGCTCAACATCGGCCAGGACCGGCTGATCTCGATCGCCGACCTCGCCGACCTGGTCGCCGAGATCGCCGGGATCGAGATCCAGAAGGTCTTCGTGGACGGCCCCCAGGGCGTGCGCGGGCGCAACTCCGACAACACCCGCCTGCGGGAGGTGCTCGACTGGGAGCCGGAGATCTCCCTCGAGGCCGGGCTCGAGCGCACGTACCGGTGGATCGAGCAGCAGGTGCAGGCCCGCCTGGCCTCCGAGGCCGGGCGCGGCGAGGTGGTGCGTGACGCCCTCATCCGGGCGGACTGAGGCGGCGGTGGGCGCCGCACGCACGTGCACCGTGCTCGGCGTCGAGTACTTCGTCGGCGACGTGCCCGCGGCGACCGCGACCGTCCTTGATCGGGTCGAGAGCGGGCTGGGCGGCTACTCCTGCCTCTGCGGCGTGCACGGGATCATCACCGCCCAGCACTCCGAGTCGATGATGGGCGCCCTGGACGAGGCATGGCTGAACTTCCCCGACGGCGCCCCGGTGGCCTGGCTGATGCGCCGGCACGGAGCCGGCGACGCACACCGCGTGGCCGGGCCCGACCTGATGCCCCGCGTCGTCGAGGCCGGCCAGGAGCACGGCATCCGCCACTTCCTCTTCGGCTCGTCGCCCGAGGTACTCGCCCAGCTCGAGCGGCGGCTCGTCGAGCGCTTTCCCCGCGCGATCATCGCCGGATCCATCTCGCCGCCCTTCCGCGAGGTCACGGACGCCGAGAACGAGGCGTTCGCCGAGCAGATGGTGGCCGCCCGGGCAGACATCGTCTGGGTCGGCCTGGGCCTGCCCAAACAGGACGAGTGGCTGCGCCGCAGCGCCGCGCTGTTCGCGCCGGCCGTCGGCCTGGGCGTCGGCGCCGCGTTCGACTTCCTGGCCGGCACGAAGCCGCGCGCGCCGGAGTGGGCCCAGGCAGCCGGGCTCGAGTGGCTGCACCGGCTGATGAAGGAGCCGCGCCGGCTGGCGGGCCGGTACGCGACGACCAACACGGAGTTCCTGGCCCGGGCCGGCCTCTCGATCACGGGCGAATACGGGCGGGCCGCGTTGCGGAAGGTCGAGCGGTCGCGGCCGCGGGCCGCGCGCAGGTGACTGGTCACCGCCCCCAGCGACCGCTACCGTAGAGTCATGATCGGAGGGATGCGGCGTCCCGGCGACCCGTCGGCGCGGTTCCGCGTCGGCGTCCTGGCGGCCGCGGCCGCCGCGCTCGCGGGAGGAATCGCGGCGATCTCGCCGCCGGTCGCGCTCGTGGTCATCGGCCTCGTGATCGTCGTGACCTACCTGGGTGAGACGGCAAACCGGCCGCTGGGCGAGGTGCTCTTGGTCGGGATGATCGCGATCTCGGGCGGCGTCGACCTCCTGCAGCAGGTCGGCACCAGCTTCGGGTCGCTGCAGGCGGTCGAGACCGGCGCGTTCGTCGTGCTGGCGGCGCTCGTGTGCCTGACCGGCGTCTCGCTCCCCGACGGCCCTGCCGGACGGGCCTTCGGCCTGCTCACGATCTTCGTCCTGTGGACGCTCGTCTCGTTCTCGTGGGGGAACCTCGCGACGACCGGCTATCAGAACACGCTCGTCTTCGTGGCCGCGCTGCTCTCCATGGCGATCGCGATCACGGTCATGCAGGCGCGCGGCAGAGCCGCGTACGACGTCATCTCGAAGGCGTTCTGGGTGGCCGCCGCGGTCGGGCTGTCCCTGTACGGCGCCGGGCTCGTGATCGGCGGCCCGGGCACGCACGCGATCCTGTCGCCGCGGCCGTTCGGGCTGATGGGCGTCGTCCTCGTGGCGTGGTTCCTGGGCGCCGGGATGGTCGGCCGGCGGTGGGCGTACTGGGTGGTCGGCGCTGCGATCCTGCTGACGCTGCTCTCGCTGTCTCGCTCGGCGTTCGCCGCCCAGCTCGTGCTGGTGGCGCTGGCCTGGTTCGACCTGCGCAACTTCCGCGGCTGGCTGACGGCGATCGGCGCCGGGGTCGTCGTGATCGCGATCGCCATCGCCGCCGTCTTCCTCTACGAACCCCTGCACCACCGCTTCTTCCACGGCGACACCGCCCAGGTCGGCGGGTTCAGCCTGAACGTGACCGGGCGCGACGCGCTCTGGTCGGCGAACTGGGGCTGGTTCAAGGAGCGGCCGGTGATCGGCCACGGAGCGGGGGCGTCGGACACGCTGACCAACGCGCTGCCCTTCCACGGCGCCGGCCACCCCCACAACGACTACCTGCGCATCCTGGTCGACTACGGCCTGGTCGGGTTCGTCATCTGGATGACCGCCTACCTGGCGCTCCTGCGGCTCACCTGGAAGCGATGGCAGGCGGTGCGGGGGACGCGCGTCTTCGCCGAGCACATCCATGCCGCTGCCTTCCTGGTGCTCGTCGGCATCGCGCTGACGATGATCGTGGACAATCCGATGATCGAGCTGGCCCGGATGGCGCCGCTCGGCATCATCGTCGGCATGTCGCTGGCGCTGCCGACGCCGGCGCCGGCCGAGCGGGAGCCGGCCGCGCCGGCGCCGATCCCGGCGATGACCTCCCGCTGACCCGTCCCGGCGCGGCATGAGAGTGCTCGTCCTGCATTCGCGGTACCTCAGCGGTACATCGTCGGGCGAGAACCGCGTCGTCGAGGACGAGGTCGAGCTGCTGCGCGCGGCCGGGCACGAGGTGCGGCTGTGGGCGCCGTCGCCGGAGGACGCCGCACGCACGTCGCGGCTGCGCCTGGGGGCGAGGGCGGTGTGGTCGCGGTCCGCCGTGCGAGAGGTCGAGCGGATCGCCGCCGAGCTGCGCCCCGACGTCGTCCACGTGCACAACCTCTATCCGATGCTCTCGCCCGCGGTGCTGCGCACGGCCGCGGCGCCCGTCGTCGTCACCCTCCACAACTACCGGCTGCTGTGCCTGCCGGCCACCTTCCTGCGCGACGAGCGGACGTGCGAGGACTGCCTCGGTGCGCTGCCGTGGCGCGGCGTCGTCCACCGCTGCTACCGCGGCTCGGCCGCCGGCAGCGCCGCCCTGGCCGCCTCGCTGGGCGTGCACCGGCGGGCGGGGACGTTCCGCCACGTCGCGGCGTTCCTGGCCGTGAGCGAGTTCGTGCGCGAGAAGCACGTCGAGGCCGGCATGGACGCCGCCCGGATCCGGATGAAGCCGAACTTCGTCGCGCCGATGCCGCGGCGGGAGGGGCCCGGGCGCGACTTCCTCTACCTGGGCCGGCTCTCGGCGGAGAAGGGGCTCGACCGCCTGGTGGCGCGCTGGCGGGAGATGCCCGGCCGGCTCGTCGTGGTCGGCGACGGGCCCGACCGCGCGAAGCTCGAGGCGGCCGCCCCCGACACGGTCGAGTTCCGCGGCGCCGTGCCGCCCGACCAGGTCGGCGGGTTCCTCGCGGAGGCCCGCGCCCTGGTGCTGCCATCGATCTGCTACGAGGGCGCGCCCAGGACCGTCGTCGAGGCGTATGCGGCCGGCGTGCCGGTGGTCGCGAACCGCCACGGCGCGCTCCCGAGCGTCGTCGCCGAGGGCGTCACGGGGCTCCTCGTCGATCCGGCCGCCGTGGGCGGATGGCGCGGCGCGCTGGCGGAGCTGGGCGACGACGACGTGTCGGTGCGGCTGGGGGAGGGAGCCTTTGCCAACTGGCGGAGCCGCTACAGTCCCGAAAAGGGTCTCGCCGACCTGGAGGCTGCGTACACCGCGGTTCGGGCGGGATCAAGCGCGGCGACAGTGGAAGGTCGCGGCGAGGAGCGGACGGAACCGGAGGGCGGCACGCTTGACTCCGTGTCACAATAGGCGTATCCCAGTAGTGCATTTGCCGAGCCGAGGCGGTGGGGCAACCGGCCCGTTCGGACCCAGACGGTTGAAAGGCTCCCTCCGTGGCTGAACAGCGGCTGACCACACTCTCCGACTATCTCGGGGTGCTCCGGCGCCGCCTCTGGATCGTGATCCTCGCGATCGTCGTGGCCGTGGGCGCTGCGTATCTCGTGTCGAGCCG
>Ga0075425_100002717_pt1 | contig 17754 bp, 15 predicted proteins | sample SoiMethybrSBSTD4_FD_75300 | JGI IMG/M metagenome (GOLD analysis project Ga0075425, IMG submission 75300) | Bulk soil microbial communities from a Populus tree surrounding site in Tennessee, USA - Soil MetaG P. TD hybrid SBSTD4 | ecosystem: Environmental > Terrestrial > Soil > Tree plantation... | reverse complement strand
AGCTTCTCGGCCACGGCGACCGCGAGGTCACTCACCTCGCGGCGGAGCGCCTCGCGCGCGCGGCGGACGTCGGCCTCCAGCTGGGCCTTGGCCGTCTCGATCATCCGCTGCGACTCGGCGCGCGCGGCCTCGACAAGACGCCGCTGCTCGTCGGCCGCTTCCTTGAGCGCCTGCTCGCGGATCGACGCGGCCTCGGTGTAGGCGGCCTTCAACCGCGCCGCGTTCTCCTCCTGCTGGCGAGCGGCCTCGGCCCGCGCCGCCTGCGCCTCATCGAGCGACCTCTTGATCGCCCCCGAGCGCTCTTCCATCTTCGCGAGCAGCGGCTTGTAGAGGAACCGGTGAAGCACGATGAGCAGGAGGATGAAGTTGACCGCCTGGATGATCAGCGACTTGTCGACGCTGATCAGCCCGCCTCCCCCATGCTCCTCCGCCGCCCACGCGAGCCACGGCGCAGCGATGACGACAGTCGCGCACACGAGGACGACGATCCAGCGTCTTCCGTGGTCCATGAGGAGATCTCCCGGTCGCTTGCCGAATTCGAGCCGGAACAGTTTGTGAAAACTATCACGCGACACGGGCGCCGGTCAACCGTGCGCGGCCGAGGAATGCGTCGGCTACCGAGCGATCACGCCGCCGCCGATGACACAGTCGCCGCGATACCAGACGACCGACTGCCCGGGCGTCACCGCCCGCTGGGGCGCGTCGAACACGACCTCCGCGCGTCCGTCGTCGAGCGCGCGGACGGTCGCGGGCGCGGGCGTGTGATTGTGGCGGATCCGCGCCTCCACGCGCATCGGCTCGCGCGGCGGATCGCACGCGATGAAATTCACTCCGGCCGCGAGGAGCCGCGTCCGCTCGAGGTCGGCGGGGTCCCCGACGGTCAGCGTGTTGGTCTCGGCGTCGAGGTCGACGACGTGCAGCGCGCGACCGGTCGAGAGCCCGAGACCCTTGCGCTGGCCGATCGTGTAGCTCGGCAGACCGCCGTGAGTACCGAGCCGGGAGCCACGGGTATCGACGATCGGGCCCGGCTGGAACATCGACGCGTCCCGGCGCCGCAGGAATCCGCGGTAATCATCGTCCGGGATGAAGCAGATCTCCTGGCTCTCCGGCTTGTCCGCGGTCACGAGGCCGAGCCGTCGCGCGTGCTCCCGTACCTCGGCCTTCGACAGGTCGCCGACAGGAAACCGGGCCGACGCGAGTTGCGGCTGCGTCAACGGCCAGAGAAAGTCCGACTGGTCCTTCTGCGCATCGCGACCCCGCCACAGGAGATACCGGCCGGTCTCCTCTTCGCGCGTCACGCGCGCGTAGTGGCCCGTGGCGATGGCGGTCGCGTCCCAGGCCGTCGCGCGCGCCAGCAGCGAGCCGAACTTCAGGTCGCGATTGCAGGCCACGCACGGCACCGGGGTCGTGCCCGCGGCATATGCGGCGACGAACGGATCGATGACGGAGCGGGCGAACTCGGCCTCGCTGTTCAGCAGGTAGTGCGGGATGCCGAGGGTGCGCGCGACCTGACGCGCGTCGTCGAGGGATTGCACGGAGCAACAGCTCCCGAACCGCTTGACCGGGTCCGTGGCCTCGCGCCACGGCCACACGCGCAGCGTGACGCCGACGACGTCATAGCCCTGCTCCATGAGCAGCGCGGCCGCGACCGAAGAATCCACGCCGCCACTCATACCGACGACGATGCGTTCCATCGTGGTGATCATCTTACCCTCCCCTTCGACGGAAAGCGCCGCGAGCGAGCGACCTAGAGTGGGACGGCGCCGCCTGATACCCCCCACCCGTATCTCATGCCGCGAGGAGCAGGGGCTTAGAGACGCGCGCCCAGGAGGTCGGAGAGGCGCTCGAGCTCGTCGGCGGTGGCGTAGCTGACTTCGATCTTACCGCGACGCTCGTTCCCGACGATCATGACCCGCGTCATGAGGGCGCGCTGGAGCGATTGCTCGAGCGCGGCCAGCTCAGCCGAGTGTCCGCGCCGGCGCCGCGGCGTCCGGGTGCCTTGCGCGAGCGCCGCGCTCTCCACCGCGCGGATCGATTCTTCGGTCGTGCGTACCGACCAGTCGTGGGCCAGGATCTCGTCGCGCAGCGTGAGCTGCTCGGCGCTCGTGGCGAGCGCGAGCAACGCGCGCGCGTGGCCCATCGTAAGCCGCCCCGCGCGCAGGTCGTCCTGGATCTCGTCGGGCAGCCGCAGCAGCCGCAGCGCGTTCGCGATCGACGTGCGGTCGCGAGCGATCCGCTGCGCAAGCTGCTCCTGTGTCCACCCGAACTGCGCGAGCAGGCTGCGATACGCCTCGGCCTCCTCGATCGGGTTGAGGTCCTCGCGCAGGAGGTTCTCGACGAGCGCCAGCTCCAGGCTTTCGGCGTCGGTCGCTTCACGGACGATCGCGGGAATACGCTCGAGGCCCGCCTGCCGCGCCGCTCGCCACCGGCGTTCTCCGGCGATGAGCTGGTAACCGTCAGCAACGCGCCGAACGACGACGGGCTGGATCACTCCCGAGCTTCGGATCGAGGCCGTTAGTTCCTCTAATGCTTTGGATTCAAAGGATTTTCTGGGCTGATTGGGGTTGGGCTCGACGTGGTCGATCGAGACCTCGACGAGCGAGTCGCCCTCACCAGGGGTCGCCGACAGAAGCGCGCCGAGCCCGCGGCCGAGTCCCCGCTTATTCATGCTTCAGCACCTCCTGCGTCAGTTCGAGATAGGCGATCGCGCCCTGAGACCGAAGATCGTGGACCATGACAGGCTTGCCGTGACTCGGGGCCTCGGTCAGCCTCACGTTCCGTGGAATGACCGTCTCGAAGATCTCTCCTGGGAAGTAGCGCCTGACCTCGTCCCGGATCTGGAGCGCCAGGCTCGTCCGGCCATCGAACATCGTGAGGACGATCCCCTCCACCTTGAGTCCGGGGTTTAGCCGCTCGCGGACGAGTTTCACAGTCTTGAGAAGATGGGTCAGTCCCTCGAGCGCGTAGAACTCGCACTGAAGCGGCACGAGCACCCTGTCGCACGCGACGAGGGCGTTGATCGTCAGAAGTCCCAGCGACGGTGGGCAATCGACGATCACGAACTCGTACCCCCCGCCGATGCCTTCGAGGGCGAGACGCAGCCGACGCTCTCGATGATCGAGGCCGACGAGCTCGATCTCGGCGCCGACGAGGTCAATGTCCGAGGGCAGAATCTTCAGGTGCGGGAGCGACGTTTCGTGGATCGCCTTGTCAGGCGGCTCGCTCCCGACCAAGACGTGATACACGGTCGGATAGAGCCCGTTCTTGTCGACTCCGAGGCCTGTGGTGGCGTTTCCCTGTGGATCGAGGTCGACGAGTAGGCTTGGGCGCTCAGCTAACGCGAGACCGGCAGCGAGGTTTACAGCGGTGGTCGTCTTTCCGACCCCGCCCTTCTGATTGACGACCGCAATAGTCTTGGGAATGCCGCGATCATATAACAATCGCGAGTGTTCCACGTGTCACACTTTCATCAACCATACATATGTTGCCTATATGTTCCACGTGTCACACCCGCACGACAGCAAATCGCCTTGTCGCAGACCCAAACGACACATCGACCCATTCGTATGCTGAGCGGTTGGCCGGCGACGGCGGACCGGACGCAATCACCGATCCGCCCGGCACAACTAGCTTCGCGGCAATCGGAAGGATTTCGTGAAGTGATCCCGCACATCTCAGGACCACGGCGTCGAAGCGAAGCTCGGGCCGGTCGACGAGCGCCTCGGCTCGCTCGTTGATAATCTTCACGCGGTCAAGCTGGAGGTCCCTGACCAGAGACGATAGAAACGACGTCCGTCGGCTCTTCGCCTCGACGAGCGTCAGTCGAAGCTCAGGCTTCACGATCTTCATGGGGACACCCGGGAACCCAGCACCTGTTCCCAGGTCCGCGATCTCGCGAACGGCCGCAGGAAGGACTTTGAGGAACATCAAACTGTCGACGAAAAGATTCCTGACCACCCAGTCGGGCTCGACCGAGCCCACGAGCCTGTGGATTCTCTGCCATTTAGTGAGCAATTCCAGGTATTTATTGAATTGATCGGTCTCTCGGTCCGTCAGTGGCCGTTCCAGGACATCGGCGGCCACGCTCCGCAGCAGAGTCGCAGGGTCCGCCGGCCGTCGGTTACGCGCGGACGGCGTCTTTCGTCTCGCGGGCGGCCCCCGAGGTCGGACGGTCCATGAGCTTTTGCTGGAGGATCTGCAGCACGTTCGACACGAACCAGTAGAGGACGAGGCCAGACGGCAGGTTCAGGAACATGAACGTGAAGATGAACGGCATGATGAGCATCGCCTTCGCCTGGCGGGGATCGCCCATCACCGGCGTCATCCTCTGCTGCACGAACATCGACACGCCCATGAGGATCGGCAAGATGTACGTCGGATCATGACTCGCGAGATCGCAGATCCAGAGGTCGACGCCGAAGACGCGTCCGAAGCAGAGGAAGGGCGCGTTCTGTAGCTCGACGGACACCGACAATGCCAGGTAGAGCGCGTAGAAGATCGGCACCTGCGCGACCATCGGCAGACAGCCGCCCATCGGGTTGACCTTGTATTTGCGATAGAGCTCGAGCGTCTCGCGCTGTAGTCGCTGCGGATCGCTCTTGTACTTGCTCCGGAGCGCGTTGACTTGCGGTTGCAGCGCCTGCATCGCCTTCATGGATCGCATGCTCTTGACGGTGAGCGGGAAGAACAGCAGCTTCGACAGGATCGTGATGAGGATGATCGCGACGCCGTAATTGCCGACGTAGCGGTACACCCAGTTCATGAACTTGAGGATGGGCAGTCCGAGCCATTCCATCGGCAGGCCGCCCCACTTCCGGGGAACCGGAAACCCACCGAAGTTCAGTGTGCCCTCGAGTCCGTGCGCCTCGAGCCGACTCACTTCCTTCGGCCCGATGTAAATGACGACCCGGCCTTCCCACGTCTGGCCAGGCGCAATCGTCGGCGTAGCGCGAACGCCGACGGTTACTCTGCCGGGCTCCGTGTTCTTGCCGTCGGTCTTCGGCTCGCCGACCGCCGCCAGCTTGAAGCCGCCGGCCTTGGGAATGAACGCCACGAGGTACCACGTACTGTCGACGCCGATCCAGCTGCCGTCGATCGTGTGCGCGCCCACCGCGGCGAGGTTCTCGATGCGCTCCACGTGGCCGCCCGTCGACCAGACGACCTCCGTCACGTGCTGTCCGAGGAACTTCTCGGTCGCGTTCTTCGCGGGCGGGTTCGCGATCCAGGGCAGCGCGATCGTCGCCGTCCGCGCCGTCGAAGTCGGATTGTCGACCCGGATTCGCGCATCGATCGTGAAGTCGTTCGCGACGAAGCCGTAGGTCCCTGTGACTCGCAGCCCCTCCTCGTCGCCGCGAAGCACGAGTTCCGCCGCGCCGCGTCCCGGGTCGACCGTCACGGTATCCGCGGACGGCTCCATGGGAACGACCTCGGGCGGCCGCTGGTCGGCGCCGACGAGAAGGCCCGCAGGACCGAACTCGCCCACCGCCACCATGGGCTTGCTACCCCGGTACTTCAGCGTCCACTCCAGGAGCTTGCCGCCCTCGCTGCTGACAACCGCGTGATAGAGCGGCGCTTCGACCGTCACCGTGCGTTGCGTGGGCCTGGGACGCTCCGCACGCGGGGCAGGGGCCGGCGCCGCTGGCGGTGGAGTCGGGGATGCTTCCTTCGGCGCTTCACGAGGAGCCTCGGCCGGTGTCTTCGGGGCCTGGGGCGCCGGGGGCTCTTGGCTCGACGGAAAGAAGAGCGCCTGGTAGACGATCAGCAGGCCCGCCATGAGGACCGCTGCTAAAATAGCTCTCTTTTCCATTAGTTAGGGCGTATCGTCGCCGCCGGAGGCGGGTCGTAGCCGCCGGGATGGAACGGGTGGCAACGGAGGAGACGCCGGGTCGCCAGCCAGGCGCCACGGAGGGCGCCGTGATCGATCACCGCCAGCCGCGCGTACTCGGAGCATGTCGGGGCGAACCGGCAGGCGCCGCCCATGAACGGAGACAGGAATCGCTGGTAGCCGGCGACGCCGATGAGCGCCATGCGCGCCAGGACCGTCATCGCGCCGAACCGGCCGCCGATGCCGGCGACGCCATCGAGGCCAGCGCGCCCCGCAGCTCGCCGACGAGCCCCGCGAACTCGACGTCGAGCGCGCGCTGCTTTCCGATGATGATCACTGCGACGGCCTCCGGGGCAACGCTCCGAGCGGCCCGATACGCCTCTCGCAAGCGCCGCCGGACTCTGTTTCGATCGACAGCCCGCTTGAGCCGGCGGCTCACGGCGAAGCCCACACGGCGATCGTGTTCGGCCTCACGCCACAGCACGAGAAACGACGATCGTTCGATTCGCTTACCCCGGTGGAAGAGCGCCTGGAACTCGGCGCTGGTGGTCAACCGCTCGCTGCGCGGGAGTCGGCCGGTCAGACGGTCAGGCGTTTGCGCCCCTTCGCGCGTCGCCGCTTCAGCACCTTGCGCCCGCCTTTCGTCTTCATCCGCTCGCGGAAGCCGTGCGTCTTCTTCCGGCGGCGTACATTCGGCTGAAACGTGCGCTTCATGACCGTCGTCCCCTTTCCGACCCTCGAGCCGACGTAGTGTAGGCATCGCGTCCAATCAAGTCAACTGCGCGCCGTGCTCACGAAGGCCTTGCGGCGCGCTTTTAGCCTGTGCTAGGTTGCGACATTCCTCCGCCGCCGATGAGGAGTGGCGTCCGATGTCAACCCGCAGCCCCGTATCAGCCCTTCGCACTACTATCCACATCTGTGGATAACCCTGTGCGTAACCCCGCGCCGACACCCATGTTAGACAACCTTTGGGCGCAGATGCTGCAATCGGCCGGTCGCCGCCTCCCCGCCGCGATCGTCGACTCCTGGGTGCGTCCATGCCGGCTCGTGGCCGTGGAGGGGGATCACCTCCGGATCGCGGCGCCGAATCAGTTCTCACGCAACTGGCTCGTCGACCATCATCTCGACGTCCTCAAGGTCGCCGCGCAGGATTGCATCGGCGGTGATCCGCGGGTCTCGGTGGAAGTGGACGAATCGCTCGACTCGCGCGCCGCCGCCGCGCCGCCCGCCGTCAATCGCACGAGCGTCGCGCCCGGCACCGTGGAAGGCCTCAATCCCCGCTACACCTTCGACAGCTTCGTCGTCGGCTCGTCCAATCAGTTCGCGCAGGCGGCCTGCCAGGCGGTGGCCGAGTTGCCGTCGCGCGCCTACAACCCGCTGTTCATCTACGGCGGGGTCGGGCTCGGCAAGACGCATCTGCTCCACGCGGTCGGCCATCAGTCGGCCAAGCTGTTCCCGGGGCTCACCGTGGTGTATCTCTCCTCCGAGCGCTTCACCAACGAGCTCATCAACGCGATCCGCTACGATCGCACGGCGGAGTTCCGCGGTCGCTACCGCACGATCGATCTCCTCCTCATCGACGACATCCAGTTCATCTCGGGCAAGGAGCGGACGCAGGAGGAGTTCTTCCACACGTTCAACGATCTCTACGAATCGCGGAAGCAGATCATCGTCTCGAGCGACTGCTCGCCCAAGGACATCCCGGAGATCGAGGAACGGCTCCGCTCGCGGTTCGAGTGGGGCCTCATCGCCGATGTCCAGCCGCCGGATCTCGAGACCCGCGTGGCCATCCTCAAGAAGAAGGCCGCGAACGAGCGCGTGGTCCTCCCCGACGACGTGGCCTACCTGATCGCGGGGCGGGTGAAGTCGAACATCCGCGAGCTGGAGGGCTCCCTGACGCGGATGATCGCCTTCTGCGCGCTCACCGGACGCGAGATGACGGTCGATCTCGCCCAGGAAGTTCTCCTCGATCTCTGGGGCGAGGACGAGAAGGTCATCACGATCGAGCAGGTTCAGCGCAAGGTCTGCGACCTCTTCGGCCTCAAACCCTCGGACATGAAGGCCAAGACCCGCACCAAGGCCATCGCGTTTCCCCGGCAGGTCGCTATGTATCTCGCCCGCCAGCTCACGCACGCCTCGCTGGCCGAGATCGGTCGCGCCTTCGGCGGCAAGGACCACACGACCGTGCTCCACGCGGTGGAAAAGATCCACACGCTGCTGCAAGAAGATCCCAAACTTCGCAAGACCGTCGACTCGCTTATCCAGGGGATCCAGTTCTGATCCACACTCTCGTCCGCCTCGTCCACGCGTTTATCCCCGAGGTCGGACGTTCCGAAGGTCGCGTCGTGGCGTGGTTTCCGGCTGCGCGCCGCTGTCCACACCGCCGATGACTAGTACGACGACTAGTTTTTCGATGTTTCTCTGAAATTGGGAGAACCCCATGGACGTCGTTCTCGACCGTGATCAGTTCCTCAAGGGGCTCCAGATGGTTCACAACATCGTCGAGCCCCGGCAGACGCTGCCCATCCTCGCCAACGTCCTGCTCGAGACGGAGACAGAGGCCATGCGGATCACCGCGACGGACCTCGAAGTCGGCGCCCGAGTGTCGGTGCCGGCCAAGGTCGGCAAGGGCGGCGCGATCACCGTCGCGGCGAGAAAGCTGAGCGAGATCGTCCGGGAGCTGCCAGCGGCCGCGCTCTCGCTCAAGATCGGCGACAACGCCGCGGTCAATCTGCGGTGCGGCGGCTCGTCCTATCGGCTCGTCGGACTCGCCCCGGACGACTTTCCGCCGGTGGTGCCGGCCGCGCCGGCGGCGTGGCTGACCGTGGAGGCGAAGATGCTCCGCGAGATGCTCGCCCAGACGACCTTCGCGATTTCCCACGACGAGAGCCGCTTCGCGCTCAACGGGGTGCTCTTCGTCCTGCAGCCGAAGGAGTTGCGGCTGGTGGCGACCGATGGTCACCGGCTGGCCGTCGCTACCCGCGGAGTGGGGCAGGGGCTCAGCGGTGTCACCGGCATCGTCCCCCGCAAGGCTGTGGTCGAGATCGCGCGTGTGCTGGGCTCGAGCGAGGACGTCCAGCTCGCGATCACCGAGAACCAGTTCGTGCTCCAGATGCCGAACTTCGTCATGACGGCGCGGCTGATCGAGGGGCAGTTCCCGAACTACGAGGCGGTGGTGCCGAAGGCGCATCCCGGGAAGCTCGTGCTGCAGCGCGGCCCGCTCATGTCGGCGCTCCGGCGCGTGTCCGTCATGGCGGAGGAGCGCAACAAGCCGGTGAAGCTCGCGCTCAACGCAGGCGCCCTGACGCTGTCGGCGGCGAGTCACGATCTGGGAGAGGCCGAAGAGAGCCTATCCGTGTCGTATACGGGTGAGGAGCTGACGATGGGGTTCAATTCGCGCTACCTCCTCGAGGCGCTGACGCCCATCGAGAAGGACGAGATCGTCTTCGAATTCAAGGACGGTTTGAGCCCGGGCGTGGTGAAAGGGGTCGAGGAAGAGGGGTACTGCTGTGTTATAATGCCTATGCGCATCTAGACACGGTTTTTACCTTTAGAAATGGGAGTTTATATAGGGTGCAGATCGGGTGGATAGAGCTGCTGGACGTTCGAAATTATCGCACCCTTTCCTATCGCCCCTCCCCGCGGTTGAACATCATCGGCGGGGCCAACGCGCAGGGCAAAAGTAACCTCCTCGAAGCGGTCGGCGTCCTGCTGACGGGACGCTCGTTCCGGACGTCGCGACTGGCCGAGATCCCGCGTCTGGGAGCGGATACGGCGTTGCTGGCCGGCGAGGTCCGACGCGACGAGGGCAGCCGCACCCTCCGCCGCACGCTCCGCAAGCGCGAAGACGGGCTCTGGCAGGGGACGGGCGAGGAGTGCCCGTGGGCGCGCGTCGTGACGTTCGGCTGGCAGGACCTCGAGATCGTCAATGGCGTGCCCTCGGTACGGCGCAATTTCCTCGACGGCTTCGCCGCGCGTCTCTATTCGAGCCATCGCGCCACGTTCGTGCGGTTCCGCGAGATCCTCACGCGTCGCAACCGGCTCTTGCAGGAGCGGCTGCCCGAGCGCGTGCTGACGACACGCCTGGGGCCATGGGACGAACAGTTCGCCGTGGTCGGCATGGAGTTGATCGGCCGCCGGCGCCGCGCGGCCGCCGCGCTTCAGACCGAGATTGCGCGGGTGTATCCAAGTCTGGCCGGTGACCGCCGGGCGCTTTCGGGCGAGCATGAAAAGGTGGAGATCCGCTATCGCGCGAGCGTGGGCGAGGCGACCGAGCCCCAGGCGATGCTGACTGCGCTCGAGCGCATGCGGCCGGCTGAGATGCGCCGGGGGCAGACGCTCGTCGGCCCCCACCGTGACGATCTGGCAATCGAGCTCGGCGGCATCGAGGCGCGCGCCTTCGGATCGCGCGGCCAGCAGCGGTTGCTCGCGCTGGCGTTGCGACTCGCCGAGGTCCTGCCAATCCGGGACGCGGTCGGGACGGCGCCCGTGCTCTTGCTCGATGACGCGCTCTCCGAGCTCGACGGCCACGTGCGCGACAACGTGCTGCGCGAGATCCGGAGCGCCGAGCAGGTGTTGCTGACCACCGCCGATGCGCTGGACGTCCCGGACGCCGCGCGGTGGACCGTTACGAGGGGAGAGGTCGCTGTCGCATGACCGCTGAGACGTACACGGCGAGCGACATCAAGGTCCTCGAGGGGCTGGAGGCCGTCCGCAAGCGGCCCGCGATGTACATCGGCGACACCGGGACGTATGGCCTGCACCATCTCGTGTACGAGGTCGTCGACAACTCCGTCGACGAGGCGCTCGCCGGCTACTGCGACAGCATCAAGGTCATCCTGCACTCCGACGGCTCCTGCTCGGTCGGCGACAACGGCCGCGGTATTCCCGTCGACCTGCATCAGGAGAGCGGCAAGTCGGCGGCCGAGGTGGTACTGACGGTGCTCCACGCCGGGGGCAAGTTCGAGCACTCGGCCTACAAGGTCTCGGGCGGCCTGCACGGCGTCGGCGTGTCCGTGGTCAACGCGCTCAGCGAGTGGCTGGAGGTCGAGATCCGGCGCGGCGGTCTCACGTGGATCCAGCGCTACGAGAACGGCGGCACGCCGACCGGTCCGCTGACGGCCGGCGAGAAGACGTCGAAGCACGGCACCATCATCCGCTTCAAGCCCGATCCGAAGATCTTCGAGGACACCACCTTCTCGTTCGAGACGCTGTCGAACCGGTTGCGCGAGCTGGCCTTCCTCAACCGCGGCCTGAAGATCGTGATCGAGGACGAGCGCGACGAGCGCTCGCACACGTTCCTCTACAAGGGCGGGATCATCGAGTTCGTCAAGCACCTGAATCAGAACAAGACGCCGATCCATCCCAAGGTTCTGTTCTTCGAGGGCAAGAAGGGCGACATCGAGATCGAGGTCGCGCTCCAGTACAACGACGGCTATCAGGAGAGCGTGTTCTCGTTCGCCAACAACATCAACACGCGCGAAGGGGGCACGCACCTGACGGGCTTCCGGGCCGCGCTGACGGGCCGGCTGGCCGGCTACGCCGAGGCCAACGGGTTCCTCAAGACGTTCAAGGGCGGGGTGACGGGCGACGACGTCCGCGAGGGCCTGACCGCGGTCGTCTCTGTGCGCCTGCCCGAGCCGCAGTTCGAGGGGCAGACCAAAGCCAGGCTCGGCAACACCGATGTCAAGGGCCTGGTCCAGCAGATCGTCAACGACAAGCTCGCCGAGGCCTTCGAGGAAGATCCGACCACCGCGCGCAAGATCGCCGACAAGTGCGTCCGCGCCGCGCAGGCCCGCGAGGCCGCGCGCAAGGCGCGCGAGCTGACGCGCAAGAGCGGCCGCGACGACGAGGGCCTGTCCGCGAAGCTCGCCGACTGCTCGGAGCGCGACCCGCAGTATCGCGAGCTGTTCCTGGTGGAGGGCGACTCGGCCGGCGGCTCGGCCAAGCAGGGACGCGACCGCAAGACCCAGGCGGTGCTGCCGCTGCGGGGCAAGATCATCAACTCCGAGAAGGCGCGCTACGACAAGGTCCTGTCCCACAACGAAATCCGGCTGCTCATCTCGGCCATGGGCACGGGCATCGGGACGGAGGAGTTCGACCTCACGAAGCTGCGTTATCACAAGATCATCCTGATGACGGACGCCGACGTCGACGGCGCCCACATCCGGACGCTCTTGCTCACGTTCTTCTTCCGTCACATGAACGCGATCATCGATCCCGGTCACCTCTTCATCGCCCAGCCGCCGCTGTTCAAGGTCAAGAAGGGCAAGGTCGAGAAGTATCTGATGAGCGAGCGGGAGTTCGAGGACTTTTTCCTCGGCGCGTGGGTCGAGACGGCGAGCGTCAAGGTGCCGGGCACGAAGGCGCCGCTCACGGGGGCGCCGCTCCTCGAGCTGCTTCACGCCGTGTCCGAGTACCGCACGCTCTTCGGCAAGATCACCCGCCGCGGCGTACCGGCGTCGATCCTGGCCGAGCTGCTGCGGACCAAGTTCCGCGGCAACAAGCGCGGCGTCGGTCACGACGAGATCGGTCAGGCGATCGTCACCGCGGCCGCGGCGGTCAACGGATATCACCCGCAGGTCCAGCCCGGGGACAACGGCGACGGGCACAAGGTGACCATCCCCGGCCCGCCCACCGTCACGTTCAGCACCGCGCTCTTCAAGGGCGCCGACTACGCCGCGCTCTACGACGTGTGGGAAAAGGTCGCGGCCGCCGCCAAGGGCCCGACCACGATCATCGACGAGGGTAGCAAGGAGACGCCGGTCAAGGACCTCGACGGCTTCCTCCGCCTGGCCCTCGAGAAGTCGCGCGCCGGCGCGAGCTTCCAGCGCTACAAGGGTCTCGGCGAGATGAATCCCGAGCAGCTCTGGGAGACGACGATGAACCCGGAGACGCGGACGCTCCTCAAGGTCACCCAGGAGGACGCGGTGGGCGCCGACGAGATGTTCACGGTCCTCATGGGCGACGCCGTCGAGCCCCGCCGCGAGTTCATCGAGAAGCACGCCCTCGACGTCGCGAATCTGGACATCTAGTGCCGAACGAGAGACAGGTCCCGGTTCCGATCGAAGAGGAGATGCGGAAGTCCTATCTCGACTACGCCATGTCCGTCATCGTCGGCCGCGCGCTGCCGGACATCCGCGACGGCCTCAAGCCCGTGCACCGCCGCGTGCTCTACGCGATGCAGGAGCTCGGGCTGGTCTGGAACCGGCCCTACAAGAAGTCGGCGCGCGTGGTCGGTGAGGTGCTCGGCAAGTATCATCCGCACGGCGATTCGCCCGTCTACGAAGCGCTGGTCCGGATGGTCCAGGAGTTTTCGCTTCGCTATCCGCTGGTCGACGGGCAGGGGAATTTCGGCTCCATCGACGGCGATCCGCCGGCGGCCATGCGCTACACGGAAGGGCGGCTGGCCAAGATCGCGCACGAGATGCTGGCGGACATCGACAAGGAGACGGTCGACTTCGTCCCCAACTTCGACGAGTCGCTCGAGGAGCCGGTCGTCCTGCCCACGCGCGTGCCGAACCTCCTCATCAACGGCTCCGCGGGCATCGCCGTCGGCATGGCCACCAACATCCCGCCCCACAATCTCACCGAGGTCGTGGACGGCCTCGTGATGCTGATCGAGCGGCCCGCGACCACCATCGAGCAGCTCATGAAGGTCGTGACCGGCCCCGACTTCCCGACAGCGGGATACATCTACGGCGCGGGCGGCATCCGCGAGGCGTACACGACGGGCCGCGGCAGCCTCACCCTGCGCGCCAAGGTGCGCAAGGAGGAGATGCGCGGCGGCCGCCACGCCGTCGTCATCACCGAGTTGCCGTACCAGGTGAACAAGGCCTCGCTGATCGAGAAGATCTCGGAGCTGAGTCGCGAGCGGAAGATCGACGGGATCTCGGAGATCCGCGACGAGTCGAACCGCGAGGGCATCCGGGTGGTCATCGAGCTAGGTCGGGGCGAGATGCCCGACATCGTGATCAACCAGCTCTACAAGCACACCCAGATGCAGACCAACTTCGGCATCATCATGCTGGCGCTGGTCGACCGACGGCCCCAGGTGGTGAATCTCAAAGAGATGCTGGAGGCCTTCATCCGCTTCCGGCGTGACATCGTCACCCGGCGCACGCGCTACGACCTGGCTCGCGCCGAGGAGAAGGCGCACATCCTGGCCGGCCTCCGCAAGGCGGTCGAGCACCTCGACATGGTGATCCGCCTGATCCGCCAGGCCGAGAGCCCCGACGCGGCCCGCGTCGCGCTGATGAGCCGCCTCGACCTCAGCGAGGTCCAGGCCCGGGCCATCCTCGACATGCGACTGCAGCGGCTGACCCAGCTGGAGCGGCACAAGCTCATCGAGGAGCACGAGCAGACCCTCGCGCTGATCGAGGAGCTGCGCGGCATTCTCGCCTCGGACGCCAAGCTCATGGCCATCATCAAGGAGGAGCTGCTCGCGCTGAAGGAAGAGTACGGCGACGCGCGCCGGACGGAGATCGTCGCCGAGACCGCCGAGCTGACCATCGAGGACCTCCTCGCCGACGAGGAGATGGTCGTGACGATCACGCGCTCCGGTTACATCAAGCGCACGCACATCGAGTCGTACCGGAGCCAACGCCGCGGCGGCAAGGGCGTGACGGGCATGGAGACGAAAGAAGAGGACATCGTGGCCGACCTCTTCGTCGCCTCCACGCACTCGTACCTGCTCTTCTTCACCAACCTCGGCAAGGTGCACCGCCTCAAGGTCCACGAGATTCCCGAAGGCGGCCGGCAGGCCAAGGGCAAGGCGATGGTCAATCTGCTGGCGCTGCGGGAAGGTGAGCAGGTCGCGACGTGCGTGCCCGTGCGGAACTTCGAGGCCGGCGGCCACATCCTGCTGGCCACGCGCCAGGGAGAGGTCAAGAAGACGAAGCTCGATGCCTATGCCCACATCCGCACCGGGGGCATCCAGGCGATGGATCTCGAGCGAAGCGACGAGGTCATCAGCGCGCGGCGCACGGACGGCACCCGCGAGGTCATGATCGCGACCAAGCTCGGCATGATCATCCGGTTCGCGGAGGAGGAGATCCTCGCCAAGAGCCGGGGCGCCGGCGGCGTGCGCGGCATCGACGTCGAGGAGGGCGACGAGGTCATCGCCGCCGACGTCGTGCAGGAGGGCTCGCTGATCCTCACCGTCACCGAGCGCGGCTTCGGCAAGCGCACGCCGCTCGAGGAGTACCGCCTCACCGGTCGGGGTGGCAAGGGGATCATCGACATCAAGACGGCCGGACGCAACGGCAACGTCGTCGGGATGCTGCAGGTACGCGGCGGCGACGACGTGCTGGTCGTCACCACGAAGGGCAAGCTGATCCGCATCCCCGCCGACACCGTCTCGGCGCAGGGCCGCAACACGATGGGCGTCCGCATCATCGATCTCGACGCCGACGATCGCGTCGGATCGATCGCCCGCGTCGAGGCCGAAGCCGCCACCCCCGCCGAAGCCTCCTAGATCGGCATGCTCGACCTCAAGCTGATCCGCGATCAGCCGGACGCGGTCGCGCGGCGGCTGGCCACTCGCGGAGAGGGCGCGGCCCAGCCCATCAGTGATGTCCTCGCCCGGGACGCCGACCGGCGGCGCTTGCTGCGCGAGGCGGAGGAGCTGAAGGCGCTGCGCAATCGCGCCTCGGAGGCCATCGGCCAGGCCAAGCGCCGCGGCGAGGACGCCTCCGCCGAGATGGCGCGTATGCGGGAGGTCTCCGACCGTATCAAGGCGCTCGACGCCGAGACCAAGACCCTCGACGAGGACGTTGAGCGGCTGCTGCTCGCGATCCCGAACCTGCCGAACCCGTCGGTGCCCGTGGGCCGCTCCGCGGACGACAACCCCGAGATCCGACGCTGGGGCACGCCGCGACGATTTTCGTTCGATCCGCGCCCCCACGAGGAGATTGGCGAGAAGCTCGGCATCCTCGACTTCGAGCGCGCGGCGAAGATCGCCAAGTCACGCTTCACGGTGATGTGGGGGGCGGCGGCCCGTCTCGAGCGCGCGCTGATCCAGTTCATGCTCGACCTGCACGCGCGCGAGCACGGCTACACCGAGGTCTGGGTGCCGAATCTCGTGTCGGGCGCGACCATGCAAGGCGTCGGGCAGCTGCCGAAGTTCGAGGAGCAGCTGTTCAAGACCGTGGAGCCCGACGACAACCGCACGCTCTACCTGATTCCCACGGCCGAGGTACCCGTGACCGCGCTGCACAGCGGCGAGTTCCTCCCCGAGGACTCGCTGCCGCGGCGCTACGTGTCCTACACGCCGTGCTATCGCCGCGAGGCCGGGACGTACGGGCAAGACACCAAGGGGATGCTACGGCAGCACCAGTTCGACAAGGTCGAGCTCGTGAAGGTCACGACTCCGGCCCAGTCGTATGACGAGCTGGAGTCGATGACCCGGAACGCCGAGGAAGTCCTCCGGCGCCTCGAGCTGCCGTACCGCGTGGTCGAGCTGTGCACGGGCGACATGGGCTTCGCAGCCGCGAAGACGTACGACATCGAGGTGTGGCTGCCTGGTCAGGACAAGTACCGCGAGATTTCGTCGTGCTCGAACTGCGAGGCGTTCCAGGCCCGGCGCGCGGACATCCGGTACCGTCCGGCAGGCGCGCGTCACGCCGAGTACTGTCACACGCTCAACGGCTCCGGCCTGGCCGTCGGCCGCACGCTCATCGCGGTCCTCGAGAACTACCAGGAGGCCGACTGCACCGTCGTCGTCCCCGAAGCCCTGCTGCCCTACACAGGCGGCCTCACCCGCATCTCTTAGCTATCGTGGACCCTACAGGAGTCGCCGGCCGCGCTTTTGCACGATCTTCATCGGCATGAAGCCGCGAACCCACGCGCCACGGAAGCGCAAGCCTGCTCATGACACCCCCGAGCTCGGCCCCAAGCGCACGAAGGTCCGCCCGCTCGACGGCAAGCCGGACCCGGCGCGCCAAGACGAGACCGACGCGCCGGACCCGGATGCGGCACGGAAGAGCCCGTGGGTGGACGAGGGAGAGCCCGAATCGAACGGGTAGGGGCCTACTTCACCTCGACACTGGTCGCGATGTTCTTGCCGTCCTGCACCTCGTAGGACGCCTTCACGTCCGCGCCTTCCTTGAGCGTGTCCAGCGAGACGCCCTCGCTGACCCAGATCTTCGTGCCGTCATCGAGCGTGAAGCTCTTCTCGCTCGTGTCGACACTCTTGACCTTGCCCTCGATGTCAGCCGCCCAGGCGACTCCCGACAGCGCGAACGCCATCACTACCGCTCCGATCACAGCTTTCCGCATCGCCGACCTCCTTGGGTTAGTAGCCGACACTAACGTACGGAGCGTCGGCGTCGCGTCGCAAGACCGGAAAACGTTTTCCGGGCCGTGAAAGGTTTACTTGCTGGTTTTCGACTCCTTCTTCGGCGCCGGGCCGTTGTCCTTGAGCGCGAGCTCGACGGTCACCGAATCACCCTTCTTGACGTTGGCGAGCGCCGCCGGGGGGAAGTGCAGCTTCATCGACCCCTCGGGCGTCTTGACATCGACCCAGCCCCTCTTGCTGTCGACCTTCGTGACCTCGCCGTCCATCGTGTGCTTACCCGTCATCTCGCCGCTCGGCGCCTGCGCCGACGCGACCGTGGCGCCGAGGAACAGAAGGCCGGCCATCGTGGTGAACAACCCTCGGGTCGTCATCGCATCCTCCTTGTCGGACTAGGCGGCTTCCCGCCCGCGTGTCGGCGAGCAGCAGATGAACTCTCCGCCGCAGGCCATCCATTCGCGCTCGAAGTACTCGACGTCTTGCTGCGATCGCGGCGTGACGCCCATGACGATCCCACCTTCGCGAATCCCGCGGTCGTACATGCGCGCGCGCTCCTCGGGGATGCCGTGGCCGATGAGGCCGCCGATGAGCGCGCCGAGGGCACCGCCCGCTCCCGCGCCAGTGAGCGCGGCGGCCA
>Ga0075425_100002716_pt1 | contig 17754 bp, 15 predicted proteins | sample SoiMethybrSBSTD4_FD_75300 | JGI IMG/M metagenome (GOLD analysis project Ga0075425, IMG submission 75300) | Bulk soil microbial communities from a Populus tree surrounding site in Tennessee, USA - Soil MetaG P. TD hybrid SBSTD4 | ecosystem: Environmental > Terrestrial > Soil > Tree plantation... | reverse complement strand
CTCCAGCGCCGGTCCGATCATCGCGAACGGCAAGGTGATCACGGGCCGGCAGTGTCAGCCTGATGCCGGCAACGACGCGTGCATCATCACAGCGCACGACGCAGCCACCGGCAAGGAAGTCTGGCGGACGCGGACGATCCCGCTGCCCGGCGAGCCGGGATACGAGACGTGGGGTGACGTGCCGATGGCCGAGCGCTGGCACGTCGGCACGTGGATGGTGCCCAGCTACGACCCCGAGAGCAATCGTATTTTCGTGGGCACGTCGGTGACGATCCCCGCGCCCAAATTCACGCTGGCCGGCAACGACAAGACGTATCTCTACCACAACTCCACGCTCGCCCTCGATGCCGACACCGGCAAGATCGTCTGGCACTACCAGCACGTCGTCGATCACTGGGATCTCGATCATCCGTTTGAGCGGCTGCTCGTGGAGACGGCGATCGCACCCGACCCGAAAGAGGTGGCGTGGATCAATCCGCGCGTGAAGCCAGGTGAACGGCGCAAGGTCGTCACCGGCATCCCGGGGAAGACCGGCGTCGTCTACACGCTCGATCGCGCGACCGGTGAGTTCCTGTGGGCGCGGCCCACGATCATGCAGAACGTGATCAAAGGCATCGACGGCGCCACTGGCGTGGTCACTGTCAACCCCGAAGCCACGTTCTCCAGGCTGGGCGAGACGAAGATGATCTGCCCGGGCGCTCAGGGAGGAAAGAACTGGCCGGCTGGCGCCTACGACCCACGCACCAACGTGATGTACATGCCGATGCAGAACCTGTGCGGCAACTTCACGACGACTACCGACAAGCGCGACCCATCCAAGGTGTACGGCCTCGACTTCCCCACCATCATCGCCCCAGGCACGGATAAGGTTGGCGCCGTCTGGGCGATCTCAGTCGAGACCGGACGAACATTGTGGAAGTACGAACAGCGTGCGGGCGTGTTCTCGCTCGTCGCCACCGGTGGCGGCCTCATATTTGGCGGCGACGCGAGCGGCCGCTTCCGCGCCTTCGACGGACGGACCGGCAAGGTGCTGTGGGAGACGAATCTGGGCGCCCCCGTGAGCGGCTATCCGATCACGTTCGCGGTTGATGGAAAGCAGTACGTCTCCGTCGCAACCGGACCATCCGGTGTCGCGAACGCGACGCTGCGGGTGACGCCGGAGATCAAGCCAAGCACGACCGGACAAGTATTCGTGTTCGCCCTCCCGTAAATTGTCTCGTTAGTCGAAGTTTTTACTCGATTCCACGGTTTCGACGACGTGTGCTGATGCACGACGGCTTCACTCGCAAGAGTGAAGTCTTTGATTTCAGTCGTCTAAACAGGGAACCAATATTGCAGCGCGCGTCGCCGCTCGACTGCTCCCCAAGACCTGTTCCCAATTCTTAACTGAGCAACCTGCCGGGCCTGCCGGAGAAGTGCGCGAAGGAGCTGTGTAATGAGCATTACCCGACGAGGATTTCTTTCTGGATTAGGAACGAGCGCAGCGGGTGCGGCCGGAGCGGCCGTCCTCGGCCCGTCCGATGCCATCGCGCAAACGATCAAGGCGCACGGCAGGACACACCCGCAACGCTTCAGTCGGATGTTCCCTGATCTGCCCTCGTTTGCGGAAGCAACTCCTGCGATGCGTGCGGCGCTCACTGATATGGGTGCGCCTGGCGGATTGATGGACGCGCAGGACCCGCTGCACCTTGGTCCGCTGGAGTTGCTCAGAAAACCGGAGCTCAGCCCGAACAATCGCGACAACCCGACACACACCGCCGGAATCACGTTCCTGGGGCAGTTCATCGACCATGACATGACTTTCGATACGTCATCGCCGCTTGGTGTACCCACTACACCGGAAAGCTCGGCGAACGCGCGTACACCAAGCCTGGACCTCGATGCGGTGTATGGCCGTGGATGGATTGAAGATCCGCATCTGTACGATCCCGCCGATCGCATCAAGCTGAAAGTCGGAAGCGGTGGAACGTTCGAGGATGTTCCGCGAATGGGTGACGACACCGCGATAATCGCGGACCCGCGCAACGACGAGCACGTGATCATTGCGGGAATGCAGGCCGCCTTCCTGATGTTTCACAACAAAGTCATCGATATGCTCCGCGCCGAGGGCGATGACGGCGACGGTGACCGGGGCCACAAGCAGCGGGCCGGAGCGGGCGACGATCGCGCACATGCCCGGCTGTTTGCACGAGCGAGACAGCTCGTCACCTGGCATTACCAATGGATCATCGTCAACCAATTCCTGCCTGCGATCATCGGCCCGCAACTGGTCACCCAGATCCTGCAAGGCGGACGACGCTTCTATCGGCCGCGCCCCGGTCAGCACAGCATCCCGGTTGAGTTCCAGGGCGCCGCGTACCGCTTCGGCCACAGCATGGTGCGCCCGTCGTACAGGGCCAATCTCGCCGGCGATGGTGGCCTTCCGTTCGTCGGGTTCATTTTCGATCCCTCCGGCGAAGGCCTGGACGATCCCTCGGACCTGCGCGGAGGATGTAGTGCGCCGCGGCGGTTCGTCGGCTGGCAAACCTTCTTTGACTTCGGCGGCAGCCTGAGCACGAACGCCAGGCCGAACAAGCGCATCGACACCAAAATCTCGACGCCGCTGTTTCAACTTCCACTTGCAGCGATCGCCAGCCATGACCTGCCAACCGCGCTGCCGCAGCGCAACCTGCTACGGCATCTCACGTGGTCGCTCCCCTCGGGTCAGGCGATCGCCGCTGAAATGGGAATTCGCCCCCTGGCGCCCAGTCATCTCGCCGAGCTGGCAGTTTTCAACGTCGGGCTCGAGAACAATACGCCGCTGTGGTACTACGTGCTCAAGGAAGCGGAAGTGATAGCGGATGGCTTGACTTTGGCAGGCGTCGGCGCGCAACTCGTCGGCGAAGTGATCATCGGCCTGTTGCAACTCGATAACACGTCCTACCTCTCGCAAGGATGGCGCCCCACATTGCCACGCCGGGCGCGGGAGACCTTCGACATGGTTGATCTGCTCACGTTCGCGGGTGTCGATCCAGTTACGAGGGGACAATAGCGCCTGCGACTCGAACAACTGCCAACTCCCAACTTCCAACTCCCAAGGGCGGGGAACTTTGGGAGTTGGGATTTGGGCGTTGGGAGTTGGCGCGTTACAGACGAGAGCTACCATAGGCAATCCCTATTACGAGGTTGAACGTGTCTGACACTTTCATCACACCTGAGGCGCTTCTCGCGCACTGGCAAGGCCATCGTCGTCTCACTCGCCGGGTGATCAACGCGTTTCCCGACGACAAACTCTTCACGTTTTCCGTCGGGCCGATGCGGCCATTCGGCTCCCTGGCGCTCGAGATGCTGAGCATCGCGCTGCCGATGGTTCGCGGCATCGTCGATGACCAGTGGGATACGTCGTTCAGTCGCGAGGAGCGATCGAAGTCAGAGATTCTGCGTTTGTGGGACGACGCCACGCAGCAGATGAACGCGGCGTGGCCAAAGATCCCGCCGCATCGTTTCCAGGAGACGATGAAGGCGTTCGGACAATACGAAGGCAAGGTCCACGATCTCGTGCTCTACGCGATCGACAACGAGGTTCATCATCGCGGTCAGGGATACGTATATCTGCGAGCCCTCGGCATCGAGCCGCCGCCGTTTTACGAGCGTGCCTGAACGCCTCGTTCCTGACTCCCTAAAACAGCGTGTAAATAAACGGTGCGGCTGCCGTCCCGGAGAGCAATACGAGCACCCCGAACAGCAACAGCACGGTGACGACTGGTATCAACCAGTACTTCCGCTGCTGTCGTATCAGGCCCCACAACTCCGCAACAAAGGAGCTCTCACCGCTCGTCCGCGCGGTCCGTTCGAAATCACTTTGGGCTTTCACGATGTCCTCTCAGTTCCTTATTGGATTGATCAATATTGCCGCAAGTATCGTGACTTGTCGGTCAGGGCTGGTTTGGGACTCCAGTACGAACCTGGCCCCGGCCTCGGTCGCAGTCCGAGCTCGTCCCGGCCCCTGAGCCGAAAGACCAGAGCTAATGGCGTGAACAGCCCATAGAAAAGCGCCCCCAGCACGATCCGAGACACCGTCCAACCGATGGGAAAGGCGAGCATCATCCACCCGACAAAAATCGGCTTGATCAGCCGGGGCCTCGCGAGCCCCAACGGCCCAACGGTCACCGCCGCTACAGTCAGGACTTCAGCAAGCGTCACCTGCTGTCGTGCGAACGCCCGCCACGCGATCGCGCCAAAAAAGACAATCCACAGCGCGGCGAACTGTCGGAGCATGCGGTCGGACGGTTTGAACGCTTTCTCGTGTAATGGATTCATTCGATGTGCAGCTTTCGAAAAGATCTCAATCGAGCTGGAACTGTGCGAGGTGCTCAGTACGGGCACGGTCGCTAACGAGTTCTGTACCAAGCTGGCTCTTCAACAGAATGAAGTGCTCGAGCACAAGGACATCCATCTCCGTTGCCACGAAACAGCGAAACGCGTCCTCAGGCGTGCACACGATGGGTTCACCACGAACATTGAAGCTGGTGTTGACGAGGACGGGACAACCGGTCAAGCGGCGGAAAGCTTCCATCACGCAGTGGAACTGAGGATTGCGAATGCGGTCGACGGTCTGGATGCGAGCGCTGTAGTCGACATGCGTGATGGCCGGGACTGATGACCGCACGACGTTCACGCGCTGTCTCAGGTCAGGATCGCGAGACATCTTTTCGAGATCGCCAGGCGCAATCGGGACGCGTCGCTCCTCGAGCACCGGTGCTACCAGGAGCATGTATGGACTCTCCTGTCCTTCGGACATGTCGAACCATTCGTGCACGTATTCCTGAAGCACGACGGGAGCAAAAGGGCGGAAGCTCTCGCGAAACTTAATCTTCAAGTTCATTGTCGCTTGCATTTCCGGCGACCGGGCGTCGCCGATGATGGACCGGGCGCACAGCGCCCGAGGGCCGAACTCCATCCTGCCCTGAAACCACCCCACGACTTTTCCTTCCGCCAGAAGCTGGGCGACATGTGCGGCGCGCATCTGGCCATCATCGATACGCGTGTAGGTAACCCCGTTGGCGTCAAGGAAGTTCTGAATGTAGTCGAGATTGAACGAGGGGCCGAGAAAGCTGCCTTTCTGGGAATCGTGTCCGTTGGCATCTCTCGGCTTGTCGAGTAGCTGATGCCACGTGAACAGCGCCGCGCCAAGCGCGCCTCCCGCGTCACCTGCCGCAGGCTGAATCCAGATGTCGTCGTACGGGCCTTCACGGAGCAGACGCCCATTCGCGACACAGTTCAAGGCCACACCACCTGCAAGCACCAATTTGCGCATTCGGGTTTTCTCGTAGATGTCTCGACCCATGCGCAGGACGATCTCCTCCGTGACAGCCTGGATGCTCGCCGCCAGGTCCATGTGCCGTTGTTCGATCGATGCTTCGGGATTCCTGGGACTACCACCGAACAGATCGTCGAACCTCCGGTTGGTCATCGTCAGCCCTTGACAGTAGTTGAAGTAGTCCATGTTCAACCAGAAGCTGCCATCGAGCTTCAAATCAATGAGTTTCTTGTAGATCGTCTCGGCGTAAACAGGTTTGCCGTACGGGGCCAGACCCATCAGCTTGTATTCCCCGCTGTTGACTTTGAACCCGCAGTAGTAGGTGAATGCCGAATACAGAAGACCCAGCGAATGGGGGAACCGCAGATGCTGCCGCAATTCGATCGTGTTACCGCGACCGACGCCCCACGCCGTGGTCGTCCACTCGCCGACGCCGTCGAGTGTGAGAATTGCCGCCTCATCGAACGGACTCGGGAAGAACGCGCTGGCCGCGTGGCTTTCATGATGGTCCATGAAGAGGAGCGGTGCCTTCGTTTCCGACGGCAGGCCACCTCGAATCATTCGCCGCATCATCAGCTTCTCACGCAGCCACACGGGCATGGCCATCATGAAGCTGCGGATTCCGCTGGGCGCAAACGCAAGGTGCGTTTCGAGCAACCGCTCGAATTTCAAAATAGGTTTGTCATAAAAAGCGATGAAATCGAGCTGATCCGGGTCAAGCCCCGCTTCTCTCAAGCAGTACGCGATCGCGTGTTCCGGAAACCCAGGATCGTGTTTCTTCCGCGTGAAGCGTTCCTCCTGCGCGGCAGCGACGATGTCGCCGTCAATGACGAGTGCCGCAGCACTGTCGTGATAGAAAGCGGAGATACCAAGTATTCTCATGAGCCGCGTCTCACTGCTGATCCTGGCCGGCGAATCGTGGGAGCCAATTCTGCCTCATGTCGCAAAACGCTGCCGCGACTCGAGGCAGAACGGTAGCGCGCTCTACTACTGCACCTGTTCCGGAACGGATGTGGCACTCGCGGACGCGGCCGCGATGGGTACGACGTGGGCGTCAATGAGGGCCTGGGCGAGCGTCCGGCCCATGGTATCCGCTCCCTCGGTGTTGAAGTGCACCGGATCGCCTTCGTCGTAGAACCGCTCCCCGTATAAGCCGAAGGCACGCGCATCGACGTAGACCACGCCGGTCTCATTCGCGACCTTTCGGATTATTTCGTTGTAGATCGAATAGCCTTTCAAGACGACTTCCGGGGGCGCGAAGGGTATGGCGTTGCGCCAGGTTGTTGCCTCGATCCCGCTCGCAGTAGACGCGGTTGGCGCGGTCACATGGACAACGGTAGAGAGCACGACTCGAATTCCCAGTGCGTGCGCGATGGCGACGTAGCCGCGCAGGTCGCGCTCGAACCGTTGCGCGCCTGCGGCCAGCCTGGTGTCGAAGGTGGCCGGCGCCATCGCCGCGCGCTCCAGCGACTGGTGGCCGCGGCTGAGAAACGAGAACACGTTGAGGCGATCCTGAACCTTGGCGTAGAAGAGCGAGTGCTTCGAGAGCCACGATCGCACGAACGAGTAATTCGTGATCTCGCCCGGCCGTGATGGATCCGACGGCGGCGAAGCCGTATCGTATCGGAGCGATGCGAACAAGTCGTTGTGCCCCTGCAGGAGGATGATGACGTCCGGCCGGAGCCTGTACAGCTCGGTCTGAAGGCGAATCAGATTGTCCACGACGCGGTAGCCGGGAACTCCCGCGTTTGCAACCTCGACGGGTGCGCCAGGTGCGAACTGCGCGATCCAGTACTGGAGCCTCGCAGGCCAAGTCCGGTCGTCGCCACCGGTGCTGCCGTCGAAAGTCGTGGACCCACCATCAGCGATGATTCGCAGTGCCGGGACGGCGGCTGGGTCAGCGCGGGGCGTGACACGAAGACCATTGGCATCGGTGTGCACCCAGCCGAAGTAGTTCATGTTGCGGACGAGCGCGTGCTTGAGCCGCTCGTGCCTGTAAAACAGCAACGGCATCGTCCCCGGGACAGTGGCGCGGTGGATTTCCCGGTAACGCACCAGGATCTCACCGCCGACGAACACGGCAAGGAGCGTGATGCACGTTGCTCCTGCAATGACGATCAGCCTGGCGCCAAGCGAGCGCGTCGATTCCCGGTTCACGGCTGCCGCGCTCCGGACTATCTCCGTCCGGGCCGCTGCCTCGTCGGAATGCGCGCGAACGCTGTGTACGTGCCGGGCACCCATCGTTACTTTCGAATGACGAACTGGTCGAGCACCAGAGTGTCCACCCCCGTTCCGAAGAACACTCTGACTGCATCGCGCGGGTTGCAGACAATCGGCTCTTGAAATCCGTTGAACGAGGTATTCACCAGGAAAGGAAGGCCGGCTCGTTCACCGAACGCCGACAACAGCTTCGTGAATCGCCGCGGCGCAGAAGATTCAACCGTCTGCACCCTCACTGCCGCCGAAGGTAGTGGGAGGATGTGCCGGAAGAGCGCGCGGTCGCGCGGAACGTAGTCGCATTCCATGAAGGGTGCGGTCGCAGGTCCGCTGAAGTGGCGGACAACCGCTTGCGGGAGACCGGATAACGCGTAGCCGCGCCAACGCTCCCGCTTCTTGAGGAAGTGGTTCAGATTATCGAGCACGTACTCTGAGAATGGGTTCGCCAGGATTGATCGACCGCCAAGCGCGCGCGGCCCCCACTCCATTCGTCCCTCGAACCACGCGACGAGCCGCCCCTTCATAAGATCGCCGACCGCCATCTCAATGGAGTCGCTTTCGGAGACCCATTGATAATTCAGCTTGCAGTTGTCGAGGGTTGCTTTGATCTCGTCCGACGGATAGGACGGACCCAGAAAGGGCGTGACCGGCGTCCGTAGCGGACCACTGAGTTCCATAGCGGCTCCCAGGGCCAAACCCGCGTCACCCGGATTGACAGGGATGAACACTGATTCAAACACCGTGGCCTGTTTGACCCTGGAATTGAAGTAGCTGTTCGAAAAGAGGCTTCCGCTCAGGCAGAGCCGACGTTCTCGATTGGCGCGGAACACGTCCGCCAGCAGCTCAATCAACAGGTCGCCAAGCCTCGACTGCAGTGCCGCCGCGATACGCATCCGCTCGCTGTCGCTCTCATGCATCAAGTCGCGAGCGCGTTCGAGCCAATTCGGCGCGAACCGGAGGTGTTCGCCCTCGACAGAGAACAACCGCTCAACTCGTTCGTCACACTGGTTTGGATCCAGCCTCGCAAACGCTTCGAACCGTTGCTCAGCGCCTGCCCCGACGAACCCGGCCGCCGCCGCACATTGGGCATAAATTTCGGCCAGACCCGGGCCAGTCCATGGCCAGTCCGCTCGATCGACGACCGTACCGTTGCCATGCCACACGCTGATTTCCGGCTCGTTGTTGTCACAGACAAAGATGATTGCGGACTCGAACGGAGAGGGCAGGAATGCGGAACACGCCAGGGTACGAGCACGATCAAGGACGGTCATTCGATCCGCAGAGGCGACCGGCATCGCTTCCGCTGTGGCAAACGCTGTCACGTCCTCGCGATAACGGCCGGATTGTCGCAGCAGCTCGTTCAGTGCTTCGTCTGGCAGCCCGCCAGGATTAAAGCCCGCTGCCCTGACTCGTGTGATGCGTTCTTGTTCGCATACTCCAAGCGTTTCACCGTCGCTACAAAGCGCGACGCAACCGTTGCGAATCCTTCCCGCCAGACCAGCAACCAGACTCATCGATGTGCGTCGCATCGACTTCGCGCTTACGTCATTTTGCTCCGCCTCTGCGCGAGGAGAACGCGACGCGCTCGTGGGGGCGCGTCTCGCATTCGACGGGCGCAAAGCTTCGGCTGGTGTCGACACTGGTTAAATCGCGATCACAACGAATCCTATCGCCGAGGCCCTGTCGCGCGAGGTCATAAAAGCACCAGAGATGAGCTGAGCGCCTTAGGATGACGCTGAACTCAAACGCCCGAGCGAGCCGCGCGGTTGTGCTGCGTACCGTTTGTAGAAAATGCCCCGTTTGCCGCGAAAGGAGTGGGGAGATTGCTGCACCTTTTCGCGGCGACGGGAACCGGTCGCAGCTCCAGAGGGGACCCTTCAATCGGCGTGCCGCCGAATGGGGCAGCGATGGATGAGCTCGTTGCGCCCGCGTCAGCGCGCCATGCAGCGATTCGCTTTAGCCGACGGGTCGGTCGGATCCGGCGCGCGCCCGCGGACGCGGACATCGCGATAGGCCTGATGACATGCAGCGCACGCGTCGGAGAGGTCACCAGTCGCTTCTGACACGGCATCCTGCTTCCGCGTCTGCGAAGCCTGGTAGGTCTTGCGCGCGACGGCGATCATCTCCTCCGTGAATTTGATCCAGTCTGGATCGTTCACCGGCGCCAGCCGTCCGTTTTCGCATCGAATGCCCGGCGTCAACATCAAAGGCGACGCGTCGGCGAGCGCGATCGCGGCGTTGTCCACCAGCTCCCACCCGCCGTAGATTCCAGCTCCCCACTCCACGAACGAAAAGCCGCCGGTCTGTCCGCCGCCGGCTGCTGGCTGCGGCTTCTCTGCGGGATCGTGTGTCTGCACCGTGAAGATCAGATTCGCGTTGGGAAAGAAAACGCCGCGCATCAGCTGCGCCATGTTTCCAAGCGGTGGATACGCGCGGCCAGGTCCAGTCGATGCGGGGGCGGCAGCCACCGCTGTCTTCGGCCAGCCGATTCGGCTCAACGCGGCCTCGTCTGACGCAAGGTCGGTCTTGCCCGCCGGAAAGCCGCCGGACTTGAGAATGTGGGCAAGCACGTCGGTCAACTGCTGGGGTGTGAGCGACCCGGGTGAGGCGGCCGGCATCGTGTTGCGAATCTTGTTTGCCAGATCTGACAGCGGCTGCGCCGACCACCGGCTGATGAAAAAGTCACCGGTGAGCGGAGGTCCCTGTGAACCCTCCAACTTGTCGCCATGGCACAAGCCGCATTGATCGGCATAGAGGCCCTGACCGCGCCCGGCCTGCGCGTCGCTGAACACGCCATCCTGCACGGTCCGTGCGGCCTGGGCATGGACCAGGGACGAGACCAACGCGACGACAAATCCAACGCACACTGCCCCACTCATCATCCGAAGCGCTGTCCGGAACTTCCCGACCTGTGGCCGCGCCGCCATGATCCCTCCCGTTTGCAAAAGCCGTCACGCAGGATACACCGGCTTGTATCCTTGATCGGTGCTGAACGACTCCGCGACCATCACCTCCCCTGGCCGCCGCATCCACCTCGTTGACGGGACATACGAGTTGTTCCGCTCCTACTTCGGCGCGCCCAAGGCGCTCGCGCACTCTGGCGCAGAGGTCGGGGCCACTCGTGGCATCCTGCGATCGCTCTTCGCATTGCTGAGCGAACCGGGAGTGACGCACGTGGGCTGCGCGTTCGATCATGTCATCGAGTCGTTCCGCAACGACCTCTTCGATGGCTACAAGACCAGCCAGGGCGTGCCCGACGACCTCATGTCCCAGTTTTCGCTCGCCGAACGCGCGACACACGCGCTCGGCATCGTCGTCTGGCCGATGGTGGAGTTCGAAGCCGACGATGCCATCGCGGCAGCGGCCGATCGATGGCGCGACGCCCCAGGCATCGAGCAGGTCGTGCTCTGCACGCCGGACAAGGATATGGCGCAATGCGTGCGCGGATCTCGGGTCGTCTGCCTCGATCGTCTCCGTCGTCGCGTGATTGATGAAGCGGGGGTCATCGAGAAATTCGGGGTGCCGCCCGCGTCGATTCCAGACTGGCTGGCGCTCGTCGGCGACTCGGCCGACGGCTATCCGGGAGTGCCACGGTGGGGCAGCAAGTCTGCGGCGGCCGTCCTTGCGGTTTACGGTCACCTCGAAGCGATTCCGGATCGCGAATCGGGATGGCGCGTCACGGTTCGCGGTGCGGCGGCACTGGCTGCGAGCCTCCGCGAGCATCGCGAGCAGGCATACCTCTATCGCCGCCTGGCGACGTTACGACTCGACGTTCCGCTCGATGAGCAGCTCGACGACCTGCGCTGGCAGGGTGCCAGGCAGCAGGAATTGATGCAGGTCTGTCGTGAGATCGACGACGAGGGGTTCCTCGAGCGCGTTACGCTCTGGCGGCCTGAATCAGACGTGATCGCCGCTCAGGGATGATGGCCGCGCTTCCTCAATAGTTCTTCCTGAGGTCCAGCGACGAGTACAAGCTCGCGACTTCCTCGCCATACCCGTTGAACAGCAGCGTCTTGGTGTTCTTGAAGAGCGACGGCAGTCGCGCCTCGGTGGCCTGGCTCCAGTCAGGATGATCGACAGTGGGATTCACATTCGCATAGAAGCCGTATGCCGCCGCCCACTGGCGCTGCCAGGAGGACACCGGCTGCTTTTCCATGAAACGAATCTTGACGATCGACTTGATGCCCTTGAATCCGTACTTCCATGGCACGACCAACCGCAGCGGCGCGCCATTCTGATTCGGCAGCACCTCTCCATAAAGGCCGAGGGCCAGGATAGTCAGCGGGTGCAGCGCTTCGTCCATGCGAAGCCCCTCGACATACGGCCACTCGAGCACGTCACTGCGCTGCCCGGGCATCTGGCCGACGTCGTGCAGCGTCGTGAACTCGACGAACGCCGCCTTCGACGTCGGCGCGCAGCGCTTGATCAGGTTCGCCAGTGGAAAGCCGACCCACGGGATCACCATCGACCATCCTTCGACGCATCGATGTCGGTACACGCGATCCTCGAGCGTCTCGCCCTTCATGACGTCTTCGAGCGTGATCTCGCCTCGCTTCGAACATTCCCCCTCGATGGCAACGGTCCACGGCTGGCGCGGCCTGAACTTCGGCGCGTTCCTCGCCGGGTCGGACTTCCGCGTCCCGAACTCGTAGAAATTGTTGTAGGTGGTCAGATGCTCCCAGGGGTTCGGCGGTTCTTTTCCGCTGAGCGGGCCGCGCACGGTCATGAGCTTGCGTCCGTGGGCAGCGGGCTCTTGTGCGTGCGCACGTCCGCCCGTCACGACGGCGCCGCCCGCTGCGGCAAGCGCAGATGCCATGAACGCGCGCCGATTCAGATAGAACCGGCGATCGGTGATCTCAGAGCTTGGAATCCTATCCATGAAAGCGCACCTCGGCGTTCATCCGGATTTTCACCGGCACACCGTTTCGCAGCGCCGGGCTGAATCGCCACTGCCCGAAGTGACGCATGGCGCGTTCGTCCGCCTCTGGCGACAGCGATCGCAGGATGCGGAGAATCTTGGGAGAGCCGTCTTCGAGCAACACGACATCGAGTAGCACCGACCCGCGCGCGCCGTTTATTCGCGCTGGCGCGTCGGCCGCTCGCGCGACGCGAGGCGGCGTGACGCCGGGGCCGACCAGCGTGACCATGTCGTTGGCAATGAGCTCGTTGATGGCTTCCGTTCCGAGATTGAAGTCGACGTCGACTTCGACGTCCATCGCCACGGGCGTGCCCTGACGTGTTCCAGGATTGAAGCGCCACTGCCGAACAGCCACGAGCGCGTTCTGATCGAGGCCGTCCCCGAGCCCTTTCACGACGCGCGTATTGCCGACGCGGCCACGCTCATCGACCCGCAGTGCAACCGTCACGACACCCTCAGTACGGCGTTGACGCGCCTGGTCGCTGTACAGCGCGGGCGTCGTGTACTCCGCGATCGCTGGCGCCACGATAGACCCGTCTGATGCCGCGTTTCCGGCATTCGCCACGTACCGGACCGCAGGCTGCATGGGATCGACCGCCGGCACTTCAGCAGAGGGCGTCGCCTGCGGCAGGTTGAGCATCCGCACGACGACATCCATGTCCAGCGCGGCGGGCTGGATCGTCATCGCCGCAAGCGGCGGCATCGCGGCAAGTGCAAGCGCTGCCGCAACCGCCACGCCCCGCATCGAGCGGACACGCCGCCGGGCCGACGCGTTCAGCAGCGCGGCGATCCGTCGCTCGAGATGTGATGTACGGGCCATCGCGACGGCAGTTGTGCCTGACGGGACCGGAGGCCTGGCGCCACGAACGATGGCGAGCAGGTGTGTCGCGTAGGCACTTCCATCGAAACCGATTCCGAGCACCTCGTCGTCCGCTGCGTGTTCACTCTCTCGACCGAGCGCGCGCTCCGCAGTCCAGAACAACGGATTAAACCAGTAGGCTGCGCACAGGATCTGAGCCGAGATATGCACAAACCAATCACCGCGGCGTATGTGGGCGAGCTCGTGCGCGAGCACCGCACGAAGGCGGTCCTCTTCCCACCTACCCGAATCGTGCGGCAGAAGGATGCACGGACGACGGACGCCCCACGTCAATGGCATCGAGGCACGCGCGCTGTGGAGCAGGGCGGGAACGCGCGTCACGCCAAGCGCTGACGCAGTCTCGCGCAGCACACGGCGCGAGCGTGGATCTGTGACTCCATTCGACGAGGCCATCAGCCGCCGCAACTTCACGACTTCGGCTGCCAGCCGTAGCAGCACCACCACCGATCCCAGAATCCAGACTGCGACAATCCAGTCGACCGGCGCCGATGCACCCGATTCGATCTGCGTCGCGCGAACGATGACGTCCGGCTGGCGCGGCAGGACCCATGCTGACAGTGTCGCCAGCGACACGGGGAGCGCTTCCATCAGACGTGTCGCCGCGATCGGGTGCCATGCTGGAACGAACGGAGCCAGTGCCGGCAATATCGCGGCCATCGCGATTGCCATCGTCCAGAACACATGCCGGCCGGCCGCGCTCGACCGTCGAAGCCGCGGAATGACTGCATGCGCCACCAGCAGGACGAACGTTGCGCGAATCATTTACGCTTGCCTTCACGTCTCGCGCGCTCGACCAGTTCGGCAATCCGATCCAACGCTTCGTCCGAAACGCCGGGACCATCTCTACCCACCAGTGCCTCGACGACTTTTTCCGGAGAGCCGTCGAAGAAGGTGTCGAGCAGGTGCTTCACCGCCGATCGGCGAACTTTCTGCGGCGACACCGCGGGCAGATAGACGTAACGAAGGTGTTCGGCTTCGTGGCGCAGGTGGCCCTTGTCTTCGAGCACCCGCAGCTGCGCGCGCACCGTCGAATAGGCCGGCTCCCCCGACAACTCGCTCATCACGTCGTTGGCGGAGGCGCGGCCGCGGCGATGGATGATGTCCATGATCTCGCGCTCGCGGCGGCTCAGCGGCGCTGGTTCGTGGGTCCGAGGCATTGCCTAATTTTATAGCACACTGCTAGAAAGATAGTCAAGGCGGGTCTGAAGACCCGCCGTTTATACGTTCAGGAACATCTCGAGGATGATCTCGTCGTCGTCGCGTGCGTCGATGACCACCTGACGCCGGAGGCGTCCGCATTCGACGAAGCCCAGTCGGCAGTAGAACGACAGCGCCGACGCGTTCGATGCCCTCACCTGGATCACGAGCTTGCGATACCCAACTGACAGCGCAAACTGGCGGGTGGTCTGAAAGAGCGTCGCTCCCACTCCCCTCCCGCGCCACGACGGAACGATGAAGGTACCAACCTGCGCGACGTGCGCCATGGAATGCAGCACCGAGGAGTACGCATCGAGCGTCTGACAGCCAATCACGAGAGCCGAGCCGTCCACTGCCACATGCACGGCCTCGCGGCCGGACAACGACTTCAAGTACGACCGCTGCTCTTCGGCCGTCCACGCGCGATCGATCGCCGAGTGCACGCGCTCGGACACCACTTCGTGAAGGACGCGCGCGACCCCCTCGGCATCCCGCTCGGTCGCTCTTCGAATCTCGTACGCCTCTGGCACTCTACTAATGAAGGACTTCTTCGCCGGTCGTCTCGTCGAAGTACTCGATGTGAGGAATCTCCAGGGAGCGGACCGCCTGGATGGCCGCCGTCAACGCGGTATCGGCAGGGCTGCCGCGCCCGCGTCTCGGCAAATTGCGCCTCGCTTCTCTCAGCGCTCGCAGGACTTGGGCACGATCGAATCGCTGGCCGGCGCAGTGCTCACAGAACCCCATCGTCTTCAACCTCAATCGCCAATATTACCGGGGCTTGGGGCTGCAAGCTACCCGCCCCCGCCCGTGTCACACTTCTTCTTCCCGCGTGTCCTTTACGTAACTGACGGCAATGGAGTCCATCAACCATCTCGTCGTGGCAGCTCAGGCGGGTGACGTCCAAGCCTACGGCCAACTCGTGCAGGCCACACAAACGATGGCCTACGGAATCGCGGTGGGGGTCCTGCGCGATAGAACGGTCGCCCAGGACGCCGTGCAGCACGCGTATCTGCGCGCCTTCCGTCGGCTCGCCGATCTGCAGGAGCCCGCAGCGTTTCCGGGTTGGCTTCGTCGCATCGTGATTACGGTGGCTCTCAACATGCGCCGCGCCAGGCGTCAGACGCTGTTGCGCCTGGACGACATCCCCGAGGTGCCGGTGCTGGACGAGGCCGAAACGCGCTGGTCCGACCTGCAGCGTTATCGCCTCGCGTCCGCGCTTCTCTCACTGACCGCCGACGAGCGCCGGCTGTGCGACCGCCGCTATCACGGCCAGTGGAGCATCACTCGACTGGCACAACATGCCGGAGTCGATGACGCCGCGATGCGCAAGCGCCTGCAGCGGGTCAGAGACAAGCTACGCAAGGAGATTGAAATGGCGGAACAGCGCGTCGTGCGACCTGAGGACATCAACGCGGATCTACCGGCGAAGGTCGTCGAGTTGCTGGCCCGTCCGCAGCTCACCGACCTTCCGGAAAATCCGGTCGGCCGGATTGTCGAGGGGTTGCGGTCCGTCTTTGCGGACTGCGTCGATCAGCCGCTTCCCGAGGTCGTCGATCTGTCCGACGCGCGCACGTCGATCGCCAACGACGCGATGTACGTGGAGCCGACCGAGTTGCATCGGATAGACGAGGGACGCATCCTGCGATACGACCTGACGCTGCCGATTCTTCTCACGGTTCGCTATACGGGTCAGCCGCTTCGTATCTGGGCATCGGGGAAGGCGTATCGCCTGTGCCAGGTCGACGCGACGCATCTCGAAGCGTTCCACCAGGCTGAAGTCCTCTGCCTCGACGATCGTGAACGTCTCAACCCCTGGCAGATGACGGCACGTGTTCTTCAATCGGTCGATCGCGTCCTCCCTGGTCGCACGGTGAAAATCGTGCCCACCGAGTACGCCATGTGCGCCCAGGCCTGGGAGCTCGAAGTCGAAACCGATGGCCACTGGTCGGAGGTTCTCGCATGGGGTGTGTTCACCGGTCGAATCGTCGGCCATCTGGGCGGCGATCCGAAACGCCACACCGCAATCGGAATTGGATACGGCCTCGAACGCCTCGCGATGCTGCGATATGGAATCGACGACATCAGGAAGCTTGATGTCGCCTCGGTCGCGTGAGGCGAGTCCCAAGACTCGCCTCCACGTCGTCAGGGTACTGCTGGCGAACTGGAACGCTTGAAGTGGATCACATAGCTCGAACGACCGCTCATGAAAAAGCGCGCTTCTTCGCCGGCGAGCTTGTCCGTGCCGGCACCGTCCTCGATTCCGATCACCTGCGGATACCACTGGCCGCCATCCATGATCTTCGCGGGAGCAGACCATGTCGACGGAGTGTCGAGACCAGCGCTCATCGAGACGTAGATGCCTTCCTGATCGAAGCTCTCGTCGGCAGCCCGATTCAACAGCATGACGTATCGCTGCAGATACTCGTTCCAGTGGACCGTCGGTCCCCAATACGCATCCACATCCTCGTCGGCATCGTGCCAGAGACGGCTCTGAAGAAATATCGGCGACGCTTCAGTGAGCTCCGATCCACTCAGCGGCAGCCATACGCCATCGCTCCAGACGTCAAGCTTACCCACCGGCTTGTCTCGATTCGCCCACACCATGCGTGCCACCCCCACCCCCTGCTCCTTCGCGGTACGGCCGTATTGCGAGAAAAATACATAGAGGTACTGACCGTCGCGATCGAGTGCGACCGACAGGTCGCCAACGCCGCCGACGAAGTATTTGTTGTTCGTGTTGCACACGAAGGTGGACTCGGGAGCTTCGAGCACGATTCCGAGATCGAACCAGTTGGCGCCACGGTCCTTCGATCGGGCGGCGCCAATGCGCGGCACGACCTTGGTCGTCTCGCCGCACTGCGTGGCAACAACCTCGTTGTGGTAGTAGCCGTACCATGTCCCATCAGGCGCGGCGACAACCGATTCCATCCAGACGCCGCCCCCAGGCCACGGGCGTAGCCTCACCGGTACTGCGGGAGCCAACTCATCCAGGTCGTCTCCAATCGCGCGACTCGTACGGCCCGCGAACGACGTCAGCACGACCATTTTTCGTTGACCCGCGACGAGATCCCAAATCGCCGGACTGTTGCTATCGACCGCTCCGGTGAGTTCTATTGGTTCTGCCGGGACGAGCCCCACGAGTAGTGAGTTCAGGTTCGGCGCACCACCGCGTTGAACCACGTTTGGCGCGGAACGCGACTGTGCCCAGACGATGTGCGTCGTGACGACGACGAAGAAGAGAAT
>Ga0075425_100002715_pt1 | contig 17756 bp, 23 predicted proteins | sample SoiMethybrSBSTD4_FD_75300 | JGI IMG/M metagenome (GOLD analysis project Ga0075425, IMG submission 75300) | Bulk soil microbial communities from a Populus tree surrounding site in Tennessee, USA - Soil MetaG P. TD hybrid SBSTD4 | ecosystem: Environmental > Terrestrial > Soil > Tree plantation... | reverse complement strand
AATCAATCCGCAATCCGCAATCAATCCGCAATCCGCAATCAATCCGCAATCCGCAATCAATCCGCAATCCGCAATCCTCAATCCGCAATAATTGCCGCCGATGATGATCGAAACCGGCGGCATGCAGCTCCACTACGACGTTCACGGCGACGGCGAACCGCTTCTGTGGCTGCACGGCGGCATGGGCCACGGCGCCGACTGGCGCTACATCTTCAGGGACGCGCCGGCGGGTTACCGACTCATCGCGCCGGACCTGCGCGGGCACGGCCGATCGACCGGCGCGGCCGCGACGTACTCGTTCAGGCAGTCGGCCATCGATATGTTCGCGCTGCTCGATCATCTTCGGATCGAGCGGGTGAAGATCATCGGGTTGAGCGGCGGCGGCATCACCGCACTCCACATGGCGACGATCGCGCCGGCGCGAGTCGCCGCGATGGTGCCGGTCAGCGCGCCGACGAGATTTCCCGATCAGGCACGCGCGATTCAGCGGATCTACTCAGAGGCGATGCTCAGCGAGGCCGAGCGTGTGCGGATGCGAGAGCGTCACGCGCGCGAAGGGCAGCTCGAGCTGCTGTTCTCGCAGGTGCATGCGTTCGCCGACGGAGACGATCCCAACTTCACGCGCACGGATCTCGCGGCGATCACCGCCGACACGCTGATCGTCTTCGGCGATCGCGATCCGCTGTATCCGGTGTCGATCGCCGTCGAGTTGCGCGAAGGGATTCCCCGATCGTGGCTCTGGGTCGTGCCGAACGGCGGACACGGGCCCGTGTTCGGCTCGGCTGCGCCGCCGTTCGTCGACACGGTCCTCGCCTTCTTCCGCGGCGCATTCACATCCGCCTGATGCATACGCGCGCAAGCGGGCAAGAAATTTGCTCACGCAACAATCCCGGTGAAAGTCCGCATAAAGGAAACGCCCCGGGAACAGGAGATAGACGGCGTTCGCCTCGACCGTTTGTCCAAGGGAATGGTCAAAGATGTGTCGTCAAGTCTCGGAGTGTGGCTGATCGTGGAAGGGTACGCCGACGCCGAGATGCGCTCGCGCGACGAACGGCCGAGCGACCGCGAACGCGCTAGGGGGCCGGACGACGGCCAGTACTTTCACCGTCGATCGACCGATCACTGATCAGCCGCGCGTAATCCTCCGCCGTATCCACGTCAATAAATGCGCCCTCGTCCTCGATCGGCACGTCGCCCTCGCTCGATGCGTGCGCGCGGACGATCGGTTTCGATCCGGCCGCGGGATCTGCAGTCCTCAACGCATTGAACAGCGAACGATCGATCAACAGCGGATGCCCGTGACGCGTGCCAGAGGTTGGACGCACGACCGGCGCGTGTGTCGCGCGGTAGCGATCGATGACGGTACGTACGGTCGCGCTCGAGACCAGCGGCACATCGACGAGCGTAACGAGCGTCGCCGTCGTCCCCGGACGATCCACGACGTCGAGCCCCGCGACGAGCGACGTCAACTGACCGCGGTCGTAGTTCGGATTGAGAACGAAACGCGCGGGCAATCCGCTCTCGGCAAAGCTCTTCACGATGGCGTCGGCGTCGTGCCCCACGACGATGACGACGTCCGCGACGCCCGCGTCGAGAAACGTGCGCGCGATGCGCGTGAGAAACGTTTCGCCCGCGCCGAGCGGCAGCAGCGCCTTCGGCTGTCCCATTCGCGAAGAACGTCCGGCGGCGAGCACGATCACCGGAATCACGAGCGCCATGTTATAGAATCGCCGACATGAACGAGCTCGGCATCGAGATGCGGTGCATGCGATGCGGCGCGGAAATGGAGTTGCGCGATCCTGCGCCCGGTACGCCGTGGACTCCCGACCAATTCTGGGTGTGTCCGCGATGCGGCCGTCACTTCTGGACGACATATCCGCCGCCCAATCGTGAGAAAGCGAAACCAGCCACAGGCGATGCCAGGCCCGCTACGGAGTCACCGTCGTGACATCTGACGACAATTGCGCGCGCGTCGCGTCAGCCTTCCTGCTCGACGACGATTTCGACGAAGACATCGATGATGACGACGACGATCTCGACGACGGCGACGAGGACGAGGACGACGACGACGAAGAAGACGAGGACGACGAGGACGTCGAAACGTGGCAGGTGTCCCGAAATCGACACGCGCCCTAAACTTCGGCTCTGGCTTGACTTCCGGACTTGAACTGCCTAGACTTGCCCCGTTTTCCCCAGCTCAGCTGGTGCTGGAAACGGCTCGGCCGATTCGCGTCCGTCCGGACGGCTCTTCACGCGACCAGGCGCCCGCCGGCTGGGATCCCATGGGATAACCCACGGGTTACGAACGGAGGGCTTCGGGCATGCCAACCGGGACCATTGCACGGCTTCTCATTGACAAAGGGTTCGGGTTCATCCGCGATGAAGGCGGGATCGAGCACTTCTTCCATCGCAGCTCGGTCCGCGGCGCGGTGTTCGAGCTGCTGCGCGAAGGTCAGCGCGTCGAGTTCACGCCCGAGGACTCGCAGAAGGGGCCGCGCGCCGGCGACGTTCGGCTCATCGAGAGCTAGGCGCTCATCCTCGATTTCGCACACTTGGTGATTGCAGATTTCGCCGGAAATCTGCAATCAGTCCGCAGGCATCGTTCTCCCCACTACAATTCAGAACGGAAGCGAACGGGGCCCGGTGGCCCTCCCGGTCTTCAAAATCGGTTGCTCCGCGCTCACGCGCGGAGGCTCGGTTCGACTCCGAGGCGCTTCCGCCAGAGCCATTGCGGATTGAGGATTGCGGATTGCGGATTTATTGAAGATTGATCATTTTGGATTGCGGATTGATTGGTGATTGGGGATTCCTGATCGGCGTCTTTTCCGCTCGAACGATCGGCATGCCGACAATCCTCTTTTCCGCTCGAACGATCGGCATGCCGACAATCCCCAATCCTCAATCAATCCGCAATCAAAAATCACCAATCGTCAATCAATCCGCATTCCGCAATCCTCAATCCGCAATGCGCAGTGCGCGCATCACTTCGTTCGTGTCACTCAAATCGTTGAACACGAAATCGGCACCGCTCGCGCGCAGCGCTTCGACATCGTGACTGCCCGTCGCGACGGCGATCGATCGCGCGCCGCCTGCAGCGGCGCATGCGACATCGAGCGGCGTGTCACCGATGACGATGGTGTGCTCCGGTGAGATCGTCAGACCGCCGCACGATGTGACGCGCGCCAGCGCTTTCGGCAGCAGTCCGTTTCTGTCCGGCGCGGCGTCGCCGAACGCGCCGCACGCGAAGTAGCGCCAGAGATCGAAGTACTCGAGCTTCAGCCGCGCGGCCGCCTCGTAGTTTCCCGTCAACAGCGCGAGGTACACGTCGTCTCGCGCGCTGAGCGCGTCGAGCAGATCGCGCACGCCCGGCATCACGCCTTTGCGCGGTCCCGGCTTTACGAGCTCGATTGCGAGGTGTTGGAGATAGACGTCCTGAAAGCGCGCGATTGCCGGAGCGTCGGCAGCGATGCCGTGGGCCGCCGCCGCATCGGCAAGAATCCAGGCGTCGGTGCGGCCGGGCATCGGAATGCCGCGGAACGCGTCGTCCACGGCAAAGACGTCGAAGAACGCCGAGGTCATCGCGCGGCCGCCCGCACCGCCAGTCAGCACGAGCGTGCCGTCGATGTCGAACAGAACGAGAGTCGTCACAGCCGGATGCCGAGAGCGTGTCGCGGACGTCCGGCCGCCGTGCGGCTCAGCCCTCGCTGCGGACGTTGCCCGCGCGCGGCCCTTTCGCCGACGGTTCCTCTTCGAAGCTCACGCGCTGACCTTCGTTGAGCTGGTCGAAGCTGCCTTGCACTGAACTGCGGTGAAAGAACCACTCCTGCCCGCCGTCGTCACGAATGAACCCGAAGCCTCTGTCCCGAACGAGTCGCTTGATCGTACCGGTCGCCATCCGAGTCCCGCTCCTTGGGCGCGCACGTGCCCAAGGGACCCAGTTCAAACTTCATTCCAGCGCTATTCTTACGATTCTGGAGCGATCGAAAGGATCAGCTTGGAAAGAAGGTGAAAACGTGTATTGACGCGGACCCGGATCGAACCGGAGTGACGACTCCGGATTGAAACTCCACTCCCAAAGTTCGGATTTGGAATCGGGCCGCCACTAATCCCCAATCCCAAATCCCAAATCCTTCGCGCTAATCCCTCTTTCCTGATCCCTGCCTAATCCCTAATTCCCTAATTCACTAATCCCTAATCCCTAATCCCTAATCCCTGATCCCTGATCCCTGATCCCTGATCCCCGCCCCCGCCCCCGAACGCTCACTGCTTCACATTCACCGTAATCACCTGACAGGTGCCAGGCAGCGTGTTGTGAAGGTCGTCGCCAAGCTGCAACGCGAGCTTGTGCTTCCCGGGCGTCAGCTGCGTGTCGAACACGTCCTTGCCGTCGCCGAAGTGGACCCACGACGGCGTGCCCTTCACGATCGTTTTTCCAGGCGGCAGACAGTTCTGATCGATGCCGACGTGGTAGTGCGCAACGCCAGGCCGCGTGGTGGTGACATCGCCCGGCGGGACCGCGGCGATCTCAATTCCTTCGGCACCGAATTTCATGTGGACGGGACTCGAGACGGTGGCGTTGTTCTTCGGTTCGATGAAGAACACACGCGCTTTCGTCGTCTTCGCTTTCGCGGCGGCGCCGCTCTTCGTCTGCGCGCCGGCCAGTGCGGCGCTGCCTGCGACAGCAGCAGCCACGGCGAGCAGCGCAAGCCCCTTGGTGATTCTCATATGTCGTCTCCTCCGCGCCACATTCTAGCCGAGCAGCCGCCGAAAAAAGCCTCGTTCCGCGTCGACGAGCCGGCCGGTGGCCGCGTCGAGGCGCAGGACGCGCGCGGCCGCCGCGCGGGCGAACGCCTCGTCCGCGGTCAATGCCACAACGGCAATTCCCCGGCGCAATGCGATCGATTGCACGTCTGCGCCGAAGCTCCGCGCCGCTTCGGCGTCGAGCGTGGCGCTCGCGTGTTCGAGCAGCAGCACCGCGGGATCGAGTGCGAGCGCGCGTGCGAGGCGCACGCGCGCCTTTGGCGGCGCATCAATCGCGCCAACAGCGCTCGGCCACGACGGCTCAGGCAGTCCAACTTCACGAGCGAGCGCGGCGGCGCGCCGTGACGCGTCCTCCGACGGCGGCTCGATGTCGAGCGTGAACGGCAGCGCGAGATTCTGGATGACCGACAGCTGCTCGAGGAGCACCGCACGATCGCTGACGATGCCGAAGCGATCGGCGACCGAGAGCCAGTCGGCGCTGTCGGAAATCTCCGCAGTCGATCGGCCGAACACGTTCACGCTGCCGGCGTCGGGGAGCGTCGTGCCGGTGACGAGATTGACGAACACCTCGGCGGACGCGCGATCCACGCCGACGATGGCAATTCGATCGAGCGGCGAGACGGTGAGCTGCTGAATGCGCAGCGGACGGAGACCGTGATAGTCCTTCGACACGCCGCAGATCTCGAGGGCCGCGGGAATCACGATCCGAGGAGCCGGTTCACCTCGTCGACGATGCGGCTTGACGTGGAGAGAGCGGAGAGTTCGATCCGTACCGCGGCGAGATTGCAGGCGATGGCGCCGTACGCGATCATCGCGTGCACGATCGGCGGAAGCACGCCCGTGTCGACGCTTGCGCCGAGAATGGCGGTCGTCATGGTGGCCGCCATGGCCAGCGTGGCGATCGAAAACACCGGCTTCCGCGCTACGGCGATCCGGCGATAGTAATCGCCCGCGACGTTGTTCTCGGCCATCGCATCCTTCACCGCCTTACCTTTTCCGATGAGATAAAACATCATCATCGAATGCGCGAGCAGCGAGACCATCGTGGAGAAGATGCCGTACGAGATGTGGCGCGAGATGTCCGCGGCGCGGAGGCCGAGCACGGCAGTCGCGCACAGACCAGCGATGCCGATGAACACGGCGGTGAGGAGCGCTTGAGCCAACAGCCGATTATGTCACCGTCGCCGTTCGTCGTGGAATGGATCGCCCGGCTCGCGAGCAGCCCGAGCGGTCTGCGGGCGCGCCGGCGTGCGCTCGACGTCGCGATGGGACGCGGACGTCACGCACTACCGCTCGCGCGCGCCGGGTTCACGACGTTCGGTGTCGACATCAAGTCCGATGCGCTGCGCGAGGCGGCGATGCTCGCGTCATCGGAAGGTTTGCAGGTGTACGCGTGGTGCGCGGATCTCACGCAGCATCCGCTGCCGCGCGATCGGTTCGACCTCGTCGTCGTCACACGATACTTGCAGCGCGATCTTTTTCCGGCGATTCAGGATGCGGTGATACCCGGCGGGATCGTCCTGTATGAAACGTTCACCGTGGCGCAGCGCGCGCTCGGGTTCGGACCCACGTCACCGGATCATCTGCTCGAACGGGGAGAGCTGACGCGCCGCTTCGACACATTCGAGGTGATGTTTCACGAGGAAGTGAACGCGCCCGAAGCGGTCGCGCGAATTGTTGCGAGAAGGCCTGATGTGACGCTCGCCTGAAAAGCTCGCGCTACGGGCGGTTGCAGGGCGAGCCTTTCCGCCTCCGCGGTCAGGCCAGCCGCTTCCGCTGCACCAATCGCTCGTACTCTTCGCGCGGCAGCGACACGCTGCCGAGCGAGGACGGGCCGTGGGAATCGTCGGCGTGGTAATCCGATCCGCCGGACACCGCAAGGTTCAGGCGTCTGGCTTCCGCGAGATAACGCGACGTCGCGTGGGGATCGTGATCCGTGTGATACGCCTCGATCGCGTCGAGTCCGTCGGCCGCGAACTCGTCGAGCCAGTCGTCTCGCTGGATGAGCGCAGGGTGCGCAAGCGAGGCCACGCCGCGCGCAGCGTGGATCTGCGCGAACACTTCGGCGGGAGACGCGCCGTCGCGCGGTACGAATGCCGGACGTCCGCGCGCGAGCCACCGATCGAAGGCTTCGTCCGTCGTCTGCACGTGACCGGCCGCGACGAGCGCTCGCGCAATCCACGGCCGGCCGGCGGCCTTCGACGGATCGTCGATGCCCGGCTGCAGAATCGCATCCGCGTTGAGGACGATACCGTGCTGCGCAAGACGCTCGATCATCAGCCGCACGCGCGCGATCCGCTGCTCGCGCTGACGCCCGAGAAAGGCGAGAAGCGGACGCGAATGGCGGTCGACGAAATATCCGAGCACGTGGACGTCGCCGCCGTGGCGGACCGCGGTGATCTCGATCCCCGGAACGAATTCAATGCCGGCCGCGGAGCACGCCGCCGATGCGGCGTCGCAGCCCGCCGTCGTGTCGTGATCGGTGACGCTGAGAACCGTGATGCCCGCAGCGGCCGCCCGCGCGACCAGCTCGGGCGGCGAGCAGCGGCCGTCGGACGCGGTCGTGTGTGTATGAAGATCGATCACCGCGCCGATTTCGCGCGGAGGCGCCGCTTCGGCCCATTCTGACCCGCCGAAGCGCTGGGGCGCGCGGGCGGCGCGGTTTGTTTCTGCCGCTCGCGCAGCGCGCGAAGCTCGCCGATGAGGAGATCGAGATGCGCGCGCTCTTCGTCCGCGAACTCCAGGAAGATCTGCTTCCCCTCGGAGTCCTCGAAGCGCTCGCCGTAGCGTTTGAAGAACTTGTGCGAGCCGCGCTCGCACTTGATGCCGATGAGCAGCGCCTGCTGATCGTCGACGCCCGCACGCAGCTGCTCGGCGCCGGCGGCGAACAGTCCGCTCGCCGCGCCTTTGAAGAAGAGGAACGTCGGCCGCGACTCGAGCTGCGGATCCGTCGCGAGCAGCTCGCGGTAGCGCTGCTGCAGCGTGCTGAGGTGCTCGCGCTCCTCGCCGGCGAGACGCTGGAACACCGTGCGGCCGCGCGCATCCTTCGTGAGGCCCGCCGCGCGCGTGTAGAACTCGAGCCCGCTGCGTTCGGTCGCGATCGCCATGCGCAGCGCGTCACGCGCGAAAACGAGCTCGGTCGTCGCGCCGTCGATCGGCACGGTCTTCGTCCCGGTGCGGCATTCCTCGCAGATGCCGAAGATCTGAACGAGCGATTGTGACGGCGTGAAGTTGCGGGCCTCCGCGATCTCCTCCATCAGCACTTCGACGTCCGAGCTCAGGAACTCCGACGACCGATGGCAGTTCGTGCAGACGAGATGAAAGTGACGCGGATGACGATGGGCCGGCTCGTAGCGCGATCGTCCCTCGCCGAAATCGACCTTGCGCGCGATGCCTGCCTCGACGAGGCGCTGCAGCGTGCGGTACACCGTCGCGCGGCCGATGCCCGGATCTTCGGTCCGGACCAGCTCGAACAGATCGTCGGCGCTCAGATGCGCTTTTTGACGCAGGAAGACGTCGAGAATGCGATCGCGCTTGACGGAGTGCTTGCCGCCGGGTGGGCGGAGGGAAGTCATTGCGTCATTGTGTCATCTGGTCATCGAGTTATCTGGTCGTTGATTGTTCCATTGTGCAACTCAATAACCAGATGAACCAATGACCAAATGAACCAATGACCTTAGTCGACCGAGAACGATTGGCCGCAGCCGCAGGTGGAGGTGGCGTTGGGGTTCTTGATCGTGAAGCCGCCGCCCGTGATGGTGTCGACGAAATCGACTTCGGCGCCGTTCAGGTAGCGGATGCTGATCGGGTCGATATAGAGCTTCACGCCGTTCGATTCGAACACCTGATCGCCCGCGCCCTGGCCGTTCTCTTCGATCATGAGGCCGTACTGGAAGCCGGAACAGCCGCCGCCCTGCACGAATACCCGCAGGCCGCTACCGGATTTCCTCTCTTCCACCAGCAACTCGTTGATCTTGGAGGCAGCCGTTTCAGATACGTTAATCATGCCAACATTATAGCAAGACGATGGGGTACGTGGCGGTTTCCGGAGGAAAACGGGCCGAAGTGCTCGAAACGGCCGAGCGGCGCTGGGCGGACGTACTCGCGCTCAAACCCGACCTCGCCCCGGCGCTCACGCTTCAACGGCGGCTGCTGGCCATCGTCTCCGACCTCGGCGCGGCGCTCGAGAACGGACGCCTGCCACGGCTGTCGATGCCGCCGAAATACCTTGTCGCGAAATTGGGGCGCGGCGTGCCCGTGTTCGCCGGGGAACCGATTCCGCTGCCGGTGCCGCTGCTCGCGCCGGCGCTGCTCCGCTTGGCAGACGCGCTCGGATCCGCCGGCGCCGCGGATGCCGCATCGCACATCCGCCGCGCGATCGAAAGCGGCAACATCGAGCCGGGATCGCTGCTCGCCGCGTCGCTGACGCGCAATCAGGCGGCGATCCGCACCGGCGCCGCGCACCGCGGACTCTCGGCCGATCTCGTGTGGCTCATCGCCGAACTGGCGGTCAGCCCGTTCGTGCACGCGCTGCAGCAGGCGCTGTTCGCCGGCGCACGCGATTCGACGCTGCAGGCTGCGCTCGCCGGATGGAATCGCGGCTACTGTCCCGCGTGCGGATCGTGGCCGGCGCTCGCCGAGGTGGTCGGCGGTCATCGGATGCTGCGCTGCTCGTTCTGCTCGAGCGCGTGGGAACGAAACGTGTACGCCTGCATCTACTGCGACGAATCGGGTGAGGCGTTCGTCACCGCCGCGCCGAACGAAGAGCGTAAAGATCGCCGCGTGGAAGCGTGCACGAAGTGCGGCGGCTATTTGAAGACGATCGATCTCGCCGAGCTCTCGCCGTTTCCGCTGCTGTCCATTTCAGACATCGAGACCACCGACCTCGACGTCGCCGCAATGGAGCACGGCTTCGCACGCCCCGCGCTGAGGGATTTCGCGCGGCGCGCGTAGCGGCGCCGTCTCTATACACCGAGCGCCTCGAGATGAACGCCTGACTCCCGCTCGATGTCCTTGTGCAGGCTGTTGCCGTGCGCATCCATGGTCACGATGGCCGGGAAGTTTTCGACGGTCAGATGCCACATCGCTTCAGGCGTGCCGAATTCGAGCAGCGATACGCCGTCGACGCGCTTGATTGATTGCGCGTAGAACTGCGCGGCGCCGCCGATGGCGTTCAGGTATACCGCGCCGTGTTCCTTCATCGCGGCGAGCGTCTTCGCGCCCATGCCGCCTTTGCCGATCACGGCGCGCACGCCGTAGCGCTTGATGACGTCCGCCTGATACGGCTCCTCGCGAATGCTCGTCGTCGGTCCGGCCGCGGTGACGCGCCACGCCTCGCCTTCTTTGACGACGACGGGACCGCAGTGATAGAGCGCGGAGCCGCGCAGATCGACCGGCGGATCGTGTTTCGCGAGATGCGCGTGAACCTCATCACGGCCGGTGAACATGCGGCCGGAGAGCAGCACGACGTCGCCGACCTTCAGCGATCGCACCGCTTCCTCGGTGAGCGGCGCGGTCACCGTCACCTCGCGGCCGGTGCGCGTGAACCCGGACTGATCGAGCATCGGAATGATCGGATGCGAGGGATCGCGATAGAGCCACCGATTTATCGCGCCGGTCTTCGCGTCGAGGAGCACGCCGAGGCGGCGGAACGCCCAGCAGTCGTAGGCGACCGACACGAAGAAGCTGGCCGGCAGCCGGTTGAGCGCGCCGATCTTGCAGCCGATCAGCGTCACCTTGCCACCGAAGCCCATCGTGCCGATGTCGAGATCGTTCACCGTCGACATGATGGAGGCTTCGACCTCCGCGAGGCGCGGATCGGGATTGATGTCGTCGAGCGTCCGGAACAACTGCTCTTTCGCATGCAGATAGCCGGACGTGCGATCGCCGCCGACGCACACGCCGACGGCGCCGGGCGCGCACCCTTTGCCCTGCGCGCTCCACACGGCGTGGAGAATGCATTTCCTGACGCCGTCGAGCGTGCGATCCGCGCGCCCGAGATGCGGCAGCTCCACAGGCAGCGCGTACTGCGCGTTCGTGTTCTCGCAGCCGCCGCCTTTCAGAATCAGCTTGATCTCGATCTCGTCGCGCTCCCACTGATCGAAGTGGATGATCGGTGTGCCGGGACCGAGGTTGTCGCCGGAATTCCTGCCGGTGATCGAATCAACCGAGTTGGGACGCAGCTTGCCTCGCCGCGTCGCCTCCTTCACCGCTTCACGGATCTGCTGCCGCATCCAGATCTGGTTGGCGTCGACCGGCACGTGCACCTCGAAGGTCGGCATCCCGGTGTCCTGGCAGATCGCGCCTTCGTTGTTCACGGCCAGATCGATGTTCTCGGCGATGATCGTCAACGCCTGCGATGACCGTGTGCCGGACGGCTCGCTGACGAGTGCGGTCTTCATCGCCGCGCGTACGTCGGGTGGAAGATCGGTCGAGGTTCGAACGATCAGTTGAAGGGCGCTCTCGAAGAATTGCGGCAGCATACGCGAAGTATACTGGCTGACGGGGCGCGCGCAGGGACTAGCGACGCGCAGGGATTAGGGAGTAGGGATTAGGGATCAGCAGGGATTAGGGACTAGGGATTAGGGAGTAGCAGGGATTAGGGAGTAGGGATTAGGGATTAGGGAGTAGCAGGGAATAGGGATCAGTGCGATTGTGCAATACCGAATCGAACGCGATCCGATCGGGGAACTGAACGTTCCGGCCGACGCGTACTACGGTGTGCAGACGGCGCGTGCCGTCGAGAATTTTCCGATCAGCGGACTGCGCGCGCACGACGATCTCGTCACGGCCACCATTCTCGTCAAGAAAGCGGCCGCCGAGGCGAACGCCACGCTCGGACGGCTCGAGCGCGACGTGGCGCGCGCGATCGTCGCGGCGGCCGACGAGATCCTCTCCGGCAAGCTCCGCGATCAGTTCGTCGTCGATGTGTATCAGGCCGGCGCCGGTACATCCCACAACATGAACGCGAACGAGGTGCTTGCGAACCGCGCGGCGGAACTGCTCGGCGCGGAACGCGGCACCTACACGCGCGTGCATCCGAACGATCACGTCAACATGGGGCAGTCGACGAACGACGTGTTCCCGACGGCGACGCGTCTCGCGCTGCTCCTCGGCGCCGCGCCGCTCGTCGCGTCGGCGGCGGCGCTCGCCGAGAGCCTCGCGCGCAAGGGCGACGAGTTCGCCGATGTGCTCAAGACGGGCCGCACGCACCTGCAGGACGCCGTCCCGATCACGCTCGGACAGGAATTCAGCGGCTACGCCGCGTGCGTCCGCCGGGGCGCAGAGGATGTGGCCGCCGCATCGGAACAGCTGCAGGAGCTGAACATCGGCGCAACCGCCGTCGGCACGGGGCTCAATGCCGGCGACGAGTACCGGCGCCTCGTCGTGGCGCACCTCGCCCGGTACACGGGTCTTCCGCTCAAGCCGGCCGTGAATCTGTTTCGCGTCACGCAAAGCATGGGCGACGTGCTCGCGTATTCGGGCGCGATGCGGCGGCTCGCGGTGGAGGTCGGCAAGGTCGCGAGCGATCTGCGTCTGCTCAGCATGGGACCGCGCGCCGGTTTGTCGGAGATCACCCTGCCGGCGGTGCAGCCGGGATCGTCAATCATGCCCGGCAAAGTGAACCCGTCGATCCCCGAGATGGTGAATCAGGTGTGCTTTCAGGTGATGGGCTGCGACGCGACCATCACCCTCGCGTGTGAAGCGGGCCAGCTCGAGCTGAACGTGATGATGCCGGTCATCGCGTGGAACGGGATTCACGCGTCCACGATCCTTCGCGAGGCGCTGAAAACATTTCGGCTCCGATGCGTGGACGGAATCACCGCGAACGAAGATCGCGCGCGCGAGCTTCTCGATCGGAGCACCGCGACCGCCACCGCGCTCAGCCCGTACATCGGTTACGCCGCCACCGCGGAGATCGCGAAGGAGTCGGTGAAGACCGGCAAACCGATCCGCCAGCTCGTGCTCGAACGGCGTCTGCTCGATCCGTCGAAGCTCGACGCCATCCTGTCCGCGGACGCGATGACGCGCGGCGGGATCGTGGGAGAAGACAAACTCGAGAAACGTTAGGTGATGCCGAGAGCCGGGAACACGAAGGACACCAAGGACACCAAGAAAAAAAGTACTACGTTTTCCTTTGTGTCCTTTGTGTCTTTTGTGTCCTTTGTATCCCTTGTGTCCTTTGTGTCCGCACAGTCGCGAACAAAGCCTCGGCTCTTCGATCCCCTCGACCTGGGCCTCCTCGAAACGCCGGACCGCGATCAATGGCAGAAGCCGGAAATGATCATGGACGAGCTCCAGATCGCCGAAGGTTCTACGGTCGCGGATCTCGGCGCGGGCAGCGGCTGGTTCACGCTGCGGCTCGCGCGGCGCGTCGGACCGAACGGCGTCGTCTTCGCGGAAGACATTCAGCCGGAAATGATCGAGGTCGTCAGCCGCGCCGTGCAGCGCGAGAACCTCACGAACGTGAAGCCGATTCTCGGCACGCCGAACGATCCACGGCTGCCGCCGGGCCTCGACGCCGTGCTGATCGTCGGCGTCTATCGGGAGATGGACGATCCGCCGCGCGCCGATCCGGTCGTCCTCCTGCGCAACGTCGTTCGATCGTTGAAGCCGCAGGGCCGCGTCGGCGTCGTCGACTTCAAGCCGGGCGCCGGCGGTCCCGGTCCTGCGCCCGAAGAGCGCGTCTCGACCGACGCCGTGATCGCCACGGCCAGAGCCGCGGGACTAACGCTGATCAAACACGAAGAAGTGCCGCCGTTTATGTTTCTGCTCGTCTTCAGCAGAAGATAGGAATTAGGAATTTGGAATTCGGAATTTGGAATTTGGAATGCGTACACACACCTCAGCACCTGGCTAGGCGCAAGCCGACGTACGCATTCCAAATTCCAAATTCCAAATTTCTAATTACGCAATCGCCACAAGCTCGGCATCACGGCGCCAGCCAGGAGCAGCTTCGCGCAGTCGGCGAGGATGAACGGATAGAACCCGGCGGTCAGCGCGGCCGAGACGCTTCGCGCCGGCTGAACGAACAGCATCAGCCAGGCGACGCCGCCGGCGAACACGACGGCGAGACCACACAGCATCGCGAGAACCGCCGTGAAATACCGCCGATCGAATCCGCGCTCGGCCAGCCGTCCGGTGACGAACGCGGCCGCGGGATAGGCCATCAGATATCCGCCCGTCGGTCCGAACAGACGCGCTGCGCCCTGCGGCAGCGTGGCGGATGCGGCAAATACCGGCAGCCCTGCGATACCGAGCGCGAGATACAGAATCTGGCTGGCCATGCCGAGCCGCGCGCCGAGCGCCGCGCTGCCGACGAGCACGACCATCGGCTGAAAGGTCAGCGGCACGGGCGTGAAGGGCAGCGGGATGCTGATCTGCGCGGCGGCCGCTGTGAGCGCGGTCACGAACAGCACGGCGCCGATCTCTTCGGCGACGCGGAACGCGCGCGAATCAGCGCGTGAAATCGACGCGAGAAATGTGGGCTGCATGGGCAAAAATCTTAATGTATGCGCAGCGCCCTGACAATTGCGGGAAGCGATTCGAGCGGCGGCGCCGGAATCCAGGCCGATCTGAAGACGTTTGCGGCGCTCGGCCTTTACGGCACGAGCGCCATCACTGCCGTCACCGCCCAGAACACGACCGGCGTCACCTCCGTGACGCCGCTCGAGGCCGACCTCGTGACGGCGCAGATCGAAGCCGTGGCCGCCGACATCTCAATTCACGCCACGAAAATCGGCATGCTCGCCACGGCCGCCATCGTCGAGGCGGTTGTCGCGGCGATAGAGGATCTCGATCTCCCGCTCGTCGTCCTCGATCCGGTCCTCGTGTCGAGCAGCGGCTACCGGCTGCTCGACGATGAGGGAGCCGAGGCGCTCGCGAAGGAGCTGCTGCCGCGCGTGCGCGTCGTGACGCCGAACATTCCGGAGGCCGAACAGCTGAGCGGCATGCGAATCTCCTCGCGCGCGGAGGTTCGCGACGCGGCCCGGCGGATCCGCAAAGCCGGCGCGAAGTCGGTGATCATCACCGGCGGCCACGCACAATTCGACACGACGGAAGTCGTCGACCTCCTCCTCGACGGCGACACGTTTCACGAGTTCCGTGCGCGGCGGATCGGCAACGCCCCCACACACGGCAGCGGCTGCACGTTCGCGTCGGCGGTCGCCGCGTACCTTGCGCACGGTTGCACATTGCCCCAAGCGACGGACCACGCGCAGCAGTACGTCGCAGGCGCGATCGCCCATGCCGTCCCGGTCGGTCACGGGCGTCGACCGCTGAATCATTTCTGGCGGACGCAGCCACAGGTTTCGCTCGGCTAGCGCGGTTTCCATTTCGGTGTAGCGAGGCGATCGAGTCTCGCTCGTCCTGAGCTCAGTCGACCAGCCTCGCGCTTCGCGCTACGGCGGCCGTCTGCTCGTGGTTCGACAAGTGCATCCTGAGCGGCGAGTCGAAGGGCTCACCACGAGCGTGAGTAACTACGCCGTTTTGCAAAACGCGATAAAGCCTTCGCGCTGCGAGCGTTAGGCGTGACGACCGTTTATACTGAATAGGTGGCCATGCCGCTCCTGGCGATCGGGTCCGCGCCGCTCGACGTCGAGCGGCTGCTGAAGACGCTCGAAGCGGCCGCGGGCGCGAGCGCTGGCGCCGACGGCGCGGTCGTCACGTTCATCGGGCTCGTCCGGAATCACAACGTCGGACGCGCCGTGCGCTACCTCGAGTACGAAGCCTACGAACCGCTCGCGCTGAAGTCGTTCGAGCGGATCGCGGCCGAGGTCCGCGAGCGATGGTCGGACGTGCGGCTCGCGCTGCACCACCGCGTCGGTAAGCTCGACATCGGCGAAGCGAGCATCGCGATCGCTTCGCGCTCTCCGCATCGCGGCCACGCGTACGCCGCGTGCCGCTACGCGATCGAGCGCGTGAAGCAGATCGCGCCGATCTGGAAGCGGGAATTTTTCGAGGGCGGCGACGTCTGGATCGAAGGCGCGACGGCGGATCCGGACGATGACCGCGCGATTGCGGAGGCGGAACGACTCGCATGCGCGTAACGGTGCGGCTGTTCGCGCGGCTGCGCGACATCGCCGGCGCCTCCGAGCTCGCGCGCGACGTGGCGCCGGGCGCGACGATCGGAACAGTGTGGCGCCAGCTCGCGGCCGATTTTCCGGCGCTCGCCGAGTACGAGCGATCGATCTCGAGCGCGGTGAACGCCGACTACGCGCGGATGGACCAGGTGCTGCGCGAGGGCGACGAAGTGGCATTCCTGCCGCCGGTGTCGGGCGGGTGACGATCAACGCAGAGCACACAGACCACGCAGAGAGATTTGAACTCTGCGTCCTCAGCGCGCTCCGCGGTTAAACGTTATGTTCGATAAATTGCAGACGGAAGAACAGCGCTACGAGGATCTGATGCGCCTCCTCGGCACGACCGAAGTGCAGAGCGATCCGGCCGAGTACCGCAAGAACGCGAAGGCGCTGGCCGAGCTCGAGCCGCTCATCGAGCGCTTCCGCGAATACAAGACGATCGTCAACGACATCACCGGCGCCGAGGAGCTCGCCGCCGCCGGCGACGCCGAGATGCGCGAGCTCGCGAAGGAAGAGCTGCGCTCGCTGAACGCCAAGCGCGATGCTCTCGTCGGCGAGCTGAAGCTTCTGCTCGTACCGAAGGACCCGAACGACGAGAAGAACGTCGTGCTCGAGATTCGCGCGGGCACGGGCGGTGAAGAGGCCGCGCTGTTCGCGGGCGAGCTGTTCCGGATGTACAGCAAGTTCGCGGAGCGCCAGGGATGGCGCATCGACGTCATGTCGACGAGCGACACCGGCGTCGGCGGCCTGAAGGAAGTGATTGCGACGATCGAGGGACGCGGGGCATACAGCAAGCTGAAATACGAGAGCGGCGTGCACCGCGTGCAGCGCGTTCCCGCAACCGAAGCGAGCGGCCGCATTCACACGTCCACCGCCACCGTCGCCGTCCTGCCGGAAGCCGAAGAAGTCGACGTGCAGGTAAACGAGAAGGACCTGCGAATCGACACGTTCTGTTCGAGCGGTCCCGGCGGCCAGAGCGTCAATACCACGTACTCCGCCGTCCGCATCACGCACATCCCGACCGGCGTCGTCGTGTCGCAGCAGGACGAGAAATCGCAAATCAAGAACCGCGCGAAGGCCATGAAGGTGCTGCGCTCGCGGCTCTACGAGATGGAGCTGCGCAAGCAGCAGGAAGCGATCGCGAAGGATCGGCGGAGTCAGGTCGGCACCGGCGAGCGATCCGAAAAGATCCGCACCTACAACTTCCCGCAGAATCGCATCACCGATCACCGGATCAACTTCACCACGCACCGGCTCACGGAAGTCCTGAACGGCGATCTCTCCGAGCTCCTCGATCAGCTGATCACCCACTATCAGACCGAGAAGCTGAAGGACGCCACCGCAGTATCCTGAGGCCGTGGCGCACGGAACGCGCGCGGAGCAGATCGCGAAGCGCGTCGCGCGCGCGCGGGAGCACCTCCGCGCCGCCGGCATACCGGACGACGAAGCCGACCTCGATGCGCGTCTGCTTGCGCAGCATGTTCTCGGCTGGACGACCGAGCAGTTCTTCACCGACTTCAATCAGCAGGAACCCGACGGGTTTGCGGCCGCTTTCGATTCACTCGTGGAGCGCCGCGCCCGCCGCGAACCCTTCGCCTACATCGTCGGCCACGAGGAGTTCTGGGGACTGCAGATTGAGGTCACGCCGGCCGTCCTGATTCCGCGGCCGGAGACCGAGCTGCTCGTGGAGCTGACGATTCACGAATGCGACGCCGCTTCGCGCGTGCGCGTCGCCGACGTGTGCACCGGCAGCGGCTGCGTGGCCGTCGCGATTGCGCACGACTGTCCGGCGGCAGCCGTCACCGCGGCGGATGTGTCCGCCGCGGCGCTCGACGTCGCCCGGCGCAACGCCAAGCGGCACAACGTCGCCGATCGACTCGAATTCGTCCGGACCGATCTCCTCGACGGCATCGA
>Ga0075425_100002713_pt1 | contig 17765 bp, 20 predicted proteins | sample SoiMethybrSBSTD4_FD_75300 | JGI IMG/M metagenome (GOLD analysis project Ga0075425, IMG submission 75300) | Bulk soil microbial communities from a Populus tree surrounding site in Tennessee, USA - Soil MetaG P. TD hybrid SBSTD4 | ecosystem: Environmental > Terrestrial > Soil > Tree plantation... | reverse complement strand
GCCTCGCCCTCGGCGATCGCCCGCCGGATCTCACCGGCGACTTGCTCGAAGAGATCGGTGGGATCGCGTCTATCGAGCTTGACATTCAACATGGTGCTAGTAATACTAGCGCAAATAAGTCAAGGAGGCAGCCGTGGCCGTTACCGCTCCGCCTCGCCCGCCCCGCTCCAGCGATCCCGTCGACCGCGAGGAGCTCGAGGCGCGGGTGGAGGCACTGATCGAGGAAGCGAGACGGCGCGCGCGGCGTCGGAGGCGCATCTATGCGGCGTCGGTGGCGCTCGTGGCGCTCGTTGGGATTGCGCTCTACGTGGGCTTCGAGCGCACCGGGCAGTCACAGACCGCGTCGCTCGCACCCGCCGCACGGTCAGGCGCCGCCGCGGGGACGCCGAGGTCAAGGATCGCCTTCGTGGGCTTGGTGAACGGCGCCAGGGGGGAGTCTTCGTACGAGCTTTACGTCATGAACGCGGACGGAAGCGGGAAGCGGAGGCTGGCACGAAGCCCCTTGGCGGGTTTCCGAGCGGCTCCTGCCTGGTCGCCCGACGGGCAGAAGCTCGTCTTTGCGATGCTGCTGCGTGGCAGCGCGAGACCGTGTCACAGGGCCGGTGCCTGCAACGTCGAGATTTTCGTGATCAATGCCGACGGCAGCGGACTGCGGCGGCTGACGCGGAACGCTGTACCGGACGGGGATGCGGTCTGGTCTCCGGACGGACGGAAGATCGCCTTCCTGGGCCGGCGCGACGGCACGGGGGCGGACCTCTTCGTCATGAACGCGGACGGAAGTGACGAGCGGAACCTGACGCGCAAGCCCGGCAACGAGGTTGCCCCTGCCTGGTCGCCCGACGGCCGGGCGATCGTGTTCTCGGCAGTGCCTCCTGGGCAGCCGCTCTGGGTCGGGGGCAGCCGCTCGGCATCCGGGCCGTACCGCGACGTGTACGTGATGAACGCCGACGGGAGCGATCAGCGCAACCTGACGCACACGCGGGAGGCGGAAGAATGGGCCGCGGGCTGGTCACCCGACGGGCGAACCATCGCCTTCACCGCGTACGACGGGCGGTCGAACCGGATCTTCCTCATGAACGCTGACGGAAGCGGGAGGCGTGCCCTGACGGCCGAAATCACGGACACGTCCATGTCCTGGTCGCCGGACGGGCGGAAGATCGCCTTCTTCGACGACGGCGCTCTCTCCGTCGTCAACGCCGACGGCGGCGGAATGCGTCGACTGGCGCGCAACGTCGCGTTCGAGGGTCAGAGCTGGTCGCCCGACGGACGGAAAATCACCTTCGTCCGCCTCCGCCCCCCAAAGAACCCACGGCCCACCACGGGCGAGCCGCCGCCGCCGTCCCCCTGGCCGGCGGCAGACCTCTGGGTGATGAACGCCGACGGGAGCGGGCAGCGCAACCTCACCCGCACCCCGACAGCGAGCGACGGCTGGGCGGCTAGCTGGGAGCCGGCAGCGTTCGGTCGAGCGACGTAGCTGCTGACTGGGCAAGCGTCCTGTCGCCTGACCTTTCCGGTATTACTGCTACTCGGAAGTGACCGACCCGCGCCTGGAGCGCTACGCCGAGCTGCTCCTGGAGACGTGTCTCGGCGTGCAGCCCGGCTGGCAGGTGATGGTCTGGAGCACGCCGTGGGCCCGCCCGCTGGTCGAGGAGGTGCTCGAGCAGCTCGGCGAGCGGGGCGCCTACCCGCTTCTGCGCCTGACCTTCAGCGGCGGGCTCGTCTACCACCGCGCCTGGCTCAGGCACGCACCGCTTGCGGTCATCTCAGAGCCCGCGGCGGTCGACGTGCACGCGCTGGAGCATTGCGACGCGATCCTCGCCATTGCCGCTCCAGAGAACACGCGCGACGGCGCCGACATCGCCTCGGAGCGGCACAGCGCCGTCGAGGACGCGTACCGCACGGCCACGGCTCGCCTGCACAGGAACGAGGTCCCCTGGCTGATGTGCTTCTACCCGACTCCCGCCCTCGCGCAGGACGCGGGCATGACGCTGCCTGCCTTCGAGGATTTCCTCTACAACGCATGTCTCGTCGACTGGGATGCCGAGCACAGGCGCATCTCTCGCTATGCACGGCTGTTCAACGAGGCGGACGAGGTTCGGATCGTCGGGGAGGGCACCGATCTGCGGCTGTCGGTCGCGGGCAGGCAGACGGAGGTCGATGCGGGCTTCGGAAACATGCCGGGCGGCGAGTTCTACGCCTGCCCGGTGGAGACCTCGGCCGAGGGGACGATCGCCTTCACCGAGTTTCCGGCCGTTCGGGGCGGGCGTGAGCTGCGAGCCGTGCGCCTGCGGTTCTCGGAGGGCCGGGTCGTGGACGCGTCCGCCGAGACGGAGGAGGGCTTCCTCCTCGAGACGCTCGACACCGACGAAGGTGCGCGCCGCATCGGCGAGCTCGGCATCGGTTGCAATCCTGGGATCGACCGGTACATGGCGAACGTCTACTTCGACGAGAAGATGAACGGCACCGTCCACGTCGCGCTCGGCCTCGGCTTCGAGCACGTCGGCGGCACGAACCGGTCGGCCATCCACTGGGACATCGTCAAGGACATGCGCGCGGGCGGGCGTATCGAGCTCGACGGCCGAGTCGTCCAGGAAGACGGCGTCTGGTCCGTCTGAGCCTAGGAAGCGGCGGACGCCGGATGCAGCCGCCACTCGCGCGTCCCTGAGAAGTCGTCGACCCAGATATCGCCAAAACCGGCTCGGACGACGAAGGGCAGGCCGGTCACGTGGATCGTGTCGGCAACGGCGTTCGTGGCCGGGTCGATGCGGGTGATGGTGCCGTCGCCCTGGTTGGGGATCCATTCGAGGCCGTCGGGTCCCTGGACTCCGTCGGCCGGCTTGCTGCCGACCTTGATCGTCGCGACGATCCGGTTCGTCGCCGGATCGAGGCGCGTGACCGAGTCGTCGACATCGTTGGAGAGCCAGACGGCGTCATCGTGCGGATCGACGCACAGAACGCTGGACGAGCCGGTTGCGATGGTCGTGACGCGGTTGGTCGCAGGGTCGATCCGATACACCGTGCCCTCGCCCTGCGAGGCGACCCAGATCGAGCCCGCGCCAGCTCGGATGCATGTCGGGCTGCCGCCGGTGTGGATCGTCTTCACGACGCGGTTCGTCCGCGGGCTGATGCGCGAGACCGTGCTCGCGGCCCAGTTCGACGACCAGGCGGAGCCGAACGCGAACGCGACGTCCCACGGCGCCGCTCCCACGTGAATCTGCCTGCGGACTTTCAGCGTCCGCGGATTCAGCCGGGCGATGGTGTTGCTCTTGTAGTTCTCGACCCAGAGTGAGCCCGCCCCGGCGACGATCCCGCAGGGGCCCCAGCCGACGCGCACGCGCTTGACGACGCGGTTGGTCGCCGGGTTGACGCGAGCGACCGTGTCCGCTCCGTACTCGGACAGGTAGAGGTACGACCCGACGGCAACGGCGCCGCACGGCTGCGATCTCGTCTTCACCTTGGCGACGACAGACGGGGGGCCTAGCATCGAGATGGCGAGGAGTGGGACGAGGATCGCACGCATCGGTGAAAAGTGACATCCTGCGATTTCGCAGTAACGCCAGAATAGTGCGAGATCGTATGACTGTCAAATGAAGAATCGCGACGCCAAGCCGGGGCTCTTCCTCGAGCCCTTCGTCCTGTCTCAGCTCGTCGGCTCGGTGATCGCGAAGGTCGTCGAAGGGAGCGGTCTCGGCGGGAAGGACTTCGCCGTCGCCAGCTCGCTGGCGGTCTGGAGCGAGGCGACGCCGTCGGAGCTTGCGAGCCTCCTCGGGATGGCGCCGACGACGATGTCCTCCGTTCTCGGCCGGCTCGAACGGCGGGGCCTCGTGGAGCGGTTGCGCGATCCGGACGACGGTCGCCGCTACGTCCTGCGCCTGACCGACGAGGGAATGCGGTTGCGCGACGCCGCAATCGAGCGCTTCCCGGAGTGGCTCGATCGCGTGCGCGCCCATCTCGGCGAAGACCCCGACGAGGTGCTGGAACCGATGCGCCGGCTCGAGCGCGCGCTGCGCGCGGCGCTCGAAGAGTGATGGCTCGTCAGGCGGCCCGGCGGACGGCGCCGTTGAGGTGCCGGTCGATCAGGGCCCGGGAGAGCTCGCGGTAGCGAGCCGCCAGTCGACGCCGGTTCGATTCGAGCTCGACCTCGCCGGCGTCGCGCTGACGCAGCGCCTGCCGCTCGGCGACAAGCTCGCGGATCGCGTCTTGAAGGCGTTCCACACTAGCCATCGCGGCTCGGGCCTCGGGTCAGATAGGCGAACGGGTGGTAGAAGGCGTCGATCGCCCTGGCCGGCGCGACCTCGATGAGGAGGCTCACGCCCGTCGTTACGTCGCGGACGACGAGCTCCACGCGGGTGCTGTCGGGATGCCAGAGGAGCAGCACCTCGTCCGACCCGCTCTGCCGCTGGGCGAGCTCTCGCGCCGCGGGCGCGGTGGCCTCAGCTCGTGCGGAGCCTCCGGGATGGAGGCCCCGCACGTCGCTGGGGGGAGGGGTTCCTCTACGGGACAAGCACGCCGTCCACGAAGAGCTGGATCGCGCCGGCCGCCAGGCCGGCCGAGCTCACGGTGTCGTTCCCCGCGATGTCGTTGATGTCGAGGCGGTCCTTCGCGACCTCCGGGCTGAGGATCCGGACCGTCGCGGCGAGACCGCTGACCTTCACCTCCGACGCGTCGCCGCTGACGTCGATCCCGTCGGCGCGGGCGGTCCCCTTCAGGATCACCCGGTCGGCTGCGCCGTCGCCGCCGCCGAAAACGCCGCCGCCGAGGGCGCCTGCGAGGTCGACGTTGACGCTGCGAACGTCGGTGGCTGCGAGGTCATTGACCGTGACCTGGTCGGCGCCGCCGAGGGCCTCGAAGTCCACCCGCTCGACGCCGTGCGTGTCCATCGTGATGCCCGCGACGTCGCGCGTGAAGCGGAGGTGGTTCCCGTTGGCGGACAGATCGACCTTCTCCGCGGCGGCGGCCCCGACGAAGTCCATCGTGTCGTTGCCCTGCTCGCCCTCGATCGTGTCGCTACCGTCGCCGGGAACCCACCCGAACGAGTCGTCGCCGGGGCCCATGAACGCCACGTCGTTGCCCTTGTTGCCGTCGATGATGTCGTCCCCGGACCCGCCGAGGAGCAGCTCGGCGCCGTTGCCGCCGATCAGCTTGTCTCTTCCGGGCCCGCCCTGCAGCGTCACCGCCCCGGCTCCGCCGAGTAGCTCGTCGTCGCCGGCCCCGCCGTCGAGGGTCGTCGGGATGGTGGTCGTGAACGCGCCGTTGGTCTCGTCGATGCGCACGAGGTCGTTCCCGGCTCGCGCGAAGACGTCCAGCTCGGCGATGTCGGCCCGGGGGAAGCTGAAGTCGGCGGAGCCGTTGTCGTCGACGTCGACCTCGAGCGTGTTGGGATCGCCGGTCTTCAGGCGAAGCGCGATGCTGTCGTCGTTCACCGTGCCGGTGACCGCCAGCACGCCGTGCCGGAGGTTCGCAACGGGAGACACGGCGGCCGGCGAAGCGCTTCCCGCAGCGGCCGCGATGCCGAGTGCAGTGGCGGCGCCGGCCACCACGAGTGCCAGGACGGTCACGTGCACGACGATCGCTGCGCGCCGGCCGTGAAATCGAGTTGGATACTTCATTGGAATGGTTCTCCCTTCCGGTAGATGGCCTCTGAGGCCTAGAGACACCGGAAGGCCGGCGTTATTCCCGCCGCGGCTACGCGGAGACGGGATCCGGCTCGGCGAGAGCGGCGGGTAGCTCGCTTCGCGAGTCGAGCTCCAGCTTGCGGAAGACGCTCGTGAGGTGGCTCTCGACGGTGCGATCGGTGATGAACAACACCTGGGCGATCTCGCGGTTCGTGAGTTCCTGGCTCGCGAGCTCCGCAATGCGTCGCTCGCTGGCGGTCAGCGACTCGAGGCCGGTGAGGACGAGCCGGCGCGGGCGGGCCCGAGGCGCGAAGCTCCGTCTCGGTGCGCTGCGCGAGCCCGGGGCCCCCAGACGATGGGCTGCATCGAGTGCTTCGCGCAGTAGTGCTCGCGCCCGAGTCCGCTGGTTGCGCCGCCGAAGCATCGCGGCGAGATCCGCGAGCGTCCGGGCCCGCTCCAACCGGGCTTCGCCGCGCTCGAGCGTCGCAGCGGCGTCGCGAAGAAGCTGTTCTCCCTCGTCGCCGCCCGACGCGATGCCCGCGGCGCGCATCGCGACGCCGAGCGCGCGCGGGGCGCCGAATGTGCGTGCGAGCTCGAGCTCCTCCGCCGCGAGGCGCGCGGCACGCTCGCGATCCCCGAGCGCGAGATATTCGAGCGCCGCCTCCGAGCGCCAGGGGACGTAGCCGGGGGACAGGACCTCGACTCGCGTCAGACCGGTTCCCACTGCGAGGAAGTCCTCGAGCGCGTCGTGAACCCGCCCCTGCTCGGCTCGCAGCCGGCCCCGCGCGAAACGGACGAGGGCGCCGATGAGCGATCCTCGCTCCGCCTCCGGCCCGAGCCGTCCGAGCTCCTCCTCGGCGACGTCGAGCTCGCCCTGTTCCACCAGCGTCTCCGCCAGCAACGCACCAGAACGCGGTACATCGGTGGGGCGGGAAGCACCGTGGCGGCGAGAGCTGTCCGGGTGTCGGCCTCGGCCGCGCTCAGGTCGCCCCGCCGGAGCGCGAGCCAGCCGCGGCACGCCAGCCCGACGGCGAGCAGGCCGCGGTCGGCGGTCGCACGCGCATGCGCGATCGAGGCGTCGAGCAGCGGCACGAGCTCGGCATTGCGTTCAGCCAGAGCAACGACAGCGTCATCCGTGCGAAGAACCCGAAGGAGGTGGTGACCGGTTTGCGATCGGCGCCTTCGGCGAGGCGCCTTCCGGCGAGCAGCGCCAGCTCCGCGCCGTCCTTCGCCGGCTCGTTCGTCAGGACGGAGATGAAGGCCGCCGCAGCAAGGACATCCGGTGGCGCAGCCGGATCGGAATGGGCCCGATCGCGCACCGCCTTCCGGCGACCGGCCGCCGACGGGGAAACGGCGAAGTCGTTCATCGCGATGATTACCGCCGCCGCCTCGAGCTGAAGCGCCAGGTCGGCATCGGAGGGCGAGAGCGCCGCGGTCGCCCGATCGAGGACGTCGACGGCTTCCGAGCACCGCTGCGCACGGTTCAGCGTGTGCGCGAGGGCGCTGGCCGGAATTGCCGCCGCCACGGCGTTCGGCGCCGCATCCACCGCCAGTTGCAGGTGCTCGTCCCAGCCGTCGATACCGGCGCTCGCCTCGGCGACGCCGAGGTCGAGCAGCAACGCCGCTTCTCGCTCGGCACCCGGAGGCTCTGCAATGGCGCGGCGCAGGTAGAGCGCCTCGAGCTCCGGCGCGCCTGCGGTCGCGCCACCTGCGCGGCCGTCACGAGCCGCTCCACCACCCAGGCATCTGCGGCCGGCTCGCTGGCAAGGAGATGCCGGGCGACGCGCTCGTTGGCTCCCGGCAGCTGTGCGAGCACGCGCGCCGCCGTCGCGGTGCGCCTGCGCACGCTTCGCACCCGAAAGCTCCGAGTAGATCGCGCTGCGGACGATCGGATGAACGAAGGTCAGCGGCAGGCCGGAGTCGACGATCCCGGCGTTTGCGAGCGATTCGGCTGCCTCCCGGGCCTCGGCGTCGGCGAGTCGCGCGAGCCGAGCCGCATGCAGGAGATCGCTCCGCTCGAGAACCGCAAGCGCCCGTGCCAGCCGCCGCGCAGATTCGGGGAGGCGGCGGAGCCGGAGCTCGATCGACCGGCCGACCGTTCGCGAGCCGATTCGCTCGACGCTGCCCGCGGCGCGCGCGGTTGGCGCCACGCCCGCTGCCGCCAGCGCGACGATCAGCTCGCGGACGAGGAACGGCGTTCTTCCTGTCGCGCGCACGCACGCGGCGACGAACGCCGGATCCGGCCGGTCCGCCAGCGCGGACTCGACCAGCTCGGCGACGGCCGCTCGTGTCAGCGGAGGAAGGCGGATGACCTCCGCGGTCGGCGCCGCCGTCACTGCGGCAAGCAGCTGCGCGTCGGTGCCAGGGTCGCGTAACCGGGTCGCTGCCACGAGCGCCACAGGCAGCTCGTCGAGGCGCGTAAGCAAGAACGCCAGGTACCGGAGTGACGGCACGTCGGCCCAGTGCGCGTCGTCGACGATCACGCAGAGCGCGTCGCTCGCGGCCAGGTTCGCGCACAGCCAGTAGAGCCCGTGGAGGATTGCGAACGCAGGATCGATGCCTGAAGCCGGCGTGTCGTCAGGAGCGGAGCCACCGGGAAGCCCGAGCAGGCCGGCGGCGACTCCCGCGGTCGACTGCAAGAGCTCGTCGCGCTGGGCGGCCGAGGCCTCGGCGAGTGCCGGCTCGAAGAGCTGGCGTACGACGCCGAACGCGAAGTCGCGCTCGAGCTCCGCGCCGCGGGAGCGAAGCACGCGCAGACCGCTTCGCGCGGCCGCCGTGTGCGCCGCAGCGAGCAACGCGGTCTTGCCGATGCCCGGTGGCCTCTCGACGACCACCGAGGTCCCGTGGCCTGCGCGGACGTCTCGAACGCCGATTCGATCCGTGCAAGCTCTTCGCCCCGCTCGAGGAGCGGTCCGGTGGCCGCGGCCCCGGTCATCGATGACGAGCCTATCGCCCCTTCGGACAACGGTTAGAGAAAAGTTTGGGGGGTCTCCACGATGCGAACGGCGCCGGTCGTCGGCCAGGATCGGGCGATCGTGCCCGTGTCCGCATCCGCCTCGCTCTATGCTCGCCCGGCCGCACCGGCCGTCACAGGCCAGCACGCCATGGAGCGCTCGCTCGATCCCACCCGGCTCGGGGACCACCTCGACCGGCTCTACCGAGCCGCGTGGGCGCTCTGCGGTTCGCGCGAGGATGCCGAGGACCTCGTGCAGGAGACGTACGCGCGCGTTTTGGCCCGTCCGCGCCTGCTCCGCAGGGAGGACGACCTCGGTTACCTCCTGCGGGCACTGCGCAACACGTTCCTGACGCAGCGGCGCAACGCGAGCCGCCGACTCCAGCCCGGTCCGCTCCCGGACGACCTCGATCTCGTCGCCGACCCGCACGCCCGCCAGCCGGACGCGGCGCTCGAGGCCGGCGAGCTCTACGCCGCGGTGGCCGCGCTCCCGGACGACTTCCGGGACGTCCTCGTCGCGGTCGACATAACGGGGCTGTCCTACGGTGAGGCGGCAAAGGCGCTCGGGATCCGGGAGGGAACGGTGATGAGCCGGCTCTACCGCGCCCGCCAGCAGGTCGTGCGGCGGATCGAGGGTGGCTCAGCCTGAGTACACGTCGACGGTTCCGACGAGCACCTTCTCGCCCGACGACGACTGATTGCCGTCGGCTCGTTCCCGCGTAACGGTCAACGTCCTGAACTGCTTCGGCGAGACGCCCGCCCAGAGCGTCACGTTGCGGCCATCGTTGAAACTTCCGACCGGAACGAGCATGCCGGCGCCGTTGCGAAGCCAGGCCTCGTAGAACCGGCCGCCGTCGAGGTGGGGCAGGCCCGACGCGTGCAGCTCGATCTGCCACCCGGACGACGTCTTCGTGAGCGTCGCCTTGCCGCTGGCGCCGGGTGAGAGCGCGGTCGCCGCGAGCGCGGCCTGGAACCGCTGGCCTGATGTGCCGGAAGCGAACAGGCCGATTCCGAGGGCGACGGCGCCGACGACCACGATCGCGGCGGCGCCGGCGAGGGCCAGCCGGCGAGGAGCCGGGGCGCGGCGCGCTCGTTGCGGACGTTGCTGCGCCTCGACGCGCGCCCGCAGGCTCGCCGGAGCCTCGGTCGCTGCGGCGGCGTTCTGTGCGAGCGCGACCGCTCGCTCCTGCTCCGCGAGGAGCGCGGTGAGCTCGGCCGACCCGCCGACTTGCTCCTCGAGCTCCGAGCGGCGCTCGGGCGCGAGCGAGCCATCCGCCAGCGCGGCGAGCTCGGCGACCTGGTGATCGCCGTCTGCGTTCTGTCCACGGCGTCTCAACACGACACCACAAACGGTAACGCCGGACCGACGGATCGAGCGCACAGATTGCTCATGCCGTTAAGGACCCCGGGAGGGCTCCATTCATTCCCGCGCACGACTCGGGAATAACGGCGACGAAAAGGCGTCTCCAGGGATGACACCAAACCCAAGGAGGAGCCATGTCAGCTCTCAAAGTGAAGATCGTCCTGCTCGGCGCCGTTGCGACGCTGGCCGCGGGAGTGCTGATCCCCGTCGGGCTCGCCAGCGCGGCAAAGAGCGGGTCGGCCACCGTGTCCGTCCATCGTTCGAAGTTCGGGCGGATTCTCGTCGACAGCCGTGGCCGGTCGCTCTACATGTTCCACAAGGACATGCGCGGCAAGAGCACGTGCTACGGAGCGTGCGCAAGCAACTGGCCGCCGCTGATCGCGTCCGCGAAGCTTCGCGCGGGCTCGGGCGCGAAAGCTTCCTTGCTCGGCATGACGAGGCGCAAGGACGGACGGCGGCAGGTGACGTACAAGGGACACCCGCTGTACAGGTTCATCCAGGACACCAAGCCGGGACAGACGAACGGCCAGGGACTCAACTTCTTCGGCGGCGAGTGGAATCTCGTCTCGCCCACAGGAGCCAGGGTCGCGGAGGCCGCCGGCAGCGGAAGCGGTGGGTATTCAGGGGGCGGGTACGGCGGCTGATGCGGTCGTCCGGCGGCCCCATGGAATCGGATACGGTCGGTGAATCCCGCCACTTCTCGACCCGGCTCTGCGCGAAGCGACGATCCTCGTCCTCCACGAGCAGGGTTGGGACGGGCTCACGCTCGAGCGGGTGGCCGAGGTCGCCGGGCGGGCGCGCTCGACGCTCTGGCGCCAGGGAATCAACCGGGACGTGCTCGTCGGCTCGCTGATCGGCGAGGTCGCCTCGGACTTCCAGGCCACGATGTATCCGATCCTGACCTCGTCGGGAAGCGGTGCAGAGCGCCTGGAGCGCTCGCTCCAGGCGCTCTGCGACCTGATCGACCGGCACCTCCCGTTGATGCTCGCGACGGATGAGGTGTTCCACCAACCTCCCGAGCCCGGCCAGCCGCCGGACTACCTCCGGCCGCTCATCCAGTTCCTGCGCGAGGGAGAAGCGGATGGGTCGCTCGCGCTGCGGGCCGACGTCTTCGAGTCGGCGGACATCCTCTTCAACACCGTCGCCTGGCCGTACGTCCATCTGCGCGGGCGCCACGGGTGGGATGCCGAGCGAGCGCGGACGAGGATCGTCGACGTGTCGATGAGCTGGGTTACTGCTTCTGGGTCGCGCTGAGGTGCGCGAGCACCGCAAGGACCCGCCGGTGTCCGTCCTCGCCATCGGGAAGGTCGAGCTTGGTGAGCACATGGCGGACGTGGGCCTCGACCGTGCGCTCGCTGAGATACAGGCGCTTGGCGATGCCGACGTTTGTAAGCCCCTCGGCCATCAGCTCGAGCACTTCGCGCTCGCGGTCCGTCAGATCGGCCAGCGGGTAGTCACTGCCTCGAGCCGAGACGAGGCTCGCCACGACTTGCGGATCGAGAGCCGATCCGCCCTGGGCGACCCGTTCTGCCGCCGCGAGGAACTCGCCGACCTCGAGGACGCGATCCTTCAGCAGGTATCCGAAACCGCCGTGCGACACAAGCTCGACGGCATGCGTCGTCTCGATGTGCTGGGAGAGTACGAGCACGCCGAGCTGCGGAAACCGCCGCCTGATCTGGCTCGCGGCCCGTGCCCCCTCGTCGGTGAAGGTCGGCGGCATACGGATGTCGACGACGACGAGGTCGGCGGCCTCCGCGTCGACCGTCGCGAGCAGCCGGTCGGCGTCGCCGACCAGCGCTACGACCTCGTGGCCGCCATCCTCGAAGAGGCCGGCTGCCGGCCGCGCGACATCCTCGTAGGACGACTTCTTGCGCTGTTCGGGCTTTCGTCGGCAATCGCGCTTGCGCTGGGCGTGCTCATGGTGGTCGGCTCGCGACCCCAGCGGACGGGAGACGTCTTCCTCGCACTCGCGCTGACGCTGCTCGTGTCAACCTCGGTTGGCTGGCTGACCGCGGCGGTCATTCCACGCGAGCTCGAAGGAACGCTGTTGCTGATCGGGATCGTCGGGCTCCAGGTCAGCATCCCGGTCTCGGGAGACGCGGACTTCGTCGTCCCCTACTACGGGCCGCTAAGGCTCACCGACTACGACCGCAGCGCCATCGGCCCGGGAGGCCCGGTCGTGCACTCGCTGGCGTGGTCTGCGCTCATCGCCGTGATCGCGCTTGTTCTGTGGAGGCGGCACGTGCGCATCCACTCGTAGCGCGCCACGAACGGAGAACCGGCGCACGTCCGGTAGCTTCCGGCCATGGAGGGCGGCGACGGCTATTTCGGAGAACCCATCGCCGCGCGGTACGACCAGTCGGCCGCGGACATGTTCGATCCGGCGGTCGTCGATCCCGCCGTCGACTTCCTCGCGGAGCTCGCCGGCGGGGGTCGGGCGCTCGAGCTCGGAATCGGGACGGGACGGATCGCGCTGCCGCTGGCGCGGCGCGGAGTGCCGGTGCACGGCATCGAGCTGTCGAGAGCGATGGTCGCGCGGCTGCGCGCGAAGCCCGGCGGCGGCGAGGTGGGCGTCACGATCGGCGACTTCTCGACGACGACCGTCGACGGAGCCTTCGCGCTCGCCTACCTCGTGTTCAACACGATCGGAAACCTGACGACACAGACGGCCCAGGTCGCGTGCTTTCGCAACGTGGCCGCGCACCTCGAGCCGGGCGGCTGCTTCGTGATCGAGGTGGGCGTTCCAGAGCTCCGGCGCCTCCCGCCCGGCGATACCGCCCGTGTCTTCCACGTCGAGGACGACGGCTGGGGCTTCGACGAGTACGACGTTGCGGCGCAACGTCTCACATCCCATCATTTCGAGACCGTCGACGGCCGGCTCGCGCACCACTCCGTACCTTTCCGCTACGTGTGGCCCGCCGAGCTCGACCTGATGGCACAGCTCGCCGGAATGCACTTGCGCGAGCGGTGGGAGGGCTGGAAACGCGAGCCGTTCACGAGCGACAGCCAGAAGCACGTCTCCGTCTGGGAGAAGCCGCGGTAACGCATTGACCCTTGTACAGTCGCCGCACGATGGCGACAGACGACGGCCCGTCGCTCGGCCTCGACCCCGGGACGATGCGGCGGCTGGGGTACCGCACGGTCGACATGCTCGTCGACCGGATCACCGGACCGCCGGGGCCGGTGGTGCGCACGGCCGAGCCCGCAGAGCTTCGTGAGCGGCTGACCGGGCCGCCGCCCGAGACACCCGAGCCCTTCGAGGCGATCCTCGACGGGCTGGAGCGCGACGTCCTCCCCTTCGTGGCGCGCATCAGTCATCCCGGGTACCTGGCGTTCATTCCCGGCGAGGGCACCTGGCCCGGAGCGCTCGGCGACCTGATTGCAAGCGCGCTCAACATGGACACCTGCTGGTGGCTCGGCGCGTCGGGGCCGAGCATGCTCGAGCTCGTCGTCGTGGACTGGCTGCGCACGTGGGTCGGCTACCCGGAGCAGGCGGCCGGCGTCCTGGTGTCCGGAGGGTCGGCCGCGAACCTGACGGCGCTCGCATGCGCGCGCGAGGCGCTAATCGGCCCGATGAGGCAGGACGTCGTCGTCTACATGTCCGACCAGACGCACTCGTCGCTGGCGCGCGCGGCACGGGCGCTGGGCTTCCGCCCCGACCAGGTGCGGATCATTCCCACCGACGAGGAAGCCCGCATCCGCCCTGATGCGCTCCGCGGTGCGATCGCCGCCGACCGGACGGGCGGCCGCAAACCGCTGGTCCTGATCGCGAACGGCGGGACAACGGCGACGGGGGCCGTCGACCGCTTCCCGGAGCTGGCGGCCGTCTGCAGCGAGCACGGGATCTGGCTCCACGTCGACGGCGCCTATGGAGCGTTCGCCTGCCTGTCGGAGCGCGGGCGCCGCTCCCTCGCCGGCATCGAGTTCGCCGACTCGATCACGCTCGATCCGCACAAATGGCTGTATCAGCCGATCGAGCTGGGCGCGCTGCTCGTGCGCGACGGGGAGCTGCTGCGCCGCGGTTTCGAGATCTCGCCCGATTTCCTCTCCGACGTCGAGGCCGTGAACCAGGAGGTGAACTTCTCCGACCTCGGCCTTCAGCTCACCCGCAGCTGCCGCGCGCTCAAGCTCTGGATCTCCTTGCGGTACTTCGGGGTGGCCGCTTTCCGGAAAGCCATCGACACCTGCCTCGACCTCTCGCTCCACGCCGAGCGTCAGATCGCCGCTTCGACGGAGCTCGAGCTCATATCCGCCGCGTCGCTCGGCATCGTGTCGTTCCGGCGGCACCCGACAGGCGTCAAGAACGAAGTCGAGCTGGACCGGATCAACGCGAGCCTCGCCGAGCAGATTCAGGCACAGGAGGACGTCTTCCTGTCGACGGCTCGGGTGCGAGGCCGCCTCGTCCTGCGTCTCTGCATCCTCAACTACTCGACCTCGCAGGCACACGTCGATCGCGCGCTGGAGCTGGCCTCGACGCTGCCGGTGGACGTCGCGCCGACGGCGCCCGCCACGCCCGAGAAGTATCCCGAGATCGACCGCGGCTGGTTGCGACGCCCGGCACTCGATGCCGAGGCGTTGCGGTCGTTGGCGCTGTTCGCGTCGTTCGACGACACGGAGGCGCGGCGGGTTCTGCTCAGCGCGCACGAGCACCATGCCGTGGACGGCGAGACGATCGTGGAGCAGTGGCAGGTGAGCCGCGAGCTCTACGTCGTCCTCGAGGGCCACGTGGAGGTCATTGCGGACGGCAAGGTCGTGAACTCGATCGGGGCCGGAGGGTTCTTCGGCGAGCTGGCCGCGATCGACTGGGGCGCGGGTTTCGGGCGCACTCGGGTGGCGACCGTCACCGCGACCGAGCCCACACGGCTCCTCGTCCTCGACTGGATGCTTGTCAACCGGTTGATGAACGCCGACCCCGCGTTCGGCCAGCGGCTCGAGCGCGCCTCCCGCGAGCGCCTCGCCAGGCTCTGACATCGCGCTGATCGGTGTGGGTGGCACCTGCCCTTGACGATATATACCTATATGGGTATATAATCTTTGTTCGATGGCGCGAGCAGCGACCACGACGGATGCGTTCAACGCGGTGGCAGAGCCCCGGCGGCGGGAGATCCTCGATCTCCTCGCCGGCGGCGAGCGGCCCGTGAACGACCTCGTCGATGCCCTCGGACTGGCTCAGCCACAGGTCTCCAAGCACCTAAGGGTGCTTCGAGAAGTGGGAGCCGTTGCCGTGCGAGAGCAGGGGCGCCAGCGGCTCTACCGGCTGGACGGCCGCGCGCTCAAGCCCATCCACGACTGGCTGAAGAACTACGAGCGACTCTGGTCGGAGCGGTTCGACGAGATGGACGCGGTGCTGGAGGAGCTCAAGGGACGAAAGGAGGAAGGAGATGGTCGAGGTGACGAATCGGCGTAGTGCGAAGCTGACCCTCCCGACCGACGAGCAGATTCTGATCACGCGCGAGTTCGACGCCCCCAAGCACCTGGTGTACGAGGCGTTCACCACGCCCGAGCTCGTCAAGCGGTGGTGGCATGCCAACCGCGGTCGGGTGACCGTCGCGGAGATCGACCTCCGCGTCGGCGGCAAGTGGCGGTATGTGGCGGTAACCGACGACGGCACGGAGGTCGGCTTCCACGGCGAGTACCGCGAGATCATCCCGCGCGAACGGGTTGTCTCGACGGAGGTCTACGAGGGTCTGCCGGAGGGCGTGTCCGAGGAGCAAGGCGGCACCGTGAACACGGCGACCTTCACCGAGACGGACGGCCGAACGACGCTGACCATCCTCGTGCAGGCGACGAGCAAGGTCGCCCGCGACGCGATCATCGAGTCGGGGATGGAGGACGGCCTCCAGGACGCCCTGGACCTCCTGGAGCAGGCCGCGACCTCGCTTCGCTGAGCGCTTCCTCTATTCCCAGGGAAGCCCGGCCCAGCTCTCCGGCGGGCCGGGCTTCCATTCCGGCAGCCCGGCGTACGCCTCGGCGGGAGACGTCGTCTCGGTCTCGACGCCGGCGCCGTGGCGCAGCGCGAGCTCAGCGCGCGGGTACACGATCTCCCTCCCTTTTCGGGCCCCCACCATGAAGATCACGCACGGGCCGTCGCCGGCGCCGACGAACGCGTGGTCCGTGTACGGCGGGCAGTGGACGAAGTCCCACGCCCGGAGTCGGCGCTCTTCGCCCTCGATCAGCAGGATGCATTCACCGGCGAGGACGAGGAAGTCCTCCTGGTTGACCTCGCGGTGGTACCGGCCGCCCGACTCTCCCGGCCGCAGCACGGCAATGGTGAAGCCCAGCTCCGGGAATGACACGTCGTCGCCCTCGAAGACGCAGGCGTCTCCGCGCACCTCGTTCGTCACCCAGGCGGCCTCCGGGACGCTGACGACGAACCACCCGTCGGTGACCGGCGTGAGGCCGTAGTCGAGCTGCTCGAGTCGCGCCTCCTCGACCATCCCCACCTAGCTTAATCTTGGGCTTCGGGAGCGAGTCGCGCGGGGGCGTCCTTTGGCGCGGTCGTCGTTCGTCTAGACGGCGACCAGGCTCCACGAGCAAGGAGGAAACGATGAAGTACATGCTGCTGATCCATCAGGGCGAGACCCCGGTCCCGGGGTCGGCGGAGTGGGACGGCCTCTCCGACGACGAGAAGCGGCGCATCCCCGCCGACTACCAGGCGATCAACTCGACCCCGGGCGTCACGCCGGGCATGTGGATGGAGTCGCCCGAGACCGCGACCACCGTGCGCGTCGAAGACGGCCGGACGCTCACCACCGACGGCCCGTTCGTCGCCGTGAAGGAGGCGCTCGGCGGCTACCTCTTCTTCGAGGCCGAGAACCTCGACGCCGCAATCGAGCTCGCGGCGCGCATCCCGGCCGCGCGGCTGGGCGGGGCCATTGAAGTCCGCCCGCTGAAGGAGGGCTGAGCGGTCGTCCTCGACCAGGTGTTCCGCGACGAGTGGGGCCGAGTCCTCGCCAGCCTGATCGGCTTCCTCGGCGATTTCGATCTCGCCGAGGAAGCCGCGCAGGAGGCATTCGCGATCGCGGCCGAACGCTGGCCTCGCGAGGGCACGCCGGCCAACCCGCGCGCGTGGCTGGTCACGACCGCCCGGAATCGGGCGGTCGACCGGCTTCGCCGCGACCGCACGCTTGCGGTGAAGACGCGCCTGCTCGAGGCGCGAGAGACGGTGGAGGACACGATGGACAATCTGGATGAGACCGCGATCCCGGACGAGCGGCTCGAGCTCCTGTTCACCTGCTGCCACCCGGCGCTCGCGCTCGACGCGCAGGTCGCGCTCACGCTGCGGGCGCTCGGCGGGCTGACGACGGAGGAGATCGCGCGCGCCTTTCTCGTCCCGGAGGCGACGATGGCGAAGCGGCTCGTGCGCGCGAAGGAAAAGATCAAGGCCGCCGGGATCCCGTTCCGGGTACCGCCGGCGCACCTGCTTCCCGACCGTCTCGGCGCGGTGCTGGCGGTCATCTACCTGATCTTCAACGAGGGCTACGGCGGGCGCGGAGAGCTGGCAAGGGAGGCGATCCGGCTCGGCCGGGCGGCCGCCGAGCTGATGCCCGACGAGCCCGAGGTGCACGGCCTGCTGACGCTCATGCTCGTCAACGACGCGCGCCGCGAGGCGCGCTTCGCCGACGGGACCGTCGTGCTGCTGCGCGAGCAGGATCGATCCCTCTGGGACGCCGAGCAGATCGAGGAGGGCAGGGCCGTTCTCCACCGCGCCCTCGCGCCCGGCGGCGGTGGCCCGTACGTCCTGCAGGCGGCGATTGCCGTGCTGCACGTCGACGAGCCGACGGATTGGCCGCAACTTGCAGCGCTCTACGGCGAGCTCGCCCGCGTGACCGGC
>Ga0075425_100002712_pt1 | contig 17765 bp, 12 predicted proteins | sample SoiMethybrSBSTD4_FD_75300 | JGI IMG/M metagenome (GOLD analysis project Ga0075425, IMG submission 75300) | Bulk soil microbial communities from a Populus tree surrounding site in Tennessee, USA - Soil MetaG P. TD hybrid SBSTD4 | ecosystem: Environmental > Terrestrial > Soil > Tree plantation... | reverse complement strand
GGCGCGCCGCCCGTACGCGAGAGCAGTGTCATCTCGCCGACTTGCTTCGCGAGCGCATCGAGCTGCTGCGGGCTCACCATGAAGCCCCACTGCGCGATCACCTGCGACGCCGATGCCGAGGTCGCGCCCAGCGTTGCCGGGCCGACGTTCATCGCGAAGTAGACGCCCGGATCGAGCGTCGCCGCCGCCACCATCGCCATCACGCCGACCAGCGACTCGGTGAGCATGCTGCCGTAACCTACGAGACGTGCGTCCGGCTCGCACGACAACATCTTCGGCGTCGTCCCGCTCGAGATCAGCGCGTGGAAGCCCGACACCGCTCCGCAGGCGATGGTGATGAACGCAAATGGAAACAGCTTGCCGGCGAACACCGGACCGGTGCCGTCGATGAACTGCGTGACTGCGGGCATCTTCAGCGTCGGCATCACGAACATGATCGCGATCGCCAGCAGCAGGATCGTGCCCACCTTCATGAACGCCGACAGGTAGTCGCGCGGCGCCAGCAGCAGCCACACCGGCAGCACCGAGGCGATGAAGCCGTAGACCATCACTGCCCACGACAGCGACGTCCCCGGCCACGTGAACGCAGGCGCCCACGACGGATGCTGCGCCACCCACTGCCCGCCCACGAGCGCGAACATCAGCAGCACGATGCCGATGATCGTCGCTTCGGCCACCTTGCCCGGGCGGATGGCGTTCATCCACCAGCCCATGACCAGCGCGATCGGAATGGTCATCGACAGCGTGAACAGGCCCCACGGGCTGTCGCGCAGCGCGTTGACGACGACGAGGGCGAGCACGGCGAGGAGGATGATCATGATCGCGAAGATCGCGACCATCGCCGCCAGCCCCGCCACCGGGTTCACTTCTTCCTTCGCGATCTGTCCCAGCGACTTGCCGTCGCGTCGGATCGACGCGCACAGAATCAGGAAGTCCTGAACGGCACCACCGAGCACGACGCCGGCAATCAACCAGATCGTGCCGGGAAGAAACCCAAACTGTGCGGCGAGTGTCGGACCCACGAGCGGTCCCGCCCCGGAGATCGCGGAAAAGTGATGGCCGAAGAGAATCCACTTGTTGGTGGGATGGAAGTCGCGGCCGTTGTTCAGCCGCTCCGCCGGCGTCGCGCGCCGCGGATCGAGCTCGAACACCTTCTCGGCAATGAAGCGCGAATAGAAGCGGTACGCGACCAGGTAGGTGCACACCGCGGCGACAATGAGCCACGCCGCGCCAATCGTCTCGCCGCGCGCGAGCGCGATGTAGCCGAACGCGGCGGCTCCCAGTACCGAAATGCCAATCCAGATTGCGGTGCTCAGCACTCGATTCATGTTCACTTGAAACTCAGGTAAGCGATCGTGTTTGCCGCCGACTCAGCGACCCATAGTCTAGTCCCCAACCGCCGCGGAGGCTGACGATCGCTTCCCGCGGTCAGGCCGGTGGCTCCGGCATTCGCCGCGCCCAGCGGGAACTCGGTGATCATCCCGTCCGGAGTCACGCGGCCCACGAGCGACCCCTTCGTGTACCACACGTTGCGATCCGGTCCTACTGCGACGTTGATGGGCGATCCGGTCTGACTCGGGATTTGGAATTCGGTGATTTCCCCGCTCATCGTCATGCGCGACACCCGATTGCCATCGGGTCGGCGGCCGTCCATCTGCCCCGCCAGCTCGACGAACCACATGTTGCCGTCGCCCCCTGCAGTGATATCGCCCGGACCGCTATTGGGTCGCGGCAAGACGAACTCGGTGATTTCGCCCTTCGCTGTGATGCGTCCCACCTTGCTCGCGTTGAACTCTGAAAACCAGATGTTGCCGTCGGGACCGGCCGCAAGCGCACGCGGACCGGAGTCGGGCGTGGGAATCGGAAACTCGCTGATGACGCCCTGCGGTGTGATGCGCCCGATCTTCCCTCCGCCAAACTCACCGAACCAGATGTTGCCATCAGCGCCCAACGCGATCGCGCGCGGCATGCTGTTGGCGGTCGGGATCGCAAATTCGCTGATCACCCCGTCGGGGGTGATGCGCCCCATGCGATTGCCGGTGTGCTCCGAGAACCACATGTTGCCGTCGGCGCCGAGGGCGATGATGCGAGGAGAGCTGTTGGGATTGGGCAACGCAAATTCGCGCAGGCCCGAACCATCAGGGGCCATCCGGCCGATACGGTTACCGGCACTCTCCGTGAACCAGAGGGCGCCGTCCGGAGCTAACGCGATCGTCGTGGGACCGCTGCCCGGATTCGGCAAGGGGAACTCCGTGAACATGCCGTCGGTGTCGCGAAGGCGTTCGGTTGACGCGAGCCAGCGCTGCTGCTCGGATCCGGGGCCCCCAACGCGCACGCTTGCGCGTTGGGGTGAGAATGCAGCCGTCGCAGTGACGAGTATCCCTAGCGTGCACAGGGACTTAAGAGTCATAATGAATGGTCTGTCTGGAGGTCCGGCTCACCTGAGTCGGTATGTTATAGTTCACGCCCTTTTGGCGTAGCTAGAGGTATGCATTTGAGGCGCTTTCCGCGCACGATCGCGACTGTTGGATGTGCTTTGACGATCGTGTCGGCATGGTCCAGCGGCGTTTGGGGTCAGGCCGGGGCAGGCCTGGGGCAGGCCCCAACCGCGCCAACCGCGACTCCAGATGCGGGCCTCACACAACAGTACTGCCAGACCTGTCATAACAACCGGCTCAAGACCGGCGGACTCTCACTCGAAGGGATGAACCCCGCCGAAGCGGCCGCGCACACCGACGTGTGGGAGAAGGTGGTGCTCAAGCTGCGCGGCGGCATGATGCCTCCGCAAGGGATGCCGCGTCCCGATCAGCCCACGCTCGAGCGCTTCACCGTCAACCTCGAGCAGACGCTCAACCGCGCGGCGCTCGCCACACCCGATCCCGGCCACAAGCCGGTCCATCGTCTCAATCGAACCGAATACGGGAATGCGATTCGCGATCTGCTCGACATCGACGTCGACGTCGCCGATCTGCTGCCCGCCGACGATGAGAGCCATGGGTTCGACAACATCGCGGGCGTGCTGCGTGTGTCGCCGTCGCTGCTCGAGCAGTACCTCGCGGCGGCGCGTCAGATCGCAAGCCTCGCCATCGGCTCGGATCGCGATGTCGTTCGACTCGCCTATCGCATTCCTCCGGACGATTCGCAGGAAGATCACGTGGAAGGGCTGCCGCTCGGGACCCGCGGCGGGATGCTCTTCAAGCACAACTTCCCTCAGGACGCGAAGTACGACTTCGGCGTCATCCTCCTTCGCAACATCGTCGGCTACATGAAGGGCCTCGAGTTCGCCCATCTGGTCGAGATCTCGATCGATGGCGAGCGGGTCTTTGCGACGACAGTGGGTGGCGACGCGGACAACCGCGAATCCGACCGGAACATGTCGGAAGCGGCGAACAAGATCGATGAGCGCTTGAAGGTGCGTGTGCCGGTGAAAGCGGGACCGCACATGGTGGGCGTCACGTTCGTGCGCCGCAACTCGGCCGAATCGGACGAGCCGCTGCAAGCGCACGAGCGCGATCACGATCTGCAGAACATGAACGGCATCCCGCTCATCGATCACGTCAACGTGACCGGGCCGTTCGACGCGACAGGACCCGGCGACACGCCGAGCCGTCGTCGCATCTTCACGTGCAAAGCCGGCGCGCAAGGGGCGGACGATACCGCATGCGCGCGGAAGATCCTCACGAACGTCGCGCGACGCGCGTATCGCCACCCGGTCACGAACGCCGACATGGAGCCGGTGATGGCGATGTACGAGGCCGGCCGCACGTCGGGCAACTTCGACGCCGGTATCGAGCGCGGATTGCGATTAGTCCTGGCGAATCCGAAATTCTTGTTCCGCACCGAAACCGCACCCGCGCGCGGCACTGTGGCTCGTGTCAACGACGTCGAGCTGGCGTCGCGCTTGTCGTTTTTCCTCTGGAGCTCGATCCCAGACGAGGAGCTGTTGACGGTCGCCGCGCAGGGCAAGCTGAATCAGCCGGCGATGCTCGAGAAACAGATCAAGCGCATGCTGGCCGATCCGAAGTCGCGCGCGCTGGTCGACAACTTCGCGAGCCAGTGGCTGCTGCTGCGCAACCTGAAGAGCCACGTGCCAACGCCGGGCGACTTCCCCAACTTCGACAACGAGCTGCGTCAGGCGTTTCGCACCGAGACGGAGATGTTCTTCGAAGCCGTCATGCGCGAAGACCGCAGCGTGCTCGATCTGCTGAACGCCGACTACACGTTCGTCAACGAACGGCTGGCGCGCCACTACGGCATTCCGAACGTATACGGGAGTCAGTTCCGCCGCGTGAAGATCACCAATGAAGAGCGCCGCGGTTTGCTCGGGCAGGGCAGCATCCTCACCGTCACGTCGCAGCCCAATCGCACGTCACCGGTGCTGCGCGGCAAGTGGATTCTCGAGAACGTGCTCGGCACGCCGCCGCCACCGCCGCTGCCCAATGTGCCTGCGCTTCCCGACAACGAGGCCGGGCAAGAGCCGAAGTCGCTGCGCGCGCGTCTCGAATACCATCGCCGCACGCCGACATGCGCGACATGCCATCGCGTGATGGATCCGCTGGGTCTTGCGCTCGAGAACTTCGACGGCGTCGGCGAATGGCGAGTCAAGGAACCTGGCGGCAGCATCGATCCGGTCGGGCAGCTTGCCGATGGGAGCAAGGTCGACGGCCCGATCGCGCTCCGCAAGGCGTTGATGCGGCATCCCGAGATGTTCGCGCGGACGATCACCGAGAAGCTGATGACTTACGGGCTCGGCCGTGGCATGGAGTCCAACGACATGCCCACCATTCGCATGATCGCGGATGACGTCGCGAAACAGAACTACCGGTTCTCGGCGGTCGTGCTGAGCATCGTGAAGAGCGTGCCGTTCCAGATGAAGAAGGCGATGGACGAGGCGCCGCAAGGGCTCGTCGCATCGCATTGACGCGTACGTAGGGGCCGCCTTTAGGCGGCCCAGGAGATCGCGAATGTATCTGACCAAGAAGCACCTGCCAAGAAGGACGTTCCTGCGCGGCATGGGTGTGACGATGGCGCTGCCGCTGCTGGACGCGATGATTCCTGCGCGTATGCTGCTGGCGCAGACCGCCGCGAACCCGAAGGCTCGCCTCGGATTCGTCTACGTGCCGCACGGCGCGATCATGGATAAGTGGACTCCCGCGTCCGAAGGCGCGGGCTTCGAGTTCACGCCAATCCTCAAGCCGCTCGAAGCGCATCGCGATTACGTCAACGTCGTCAGCGGCCTTGGTCATCGCGCCGCCGACACAACAGCGGTGCACTCGTTGAGCCCGACCACGTGGTTGAGTGGCGTGAGGCCCAAGGCGACGCAGGGCGTCGACGCCTACGCCGGTATCACCGCCGATCAGGTCGCCGCGCAGGCGATCGGTCAGGACACGATCCTGCCGTCGATGGAGCTGGCCACCGAGGATCACTCCGGGCTCATCGGATCCTGCGATCGCGACTACGGCTGCATCTACATGAACACGCTGTCGTGGCGCACGCCGACGACGCCGCTGCCGATGGAGATCAATCCGCGCAAGGTCTTCCAGCGCATGTTCGGCGATGGCGGCAGCACCACCGAGCGCAAGGCGCGCATCCAGGAAGATCGCAGCATCCTCGACGCGATTACGAAGGAGGCCTCGAGCCTGCAACTGCAGCTCGGTCCGTCGGATCGCCAGACGATGACGCAGTATCTGGAGAACGTGCGCGAGATCGAGCGCCGGATTCAACGCGCGGAGAGCAGCCAGGGCGATCAGGATCTGCAGCTCCCAACGCGACCGGCTGGTGTGCCGTTCGACTTCGAAGAACACGTCAAGCTGATGTACGACCTGATGGTGCTCGCGTATCAGGCCAACGTCACGCGCGTGATCACATTCATGGTGTCGCGCGAGGTGAGCAATCGCACCTACACGCAGGTGGGCGTCACGGACGGACATCACGCGATCTCGCACCACCAGAACCGCGCTGAGAAGATGGAGAAGAACGTCCGCATCCAGACGTTCAACATCAACCAGTTCAAGGGCTTCCTCGACAAGCTGAAGGCAACGCCCGACGGCGACGGCTCGCTGCTCGATCATGCCGTGCTGCTCTACGGCAGCAACATGAGCAACAGCAACGCCCACGATCACTTCCCGCTGCCGAATCTCCTCGTCGGCGGCGCGGCGGGACGGATGAAGGGCGGACGTCACGTGCGCTACGCCGATCACACGCCGATGACCAACCTCTTGGTCACGATGCTCGACAAGGCCGGCGTGAAGCAGGAGACGCTCGGCGACAGTACCGGAACGCTCGCGAATCTGTAGTTCGGGGTGTACGTAGTGTCCGGCTTCAGCCGGACCGACCGGAGATGACGATGCGTACCGTTCTTGCCACGTTGGTTGTCGCGAGCGCGCTGGCGATGTCGGCCCACGCCGCCGACACGGTTGGCACCAAAGACACGCGCCTGGTGCAGGCCGCGAAAGCCGGCAACAGCGCCGCGGCGATCGCGCTGATTCAGAAGCGTGTCGATCCCAACGTCGCAGAACCTGATGGCACCACTGCGCTGCACTGGGCGGTGCGCAGCAACGACCTCACGCTGGTCGATCGCCTGATCAAGGCCGGCGCCAAGGCGACGGCCGAGAACCGCTACGGCGTAACGCCGATCTTCCTCGCCTGCCAGAACGCGAGCGGGCCCGTCGTCGAGCGACTGATCGCCGCGGGCGTCAGCGCCAATGCCACCGGCCCGGAAGGCGAAACCGCGCTTCATACCTGCGCACACAGCGGCAACGTCGATGCCGCGAAAGCGCTGCTCGCGCATGGCGCATCGGTGAACGCCGGCGACAGCTGGCGGGGTCAGACTCCGCTGATGTGGGCGGCGGCGCAGAAGCATCCGCAGATGATCAAGGTGCTGCTCGAGGCTGGTGCCGACGTGAACGCACGCTCGACGATCATCGCCTGGGAGCGTCAGCGCACGGCCGAGCCGCGCGACAAGTGGCTGCCGCCGGGCGGTCTCACGGCGATGCTCTTCGCGGCCCGCGAGGGATGCGTCGACTGCGTGAAGGTGCTCGCCTCATCAAGCGCCGACATCAACGCCATCGATCCCGACAGCCACACGCCGCTCGTGGTCGCGCTGATGAACGGACACTACGACGTCGCGGGCGCGTTGATCGCCGGAGGCGCCGACGTGAACGCCGCCGACAATGTTGGCCGCACGCCGCTGTTCGCGGCGGTGGACGATCACACCATGCCCCAGTCCAACCGGCCGGCACCCAAGGAGACGGACGATACGCTCACCAGCCTCGACGTCATCAAGATGCTTCTCGACAAGGGTGCCAATGTGAACGCGGCGCTGCGGGCGCAGATTCCCTACCGCACCAAGCTCGATCGCGGCGGCGACGGCGTGCTCGGCGCCGGCACCACGCCGCTGCTCCGCGCCGCCAAGGCCGGCGATACGCCCGTGATCGCGATGCTGCTCGAGAAGGGCGCCAACGCGAAAACCGCGACGCGCAACGGCGTCAACGGCATCATGATGGCGGCCGGCGTGGCAACGCGCGAAGAGGACATGACCGGCCGCAACAAGACGCAGAAAGATGCGATCGAGACGATCACGCTGCTGCTGAAGGCCGGCACCGACGTCAACGCCGCCGATACCCAGGGGCGCACCGCGGCTCACGGCGCGGCGCTGTGGGGCTTCACCGACGTCGTCAAGTTCCTGCAGGCCAACGGCGCGAAGCTCGATGTCAGGGACAAACGCGGCCTCACCGCGCTCGATCACGCCAACGGCCTCGCCGGCGGCTTCGGATTCGGCGGCAGCGCCTCGGTTATTCGCGAAGACACCGCCAAGGCGATCAAAGAGCTCGGTGGCGTCGCCGGACAGCTGATTCCCGCTCCGCCTGGCGGCGGCCGTCGCGGCGGCGACCGCAATCAAGACGACCCGCAAGACGGCGATAGAAACTGAATCCTGTCAATTGTTGATTTGTGATCTTTGATCAGTGATTCGTTGTTGAATGGTGATTCTTGATTGGGGATTGAGAGCAGCAACCGGGCGACTCGAACCGTCTCGTTGAGTTTTCAATCAACGATCACCAATCAAGAATCAACAACGAATCACTAATCAAAGATCGATTAGATCAACAATTGACATGATTCATGGCCACCCAGTCACAACCTCGTAGAGGCGGGTCTTCAGACCCGCCTGGCCCGACCGCCCCCGCCGAAGCCGCTGAAGCCTACGTGCGGGCGCTCGTGGCACAGGGCGTGACGTGTCTGTTCATGAATCCTGGCACCGACACGATTCCGATTCAGGAAGCGCTGTCGAAGCTCGAACAACTCGGTGAGCCGGTGCCGCGTACGATCCTCTGCCTCTTCGAGCTGGTTGCCCTCGCCGCCGCGCACGGCTACTACGCCGCCACTGGAGAGCCGCAGGCCGTGCTCGTGCACGTCGATGTCGGCACCCAGAATCTCGGCGGGATGCTGCACAACGCGCAGCGCGGGCGGGCTGCGGTGTTGATCAGCGCCGGACGCACGCCCTATACGACCGATGCCACGCAGCGCGGGACTCGCGACACCTACATCCATTGGCTGCAGGAGCAGTTCGATCAACACGGCATCGTCCGCAACTACGTGAAGTGGGACTACGAGCTTCGACGTGGCGAGCAGATGGGCGAGGTCATCGGACGGGCGTTCCAGATTGCCGCGAGCGATCCAGCGGGGCCCGCGTATCTCACCTTGCCCCGCGAGGTGTTGATGACCCCGGCAAGCAACATCATCATTCCAACCCGCGAACAGACGCCGCCGGCACGGTTGGGCGCGGGCGATCCCGATGCGTTGCGTGACGTGGCGGCGCGACTGGTCCGCAGCGAGCGGCCATTGCTGTTGCCGTCGACCACCGGACGCACGCGACGTGGATTCGAGGCGCTGATTCGCCTCGCCGAGCTGCTCGCCCTGCCCGTCGTCGAGCGCCGCGAGCGAACCAACTTCCCGTCGAGCCACCCGCTGCACCAGGGATATCAGCCGGCGCCATTCGTTGCCGCAGCCGACGTGATCGTGGTGCTCGATCAGGACGTGCCCTACATCCCGACGCAGGTGTTGCCGAAGGCCGACGCCTTCGTCGCGCAAATCGACGTCGACCCGGTGAAGGAACGCATCCCGCTGTGGAGTTTTCCGGTGACGATGCCGATTCGCGCCGAGAGCTCGCGGGCGCTCGAGCTGGTTGCCGACTACGCGGAGGATCTGGTGACGGCAGCCGATCGCACGCGCATCGAAGCCCGACGCAAGGACCTCACGGTACGTCACCACGATCGCATGGCCTCGCGCGAGGCCGCGGCACTGAAAGTGCGCGGTGCGACGCCGATCGCCGCGGAGTGGCTCGGCTACTGTCTCGGACAGTTGAAGCGTGAAGCGCCCGAGTGTGTGTTCGTCGACGAGTCGCTGACCAGCACGCCGTCGTTGTGGAACTACGTCGATACCGACGAACCGGAGTCGATCTACGGCAGCGGCGGATCGTCGCTCGGGTGGGGGCTGGGCGCGGCACTCGGCATCAAGCTGGCGCGGCCCGATCGTCCCGTCGTCCTCTCGACCGGCGACGGATCGTTTGTGTTCGGCGAGCCGCTCGCCGCGTTGTGGGCAACTCAGATCAACAAAGCGCCGATTCTCGCTGTCATCTGGAATAACGGCTGCTACAACGCGAACAAGTCGCCGCTCGTCAGCGCATATCCGCAGGGGTACTCGGTCACCGGAAAGCATTTCGTCGGCACCGACCTTCTGCCCGCTCCTCGCTACGACTTGCTGGCGCCTGTCGTCGGCGCCGTCGGTGAGCGCATCGAAGATCCGAACGGCGTGTTGCCCGCGCTCCGCCGTGGTCTCGACCACGTGCGCGCGGGACGTTCAGTCATTCTCGACGTGATCCTGAGGTCCGCCTGAAGGCGGACACGAGCAGACAATGTCGAGGCGGACGTAGTGTCCGGCTTCAGCCGGACCGGCGCAGTGCTCATCCCACTGCTCGCGCTGCTCTACGCGCCGTTCGTCGGCGGCGATCTCCTCACTGACGACTTCGTTCATTTTCAGCGACTCGCCTCGCTGACCAGCGCCTCCGACATCGTCACGAAGACCGATGCGTTCCGGTTTTATCGTCCAGTCACGCAGGCCAGCCTGGCCATCGAGCTCGCCGTTCACGGCGATCGACCCGCGCTCTTCCGCGCCGTGAACATCGCGCTGCACGCAGCCGTTCTCGGCATGGCGCTCGTGGTCGCGCGCCTCATCCTGCACGATGAGATTGGCGCGGCGCTCGCGACGCTGGCTTTCGCGCTGACGCCGAAGGCTCCGCCGATCGCGGTGCTCTGGATCTCCGGACGGGCCGAGCTGCTGATGGCGCTGTTCACGCTCGCCTCGGTCGCCGCGTGGATCATGTGGGCTCGCCACGGCGGCTCGAAATGGCTGGTCGCCGCTGCCCTGTCCTACGTCGTCGCCGCCGCGAGCAAGGAAACAGCGTTCGTGCTGCCGCTGCTCCTCGTGTTCATCCCATGGGATCCAGGGTCGACAACACGACGAGGTGCGGCCATTGCCATGATGGCGGCCGTTGGCGCGGCGTTGTTCGCGTGGCGATCGCATGCGGGAGCGCTGACACCGCTGTCGAACGATGCGCACTACGATCTGCTCACCGGACTCGTGCGGGTGCTGCGGAGTCTCCGCAACTACATCGGCCGCATGCTCCCCGCGCCGGTGGCGTTGATTGCAGTCATGGCGATCGCTCGCACGATCGATGCGCGCCGCTCGACACGCAAGGTGGGTCCGTCCGGCATCGCGGTATCGGTATTCGTGGCTCCGCTCGTGTGGATGCTGTTGTTTCTCGCTCCGGTCCTTCCAATCGTCGCCCGCAGCGAGATCTATCTGTATCTGCCGACGTTCGGGATGTGCCTCTTCGCGGCCGTGATTGCGAGAGCGACGCTGTTCGGCGTCGCGCAGCACCGGGCCGCGGTCGTCGCAGTGGGGTTGTTCGTGCTGGCCGCTGCCGGCTATCAGGCGTCCCGAGCCGCGGCGATGCACGACAACCTGAGGTTTTCGGCAACACTCGTCGCCGCGCTGCGGGCCGACGTCGATCTCGCCGCGCAGGGCGAGGCGATCACACTGGTGCCGGCGGATCCGGAGACCGAGCGCTACCTGCAGGACTCGATTGGCGGTTATCTCTATTCGGTGCTCCATCGCGCGTTTCCACAGGGGGCGGTCACTGGCGTCACCGAATATGCGGGCATGCACGTGACCGGAACGACCAGGCGCGTTCTCTGTCGCTATCGCGACGGCCAGGTCGGGTTGACTCACGAGTGAGGGTGAATACACATGGAGCCACGAACGATCGCTCAGAAAGGCCCCGCCCAGAGCCGCTTCGTCGGACACGTGGCAGTGGTCACCGGCGGAAGCTCCGGGATCGGGCGTGCCACGGCGCTCGCGTTCGCGCGCGAAGGCGCGTCTGTGGTCATCGCCAGCCGCGGCGAGGCCCGAGGCGCCGCCGTGCTCGCCGAACTGCAGGCCCTGGGCGCGCCGGCCGAGTTCGTGCGTGCGGACGTCTCGCAGTCGCGCGATGTCGAGGCGCTCGTCGCTCGAACGCTGTCGCGATTCGGCAGGATGGACATCGCCGTCAACAACGCCGCCGCTATCGACGTCGGTGTGTTCAAACCACTGGCCGACTACGACGAATCCGAGTTCGACGACCACATCGCCGCAAATTTGAAGAGCGTGTGGCTGTGCATGAAGCACGAGATCGCGCACATGATCGCGCAGGGCGGCGGCGCCATCGTCAACACGTCGTCGGTGACCGGACTTGGCGGCGCGCCGAACAGCGCGTTCTATGCCGCCGCAAAAGCCGCGGTGATCGCGCTGTCGAAAACCGCCGCGCTCGAGTATGCCCCGCTGAGAGTGCGGGTCAACGCGCTGGTGCCCGGTGCCTTCCGCACGCCGATGCTCGATCAGGTGCTCGAGAAAATGTCGCCTGGCGATCCGATTGTGGCCGAGCAGCGCTACAACAAGCGGATTCCCCTCGGCCGAATCGGACGTCCGGAAGAAGCCGCCGACGCCGTGCTGTGGCTGTGCTCCGACCAGGCGACCTATGTGACCGGCCAGGCGATCGTCGTCGATGGCGGCTTGACGGCCCCGTATCGCTAGGCTCATTTGGATATTCCAAAGGAGATCGTGTATCTTCTTTGGCATGTCCAAAGGAGCACGTCAGGAGCGGTCGGAAGTGCTGCAAGGCACGCTCGACCTGATGATCCTCAAGACGCTGCAGGCGCTCGGGCCGCTGCACGGCTTCGGCGTCGCCCGGCGCATCGAGCAGGTGAGCGAGAACGTCCTCGTCCTCAACGAAGGGACCGTCTACACCTCGCTGCTGCGGCTGCAGCAGCGCGGCTGGATCTCCTCGGCATGGGGCACGTCCGAGAACAATCGCAAAGCCCGCTTCTACGCAATCACCAAGCGAGGACTGAAGCAGCTCGAGCGCGAGACCGAGGATTGGCAGCGCATCTCCTCGGTCATCGGACGCGTCCTCGGCCAGGAGAGTCGGTCATGAACGCCCTCCTCACGTTGTTCGCCAAGCTTCGCGGGCTGCTCTCACGCGGCGCCAACCCCGGCTCGGACGACGAGGTGCAGGAGCACATCAGGCTTCTTGCCGAGCGATACGTCGTCCAGGGCATGCGGCCGGATGAAGCCGCGCAGGCGGCGGGTCGTCAGTTCGGCAACATGACGCGCTTGCGGGAAGACTGGCGAGATCAGCGCACCTTTCCAACGCTCGAATCGCTCTGGCGCGATCTGCGCCATGGCAGTCGCACGTGCTGGAAGAATCCCGGATTCTCGATGGCCGTTGTGCTGACGCTGGCCCTCGGCATCGGTGCGAATACTGCGCTCTTCAGCGTGTACAACACGATTCTCCTGAAGCCGCCGCAGTACGCCGGCTCCGACCGAATCGTGATGTTGTGGGAGCAGATACCAGGGGTCGATCGCATGCCTGTTGCCCCGGCAAACTTCGTCGATTGGCGGGCTCAGACGCGATCGTTCAGCGGCGTGGTCGCCATCAATCCCTTTCTCGCGTTCGTGATGAGCACCCCAGACGTGCCCGCACGAGTGTCGGCGGCAGCGGTGTCATGGAATTTCTTTTCGGTGCTGGGCGCGCCCGTCGCGATCGGGAGGAGCTTCCTTCCCGAAGAGGATCGACCCGGGAGTAATTCCGTCGCCATCCTTTCGCATCGCCTGTGGATGGAACGCTTCGGAGGCCGACCGGGCGTTGTCGGATCGACGATCACCTTGAACGATCGCCGCTACTCCGTCGTCGGCGTCCTGCCCGAGAACTTCGAGCTGGTCAGCGGGATTGTCTTCCGAGCGAGCATGCAGTTCGACCTCTGGGTACCGCTCGCGCTCACCAGCAATCCGTCGCGGGGCTCGCATCCGCTGCGCGTGCTCGCGCGGCTCAAACCCGGTGTGACCCTCGAGCGCGCGCAAGCCGATGTCAACGGCGTTGCCGCAGACCTTGCCCGCGCATACCCTGAAGACGACAAGGATCGCGGAATCGCCGCCGTTCCCCTGCACGAACAGGTAGCCGGCGACGTGCGACCGGCGCTGATCACGCTCTCGGGCGCGGTCGGCTTCGTCCTGCTGATCGCGTGCGCCAACGTCGCGAACCTGATGCTCAGTCGAGGCACCGCGCGTCAGAAGGAGATCGCCGTACGGATGGCGATCGGCGCCAGCCGCCTCCGGGTTGCTCGCCAGTTGCTGATGGAAAGCGCCGTACTTGCCTGCATCGGCGGGGCCCTGGGCTTGTTGCTGGCCTTCGCGGCCGTTCGCCTTGCTGCGCCGTACCTGCCTTCCGACCTTTCGCGAGCGACTGGATTCCCTGCGGACGCGCGCGTGCTGGTGTTTACGGCACTGATCTCGCTGGCCACGGGCGCGTTGTTCGGGCTCGCTCCGCTCTTCCAGATGCGACGGATCTCCGCATCCGAGTCGCTCCAGCACGGCACGCGAATCGCCGGCGGTTCGGCTCGGCTGCGCAGCGCGCTCGTTGTGGCCCAGATGGCCGTAACGGTGATTCTCCTCATCGGCGCAGGCCTGTTGGCGAGGAGCCTCTGGGCCCTGCTTCACGTCCCTCCAGGATTTCGCACCGACCACCTCGTCAGCGCCCGCCTCACGTTGCCCCGAGGCCGATTTATGGATACCGCGCGGGTGTCGGCGTTTCATCGCGAGTTGATCCAGCGACTGCGGGAATCTCCGGGCATTGAAGCCGCCGGACTGGCTGCCTATTTGCCATTGAGTGGCCAGGACAACGGATGGGCATTCTTCATCGAGGGCCGTCCGCCGCTCCCGGTTGGCGTCTATAACGTCGCCAAGTATCGACCGGTCAGCGAAGGCTACTTCGAGACGATCGCGATGCCGATGATGAGCGGGCGCTCGTTCGCGGCCACCGATCGCGCGGATAGTCCACGCGTCGTCGTGATCAATCAATCGATGGCCCGCCAGTACTGGGGCGCGGAAAATCCGGTTGGACAACGGCTGCGATTCGGCGGCCCCGACTGGCGCACAATCGTGGGCGTCGTCGGCGACGTGCGACACGAGGCACTGGACGACGATGCGAAGCCGGAGATGTATGTACCATTCGCCCAGACGCCGCAGCCAGAAATCATCTCCACCGTCATCGTGAGAACCTCAATCGATGCTGCGGCGATGACGAAGACGCTGCGCGATACGGTTTCGGCCGTGGACGGCTCCGTGCCACTGGATCTGGTCAGAACGATGGAGCAGATCGTGTCGATGTCGGTGAGCCAGCCACGATTCCGCACCGGTCTCCTGGTGGTGTTCTCGGCGCTCGCGTTGCTCATGGCCTCGATCGGCGTCTACGGCACGACCAGTTATTCGGCGCGACAGCGAACGCGAGAGTTCGGCGTGTACATCGCGATGGGCGCAACCACTCGCGACGTCCTTCGCGCGGTACTCGGACGCGCCGCGATCGTCATCGCCGCCGGCCTCGCGCTGGGCCTGCTCGCCTCACTCGGACTCACACGGGTGCTCACGAAATTCCTCTACGGCGTCACCCCGCTCGATCCGAGCACGTTCGTGACTGCGCCGCTGTTCCTGTTCGTCATCGCCATCATCGCCTGCTACGTTCCGGCACGGCGAGCCACGCGCGTGGATCCGATCGTGGCCTTGAGATATGAGTAAGGTGCCTGGCCGCCGTAGCGCAGGGCGCGAAGGCGGCGATTTCGAGACCGTCAAGACACTCGGCCTCGCGCTACCCGGGGTCGAAGCTGCGACGCGGTGGGACGGCTCTCCGGTGCTGAAGCTGGGCGGCGCCTTCATGGCCGGCCTGACCACGCATGTTTCCGCGGAACCGGGATCGCTGGTTGTCAGAATGAGCGTCGAGGAGCGCGAATGGCTGCTGATTGAGGCGCCAGAGACCTACTATGTCACCGACTACCACCAGCCACATCCCGTCGTGCTGGTGCGGTTATCACGGATCGATCGCGATGCGCTTCGCGATCTCCTCGCGATGGCCTGGCGTGCGACGAGTCCGAAGGCGCGCCGCCCTCGAGGGCGGCAACGTGACGCGCAGTCACCTTCATCGTCCAGCGCAGCGGAATCGATTCCGGCAAATAGCACACGCGGTCGTCGCAAGCCTGGTAGTCGAGCGCGCCCGCGATCGTGATCGTGGAATCAGCCCCGGCCGATGACGGCTCGATGGCACCGACGGTCAGGCCCATTTGCAATCGAAACGGCGCCTGATAAACGGGCTGTGTCTCCTTCAGCGGCTTGAAGTAATACGACTCGGCACGCGGGTACGTCGTCTCTCCAATCGTCAATCTTGGCTGCGGTTCGATCGTGATCTTGATCGGCCGGTACTTCGAGCCCGGCGCATAGACATGCATGCGCGGCTTGGGCGACACATCGACCGTCAACGTGATGCGGTCGCCCACTGAGACGACGCGAGGGGCGACGGAAACGCTGAACTTGAGATGTTTGGTGTCGCGCGTGGCGGAGGCCTGTGCGGCCAGGGAGGCGGTGGCCACAGTCAGCATCAGCGTAACCGCCGCCGAGGCCATGCGGCGGAGCCTCACGATCAGATGCCGAGCGCCTTCCGTATCGAGCGCTCGAGTTCCTTCTCATCGCCAGCCTTGTAGCCGGCGTGACTCGAGATGACCTGGCCCTTGGCATCGAGCAGGTAATGTGTCGGCGTCATGCGCAGGTTGTAACTCGCGGCAAGCGGCCGATCGCCAAGCAGCACCGGCACCGTGTAGCCGTGCTCCTTCTGCCAGGGAGCGATCAGGTTCTCCTCGTTGGTGATCACGTTGATCCAGACCATGGACAGGCCGCGATCTTTGTATGAGTCGTAGATCTTCTGCACCGACGGAAACGCCGCGTTGCAATACGGACAGGTCGGGTAGAAGAAGACGACGAGCGTCGTCTTGCCGAGAACATCCGACAGCGACCGCTCGGTTCCGCCGAGCGTCTTGAGTGCAAACGGTTTGAACTTGTCGGCCGCAGCGGACGGGTTGGGTAGGAGAAGCAAGCACGCGACCGCCGCCCAGAGAAGTCGCGTACCGGCTGTCACTGCTGCTGTTCCTCTCGCGTCCGTCCGGGCGCCGGCATCACGCGAGGCGTCGCCGGCTGATCGCTGACGCCCGGCGTCTGCGACGCGTGCGAGCGCCCACCTAACCGCATCGAGTACGTGCCAATCGCGACATATTCGGGGAACGTGGAGTCGCCTCTCGCGCCGGTGTACGGATTGGGAAAACGGTTGTAGTAGTACCCGATCGGCATGTTGAACGAGATCGCATGGCGGCCCGCTGAGATCGTCACACCCGGCTCCCAATACATCTCGACGCCGGGGCGGCGGAACCCGTCGGAGCGTCCGATCAAATCGTAGCGCGGCACACCCTCGACACGCCACGCGATTGATGCCGCGACGTGTCGCGTCACGCCAACGGACGTGCCCATGCGTACCACGAACTGATCCGACACGGTGTTGACGTTCGTCGGTGTCGCGGTGACCAGCGTTCCGCGGGTGGGCGCGCCAGTATCACGCGCGTTGACCATGTAGGTGGCCGAGCTGAACGTCGTGAAGCGGCTCATGGTCTTGTAGCCCTGCACGTCCCAAATCATTCCCCATCCGCCATCGCCGGGATTCACCGAGATGTCGACGTAGCGCACGCTGTTGTTGCTGCCGTTGCCATCGGGGAACATGTCGGTCGACGTATTGTTGCCGGTCGGGAACTTGACGCCGCCGCCCACGAGCACGTTCCAGCTGTGTCCGGACGAGGGGCTCAGCAACGCGACGCGAGCGAGCGTCGTGATGTCGCCGATCCCGTGCGCGTTCTCGTTGGCGCGCGCCGCAGGACCGCCCGCGCGCGGCGACGGAATGCCCCACGAGGCCTCGACGTACGGGATGCCCGCATTCAGGCTGATGCGCGGCGAGAGCTGATATCCAATCGTCGCGGTCATCGAGTTCTGTCGATTGACGACGTAGGTCTGCTCGGTCTCGCGCTGAATCTGCCGCACCGTGCCGTTGTAGTGATGGTCGGCGGTCGAGTTGCGTCCGGTGAGCGTGACCGTCCACGTGCCGACCTCCTCGTCCACCGAGCCGGTGGTGCCGAACATCGGCGAGGTTTGTCGGAACAGGATGCAGCCTTGGGCAAAGGAATCGGAGGCGTTTACGACGAGAGCAGCCACGCCGAGGACGGCAACAAAGAGGGAGCGAGGGAGGCGCATTCAGTCGGGGCTCCTGGTCACGGAATTGAGGGCCTAGGTTACGCGGGGGGCGCGGG
>Ga0075425_100002711_pt1 | contig 17769 bp, 13 predicted proteins | sample SoiMethybrSBSTD4_FD_75300 | JGI IMG/M metagenome (GOLD analysis project Ga0075425, IMG submission 75300) | Bulk soil microbial communities from a Populus tree surrounding site in Tennessee, USA - Soil MetaG P. TD hybrid SBSTD4 | ecosystem: Environmental > Terrestrial > Soil > Tree plantation... | reverse complement strand
CAGCGACGTGCGGCTCGTACGAGTAAACAGTCCTACGGTTGATGTCGTCGTAACCAGCGGCGACATCTCCTTCGATGGAGAATTGCAGGACGGTGGTTCCTACAATCTCCAGTCGATGAAAGGCGATCTCGACGTAACGCTTCCGAGCGGGACTCCTTTCAATTTGAATGCACGAGCCCTCAGCGAAAACATCAACCTCGGGTCATTCATGTCTAGTCTGGCTGGCTCATCAAAAGGACCGAAAGGCGTTTCGGGAACTTATCTGAAAGGCGGTTCTCGGCTTACGCTTACAGCGTTCGCGGGCCGGATTCTCATGCATAAGAAATAGCGTTCGGCCACTTACGTCAACCTCACGCTGCTCACCTCTTCGTAAATCGACAGTAACGACACTATCTGGGGAACATTTGCCCAGACAACTCGTAATTTTCGGTGGCAGAGCCCAGCGTAGATATATTCTCCAGCTTATGTTATAAAATTATCGATCTGAATGGGCAGCGAGGCTGTCGATGCTTTTTCATCTGCCCCCTGGAGTTTCAGGTGATTCGATAAGGTAAAAGAGCTGTTCGTTTGATGCACAAGAGCCAAGTCAACGACGATCAGGCAGATAAGCGTGTGGATGAGGCGCAACAACGCGAAAACGACGCTCCTCACGTCCACGATCCCGCCCACCCACACTACAGCGAGCGAGGAGAACGGCTTCATCTCGACGCGCTGCTGCCGTTCCTCGAAGAGCGAATCGACTTCAGGTTTCCCAGCGAGCTTCGACATCTCGATGCTGTGTTGGATTATTTGAACGAAAGAATGATCCGGCTAGGTATTGTTAATCCCGAAGACTCAGAAGTACTGATCGCCCTGGACGAAGCGATCGTCAACGCCATCAAACACGGCAACAAATGCGATCCGCGAAAAGCCGTTCACATCTCCGCTGAGTTCAACGCCGAGGGAGTTCGCTTCGTAGTCGCCGATGAAGGACCTGGATTCGCTCGGGAGAACGTGCCAGATCCGACTCAACCTTGCAGACTTCTCGAACCCAGCGGACGCGGACTACTGCTCATCAATCACATAATGGACGAAGTGCAATTCAATCAGTGCGGAAATCGACTGGAAATGTTCAAACGACCAGTCAGCCGAACTCAATCCCAAAACTGCTCATCCAACGGCAACAACGGCTCCGAGTAATCTCCATCCCCACTCGCTCAACCTAAACTTGTTTTCGATTCAACGATCGGTGTCTCGAGCGTTATCGTTCCATTGCGGGCGCAGCAGATTAAGCAACGCAGTAGCTCGAACTCGATCTGAAAGGTCCTGGCTCATAACTCGGCGGGCACACAACTCGTCGTAGCCACACTTGATAAGCGCTGTGCGCAGTCGATGCTGTCCTTCACGGCTGCGATTGTTCAAAGCATCGATAATCGACACTTCAAACAACGCACGGTCCGCGGGTGACATATGCTTGATGAGATTTCCGTTGGGATCCTCGCCCGAACAAAGACGCTCGATCTCGCTCGAAACCCGATGAGGATCGCCCCGCAGAGCGATTTCCACCGCGACCGTGCTCGCGCTTTTGAACCATCGCCGGCGCCGGAGCCGCGTGAGGTAAATTAGAAACACGACTGCCATAAGCTCAAACAGAGCCAGTGCTGCCACCAGCCACCATTGACCGGACTCAAGTTCGGGTAAAGCCATTCAAAAAAGTACGTTTACCGGTCAGAACCCCCTCCGCCTCTCTTAGGCAGTCGTCCAGGTGCAAAGCTTGTTCCTACGTTCGACGGATGGTTCCCACGCACGCAAACGGAGCCAATGTTGAGAGAAACTTCGGAAATTGTGGGAGGAATGCGGCAGATGTCCCGAATTCAGGTGCCTAAAAATGTTACTGAACGTCTCAGCAAGGGTGAACCTTTGGTCACCGCGCCAAAATCCAGGAGCGAGACAAAAAGAAAGCCAGCTTGCTTCGCAAAATCGGGCGAAGCACGGTGTCTTGTTGATCGAATCTGAATCTCTTACGGTCGAGCTTTGTATTTCTCGTAGAGATCGGTGTGTCTCGAAGTCAGCGGAATATCGTGTCCGTTAATGAACACATGCTTGATCTGTGTACGAATTTCCAACGGGTCACCATCCGTGACGATCAGGTTTGCCATTTTGCCCTGCTCAATTGATCCGACAAGATTGGCGACTCCGAAGATTTCAGCAGGGTAGATTGTCACTGCCTTCAACGCCTCGTCTTTCGGCAATCCAAAAGCAGCAGCCATCCCCGCGTGATATGGCAGATTCCTGGAATACGCCGAGTCATTCGTCTGGAACGCGATCTTTACCCCAGCCTTGAACAGCAACCCCGCGTTGGCAAATGCCGCGTCGTACGGATCGTCTTCTCGAACGGGCACTCTGAGAACAGGACCAACAATCACCGGAATGTTTTTAGCCTTTAGCTGATCGGCAACCCTATAAGCTTCGGCTCCTCCGGAGATGATCGCCTTCAGCTTCATCTCACCGACAAACGCAATCGCGTTCTTGATGTCTCGCTCGAGATTCACGTTGATCACTACCGGCATCTGACCACGCACAACCGGAATTAGTGCCTCGAGTTTCAAATCGACATTTTGTTTCGGCAGGCTGCGGTCTTTCGCTCGCGCATCTTTCGCATCCGCGTAAGCAGTTGCCTCGCGAAGGATTTTCTTGAGATTTTCGATTTGTCTTTCCTGCTCGCGACGAGCCTCTGCTCCCGAACGTTGTTGTCCTCCGAACTCTCCGCCAAAACCTCGACCTCCTCCAGCTCCCGGCCAATTGATATGCATCGCCACCGGAGACTTCACTATCATATCTTTTGGCGTCCAGCCGTCGAGATTGAGGATCGCGCTTTGGCCGGCAATCAATCCGCCGCGCGGCGCCGTAAGCGCAGTTGTAACTCCGTTCACTCGAGTGACCGCGATGTGCGAGCTATCGGGATGAATTGCGACATCCACGTGGATGTTCGCGTTGTTGTCGCCGATCTCGCTTGTATCGACCGAACCGGCCACCGAACCGATTTCGGTTAATCCGATTTCGGTATCGGCGTCCATCATTCCGGGATAGACCGACAGGCCCTTCCCATCGATAACCTTCGCCCCGGCAGCCGCCGTAGCGTTTGCTCCAACTGCAGCGATCTTTCCATTCGCGATTACGACGGTCCCGTTATCGATCACCGGACCTGTAACGGTCACGATTCGTACGTTTCGAATCGCAATGCTCTCCGAACTCTGGGCCGAGACAACGCTCGTGTTCGGCGCAACCAATGTCAAAATCGCAAGGACGATCGTCAACGCCAGCGAGCCGATTAACTGCCTGATTCTCTTTCTCATCGTTGCTCTCCAAATATCCGAAACGTTTCTAAAGATTCGCCGTCCGCGATCGCGAACGGCATTCCGTTTGAGCCACTGGCATCAGTTGTCATTCGGTCTCGGAGACTCGTTTGGTCGCGGCTGAGGCTCATCAGGCCTCTCACCGCGCTGAGGACGACCGCCTCCGCGCTGGTCTCGCTCCCTCTTGATCAAATCTGCCTTCTCCCGTTTGAGAGCTTCACGCTTCTTTAGATCCTCCGCGCGATCGAAGTAAACCTCGCCTTCAATCATCGTCAACTCAGCCACCGTATACACCGAGAACGGATGCTGGCTGAAGATAACCAGGTCGGCGTCCTTGCCGACATCAATCGAGCCGACGTGTTTTTCGATCCCGAGCTGAATCGCCGGATTGAGAGTCACCATTCGCAGCGCAGATTCCTCTTCCACGCCGCCGTACTTCATCGCTTTCGCCGCTTCGAGGTACAATCTTCGAGCAAGCTCATCGGAATCGGAGTTCATCGATACAATCACCCCACGTGAAGCCATCAAAGCGGCGTTGTACGGGATCGCATCATAAGCTTCGAGCTTGTACGCCCACCAATCTGAAAAGGTCGAGCCACCAGTCTTGTGAGCGGCAATCTCTTTCGCGACTTTGTAGCCTTCCAGCACGTGTTGCAGCGTTTGGACGTGAAAACCAAGCTCATCGCTCAGGTTGAGCAGCATCAGGATTTCATCATCGCGATAGCAATGCGAGTGAACCATTCGCTTGCCCTGCAGTATCTCGACCAGCGCATCCAGCTGCAGATCACGTCGTGGGGGAATCGCATTTTTATCATTCGCTTTCTTAGCTTCGTATTCCTGCCACTCTCGCATGTAATCTTTCGCTCTGGTGAACGCCTCGCGAATGGTTTCTTCAACGCCCATACGAGTCGCAGGGTAACGACGAACCGCGCCCCGTCCGCCCTGGTTGTTGGACTGTTTCGGGTTCTCGCCAAGCGCAAACTTGATGCCCTGCGGCGCATCCGGAATAAACCACTCATCAACCGGTTTTCCGATCTTCCATTTGACGACCGCATTCTGACCGCCAATCGAGTTCGCGGATCCGTGAAGGACATTAGCGGTGGTCGTTCCGCCGGCTAGCTCGCGGTAGATCGACGGACTGTAGGGATCGATCACATCCCGAACCCGAACCATCGACGTCACCGAAAGCGAGCCCTCGTTTACGCTGCCTTCAACACCGGTGTGCGAGTGACAATCTATGATGCCCGGAGTGACATACTTCCCGGTCGCATCGATGATTCGCGCATTCGGATCCCTGGCTTTCACGTTCGGTCCGACTTCGGCAATCTTGCCGTCGCGAATCAGGATCGAGCCGTTGTTGATCGTCCCGTGCGAAGCGGTCAGGATGGTCGCATTTTTGATCAGCGTTTCGACAGGCGCCGGGGCCGCTGCCACAGAACCGGCTCCAGCAGCCAGTTTTGTGGTGCTCCCCATCTGAGCGAACGCCGAACCTACCATCGTCAAAGTCAGCATCGATGAGAGAATCACATTTACTTTCTTCACGATTTCCTCCATACCATCACGAGCCAATAACTCTTAATCATGCTTCGTGAGCGCAGATGACCGATTGAATCACTTGGGCCGCGTACCGCTGAACGGGAATGCGCCTTCCGCTCCCAACAACACGCTACCCTTGATCGAATCACCTTCGATCGTCCCGGTCATCACCACTTCCATTGATTGACCACCCATTTCGACCGTCAGGGTCAGTCTCAGTTCCTTGCCGTTTATAGTGCCCGACTTTACGGGAACGGTCCCCATCGGCGATGTCAGGCTACCGGTTATTTGATCTCCGTCTTTTTTGAGAGTCAGTGTTGCCGACACGTCACTCTGCGGCGTCTCGATCGTTAGATTCCATGTTCCAGACGGATCAATCGAAGCATCACGCTGCTGCCCACCACCACCCGGTCGACCGCCAGCTCCGCGCACCGGGGTCGCCTCGGGCTTCTTAAGTTCGATTTGATCCCCATCGATAAACACATGTCTGACCTTAGTGTCCTTCGCCAGAATATCGCCGCTTGCGACAACAAGATTTGCGATCTTCCCGACTTCGATCGAGCCGAGTTGATCCGACGCGCCGAACATTTCGGCAGCGTTTATCGTGAGAGCCCGCAGAGCTTCGTCCTTTGATAGTCCGTTCTCGACAGCCTTCTCAACGTTTGCAATAAAATCCTGAGGCCGCAGCGAGCCCGACATGAATGCGAACTTTATCCCTGCCTGCGCCAACCGCGCCGCGCCCCCGGGCGTCTCTGCTCGCTGCCGCAACGCACGCAGGGTTTCTTCTTCATCATCACTCTGGTCAGCCGGACGCCGCGGAAAATCGACCGATAGGATCACCGGAACGTGCTTGGCCTTCAGCATTTCCACAACTCTATAGCCGTACATCGCGCCGGCAATTATCGGCTTCAGCTTGAATTCATCAGCGATCATCAGGGCGCGACGAATATCACTATCTGAATTGGCAACGAACAGTACCGGCAAATCGCCTTTGAGCGCTGGTTGAAGCGCCGCCAGTCTCTTGTCGTGCTCGGGTCTCGCCACACCTCGCTTGGTGCGGCTGTAGCGGTCCACTTCATCTCGATATCGAATCGCGTCATAAAACGATTGCCGAATGTAAGCAACCGTACCCATCAGAGATCCGGGATAGCCGCCTCCGAAGCCTCCGCCCGTGCTGAACTGAACCGTCAGCGCGACCGGCGCGCGCAGGACCAGCTTCGAAGCCTCATCGCCCGCCAGATTGATCAGTGCGCTCTGTCCGGCAAAGATTCCCTGACGCGGGCTGCTCAACGCGGTAGTCACGCCAACCGATCGCGGGTCTTCGAAAGTCGTTCCGGGTTTAACTTGATCGGCAGCCGAAAGAGAGGGATCGCCGAGCCTAACTTCCGGCGGAGGTGGTGCCGCAGCCGCTGCGGCGATCGCTGCCTGTCTCCCGCCACCGGCTGCGCCTCCCGGAGTTTGGGGTGGCGCAGGAGCCGTTAGCCCCAGGCTCGTATATCCATCAATAAGACCCGGGTAGACTGTGAGACCCGCGCCGTCAATCACTCGAGCATCGGCAGGTATGCGAGCGTTTTCGCCTACTTCGGTGATCAACCCGTCGCGCATCACGATCGTGCCTTTGGAGATCGTCTTGCCCGCACCCGTTACGATCTGCGCGTCTTTAATGGCAATCGCACCGTGCGAGTCGAGTCGAGCCGTTGACGGATGAATGAGCAACACCAGCGCTGCTGCGATTAAGGTCAGAGTCGCACAGACACTCTTGATCGTCACGAAGCGTGCGATGAACGAGCGTTTGCGATGCGCACGACTAATATGTGCCATTGCGAATTCTCCTACGAGTGGTTGCCTTGGTTAAGAAAGATTGTTTGAGCCTGTCGTGTTAATTGCGCGAGAGTCTGCGTCCACTGTTGCGGGCATAATCTATAGCAAACAATGATTCATAGCAAGGGCGGCCAACTGAGCAGTTCAGCCTGCAAAACCGTTGTCAACAGATCAATCGCGTTTCGATCTTCGAATTGTTCTTTGATCCAGGATCAGCATGCCTATTCGATCTGAAACTGGCTTACAAACATCGTTATGGCTCTGGTTGCGGTTGCTTCCGGTGATGTTCATAATCGACTCGTCTACGAAAGGAGAAGTCATGCGAATCACTAGAAGAGTCGCAGTCAAGGAAATGCTAATCGGTGGGGCTGGTATTGCTTTGGGAGCATCAAGCGCAGCAGCGCAAAACGATAGCGCCGCGCAAACTCCGAAAGCTTTTCGAGGCCAACATCAGCCAAAGCCGTTGCCGTTTGATCCGGCAAAATTGCGAGGGATCTCGGAAAAGTTGATCAAATCGCACCACGAAAACAACTACACTGGAGCGGTAAAAGCGCTCAACGCGGTTGAACAACGTCTCGATGCGATGATGAAGGACAAAGACCTGCCGGCGTATGTCTACGGTGATCTCAAACGCGAGGAGCTTGTGAGGACCGGATCGGTGGTCCTCCACGAGTATTATTTTGCTAACCTCGGCGGCGATGGTAAGGCGGCAGGGGCGGCGCTCGATCTCATAAAGCAATGGTTCGGAAGCTACGAGCAGTGGGAAGCAGAATTCAAGCGAACCGCAAACGCCCTCGGCGGTGGTTCGGGTTGGGCGATCCTCGCCTACAACGCTCATACGGGGGGAAGCACACAACTACTGGGCTTGGGACCATATGCACAACGCGCCGATGAGTCAGCCGCTCCTGACGCTGGATATGTACGAACACGCCTATCACATGGACTACGGCGCGGCCGCCGGTAAATATGTCGATGCGTTTTTACAAAATGTGAAGTGGGAAGAAGTGAACCGTCGCGCCGAGGCGGCCTTGCGCAAATAGCGTACACGCCTGAGTAGCAAAATTCGGCAGTTGCGGTCGAATACGTAGATAGATCAACGCGGCACTCGCTTGAACAGACTGCCCGGGTCACAAACTCAACCTGTTGGCTTGGATTTGGACCGCGATTATTGGCGTTTTAGTGCCTTGGTAATTACATTGAATAAATCCTGGGCTCATAGCCAGGCAAACGGCCCTAACTTTACATCGCTGCTATCGGTTTCGTACAAATCTTCGGAGGATAAATGAGACGACTATCAATCGTTGTAATGATCGCTTTGCTGTGCCTCTCGAGCTCTCGAGCATTCCCAGTGTCAGCCAAAGCCGAGGATGATTTTCAACTCGTCAAAGTAGCTGAAGGTGTCTATGCGGCAATCGCAAAGCCTGGAGGACTTGCGTCGGGCAACGCCGGATTCATCATCGGCGACGGCGGCGTGCTGGTCGTCGATACGTTCTCGACTCCAGTTGCGATCGAAGAACTGATAGCCGAAATCGCCAAGTTGACCAACCAACCGATCAGATACGCCGTCAACACTCACTACCATCTGGATCATAGCGGCGGCAATCAGGTCTTCGCTCAACGCAATGTCCCGATCATCGCTCACGATAGAGTTTCTGAGTGGCAGACCACAAAGAACAAACGCTTTCTCCCGTCCCCTGAAGACCTTCAGAAGCGTCGCTCGGACGCTGCAAAACAATTGAGTGACACACCCGCGGATCAGAAGGACAAGCGCGCACAACTCGAGCGCCAGATAGCCAGGTTCGATGTGTTGTCGACGATCAAGTTGACCAACCCGACGCTCACGTTCAGTACCGGAACCGTGAATCTGTATCTTGGGACTCGCAAGATCGCGTTGTTTTCGCTTCCCGGTCACACCGGCGGAGATGTGTTGGTCTATGTGCCCGATGCCGACGTTATGTTCACCGGGGATATGGGTTGGTCAAAGACGCTTCCGAACCTCGTCGATGCGACGGTCGAAGATTGGATTCCATCGCTCGATAAGATCCTGAGCAATCACTCGAGCACGAAGTTTGTGCCGGGGCACGGTGAAGTCGCCGGCGCTGCGGAAATACGCGACTTCAGAGATTATCTCGATGACCTTCGGGGACGAGTCAAAAAAGGTATCGCGGATGGACTGACGATCGAGCAGGCAAAAGCCGAGTTGAAGCTGCCCGAGATGTACAAAACTTTTGCCTTTCAAAACTTCGCTCAATCAAATGTTGAAGATATGTACAAAGAGTTGAAAGGCACGAAATTCAAATAAGAACTGTTATTTCAAATGGCTGAGGAAGCAGTAGCGCCGGTCAACGAACAATCGCGATACAGTCGATTAAGGGAATCGCTTGGCCTGGAGCGGAATGTTGCGGCCGCCTCAGCCGCCGTCTTCCTGTTGAGCATGGGCGAAGAGCTTTGGAAGAAGTTCATTCCAAAGTATCTCGAATCGTTAGGCGCGGGAACCGCGACGATCGGCGTCTTCGGAACGCTAAAGGACTTCTTCGATGCAATCTATCAGTATCCCGGCGGCTGGCTCGCAGATCGATTTGGCCGTCGCCGTGCCTTCCTTGTTTTCGTTTCTCTCGCATCGGTCGGCTATGTCATTTATCTTCTGAGTCCTTCCTGGGAGTTCGTCTTTCTCGGTCTTGCATTTGTGATGGGTTGGGCAAGCATGGCCTCGCCGGCTATCTTCGCTGTGATCGGCGATGCGCTACCAAAGAATCGTCGAGCCATGGGATTCACGTTCCAATCGCTGATCAAACGATTCCCGATGGCAATTGCGCCGATCATCGGCGGCGCGATAATTGCGCGGCAGGGCATACAGCGCGGAGTAAGAACCGGCCTCGTCATAACGCTCGCGCTGGCAGGGATCACCGTCATTTTTGTGATGGCGATCAACATCCCAGTGATCAACAGCGAGCGGCTCAGGATTCGCGATGTATGGCGAACCTTTCACGACGCGCTCAAGCGATTGTTGATTTCCGACATCATCATCAGAATGTGCGAGGGACTGCCTGACGTTCTGATAATTCTGTATGTAACGAATGTCATAGGGTTGGAAGTAGCGAAGTACGGCGTGCTGGTCGCGATGCAGCTGCTCACATCGATTGTTGTCTATCTTCCCGCTGCAAAACTTGCAGATCGGATTGGACGGAAGCCGTTTGTAGTCGCAACGTTCGTCTGTTTTGCATTGTTTCCAATTGCGATAGTTCTTTCCTCGAGCTTCGGTTCGTTGGTTGTGGCCTTCATCATCGGAGGTCTGCGCGAGATTGGAGAGCCATCGAGAAAGGCGATGATTGTCGATTTTGCAGCGCCGCACCTTCGAGCTCGCACCGTTGGCCTCTACTATCTGATTCGAAGTCTGTCTATTTCGCCGGCGGCGGCAGTCGGTGGTCTGCTCTGGAGGCTCACCCCGGAGCTACCTTTCCTAGCGGCTGGAGTGGTCGGCCTCGTCGGAGCTTTCGTTTTCGCTTTGACGGTTGAGGAACGCCACGCAAGCTGAAACAGTTGATCAAGGGAAGCGAGATTTCAAACAGGCTCGGGCCACCACTGACCGGTGGGGACATGACTGACTGGCTAATGCAGTCTATTCGTCGCTAGTTGTGTTGGTATCAGCGAGTTGCTACCGTGCATAATGTGAAGGTGAATTCGCCAACCGCTCGAACGGCCCCAGCGACGCTTCCTCCCGGCCCCAAACGAAAGCCGTTGATCGGACATCTGCGAGAGTTTCGCAGAAACCCGCCAAACTTCCTGACTCGGATGGCTCGCGAGCACGGCGATGTCGTCCATTTCAAACTCGGTCCTCAGGACCTGTTTCTTCTGAACAATCCCGATTTCATCAGAGACGTTCTGGTCACCAACAATCGGAATTTCGTCAAAAGTCGCGGGTTGGAAATGGCTAAGAAGTTCCTGGGTGAAAGCCTGCTTACCAGCGAAGGCGAGTTTCATCGGCGGCAGCGAAGACTTGCTCAACCGGCCTTTCATCGGCAACGCATCAATGCCTACGCCGAAATAATGATCGATCACGCCACGCGAACTCGCGATCGTTGGAACGACGGCCAGGCACTGGATATCTGGCACGAAATGATGCGGCTGACACTGGCGATCGTCGGCAAGACTCTTTTTGATGCTGATGTCGAGGGCGAGGCTCCGGAAATCCGACAAGCGCTCACCGATGTGATGCAGCTGTTCGAGCGAATGACAAATCCTCTCGCGGCGATCCTCGACAAGCTCCCGCTGCCGAGCAACATCCGCTGGGTAAAAGCGAAGGCTCGACTCGACGAAACTATCTACAGAATCATCAACGAGCGTCGCGCCTCGCGAGAGGATCGAGGAGATCTCTTATCGATGCTGCTGCTGGCTCACGACGTGGAGGGCGACGGCAGCGGTATGAGCGACCAGCAGGTTCGAGACGAGGCGATGACTTTGTTTGTCGCTGGTCACGAGACTACTGCCAACGCGCTGACCTGGACCTGGTACCTGCTTTCGCAAAATGCAGAAGTCGAAGCGAAACTTCATCGTGAAATCGACTCCGTGTTGGACGACAGGAATCCGACAGCAGCTGATGTTCTTCGCTTGCCGTACACTGAGATGGTATTGGCAGAGTCGATGAGGATGTATCCGCCGGCGTGGACTCTGGGTCGAAGAGTGCTGAGCGACTACGAAATTGGCAAATACGTTTTGCCGGCGGGTTCGATTGTTCTGATGAGTCCGTGGGTGATGCATCACGACGAAAGGTTTTATCCGGATCACAATCGTTTCGATCCGGAAAGATGGACTCCAGAAGCTCGGGAAGCTCGACCCAAGTTCAGCTATTTCCCGTTTGGCGGCGGACCTCGAGTCTGTATCGGCGAGCAGTTCGCGTGGATGGAGGGCGTTCTGTTGATCGCGACGTTGGCTCAACGATGGAAGTTGAGTTTAGCTGAGGGGCAACGGGTCGAGCCACGAGCAATGATCACGCTGCGACCACGGTACGGAATGGCAATGTTAGTTGAGAGAAGAGAGGCTTTTGCGACGGCGCTCACGTAGTAGTTCCTTGACTAATGAGCGGCGTTCCTTGACGTGTCGGCGCACAAGCGATTGAGCACACTTGATCGCGGCGCTTCTTGTCGTTATTCGCAACTCGTCCCAGTCCAACATTAGGACAACCTCCGCTCCTGTCTCTCCGGCTTAGTAACAGGTGGAGTTCGCTCACTCGATTGAATTCACAACTTTTGATATAAGTAACTCGCTCCATAAGCCCCAAAATCAACAAAGCTTTTGAATCGATTATTCGAAGGAAGCTATGACCAGATATCTAAAAATTCTGCTCTTGCTCTTTGTAGCGGTGTGGGTGTGGGCGGCGATCAGTCCGTCCGATCGTCACGATTGGCTTCTGGAAAACTATCTCGTTTTCATTTTCGTTCCGATCATCATCCTGACCGGTCGGTATTTCAGGCTCTCCGACGTGTCCTACACGCTGATCACGCTGTTCATGGTTCTACACGTCATAGGCTCGCACTATACGTACGCCGAGGTCCCGTTTGGATACAACCTTCAGAACTGGCTTGGAGCCAGCCGGAATATGTACGACCGGCTGGTCCATTTCTCATTTGGGTTTCTGCTGACGTATCCGATTCGCGAAGTGTTTTTGCGGATTACTCGAGTAAAGGGCTTCTGGGGTTACTATCTTCCGTTTGACGTGACGATGGCATTTTCAGCAGCGTACGAAATCATCGAATGGCTGGCCGCAGCTAACGTCGACCCCGCAGCGGGCTTGGCGTTTCTGGGTTCTCAAGGCGACATCTGGGATGCACAAAAAGACATGACGATGGCGGGAATTGGTGCTTTGCTGGCAATGGCGATCATCGCGTTGATCAATATGAGATATCAGGCAGGCTTCTGGCAGGAGATGAAATCGAGCTTCACGATCGCGCATGGGGATGCACCGTTGGGGGAGAAGAAGTTGAAAGAGATGCGGAGCGTGAGGGATTGATGGTCGTGTTCAGGTTCCGTCAGCGTCGTAGGGCTCGCCTCAGTGAGTATCGATAAACGTTTGCTCGTAATCCACTGACTGCGAAGGGTGCTGTTTCATTTTGTTATAACGCCAATTACTTTTGTTGTGTCGGATAATTGCTTATGGGAGGCCGATACGCCTAATCAAATCCGCATAACGGCTGTCTGAACGCAAACCGTCGAATTCTGGCACCGCCTTCAGAATAGTCATCCTCCCCTCACGATCCTCATAGGCTTTTTCAAGAAACTCGAATGCCTTATCCCGATCGCCCAGACCCGCATATACCATTGCCCTGTGGTAAGGCGAGACGTATCCCTCGTTTGACATTTCTGCTAACTGCTTTAAGACTCTCTCCGCTTCCATGCGACGGCCCGATACGGCATAGGTATATCCGATCAACGACATCAATTCCGGGCCTTCCCCTCTGAGGTCTCGCACCCTTTGCAGTTCAGTGAGGGCCTCGTTATGAAGACGCTTTTGGTTGTAAAACCTTCCCAGAAATTGGTGCGCTCCTCCCACGTTTGAATCCAGTTCAAGCGTCTTTTGGCATTGCTCGATCCCCTGATCGTAATCGCGGGCAAAGTAGAGAATTCTGGCCATCTGAACATTGAGTTGGAGAGAAAGCGGAGCAAGGCGCTGGACCTGTTTCATCTCTGAGACAGCTTCCTCGTTTCGCCCCATCGTTATCAAGTAAGTGGCATAATACGAGTCCGCGAATGGTGTGTTCAGGTTTAGCTCACTCGCGCGTTTGAACTCCCTTTCTGCGCCTAACCAATCCCAATCATACCAACAGGTAAGATTTGCCAACGAAGCGTGAGCCTCTGCGATTGTGTCATCAAGCTCCAAAGCGCGCATCACAGCGGTCTTAGCCTTCTGAGATGAATCTTTCGGAGCCATATCGAATCTAACGCCACGGATAACGTAGGAGTCCGCCAGTCCCGCGAATGCAAGCGCATATCCCGGGTCTTGCTCAATCGCCTTTTCAAAATATTCTATGCTCTTGTTCAAACCCTCTGGTGTTCTTTTGTCCTGAAAGTAGCGGCCCTTCAAATATAGTTGATAAGCCTCGATGTTTTCGGTGTGATGCTTTGTTACTCGTTGCTGCTCTGCGCCTGTCAACTTTGAGAGAATCGCGGTGACCATTTGCTCGGATATTGAGTCTTCAACTGCAAAAATGTTTGTGAAGTTCTCATTGAACTGGCCTGACCAAAGATGCTTCCCATCTGCGACGCTCAACAACTGGACCGTTACCCGAATTCTGTCTCCCGATCTCTGCACATGCCCGTCCAGCAAAGCGTCGACGCCAAGCTCTCGTCCTGCGGCAAGTGGGTCTTGCCCTGATTTGTTATAAGAGAGCACCGAACTTGTGGGGCGGACGACGAACTGACTTAGACCAGCCAGCCTTGTGATCAAGGCATCACACATTCCGACTTCAAGGGGTTCATCACGATTCTCAAGAACGAGTGGCTTGAATGGGAGAACTGCAATAGAACGAATCTTAATAGGGATCGCGCGAGGCTTCGAAAAGTAATATATCGTCGCAATAGACCCAATCACCAACGCCGAGATAACAATGACCCATACCTTATAGTTCGAACCATTTGTCAGCGCTGCAGAAGCACGGCCTGCACCCTCGGGCTGAACTGATTCTTTCTTTTCCGCGTCGACTTTGTTGATTTCGTCACTGGCTTTTTTATCGCTCTCACTCACCAAGGTTACCGCTGAGACAAATTTGTATCCCCGTCGCGGCACCGTCTCGATGTGTTGCTCCTCCGGCGATCCTCCTCCGAGTGCCTTCCTGAGCGCCGAGATGTTTACGCTCAGATTGGCATCTTCGACAAACGAGTCCGGCCAGACCGTCTTCATGAGCTCTTCTTTTGCGATCGTGTGCCCGCTATTTTCGACGAGGGCCAGCAGGGTGTCATAGACCTTCGGAGGGAGCGGAATGAGTTCGCCATTCCGGAACAGCAGACGTTCCCTCGTGTCTATCCGAAAAGAACCGAACTCGTAGAAGCGATTTCCTTGCTGATCCATGGTGGTTAACTTTCCGGGTTCACTTTGGACAACCTTTGGAAATTCTTTAGGCCCTCTTTAGGACATTGCGGCGGCCTTAAGAATATCTTCTCGTCTGTGAGGAACTCCTATCTCGCGAGCAAATCGCGGTTGCAGGAGATTCTAACCAAATTCACTTTCGATGCAAAGAAATCGCGACTAACAGAGAGATAAACCCTCTTTTTTCATCGCAACCTGCGGGTTTATCCGCAAAGGAGAATAGATGTACAGATCAAAGCTGATTACGATCCTCGGCTTAGTCCTGCTGTTTTGCGCGGCCGGTGCTTTCGGTCCGCGCAAAAGCTTTGGGCAGGACGCGAATACTGACGTCCTGACAAAGCAGGATTGCGCGCAGACTCCATGTGGTTCGGTGGAGCAAGGTCGTGAAGCGTTCAACAATCCTCCGCGAAAGAAGTTCGGGGGGAACGGACGCGCCTGCGCTGATTGCCACGTGCCGTCAGAGAACTTCCAACTCTCTCCCGAGTCCGTCAAGGCACGGTTTGATGCATTGTTGGCGAAACGGGAACACCATCCGGACGCGGATGATCCTCTCTTCAGGCCGGTGGATGCCGACGACTTCCGCATCAACGGAGAAAATGCTCACGATTTTTCAAATTTGGTTGAAAACGGTCTGGTTCGCGTGACGATGCCGTTGCCCTTAAATGTCCGTCTCATCGATCCGACCACCGGACAGCCCTCAAACGAGACCTCAGTTGACCTCTGGCGTGCGGTCATGCCCGTGTTCAATGTTGCGATTAGCGGCCCGGACAGCGTCAATCCGGTCTGGCCACCGGGTGCGCCGAGAGTTCCGATCATGGGCCAGGAACCAAACGGACCTAATCGGAAGGGAGGCTATCAACACGATGGGCGTTTTGGAACACTCCAGGAGCAGGCTCGCGGCGCCCTGTTAGCGCACACTCAGTTGGGGGTCGAACCGCCAACGGATATGCTCGAGGATCTTGCGGCTTTCCAGCAAACGCTTTTCTCTTCGCGGAAGGTCAAACGCCTTGCGAACCAGATTCTCTCAGGTTCGTCATCGTTCATCGATCCGGATCCCCAGCTCAATGAACTCGAACAGCGTGGCAAAGTGGTTTTCAACCGGGCCTGCGCTCAATGCCATGGTGGTTCGCTACATCCGAGCGGCTCGACACCCGAAACATCATTCGTGCGTCCCATCGTGCGCTATCACAACATCCAAACACCTTGTCCGCGTCCGGCCACAGACGGTTTCTCACCGTGTCCTCAACGATTGGTACGAAATGCGCGGACCTATAACATCATGCTCGCGGACGGAACGAGTCAGACTTTTACCACTTCCGATCCAGGACGATTGCTGCTGACCGGACAAATCGCCGATCTTGGTGTAATGGACATCACTCAACTGCGTGGAATCAGCAAGACGGCACCCTACTTTCATAACAACTCGGCGGCGACGCTCGAGGAGGTAGTCGATCACTACGTTGCATTCTTCAAGCGCGTGGCTCGGTTGAATCCGGCACCAAATCTGCCGCCAATTTTGTCGTCGAACGGTGTTGTGGTTGATCGAGGTTTCGTTAACGACGATGAGCGTCAAGCGCTCATCGCGTATCTCCGCAAGCTGTAACGCCGGGCTAAGTGCGAGCCCTCAACTGTGCAGCACAAAGAAAATTACATCTTTGAAGTTCAGGGCTCGCAATTACCTGGTTCCCAATGGTCCACTCTCGGACCCATCTCGACACCTCGGCCTGACTAGAGGCTAACCGAAACGAGTACCGTCCCGGCTAATTAGGATTCTCGTTCTTGTTCTTAGCCTTCTTTTCTGCTTTTCGCTGCGCTTTGTCAGGATTGGGCTGAGGTTGACTCTGTGGCTCAGCTTGCTGACGTTGAGCTCGCTTCTCAGCCTTTTGCTGCTGGCGTTGCTGCTCAGCTTTCTGTTGAGCTTGTTGCTGTTCCTGCTGCTGAGCCTGCTGCTGCGCCTGCTTCTGTACTCGCTTTTGCTCCTGTTGAGCCTGCTGTCGAGCCGCCTCCTGCTGAGCCTGCTGTTGTTGAGCAGCTCTCTTTTCAGCCTTTCTCGACTCAGTTTGTTGTGCGGTTTGCTGCTGTCGCTGCTCACTCTGTTGAGCCTGTTGACGCGCCGCCTGCTTCTCGGCTCTTCGCTGTTCGGCCTGTTGCGCAGCTTGCTGCTGACGCTGTTGCTCGGCCTGCTGCGCCTGTTGTCGAGCTGCCTGCTTTTGAGCTTTTTGCTGCTCAGCCTGTTGCGCAGCCTGCTGCTGGCGTTGCTGCTCGGCCTGTTGAGCCTGTTGTCGAGCCGCCTGCTTTTGCGCTTTTTGCTGCTCAGCCTGTTGCGCAGCCTGCTGCTGTTTTTGCTGTTCAGCCTGAGCGGCCTGCTGCTGACGAGCCGCTCGTTTCTCGGCCTTGCTCTGTTGAGCCTGCTGGCCGGCCTGAGCCTGTTTCTGCTGCTCGGCCTGCTGAGCCTGCTGTTTCGCAGCTTGTTTCTGAGCTCTCTTCTGTTCAGCCTGCTGAGCGGCCTGCGCCTGTCGCTGCTGCTCGGCCTGTTGAGCCTGCTGTTTCGCAGCTTGTTTCTCAGCTTTCCGTTGCTCAGCCTCCTGGGCAGCCTGTGCCTGCTTCTGCTGCTCGGTCTGTTGAGCCTGTTGTTTCGCAGCCTGCTTCTCAGCCTTGCGCTGTTCAGCTTGCTGCTGTTGTTGTGCTACGGCCTGCCGCGCCGCCTGTTGCTGCTGTTGATCCTGGAGCTGACGCAGCTCTCGTTTAGCAGCTTTGTTGCCTTCATTGGCTTGAGCCTGGAGCGCAGAAATTCGCGCTTGGCGATCTTGATCGTTCATCTGGCTGAGCTTGGCTCCAGGAGAAACGGCCGGCAAACCGTTTTGATTGGTAGCAACAACCTGCTCTCCGCTGTTCTTGATTTGCAGCTTACGCTTGGCTTTGTCCTCGGGCACCGCCTGGACCTTCAGCGTCTCGGCTACGTTTCCTGCAGCCGGAGGTGCAACTGGTTGTTGTCTG
>Ga0075425_100002710_pt1 | contig 17775 bp, 20 predicted proteins | sample SoiMethybrSBSTD4_FD_75300 | JGI IMG/M metagenome (GOLD analysis project Ga0075425, IMG submission 75300) | Bulk soil microbial communities from a Populus tree surrounding site in Tennessee, USA - Soil MetaG P. TD hybrid SBSTD4 | ecosystem: Environmental > Terrestrial > Soil > Tree plantation... | reverse complement strand
TTGTCTTGTGGGAACAAGGTGTGCGACCGGAGGTTGGGGGGTAAGAGCCGGATGACGCGAGAGCGTCCCGTCCGGATCTGTGAGGGCGGAGAGGTGAGACTCCTCTCCGCTACTCGACTGACGATCCTGTGTCGCGGCTCGGCCGATGCGGCCATGACCGCGCTGCGGGAGATGATGGGTCGGCTGAAGCTGACGGTCAACGAAGAGAAGACCCGTCTGTGCCGCGTACCAGAGTCCTCGTTTCACTTCCTGGGGTATACCTTTGGACGATGCTATTCGGAGAAATCGGGGCGTAGCTACATCGGCACGCGCCCGTCAAAGAAGAGCATTGCCAAGGTACGCCGCACCAGCAAGGCGTACCGGGCAATCGATGCGCACGTGGTTGAGCGGCTGCGCCGGTGGTTGTGCAAGAAGCACCAGATGCCAGGTCTGGGGACCGCACGTTTCCCCGACGAGCACCTCTATCAGAAGCTGGGGCTCAAGCGTCTGGCGCTAACGACGCGCAACCTTCCGTGGGCGCAAGCGTGATGCCCTGTCCGAGCGCCGTATGAGGGAAATCCACATGTACGGTGCGACGAGCGGTGACTGGAAACGGAGCTACGACAAGTGGACTGAGGCACCGGCATCGCCGGCAACGGCCACTCCCCACCGTCAGCGGCCACCGCGCCAGTCATCGACTCTACCGTCCGATCGGATAGACCCGGAGCCCGGGCTCGGCGCTGTCGCGGGGATGGCAAGGATCGCCATGGGTCTCGTCGTCAGGGTCGACCGGGCGGCGTGCCCGACGTTGGCCGCTCCCTCCTCGTGCGCGTGGCGCTTCCCGTTTCGCGCCCGCAGGACCAAACCACGCGGGGAAGGGACATCGTTGCTTGGGCGCCGACACACGCATCGCCCTTTGCGAGGCCCATGATCTGCGCGCTCGCCAGCTGTGGAAGATCTGCAGCTTCTGATGCCTCGCGCATTTCTCTACTATGCGGTGACCGCAAGTCCACCATGGCGAGAACCTGGGCACCCCCATGAACATCAAGCTGCACCATGTCAACCTGTGTTCGACCAATGTGTCGGCGATGGAAGAATTCTATCGCCAAGTGCTCGATTTGAAGCCCGAGCCGGCACTGAACGAGAGCCGCACGCCCGAGGGCGGCTATGCCGGCAAAGTGGCTTTCGTCACCGATGGCACCACGCAATTGCATCTGGCCGAGAAGGATTTTGGCGTGAGCTTCCGCACCGGCCAGGCCATCAATCCGGTCGAGCGTGGTCACATCGCCTTTCGCACGGACGACATCGAGGCGTTCAAGCATCGCCTCAGGGAGCACGACATTCCCTACTCCGACTTCGGTGCTTGGGCGATGAGGGGTTGGGAGCAGATCTTCTTCTACGATCCTGAGGGCAACATCGTCGAAGTGCACCAGGTACGCTGATGGCTGAGCCGGCGCTGCCTGAGGTCGGTGCCAAGGCTTGCCAAAATTGCACGAGGCCCAACCGGCACCGCCCACGGAGTTGCGCGGTGACGGGTTGAGCAAAAGCGAGTGGGGTTGGAGACGGCGAATATGGGCGCGCAGACGCTGTTTGAGAAGATCTGGAACCGGCACGTGGTGAGCGAACTCGGCGACGGGTACGCCCTGCTTTTCGTCAGTCGCCATCTCATGCACGACGGCGGTTCGCAGGCATTTCGGGCGCTCAAGCAGAGGGGCCTGCCGGTCCGCAACCCGGAATTGACCTTTGCCACCTTCGACCACGTCGTCTCCACGCTTCCGGGCCGCTCCGCGGAGACCAATCCGGCGCTCACGCCGCGCCTCTACGGCATGCGGGCGGACGCCAAGGCCGCAGGCGTACGCCTGTTTGATCTGGGAGAACCCGGCCAAGGCATCGTGCACGTGATGGGACCTGAGCTGGGCCTGACCCTTCCCGGCACCCTGTTGGTGTGCGGGGACAGCCACACCTGCACTCACGGTGGCATGGGCGCGCTGGCCTTTGGCATCGGCTCCAGCGAGGTCGTGCATGTGCTGGCGACGCAGACCATCGTTCAGCGCCGGCCCAAGCTCATGCGCGCGACGTTTGAGGGCACGCCTGCAGGCGGTGTCACTGCCAAGGACATGATCTTGAACCTGATCGGTGTGATTGGTGCGGCGGGGGGCACGGGGTATGCGGTCGAATACGCGGGCGCTGCCATCGGCGGGCTCGACGTCGAAGGGCGACTCACTATCTGCAACCTATCGATCGAGCTCGGCGCCAAGTGCGGCATGGTGGCTCCGGACGAGGTGACATTCGCCCATCTCAAGGATCGTGCGTTTGCTCCCGAGGGGGCGGCGTGGGAGGCAGCCGTCGCCGACTGGCGCACCCTGGCCAGCGATCCGGACGCCGTCTTCGACTGGGAAGTTGCCATCGACGTCGGCAAGATTGCCCCGCAAATCACTTGGGGCACCAGCCCCGAGCATGTTGTCGGGGTGGATGGGCATATTCCCGACCCGAAGATGGTCGGGGATGCAGAGCAGCGCAACGCGCTCGAGGCCGCGCTCGACTACATGGGGCTCATACCCGGTACGCCGATCGCTGGCACGCCGGTCGACTGGGTGTTCATCGGCTCTTGCACCAACAGCCGCATCTCCGATCTGCGGGCGGCGGCCGCGGTGGCCAAGGGGCGGCGGGTTGCCGCGACGGTGCGCGCCTGGGTGGTTCCGGGTTCTGAGAACGTCAAGCGGCAGGCCGAGGCTGAGGGTCTGGATGCGGTGTTCAAGTCGGCGGGCTTTGAGTGGCGCGAGCCCGGCTGCTCCATGTGCGTTGCCATGAACAACGAGACCGTTCCGCCGGGCCAGCGCAGCGTCTCGACCTCTAACCGCAACTTCGTGGGCCGCCAGGGACCGGGCGCACGCACGCATCTTGCAAGCCCCGCCACGGCTGCAGCCGCCGCGCTCGCCGGACGCATTGTCGACGTGCGTGCCATCTGAGGGGCCTTACACGCGAGAGCATCCGCAAGGAGCATCGAGATGGAAGCGTTCACCGTTCTTCAAGGTGTGGCCGCGCCGCTGCTGCGAGCGAACATCAACACCGATGTCATCATTCGCATCGAGCGGCTGCGCGACCTCGAAAAGGCCGATCTCGGGCGCTACGCATTTGAAGCCTGGCGCTATCGCCGCGACGGGTCAGAGGATCCAGCGTTCGTCCTCAACAAACCGCCCTTCCGCGAGGCTCGCATTATGATCGCGGGCGACAATTTTGCCTGTGGCAGCTCACGCGAGGCCGCCGTGTGGGCGCTGCAGAGCTTTGGCATCCGCTGCGTAATTGCCCCGAGCTTTGGGCCCATCTTCTACAACAACTGCTTCCAGAACGGCGTGCTCCCGGTGATCGTGCCGACAAAGGTGGTCGAGGATCTTGCCGCCGAGGTGGAGGCGACGCAGGGCGAGGGGAGGGTCGTCGTCGACCTCGCACGCTGCGTTGTCGTGGCCCCCGGCGGCAAGGAAACGCCCTTCTCGGTTGATGCGCTGCTGCGCGAGGGAATGCTCAAGGGCCTCGACCAGATCGAGCTGACGCGCGCCCGCGAGCCGCAGATCCGGGCTTTCCAGGCCCGCGATCGCGAGCGCCGCCCCTGGCTCTATCCGTTGCCCTAGATGCCGAGGCTCGGCCCTAGCCACCCCCAAGCAGGACCGCGAGGCGGTCAAGAGCCCTGTGGTCTTGACCGCTCGAGCGGGTGCAAACGCGTGGCGGCAACGACGGCTTCGAGCGCAATGGAACAGTTGCGCCCGAGCGTGGGAGCGAGGTGGTAGGCGGTCTCCGCCGTGCCGAAACGCCCCCGGACCGGCCGCAAAGCGCAACCGTCAACCGCGCCGATAGGGGTAGCAGCGCCCCGCATCGAGGGTGAGCCCGTAATGCTGGGCGAGCGCGCGGATGGCCTCGGCGTGCTCGGGGTAGGGATCGCCGTTACTGGCGCCAACGATGATCGGCCGGAACGCGCGCTCGTCCTGGCCGGCGGGTGGTAGCATCGCCGTAACGAGCCCGTTGCCCTCTCCGTCACGCAGCGTGAGAAAGCGCGGCATCACGCGCTGGATGTGGGCCTTCAGGCCGATGTTCTGCTCGATGTAGAGCCCAGCCTTGGGTGGCACGTAAGTCTTGGCGGCCTGCGCATAGGCCTGTTTGAAGTACTTCTCCACCGCGTGATTCATGGCGCGCGATTCGAGTGCGGCCTCTCCTTCAGTCTCGATGCGGAACCAGGTCTTCGGCGGGGCTTCGCACACGAACTGCATTGCAACGCTCCCTGCATTCGCTCCCGATGATCTCCTTCCTTCGCCGTATTTTGTGGCACAAATCGCGCGCCAAGGCGATGGGGGGTGACACGTGCAGAGCGCATTGCCTCATTGCGCGGCGCGGGCGCACGTCGCATTGTTGGGGATGAGGTTTCGGATGCGCCTACGGGCCTGGATAGGCAGTGTGGCGGCGGTCGCCGTGTCTTGGCACGGGGTCTTGCTCGCATGCCACAGCGTAGCCATGGCCGATGCCCTGCGGCACCACCGCGCGTTCTTGTCAGATATGACGAGCCTGTGCCGCACGCGGCCCGGCGAGACCTCCAATGCGGCGACCGACCTGCCCCCCATGCCCCTGCCGTCCGCGCCTCGGCCCGACGATGCCGCAAGTTGTCTCGTGTGTGCCGGCCTCGTGGGTGCAGTGCTGCCGACCCGGCAGTCCGAGACCCTGTCCGCGCCCGCCACACCTGCGGTCGGCTCAGCTGAGGCCGAAGCTCAGCGGGTCTCGCCATCGCAGATTGCGCATCCGCCGGCCCGTGGACCGCCGCGCGCCGCTTGATCTGCACCAGAAGTTTGCGCTCACGCACCCAACGGCTGGCTGTTGGCAGCGGCACGCGAGTTCACCTGCCCAACAGTTCGCCCACATCTTGCCCACACCCCCAGAGGGTATGATCGCCATGACGGCCACAACAATCTTACTCATCGCGGCTGCCGCCGCGAGCTTGCTCACCCAATCCTTGCCGCTTCAGGCCGCCTCGGGCTTTGGGGACACCGCACGTGCGGCGGCAACCTTGGCCGAGCCGGCCGCCGACACGATTTACAAAGCCGGCGCGCTTGTGATCGAGGCGCCGTGGGCGCGCGCCACTCCCGGTGGCGCCCGGGTCGGTGGTGCCTATCTCAAGATTACCAACACCGGCGCGGAGAGCGACCGCCTCGTCGGTGGGTCGCTGCCAATCGCGGCCGCGGTCGAGGTGCATGAGATGAGCATGACCGACGGTGTCATGAAGATGCGCAAACTTGAGGCAGGGCTGGAGATCAAGCCAGGACAGACGGTAGAGCTGAAGCCTGGCGGTTATCATCTGATGTTCACGGGGCTGCGCCAAGCCTTGCAACAGGGGCAGTCCGTCAAGGGCACGCTGCAGTTCGAGAAGGCAGGCTCGGTCGAGGTCGAGTATCGTGTCGAACCGATCGGGGCGCGATCGGGCAAGGGTGGGACGTAGGAACAAACAGCGCGCGCATTGACGCCTTGGGGAGGGCGGGCGCTGGGTTTAGCGAGCCAGGAGATTGGCAAAGCCATGCACGCTGGCAGGGCGCAAACACTCGGGCGGCGCTTTAAGGTCTTCTGCGCCGAGTTTGCATCACGGCTTTTGCTGGCCGCGTGGCTCGGCGTTTTGGTCAGCGCCCCGGCGACGGCTCAGTCGGACGGCAAAGTCGGGCCGGCCATTGAGCTGATCGACCAGAACGGCAAGCCCTTCTTCGGGACCGCGCTGGCCGGGCGCCCCTATGCCATCTTCTTTGGCTTTACCCATTGCCCGGACGTGTGCCCGACGACCTTGATGACCCTCACCAACACGCTGCAGCGCCTCGGTGCGGATGCCGATCGTTTGCGCATCCTGTTCGTGAGCGTTGACCCGGAGCGCGATACGCCCGAGCAACTGCGCCAATATCTGGCCGCGTTCGATCCCCGCATCATCGGTCTCACGGGCAGCGAGGCGCAGATCGCGTCCGCGGCGAAGAACTGGAAAGTCTTCCACAACAAGATCCCAGAAGACGATGGGAGCTACACCATCGTGCACTCGGCCTACGTCTATCTGATGGACGGTGCCAACCGGCTCGTCGGTACCATGGGTTTCCAGGACAGTGAGGTGGAGCAGGCCGCAAAGCTGAGGCGCTTGATAGAAGGCGACGGACGCTGAAGTGGAGAGGAAAGCGCTCAAACAAGCTGATGGCTAACATGCAGGGACCACCGATCTTGGGGAGGTGACGATGGACGATCGCTTCACGGTCTACGGCAGCTTCACTTCGAGTTCCAGCTACAAGCCGATGCTGTTCCTGGCGCTGGCGCGCCTCCCCTATGCGTTCAAGAGCGTGAACCTCAAGACCGGTGCCCAGAGAATGCCTGGCTTTTTGGCGGTCAATCGCTACGGGCAGGTGCCCGCGCTGTGCCACGGCGGGCTGACGATCGTGCAGTCGAACGTGATCCTTGACTATCTGGCCCGTATCACCGGCAGGTTCGATGGCGCCAGCGAGGGGGATCGTTGGCGGGCGCGCGAATGGCTCTCCTGGGAGGCAGATGCCATCCAGAATATCGCTCGTGTGCGCCACTTCAGCCGCTTCCGCGCGGTTGATCCGGCGGTCATGGCGCACGTGCGACCCCTGGCCGAGGCGGCGCTCGACTTCATGGACCGCTGGCTGGAGAACCGGTCGTGGCTGGTGGGCAATGCCTGTAGCATTGCCGACATCGGCTGCTGGGGACGCATGGTGTTCATGGCCGAGGGTGGGATGGAGATCGAGCGCTGGTCCAACGTGCAGGCTTGGTCGCGCCGGCTTATGGCCATGCCTGGCTTCGCCATGCCCTATGATCTGATCCCCAAACGGGATCAAGAGATGCTGCCCAACTAACCCAATGCGTCACGCCAACGCGAGTGCGACGACATGGCCAACCCGATCCTGATCGCCCCTTCGATCCTAGCGGCGGACTTTGCAAAGCTCGGCGAGGAGGTGCGCGCCATTGACAAGGCGGGTTGCGACTGGGTGCACGTTGACGTTATGGACGGTCACTTCGTGCCCAACATCTCGATCGGGCCGGGTGTCGTGGAGGCCATCCGCCCGCACACCAGGAAGCCGCTCGATGTGCACCTGATGATCGCACCTGTCGACCCCTTTATCGAAGCTTTTGCGAAGGCAGGCGCCGACATCATCACCGTGCATGCCGAGGCAGGTCCCCATCTCGACCGCTCGCTGCAGCTCGTTCGCTCCGCCGGCAAGAAAGCCGGCGTCTCGATCACCCCCCACACCCCCGAGAGCGAGCTTGTGTATGTGCTCGACCGCCTCGACTTGATTCTGGTGATGAGCGTCAATCCGGGTTTCGGCGGGCAGACGTTCATTCCGGCAATGCTGGAGAAGATCGGGCGGGTGCGGGCCATGATTGGAGGGCGGGCCATCCACCTGGAGGTCGACGGCGGCGTCACGTCCGACAACGCAGGCGACTGCGCGCGCGCCGGCGCCGACGTGCTGGTGGCGGGCTCCGCCATTTTCCGGGGCGGGACGTACGCTCAGAACATCACGGCCATACGGGCGGCTGCCACGCAGCGCTGACGTCTCGGGTTGCCTTCTGGGACTGTGCCAGCAGGGCGCAATCCATTTGCCATGGGCATCCCGCAGGCTGCAGGCGCGGTTGACGTCTAAGCCTGCGGCCCGTTGCCGGCGGTGCCAATGATGCGGTCGACCTCGAAGGTAAGATCGGCGCGCGCCTTCTGGATCGTGCGGATGAGCTTGCCGCGCTGGTCCCAAATGCGCCGGTGCGCCTCCTGTTCCTTGCTGTCGAGCTCCAATATCTTGCCCGCCTGCGCCTCCACCTGCTCAACCAGCTGCTTGAAATGGTCAGAGGTGACGAAGGCGTAGAGGGCCACGGTCTTCTCCTCGCGCGCTTCCTTGCTGGCGCGCAGCTCGTGCATGCGCACGATCTGCTCGCGCAGGATCTCGGCAATGACCAGCACGCGCGCGGGATTGGCGACGATCACGCCGTCCTGTGTATGAATCTGACTCTTGTCCTTGGGGAATTTGTTGCTTGAGAGAATGGCATGGTCTGCAGCCTGGGCCAGCTTGTCGGCTCTGAGCTTGGTCGCGAACCCGTTCTGCCAAGAATCGCGGTTCTTGGCGTCGTAGATGATCTTGCCGCAGACGCGTCCATTGTGCGCAACCTCGTGGATCACGTCTGCGCCGTTAACGCCCTTGGGAACGCGCTGGATGCGGTCGTCTTGGAAGGCATCCCGCAGCTGCTCGAAGAGGTCGATCTCGGAGCCCTCACCCAGCTCATGGGCCGATTTGCCCTCGAGCTTGCGGGTGAGATCCTCAAGCTTCTGGCGCAAGGCCTGCGTCTCTTCAAATGATCTCGTCCGCTCGGCGAGAATGGCCGCATCCCTCTCCTCCTTGAGGGTTGCCGTGCGCTCCACAACGCGCAACTCGATCGCGGAATCTTGCGCTGTCTTGAGCGCGGCTATCTCGCTTTGCGCGCTGAGCTGAGCCTGTTCGGCCACGACCAGCTTTTGCTGGAAGTTTGCGAGCTTGCTCAGCATCGCCGCGTCGGCTGCCTTGTTGGCTTCGGCTACCGCTGCCGCAATTTGCTGCTCAACCTTGGCCTCGGCCTCGGCGCGGGCCTGCGCAAGGGAGGCGCGCTGCTGCTCCTGCTGGCGCAACTCGATGCGCCGGGCGAGGTCTTGGGCGATGGGTTGTTCGCACAGGGGGCAAAGATCGCCCGCCCTGTGCCTGTGGGTCTTAAAGGGGCTTGGCGAGGGATGGAACACACTCATGATGGGCCCTCCTTTGACGGCTTTCCTGCGGCGCTTCTCTGACAGCTCTGCTCGAGACTTAGCGTGAGTCGCCACGGAACGTTTGTACATGGTATGTTCCTTGTCTGTCCCCAAGGCAAGCCCCTTGACGACGGCAGCGCGTGGGCGGAGGCATGGGTCCGGTGCCTGGATCGATCAGGCCAAGATGGGTCAACGGGGGAGAGGGGGTAAGTGATGGGGTCAATCAAAGGCCGCGCGGGGTGAGCGCATGTCAGCGGACGTGGAGACCATTGTGGTCGGTGCCGGTGTCGTCGGCCTAGCGGTGGCGCGCGCTCTGAGCCTTGCGGGCCACGAGACGATGGTGCTGGAGCAGCACGAGCTGATCGGCTCGGAGACATCCTCGCGCAACAGCGAGGTGATTCATGCTGGGATCTACTATCCGCCAGGCAGCTTGCGGGCAAAGTTGTGCGTGCGCGGCAAGGAGCTCCTCTACGCCTTTTGTGCCGAGAACGGCGTGGCGCACAGGCGCTGCGGCAAGCTGCTGGTGGCGACCAACGACAGCCAGGTGCCCAAGCTTGCGGCCATTCGCGAGACCGCCATCCAGAACGGCGTCACAGATCTGGAGCCGCTTGGTGCCGAGGCGGCCAAGGCACTCGAACCGGAAATCCGCTGTGTCGCTGCGCTCCTGTCGCCTTCGACCGGCATCATCGACAGCCACGGTTTGATGCTGGCGCTTGAGGGACACATTGAGGCCAACGGCGGACTGGTGGTTTTACGCTGTCCGGTCGAGCGGCTCGAGCGGGGGGAGGGCGGCGAATTTAGGTTGACGACCGGGGGCGACCGCGGTCCCATCACCTGCCGGCATCTTGTTGTCTGTGCCGGCCTGCATGCCACAAAGCTTGCTCGCACGCTCACCTTCGGCGCGGGCTATCGGCCGCCGGAGACCTACTTCGCCAAGGGGCAATATTACGCGGTGTCCGGCCGGTCGCCCTTCAAGCGCCACATCTATCCCATGCCCGATGGCGCTTGGCTCGGGCTGCATGCCACCGTGGACGTGGGCGGCCGCTGCAAGTTCGGCCCTGACATCGCCTGGATCTCTGAAATCGATTACGGCTTTGAGCCGCAGAAGCTTGGCCAATTCCTTGATTTCATCCGCAGCTACTATCCCGGCCTGCAGATCGAGCACCTACACCCCGATTACACGGGCATCCGTCCTAAGCTTTATCGGGCGGGCGAACCGGTGCCTGATTTTGCCATCCATGGCCCACAGGTCCATGGGCAGAGGGGCCTTGTCGCCCTTTATGGCATCGAGAGCCCCGGGCTTACGGCATCGCTGGCGATTGGCGAGCTGGTGGTGGGGATGTTGGCGGACTAGGGGGATCGGGCGATGCATCGAGCCGCCAAAAGTGGAAGGCAGGCTGGATCGCCGGGCTGGGCCTGTGCAGGGTTTGGCTTGCAAATGAAGGGGGCTTGAAAGAAAAAAGAGGACGACACGGCCTTGGCCGGTGTCGTCCTCCTGATCAGGCATTCTCCGGTGCGGGGTAAAGAGACTGCCTGAACACTCTCCCGCTGGCCCCCCGTTTGGCCGGGATCTGAACGCCCGAAATCGGCTGCCGGGGACCTGGAACTGGCGCCTGAACTGGAACCTGAACTTGGAACCCCGATCTCGACCTGAGCGGCCCAGAAGTCTTCGCCTTGATGGTGCTCAATTTGCCGGCCGGCGTCAGCCGCTTGGCTGTCTGGATCTTGGGAATATTTCCACGAGCGTCCGCCGGTTAGCGGCCCGCGGCGTTGTTCCCGGTTCCATCTGGGCGCACGCATTTTGGGGGTGTGAATGCCGGTGAGCGAAGCGGGGCGCCCCGAACATGCGGTCCTGGAGCTCGTCCACGGTCTTGCCGGGGCGCAGGTGGCCCTCGTCAGCCCGCCAAGTCAATGGAACTGCGTGGCTGCATCCCGATTCCGGATGGGCAAAGTGGATATTTCCCTTCCGCCACTCGGCGCGCCAACCTTTGGCGTCAACTATGGCCGCGAGATGCGCCTTGAGCGCACCATCCACGGGCGGCGGGTCAGCGGCTGCGGCGCCGCCGGACACCTTTCGATCCTGCCGCCCGACGCGGCAACGCGATGGGTGTTTGAGGAACCCGGTGACGTGGCGCTGGTATTTCTCAACCGCGAGCTGTTCAATGGAGCGGTCGAGGCGGCGGCTGATCGCGATCCCGCGTTCATTGAAGTTGTGCCGCGCTTTATCATCCGCGACCTGGTTTTGGAACGCATCGCGCACAGGCTCTTGAAGGCGATCGCCGAGCCCAACGCCAGTCGGCTGCTCACCGAGGAGATTGCCCATGACTTGGCGTCGCATCTCATCCTTGCGCATTCGAACGTCGAACAGGTGCGGCCGAGCGAGCGCATGTCCGCGATGGCTCCGGGCAAACTGAAGCGTGCGCAGGAGTTCATCGTTGCCAATCTGGATGCTGATATGTCGCTCAAGGACATCGCCGCGGCCGCCGGCATGAGCCTCTTTCACTTTGCTAAATCTTTCAAAGACACCACTGGGCGCAGCCCGCATCAGTTCCTGACCCAATGTCGATTGTTGCACGCGCGGTCCTTGTTGCACGACGCCACCTTGTCGATCGGCCAGATCGCCAAAGCCGTCGGTCTCTCCCACGGCCGTTTCACTGCTGTTTTCGGGCGCGAAATGGGCATGACGCCAAGCGAATTCCGAGCCGTGCTTGAAGTGTAAACACGAGGGTTGACCAATCGGCCCGCCACGACCCCGGCGCAGCTGCTATCTGGCACCCAGAGCGTCTCGCTCGAGCGCCGTGAAGTCGCGGGCGTATTGGCAATACTGGGTAACAATGAGCGCCGTGAGGGCGACCTTGGCGTGGTCGAGCAGGGCGAATTTGCGCGCGGGGTGCCCGGCATACATCCACCCGCCCTCAAGCACCTGACCGGGCGTGGTGCGTGCCGCGGCCGCCAGCAACACGCGGTCGCCGACGTGCGTGCCGGGCGCCACCCAGCTACCGATGCCGATCAGCGTTTCATTGCCGATGACGCAGTCCTGAATCGTCACGTTATGGCCGACAGCACAGGAGTGGCCGATGCTGACCCCCTGTTGCGTGGCGCAGCGGATCGTCGTGTTGTCCTGGATGTTGGTGCGCGCGCCGATGGAGATGGTGCCGCTGCCAGCGTCGAACTCGTTGCTGTACCAGATGCTGGCGTCCTCGGCGGCCAGAAGCCGGCCGCGCACGGAGGCTGTGCCAGCGATGAAGACGCTGGGATGAATATCGCAGGCGGCGGCCGGGACCTCTGGCAGCCAGGGAGGTCCGTCGTCGGTGCCGGGCGCGCCGATGGTGGCCGCCCGTCGCGCAGCCACCTCGCCGGTTTCGAGGCGCGCGACCGGCTTCGCCGGACTGCCGGCGTAGCGAAAGCCGCCCGGCACCCGCTTGTTGGGAAATACCGTGGCGCCGGGATCCAGCACGATGTTGTCCTCAAGGACTGCACCGTCAAGGATCACGGCGCCCTCGCCGATTACGACGTCGCTGCCGACGGTGCAGGCGTGCACGCAAGCGTTGGCGCCGACGGCGACGCGGTCTCCCACAACGCAGGGGTAGATCTCGTGGTTGATGTGAAGCGTCGCGCGGGTTCCCAGTCGGAACGCATCGCCAACGCGTATGAAATGTCCGTCGGCGCGGATGACGCTCAATGCGCCTAACCAAGCGTTACGCCCGAGCGTGACGCGGCCGAGCAGCGCGGCTCCGGTGCCGGCGTACAGTAGCGGACTGGCCAGGCTCGGTGCGATGCCGGCGTAGGGGAGGATGTGTGGTCGAGGGAGCACGCAGGGCAGGGTAGGCAAGCCGTAGATTTTGGCAAGTCGCGCCTGGCTAGGCACGTGCAGCCGGTGCCGCCCTCGCAAGGCGCGTCGCGCCATGGCTGGTGCGGCGCGCCCGCCGATGGGCACCGATCGCTCGGGCTGCGGTCTGCCGCAGCCCGGCGGCCGCTTGCCTCATTTGGGCTTGCGATATTCCTTGTGACAGCCACCGCACTGGGAGACAACCTTGGGCCACTCGGCCTTGAAGGTGGCCTCGTCCTTGATCGCCCCTTCGGCGGCCTTCGCGGCCGCGGCAAGGCTGTCCAAGCGCGCGAGCAGATCGGCCTTCTTTTCGAAGGCGACCGGCAACGCGTCGGTCTCTCCTGCCTTGGAATCGTCAGGGAATAGGTCTTTCGCCTTGACGGCGGTCTCCTGGATCGTCTTGAGCGAGGCTTGTACTTTCGCCAGCTCAAAGGGCGCATCGCCCTTGCTCATGGCGCCAGGCCCCTTGGCCGCGCCCCCAAACGACTTCATGGCCTGCTTGCGTTGCTCGATGACAGCGGCGTTCTGGGCTAGAACGACCGTCGCCCCGATGGCAAGTGCCGCCATGGCCGCCACGACACGAAGCATAGGTTTCCTCCTCGTCAAGCACCTCTTCGGCGCAAGCCGACCATTCGCCCGGCAAGGAGCTTTCGGCCTGTGCCCACCCGATCTTGCGGCGTTCAAACCCCGCCTCTCAAGGATACTAGGTGACCTCGGGCTGTAAATATTCCGACGTGCACTTTATTTTGAAAGCGCTTGATGGGTGTGTCTTCCTGGGCGCGCTGGAATAAACTGGGTCGCTGCGTCGTCTCCTCAAGCGTTTGGTCTGTCCTCAGCGGAAAGGCTTCTCATTGTCATCTCGCCGAGATGCCGTAGCAGCTGAAATCCCGAGGCTTCGCCGCTACGCGCGAGCGCTCACGGGCGATGATGGCGAGGCCGACGATCTGATCCAGGATACGCTGGAGCGGGCGCTGGCCCGGCTGGCGCAATGGCGCGACGGCGACAGCCCTCGCAAATGGCTGTTTTCGATCCTGCACAACCTGCATGTTGATGGGCTAAGGCGTAAGTCGCGCCGACCCCCGCATGTGGGTCTCGACAGCGTCGGCGCTGACCAGTCGGCACCAGCGGCCGATGGGGCAAGCGGCCGCGATCTCGATCGGGCGCTGCAATTGCTCGCGAGCGAACAGCGCGAAGTTGTCCTGTTGGTTGGCCTTGAGGGCTTGAGCTACGCCGAGGCGGCCGAGGTGCTCGCCATTCCCATCGGCACGGTGATGTCGCGCTTGGCCCGCGGGCGAGGGCGGTTGCGCACACTCCTTGGCTATGAGGGCGGCTTCGAGGGCGGCGGCAAGAGCGGCCAGGCTTCGCTGCGGAGGGTGAAATGACACCCGAGCGCCGCATCGGCGAGGCCGAACTGCATGCCTATCTCGACGGCGAGTTGGCTGCTGAGGAGCGCGCGGAGATGGACGCCTTGCTGGCGGCCGGCCCGGTCGAGCTGGCCCTCCTGCGCGACTTTCGCGATCTGAACGAGGAGATCGTGCGGCGCTATGCCAGCCGGCTTGGAGCGCCCGTGCCCGAGCGCATGAGGGAGGTCTTGGCGCGCATCCCCGAGCACGTTGCCGATCGGCGTCCCCGTTCCGCACGGCGATGGATTGAAGCGGTCGTTGCGGTGTTCATCGCGGCCTTGGCTGCCGCCGCGGGCTATGCCCTACGGGATCTGACGGCGGAGACCCGCAGGCCGGAGACAGCATTCGTTGCTACCGCCATCGGCGCGCACAGCGTTTATGCGCCGGAGGTGCGCCATCCCGTGGAGGTGGGGGCGGCCGAGGAGTCCCACCTGGTGCAGTGGCTGACCAAGCGCCTCGGCGCCAACGTGCGGGCGCCAACGCTGTCGGCGCTGGGCTGGAAGCTTGTGGGTGGTCGCCTCCTGCCGGATCGTGGCCTTCCCGCAGCCCAATTCATGTACGAGGACGGCACCGGACGACGGCTCACGCTCTACCTACGCAAGGAGACGGGGCTCAACGACACTGCCTTCCAATTTGCCGAGCGCGACGGCTTTGGCGCCTTCTACTGGGTCGACCGCCCGCTCGCCTACGCGATCGCTGGTCGGCTTGCCCGTGACGAGCTGATGGGACTGGCGAGCGCGGTCTATGCACAACTGGAGCAGCGCTAGCGCCGGTGCCGTGAGTGCGCCGCCGCGGGCTCGCTCGCGTCGCTCGGGTTTTCGTCCGTGTTGGTTCCATTCTGCGCTTCAAGGGCCAACGCTGATCGCTTGCCTCAGTGTCTCAACGCAATGGAAGATGCCGCGGATCGAGGATGATACAATGGCGGTGACCAGATTCGAGGCAGGCGAGCGTGCGCGAATAGATCTTGAGGCGCTCGACGATCCAGGCGCCAGTAACGATGAGGACGACAACCAGCAGACAGGCGGCGAGGTTTTGCTGCATGCGCCGGCGGTCTTCGAACGCTGCGAACTCCTCCTCGGGAGATGATGCCGTGCCGCCCGCTATCGGTCCGCCCAGGGCCGCCGGCGGCTCGGCGGTGCGCGCCAAAGTGCGCTGGGATCGTTCCCGTGGGAATGGAATGACATTCATGTCGCAGCCCCCGACAGCGAACCTAGCGATCTTGCCAGAGCGATCTTTCGCGCTCAAGGTGATCCGATGGCCAACTTGGAGAGATTGCAACGGACCTGGGATTGCCCACAGTGCCGTCGCTATCGGTGGATCGCGTTGGTGCTGATTGTCGCCGCCAGCTTCGCGCTGATGCTGCTGTGATCGTATGTCAGACGTTGTGCTCGAGTACGGCTTCAGCGAACGCGACCGGAAACGGATCGTGGACCTGCTGCGCGAATACGAGGATGGCGCCGGCGTCTCGCTGTGCTTTCAGGATTTTGATGCGGAAGTTGCCAGTTTGCCCGGCAACTACGCCCCGCCTCGGGGCACCATGTTGCTGGCGCGCCAAGCTGGCAGCGATGACTTCCTCGGCTGCGTCGCCCTGCGCCCAGTGCCGAACAGGCCGGATCTTTGTGAGATGAAGCGTCTCTACGTGCGCCCGGGGGGACGGGGCAGCGGGCTCGGACGCACGCTGGCGCTGGCGGTCATGGCCGAGGCATGTCGGCTTGGCTACCGGCGCATCTGTCTTGACACGCTACCTGGCATGACGGCCGCCCAGGCCCTTTATCGCGCGCTCGGCTTCCGCCACACCGGTGTGACCAAGACCGAACCTCACCTCCTCCTGTTCGAGCGCGTGCTTGGAGAGGTTCCATGAGCACCGCCTGGTGATGCAATAGGAGCGGTGCTGTCACCCTTGCCCACGCCCGTGACGGCGCTCGCGGACGACTGCCGACGCGGGTTATTGCCGGATGCCCCCGCTGGTCTTCGAACTGATCACTTCTCCAAGCGTCATCACGGCGATGCTTCGCTTGCCTGCTCGCCACTCTTCGCCACGCTGCGCAGCACTTGCAGGTTGCCACCTGGAGGGGACCCGCGCGTTGGCAGTGCCTTTGGGCGCTGCGCCCAGCCTGCACTCGGTCCCGCAATGTGCGAACACCGAGCTGTCAGCAGAGGTGGGCGGTGAAGACGCGCGCTTTGGGACGGCACCCTGTCGCATTGCAGCACTCAACCCCGCGCCCCGCCTCAGCGCCCAGGCCCCACCAGGCGTCACGCCAGGCCTCAGGCCCCAGACGTCAGGCCGGTGCGCCGCGACCCCGCAAACCGAGGACGCCTTTGAGCCGCTCGGCGATGGTGGGGGTGGCTTTTGCTACGGCCGCTTCATCCGCACTGAGCAGGACGGCCTCGCCCGGGCGCCAGGCTTCGCTCTGCATGAGTTTGTCAGGCCTGGGGTCTCCCGCAGGCTCGTCCGATGTCGCCATAGCGAAGCCGGCGGCGTGCACGGCGGTGTTCAAGGTCTCGATACTCATGGCACAAGAACTCGAGGGCCCGGATAGGCGTTCCAGGACTGACACCCGGGCTCGGCAACCCGTCCTGCATGGGCGCCGCATTCGCCGTCTCTGCGCCGTCTCTTCATCGTCGCTGCCATGCAGGCATCACGCCTTGTAAAGAGTAAGCCGTGGGCTCATGCGGCCCGTCAAGCAAAATTTCGCAACACGGCGTGATCAGCATAGTCGGCGTCCGGGCGGCGCCCCAAGACGTGCCATGCTGCGCTGCGACACTCCCTGTTGCGAGACGTGCCGTGTTGTCCCGGTATTGTCGGCGCGGGGTTGCGTGCGTTGTTGACTTGGGCGCGGGACTTGGGTGGACGGGGGGACTGGCGTTGGAGCGCAGCAGGCTTGGGCGCAGCACCGAACCCATGAGGCCGACCGTCCGCGTCCAGACGCTGCCAATGCGTGTTTTATGCCTAGCCTGGCCGTCCGCCAACCCGCGGCCGTTAAGCGCTTGCGCTCGCGCCGGGGCAGGTTCACGATACTGTCACGCGCCCCGGAAGCTCAGGCGCGCGGGCGCGCGCGGGCTTCGCGTTCCGTTGCCTGAGCCAGTCTCAAGGAGGACTCCATGGGGCAATCCGCCGGCCCAGGCGGCCGCAGCTCCCGCTGCATCGCACTCGTTGGGCCTTATCTCTCGGGCAAGACGACACTTTTGGAAGCACTCCTGGCGCGCACCGGTATCGTGACACGCCAAGGTCGGGTCGCCGACCGCAACACGGCGGGCGACGCCAGCCAAGAAGCTCGTGACCACGGCATGAGCGTTGAGCTCAACGTTGCCGACATCAGCTTCCTCGGCGATACCTTCACCTTCATCGACTGCCCCGGCTCCATAGAATTCCAGCATGAGGGTGCGCTTGCGCTTAGCGGTTGCGATGCCGCTGTTGTGGTCTGCGAGCCCGATCCCAAGCGCGTTCCGGCGCTACAGCTCATCCTGAAGCAGCTCGAAGACCGCGGCATTCCCCGATTTCTGTTCCTCAACAAGATCGACAGTTTCGACACCGGTGTGCGGGACATCCTCCCCATCCTGCAACCGGCAAGTTCGCGACCGCTCGTGCTGCGTCAGATCCCCATCTGGGAGAACGGTGTGGCTTCGGGCTTCGTCGACCTCGCTCTGGAGCGCGCCTTCGTCTATCGCGCGCATGCCCAATCGGAGGTCATCGAGATGCCGGCATCCATCAAGGAGCGCGAGAGCGAAGCGCGTTTTAAGATGCTCGAGCAGCTCGCCGACTACGACGACGA
>Ga0075425_100002709_pt1 | contig 17776 bp, 16 predicted proteins | sample SoiMethybrSBSTD4_FD_75300 | JGI IMG/M metagenome (GOLD analysis project Ga0075425, IMG submission 75300) | Bulk soil microbial communities from a Populus tree surrounding site in Tennessee, USA - Soil MetaG P. TD hybrid SBSTD4 | ecosystem: Environmental > Terrestrial > Soil > Tree plantation... | reverse complement strand
GGAGCTTGCCCTCTATCTCGCGTCTGGTCGCGGCCAGGCCTTCTCGGGTCAGGTCTTCGAGGCCGAGCCGGCGCGGTAGTCGTTGCCCTCAGGAGCCCATTCTCAGGCGCCCATTCTCAGGCGCCCATTCTCAGGCGCCCATGGGATACTCGACGAACTCGACGATCAGCCCTTCGGGCCCCTTGCAATAGAAGGGCTTGGCGCGGCCACCGCGCAGCGACAACACCTGCGACAGCGGTTCATATCCGGCCGCCACCATGCGTTGGTGCGCCTCCTCGGCATCCTTCACCTGGAAGCAGATGTGCGTGAGGCCGTGATCGCATTGGCGGATGGGTACGGGGCGGCCCTCCGGCGTCAGCCACTTGAAGAGTTCGATGTGGTAGCCGCCGAGCGCCAGCATCGCCCAGCGGCATGTGGCTCCCGGCAGGCCCGTGACCGTGCTGAGCTCGGGCTCGTCACGCTTGTCCATCTCGCCCACCACCTTGAAGCCCAAGAGATCGACGAAGAAGGCGTGCATCTTATCCCAGTCGCGGCAGCTCACGGCCGTGTGGTGCGGCCGCTCGATCAGCTCCCGGACCGATTGCTTGTGGGGTCGTAGCGTTGGCGATCGTGGCATGGTCTCTCTCCCTGGCCTGCCCGGCGTTGGGCCTTGCGGAGAGCCTAGCAGCCGGGCGACGATTTTGCGCTTGCAAGCCACGCGCGACGGCAGCCAGAGGCGCACGTCGCGTGGCTCGCACCATCCCGTATTCTCGCCTCAATCAAGAGGTAGCTCAAAGGCTTGTTGGCAGGGGGTGCCGCCGGTCAAGCGTCGCGTTCGGGCTATGTTTGGCCAAGCGCGTTCGCCGGCGTTGGTGAAGTTCAGTCGGCATGGGCGTCGCGTTCCTCCCCTCAAGTACTGCGCCGGAGGCCCAAGGGCCGCGTCCAGGCGACCGCGCAGGCATTTTGTCAGCGCCGCCCGCGCCCTCCTGTCTCCCCGCCGAAACGAGCGCGGGGGTATGTGCCGATCGGGCCCGTGCGGCGCGGAGCCATCGCCTATCTCACCAAGGCCGGCTGCTGATCGGCTTGGCGATGCTACTTTTCTGCTTCCTCGCCCTGCCGCTTTACGCCGCCGAAACCATCACGGCCATCGAGATCAACGGCAATCGCACCGTGGATGCGGACCTTGTGCGCTCCCACGTCAAGTTGGCACGGGGAGACGCCTACGACGCTGCCAAGGCCAGCCAATCCATCAAGGCGCTGTTCGCCACGGGCCTCTTTGCGCATGTGTCGATCGAGCGGCGCGGCACAAGCCTTCTCGTCAAGGTTGCCGAAAATCCCATCGTGTCCGGCGTTTTTCTGGAAGGCAACGCCGCCGTCGAAAAGGCCAAGCTCGAGGAGCAACTGCAGCTCAAGCCGCGCGCCCGCTACACCGATGCCAAGGGCCACGCCGACGCCTTGCGCCTGCGCGAGCACTATCGCCGGCTCGGCCGGCTGGCCACCACGGTTGAACCGAGCGTCACCTACCAATCCGATGGGCGCGTGGAGGTGACCTACGTCATCAAGGAGGGCGGCGTCACCAAGGTGGACGCCATTCGCTTTGTTGGCAACCGCGCGTTGAGCGAGGCGAAGTTGCGCGACGTCATCTCCACCAGCCAATCCGGATGGTTCGACGTCCTCAAGAGCGCGGCCTTCTACGATCCCGAGCGGATTGAGCAGGACAAGGACCTGTTGCGCCGCCATTACCTCAAGCAGGGTTTTCCCGATGCGAGGGTGGTTTCGGCCGAAGCCGTCCAGAATGCACAGGGCACGGGCTACACCATCACCTTCACGGTGGAGGAGGGTGAGCGCTTCACGTTCGCGCCGGCCAGCGTCGAAAGCAGCCTGCGCGGCGCTGACCCTGGGAAACTTCGGGAGCTCGTGGCCGTGAATCCCGGCAGCGCCTACAGCCAAGAGGCCATCGAGAAGTCGGTTGAGAAGATGACCCTCGCATTGAGCGATCAGGGTTTGGCCTTCGCCCAGGTCAAGCCCACGCCCAAGCGCGACGCGGAGGGCCACACGATTGCCATTGCCTTCGTTGTCGAGGAAGGCCCGCGCATCTATGTGGAGCGCATCGATATCGTCGGCAACAAGAAGACCCAGGACTTCGTGATCCGTCGCGAGTTCCGCGTTGGCGAGGGCGATGCCGTCAACGCCTTTCTGATCGAGGCCGGCCGCCGGCGCGTGCAGGCGCTGGGCTTCTTCAAGAGCGTGGCGCTGAAGCGGCGTTTGGGCTCGGCACCGGACAAGATCGTCATCACCATCGAGGTGGTCGAGCAGGAGACCATCAACTTCGGCATCGGTGTCGGCTATTCCACGTCGGAGGGCATCGTCGGCGACATATCCATCAAGGAGAACAATTTGTTCGGCAGCGGGCAGTCGCTGGGCATCAAGCTCTCCGGCAGCCAGGTGCGCCTGCAGGCCGAGCTGGGGTTCACCGAGCCTCACTTGCTCGGCACCAACGTGGCGGCTGGGTTTGACCTCTTCTACAAGGATGTCGACTACACCCAGCAGGCGTCTTACATGAGCCAAAAGATCGGTGGCGACTTGCGCCTGCGCTATCCGCTGAGCGATGAGTGGTCCACCGGAGTGAACTACACGTTCGTGCGCAGTACGCTCTACAACGTCGGGGATCAGGCCTCGCTGGCCATCAAGGAGGCGGTGCCGGGTTGGCCCAATACCACGTCCAGCACCTACTACACCTCCTCCGTCGGCTACTCTTTGGCCTATGATACGCGCGACAACAAAAAGCGGCCGACCTCCGGCGTCTATTACACCATTGCCCAGGATCTGGCGGGCCTCGGCGGCGATGTCCGCTACGTCCGATCGGTTGGCGACCTGCGCGCCTACTATCCCGTCACCGACGAGATCACCGCGGTCGGCCGCGCTACGGGCGGCGTGATCGGCGGTTGGGGTGGCCAGGACGTGCGGCTGCTCGATCTCTTCAATATGGGCGGCGAGAGCGTGCGCGGTTTTGCGACCGCTGGCCTCGGTCCGCGCGATACGCTGAGCGCCAACCAGGACGCCCTCGGTGGTAAAATGTACTACGCCACCACCGCCGAGCTGTTGTTCCAGCTCCCCGGCGTGCCGCAAGATCTGGGACTGCGCGGCGCTGTGTTCATGGACGCCGGATCGCTGTGGGGTGTCAACGGAACGGCGGCCACGCTGCCAGGTCTCGCCGGCAACACGGCTGCGCCCCGCGCCTCGGTCGGCGTCGGCCTTGTCTGGGATTCGCCGATCGGGGCTCTGCACGCTGACTATGCTATTCCACTCGTCAAACAGCCCTCCGACAAGACCCAGCCCTTCAGTTTCGGCCTGATGCCGTTTTGAAGGAAGCAGTCCCGCTCGAGCGGTCAACGCACGGGAAATCCTGACCCCGTGTCTGGCCCACCCCAAGGTGCGGCGGCTGCTGTGGATCGAGGAGTTGCTCACCTCCCTTCCCGGGGGTCAGCTGGGCTTTCTCATCTTCGCCAACGCTTGCCTTTACGCGCCCGGCGGGCGTACCCGCCTTCATCTACGTGGTGGCGTTCTTTGTCGATGTCTTCAAGATCGCTTTCATCATCATTTGGCTGCTGGCCCCCGTCGCCGACAAGCTCGGGATCGATCTGGTTTGATTTGGCGTGCTGATCTGCGCCAACATGCAGACGAGCTGCATGCACCGCCGCTTGGCTTTGCGCTGTTCTACCTGCGCGGCATCGCGCCGCCGACCATCAAGACCTCGCAGATCTCCTGGGGAGCAATTCCCTGGGTGGGGCTCCAGGTGACCCTGGTCGTCATCGTCATCTTCTGGCCGGGGTCGGTGACCTATTGGCTCGAGCAGCCGGTTGCCGCCGACCCGTCGAAGGTCAAGATCGAGATCGCGCAAATCAATATGCCGCCCCTCGCTCTGGGTCCCCACAAAATTGAAGCGGGCCGGTGAGCCTCGCTGACGCCCGAGGGCTCTCCTCACCCCGATTGCAGCACGCAATAGACATCACCGGAGTTGGCCGCGTGCGGCAGGGCGAGAAGGTGGGCGCTCATATCGGCGCACGTAAGCCAGCGGTTGAAGGTGAGGGTCTGGGTCTCGCCGAGCGCCAGATCGAAGCCGAAAGGGCCGAGCTCGGCCAGGCGGGTGAGGCAGGTCAAGGCCACCTCGCGTTGGATGGTGGTGAACTCGAATGAGAGCGCCGGTAGCGGTCGCGTGAGGCCTACCAAGACCGCGGCTTCAAACCCTTCCACATCGATCTTGGCAAACGCCGGCAGTCCATGGGCGGCGATGAGGGCATCGAGCGTTGTAGACGGCACCTCGACGGTGCTGTCCCACACTTGGCCCTCCCAGCCGTCGGCGCCATGGGCGGCGGCCACGAAATTGGGTGAGGCGGTGGTGACCGTAGGATTGGCCGAGTTTACGCGCAACATGACCGTGCCGGGTCGCTCAGCACAGGCCTGCTCGAGCACCGTGACACCCTCATCGGCGCCGTAGATCGCCCGAATCGCGCGCGCGCAGAGCGGTTGCGGCTCGAGCGCCAGCACGCGCCCGCCGAGCCGGCGGAAGCTGGCGATGCGGTCGCCCACGTGAGAGCCGATGTCGAAGGCAAGATCACCCCTCTTCACGAAGCGGCCGTAGAGGAGATCCATAGACCTCTCGCGCCCGCTGTCGCCATAGTACACCTCGAGCGAACGGTGCAGGGGCGCAAAGGCGGGATCGGCGCGCAAGCGACCAATGACGGCGCCGCTGCCGCTCATGGCGAGGTCATGTGCGCTCGAGGGGCGCGGGATCGAGGGCCGAGCGGGTGGGCGGAGGGGATGGCAAGGCGGGCTTCACGCCCTCCGACGGCGAGGCCACGCCGAGCTCCCATCCCCGTGCGTCGTGGCAGCACTTCCCGTTCGGTCAGGCGCGGGGAGGGGGCACTTTTCCGGGCACTTTGGCTCATTGCCGGTTCTCAGAACTCCCTAGCACCGCCTTCACCTCGACCGGCGTGTTGAAGTCCTCGGGGATGCCGCACACGCCAAGGCCCTGGAGTGCGCGCCCGACGCGGGGATCGGCGGTCAGCACGGCGAATGGTACGGCGAGAAGGTAGCCGGCCGTAAGCGGCAGGCTCCACCACAGCACGGCTGGCGCGGTGAGGAGCAGCGTACCGCACACGGCGGTGCCGAACAGCATCTGCGGCCAAAGATGCCTGGCCGCCGTCGCCCACGACAGTCCCTCAGCATCGCGCGACTGTCCGCCCCACGCCACCGACTTGCCGAACATCAGGCCGATCATGAAGATCGATGTGCGAATGGTCGACACGGCACCCTGCAAGAACGAGAAGACGAGCTCCAAGGCCGCGCCCGGCACGAAGCGCTGCCAGCCGCCGTAGCTCTTGACGCCGCCCTTCGTCAGCATCACGTCGAGGACGCCGGCGATCTTCGGCATGAGGTACATGAGGAAGAACGTCACATAGAGCGCGCTCGCAAGGCGAACTGGAAAATCCGGCACACTCTTGGCCGCTGAGGCCGCCAGCGGCAGCAGCGCGATCATCAGTGTCCAGGCGGGGATGCCGATGAACATCAGGATCGCCCACACCAGCTGGAACCGGCTCATGGGATAGAGGCCAGGCAGGTTGAGGAGCTTCAAATACTGCATGTTGCCCTGGCACCAACGCACATCTCGCCGCGCGAATTCCAGCATGGTGGGCGGGTTCTCCTCCCAGCTGCCGCGTTCGATGGGCAGCACGCGCACTTCGTAGCCGGCGCGCCGCATCAGGGTCGCCTCGACCTGATCGTGAGAGAGGACATGGCCGCCAAGCGGCGGGTTGCCGGGCAGCATCGGCAGGTCGCACTCATCGTAGAACGGCTTGATGCGCACCAGGGCGTTGTGGCCCCAGAACGGGCCGCAGTCGCCCACCCACCAGGCCTGCCCCATGGTGTAGGAGCGCATGCCATGGCGCATGCCGAACTGAAAGATACGTGCGAACGCGCTCTGGGAGGGCATGCCCACCACTAGGCTCTGCAGAATGCCGATCTTGGGATGGGCTTGCATCATGCGCACCAGGCGCACGATCTGGTCACCCGACATCAGGCTGTCGGCGTCGAGCGGAAGCATCAGAGTAAATTCGTCGCCCCAACGGGTGCAGAAGTCGCGCACATTGCCGGCCTTGTAGCCGATGTTGTCAGCGCGGCGCCGGTAGACGATGCGGTGGTGGTCGGGATCTTGCTCCTTCCACGCCGCGACGGCGCGCTCCTCAGCGGCGGCAAGAGCGGCATCGCTCGTATCGCTCAACACGAAATAGCTAAACGCGCTGCCCTCTCCGGTGGCATCGACACTGTCCTTGATCGTCCGCAGCCGTCGGATTGCGCGCGCTGGATTTTCGTTGCGCACCGTCATGAAGACCGCGGTCCTGATGCGCAGGGGCGTCGGCGGATCGCCGGCCGCGGCGTAGGGTGCCACCTGGCTCAGCGAATCGCCGCGGAAGTGCAAGAGCCATAGGCCGATCAACGCGTTCCAGAAGCCCAGCACTGTCCAGGGTGTGCCGGCGGCAAAGCAGATGAACAAAATGACATCAACCCACGTCCAGCCCCCGGCGCCGGCCACCTGCGCCGCCACCCACAGCATCAGCGCATAGGTGATCGCGTTGAGGGCAAACACGATCCGCCGCCGCCGCGTCAGCTCGTCGATGGACTGGAGCCCTGCCGGTGTCGTAAGGCTGAGCGCGGCCGGAGGCAGCGTCCCCGGCGAGGGGGTGTCGAGACTGTCGGTCATGTTGGTGCTATCCGAACTGTCCCCCCCGCTGCCGCCATTGGCGCGGGACAAGAAATGATGACGCGCCGCTCGACCGGAACGACCCGGGTGGCTCGCGCCCTTTGGTATGCCAGCAAGGGCACGATCGAGCTGCGCACGGCCCCCTTGCCTCGACCGCGGCCCGACGAAGCCTTGGTGCGCACGCTGTTCAGCGGGATCAGCCGGGGCACCGAGCGTCTCGTGTTCAAAGGGGAGGTGGGTCGAAGCGAGTGGGACCGCATGCGTTGCCCCAACCAGCAGGGCGCGTTTCCTTTTCCAGTAAAATACGGCTATTGCGCGGCCGGGATCGTGGAGGCTGGGCCCCGCGATCTCTTAGGAGAGACGGTGTTCTGCCTCCATCCGCACCAGGATTATTTTGTTGCTGCTGGCTCCAGTCTCGTGCGGCTCGAGGGCGTTCCGGTGCGTCGGGCGACGCTCGCTGCCAACCTGGAGACGGCCCTCAATGCCATTTGGGATGCAGGCGCCGGGCCGGGCGATCGCATCGTCGTCGTCGGCGCCGGGGTGGTGGGGCTGCTGGTGGGGGCACTGGCGGCGCGGCTGCCAGGGGCGCAGGTGACGAGTGTGGATGTGGACGAAGGTCGCCGACCGCTCACGCAAGCGCTGGGCGTCCAGTTCGCGCGACCACATGAGGCGCCCGGTGACGCCGACGTCGTGTTCCACGCCAGCGCTACGCCAGCGGGGCTCGCTACGGCCATCGCGTGCGCGGGCTTTGAGGGCGTCGTCGTGGAGATGAGCTGGTACGGCCACAAGCCGGTCGAGGTCGATCTCGGCGGCGCCTTCCACAGTCGGCGGCTGAAGCTCGTCTCATCCCAAGTGGGCCACGTCGCACCATCGCGTCGCCCGCGCTGGACGCATCGCCGCCGCATCGAAACCGCCGTCCGGTTGCTTGGCTCCATGCCTGCGCTCGACGCGTTGGTTGCCGAGGAGATCGCCTTCGAGGACGCCCCAGCCAAGCTGCCGCGCATCTTCGGCCCGGGTGGTCACGGCCTTGCCCCCGTTATCCGCTATCCGCAAGCCTGATTTGAGCCGGAGCTTCCCCATGTACGCCGTCGAAGTGCGTGACCGCATCATGATCGCCCACAGTCTGCCCGATCCATTCTTCGGACCGGCGCAGAACATGCATGGGGCGACGTTTGTGGTCGACGTCGCGTTCTATCGCGAGAGGCTCACGCGGCAAAACGTGGTGGTGGACATCGGCGCGGCACTGGAGGTCCTCAACAGGACGCTCCAACCGCTTGCCTACCAGAACCTCGACGCGCTGGATGCGTTCAAGGGTGTGCTCACCACCACCGAATACCTTTGCCGCTATGTGTTCGACGCCATGGCCAAGGCCGCCAATGAGGGTGCATTGGGCGAGGACGGCAAGGGTCTCGCCAAGATCCGCGTGACGCTGCACGAGACCGACCTGGCGCGCGCTTTCTTTGAAGCGCCTCTCTGAAGAGGCTCGGCGCCGCCCATCACGCGTCCGTCTCGCCCGCCTCATAGAGGCTCTCGCGGCCGATGCGGTCGAGACAGATCTCAGCGGTCCACGGCAGCATCAAAGAGCCACAGCGGCTATCCCGGTAGATGCGCTCAAGGCTCAAGTTCTTCAGCATGGCCTGCCCGCCGCAGGTGCGAATGGCCTTGGCAGCCAACGCATTGGCGTTTTCCATGACCGTGTATTGGGCCGCGTACGCACGCAGCACCTGCTCCTTGGTTGGGTTGGCGCGCGCCTCGCTGATGGCCTGAAACCAGAGGGCCTTGGTCTGTTCCAGGGTGACACGCATGTCGGCCACGGCGATCTGTTTGGTGGGGTACATGCGCCGCTTGACGGGCGGGGTGCCGGGCAGCTCGCCACGCAGGTAACGTACGGTGAAGTCGTAGGCGGCCTGGCCGAGCCCCATGTAGGTGGGAGAGAGCGTTAGGAACATGTGCGGCCAAGAGGTGGCGGCGCGGAAATAGACGCCGCGGGGCATCAGCATCTCGTCCTCGGGCACGAACACGTCGTTGAGGAGGAGCGTGCGCGAGACGGTCGCGCGCATGCCCAGCGGATCCCAGTCGCCCACGACCGAAACGCCTTCCGCGCCGGCGGGGATGGCGAGATAGAGGGTATTGCGGCGGCTTGCATGTTCGCCCTGACCGCGCTCGGTGCACAAGATGCCGTAAAAATCGGCGGCCCCCGACAGCGAGGCGAAGATCTTCTTGCCGCTCACCCGAAAACCGCCCTCGACGGGCCTTGCCTCCGTGCCGAAAGCGACCGTGCCGGCGGCCGCAGCGCCGCCTTCGGAAAAGGGTTGGGAGTAGACGGCTCCGTCTCCGACGATGCGCTTGTAGTGTAACCGGCGGCGTTCGTTATGTTCGGCGCGCTCCTCCACCGTCATCATCAGTTCGTCGGCCAGCGCCCCGGTCCACAAGGTCGAGCACACGTGCATGTTCCAAGAGAGCGCGGTCGCCCCGCAATAGCGACCGAGCTCGGCGGCTGCGAGACAGTAAGTGCGATAGCTGGCGCCCAGTCCGCCGTCCGCCTCCGGCACGCAGATGGCGAGCAGACCCTCAGGGTGCATGTCGTGGAAGCTCTCGGTCGGAAAGGTGGCGTCGCGGTCGTGCCGGGCGGCTCGCGGAGCCAGCGCGCTTTGGCCGAAGCGGCGAGCGCGCTCGATGAGTTCGGCCTCCTTGCGCTCGAGGCGAAAGGCCGCGGGGTCGAACATCGCGGGCTCATCATCCCAGGCAAGTGGTTGAATGCTCATCGAACCGCCGGTTGCTGGCGCCTGTTGCCGAAAACCCCATCCCATCCTCCCGCGCAGAAGATGGCAAGCGGCACGAAGGGGGTCTCCGGGCACCGCGGGAGGCGCAAGGGGCGGCTAGCGGGGCGCGGCCGCAATGGCCCCCAAGAACTCGAGGATGGCGGCATCGAATGCTTGTGGCGCCTCGAGGTTTGCCAGGTGCCCGACCCCCGGGAGGCAGACGTAACGGGCCCCGGGGATCTTGCGCGCCATGCGTTCCACCAGGGATGGCGGTGCATTGGGATCGGCCTCACCGGCGATGCACAGCACGGGAATGGCGATGCGGGCGAGGTTGGCGCGTTCATCGAAGGTCGTGAGCGAGCGCACGGCCGCGCGATAGGTTTCGGGTGGTACATTGCCCATGACGTCGATTGCCAGCGCGCGCGCGGCCGCGTCCGCCCGGGGGCCCAGCATGCGGTCGACCATCGCAATGGCGAGCTCGGCCATGGTCTTGCCGGCATCGAGCGGGCCCAGGCGATCGGCGATGAATTTCCTCTGGAAATCGCCGTCGCTATGGCCAAAGGCGGGACTGGTCGCGGCCAAGACCGCGGCGGCGTAGCCGTCCGGTCGGCGGCGCAGCATGGTCTGGGCGACCATTCCGCCCATCGAGTGGCCGACCAGGACCGGCCGGCGCATCGCAAGCCGCGCGACCATCGCTTCGGCGTCCTCAGCCAAGCTCTCGATATGCATCGCCGGGACGGGTGGACGTCCGCCATATCCCGGCAGATCCGGCGCCTGCGGAGCAAAGCCGGCTGCCGCGAAGCTCGCCAGTTGTCCGGCCCACGCCCGACCGGCCCCGCCGATGCCATGCAGAAGGAGGATGGCCTGCGCTGCAACGGACATCGCTGCGTCGATCCCCTTTTCCAGTTGCGCCAGCCGCGCTTGGCTAAAGCGCGGTCATCCCGCAGGTGCGGCGACGTTGGCATCCCGCTGCCGGACGCGCCGGGCTCGGATACACAGGGCCACATACACGGGGGCTATACCACGGGGGCCGCAGACGCGGGGGCCATCCCAAGCGACGCGCCGGCTCCCGGGGCCAAGATCGCCGCGGACGGGTGTATCCACGGGTGTGCAGGGCAACCCTTTCGCGACCTGGCGCACCTAGCGATTCTCGGTCTGCCAGCGGGCAAGTCGATCGAGTGCGATGAGCTCGCTCCAGGTCTGACGCGGCCGCACGATCGCGAACTCCTCGCCTTTCACCAGCACTTCTGGAATGAGGAGCCGCGAATTGTAGGTTGAGGACATGGCCGCGCCGTAGGCGCCCGCCGTCATGAAGGCGACGAGATCGCCCGGCGCGAAGGGAGGCAGCATGCGATCGAGCGCCAAATAGTCGCCGGTCTCGCAAATGGGTCCGACCACGTCCTGGGCGATCGGGGGGAGGTCCCGCTTTGCCTCTTCGACGGGCCAGATCTCATGATAGGCCTCGTAGAGAGTTGGTCGGATGAGATCGTTCATGGCGGCATCCACCACCGCGAACGCCTTGTCGCGACCGCGCTTGGCATAGATGACGCGCGCCACCAGGATACCCGCGTTGGCCACGATCACGCGCCCCGGCTCTAGTTTGATGGCGAGCCCCAGGTCACCCAGGGTATCGCGCACGAGCTTGGCGTAGTCCTGCGGTGTGGGTGGAGGATCGTTGCTGGCTCGGTAGGCCACCCCGAGGCCGCCGCCCAGGTCGAGGTGCCGGATCGGGTGGCCGGCGGCGCGCAGCATGAGCGCCAGCTCGCGCATCAGGGCGAAGGCGTTGCGGAACGGTGCCAGACCGGTGATCTGGCTGCCGATGTGCATGTGAATGCCGGCGACCGCAAGACCCGGCAGGCGCGCCGCTTTGGCGTAGAGCCGCGGTGCATCCTCAAAGGGGATGCCGAACTTGTTCTCGGCCTTGCCGGTTGAGATCTTGGCGTGGGTCTGAGCGTCGACGTCGGGGTTGATGCGCAGCGCGATCGAGGCCGTGCGGCCGAGGCTTACTGCCACCTCGCTCAGGACTTCAAGCTCGGGTTCGGATTCCACATTGAAGGAGAGGATGCCCTCAGTCAGGGCATACGCCATCTCGGGGCGCGTCTTGCCAACGCCGGCGAAGATGATCTTGTCGGCCGGCACGCCGGCCTGCCGCGCACGCCTCAGTTCTCCTTCCGACACCACGTCCATGCCGGCACCGAGGCGTCCCAAGGTGGCAATGACGGCTTGGTTGGGATTGGCCTTGATGGCATAGCAGATGAGCGGGTTGAGACCGGCAAAGGCCTCCTGCAGGACGCGATAGTGGCGCTCCAGGGTCGCCGTGGCGTAGCAATAAAACGGTGTACCGACGCCTGCGGCGATGTGTGGGAGGCTCACGCCCTCCGCGTGGAGGACGCCGCCGGCGTAGCTGAAATGGTGCATTGCGCGCCCGTCAGCGGATCAGCGGGTCCAGGATGGAGGGTTTATGGGGCGCCTGGGCGGGCTGGGCTGGGGTACCGGGCGTCGCGTTACCGGTCTCGTTGACGGCGTCGTGTGGCACGTCCAACGGGCCTTTCACGCCACAACCCGCAACGCCCAGCGCTGCGAGCGCCAGGAGCGCAGCCGCCATGCCAACCTGCCGAAGTCGGCACATCTGAGCCGGTCCAACTTTCATCACAATCAACACCGCCAAGGGCTCCAGCCAAAGGGGCCAAAGGCTCTGGACAGACCCCTCAATGCCGGGGTTCTGCCCGCGCATCTAGCCCTTTTCGGACGCCTTTTCCAACCGCTTTATCCAGGTTCGCGCCATTTTGCGCACATTCTGTGGCGCGGTACCACCAAAGCTGGTGCGGCTCCCGACCGAGCTTTCGACCGAGAGGAGGGGGTAGACCGCCTGGGTGATGTGGGGGCTCACGGCCTGCATGTCCGAAAGCGGCAACTTGTTGAGCGGCAGGCCTTGCCGTTCAGCGAGGGCGACGATGCGCCCCACGATATGGTGGGCTTCGCGAAATGGTAGGCCTTGGACCCGCACCAGCCAGTCCGCGAGGTCGGTGGCGGTAGAATTGCCCGCTGCCGCAGCCCTGCGCATGGCGTCCGCATTGGGCGTCAAGTCCTCGACCATGCCTGTCATGGCCGCGAGTACCAGGCGCAGGCTCGCCAGGGCATCGAAGGTGGCCTCCTTGTCCTCCTGCATATCCTTCGAGTAGGCGAGCGGCAGCCCCTTCATCACCATGGCCAAGGCCTGGAAGGCAGCGGTGATGCGACCGGCCTTGGCGCGGACCAGTTCGGCGGCGTCCGGATTGCGCTTCTGGGGCATGATCGAGGAGCCGGTGGTGAACGCGTCCGAGAGGCGCACGAAGCCAAACTGCGGCGTCATCCACACCACGATCTCCTCGGCGAGACGGGAGAGGTGCAAGGCGGTGATGGCGGCCGCTGCCAACGTCTCGAGGGCAAAGTCGCGGTCGGCAACGCTGTCTAGCGAGTTGGCCGTTGGCCGGTCAAAGCCCAGCGCCGCACAGGTCGCCTGACGATCGATGGAAAAGGATGTGCCGGCGAGCGCCGCAGCCCCCAGCGGGCATTCGTTGAGCCGCGCCCGCGCGTCGGCAAACCGGCCCCGATCCCGAGCCAGCATCTCCACGTAGGCCAGGAGATGGTGACCGAAAGTCACGGGCTGGGCGGATTGCAAATGCGTAAAGCCCGGCATGATCGTGTCGCTATGGGCTAGGGCCTTGCGCGCGAGCGTGAGCTGCAGGGCGGCCAGCGCTGGCTCCGCCGCGTCGATCCAATCGCGCACGTAGAGCTTGAAGTCGGTCGCCACCTGGTCATTGCGCGAGCGCGCGGTGTGCAGACGCCGGGCCGGTTCGCCGATGAGTTCCTCAAGCCGGCTCTCCACGTGCATGTGCACGTCCTCGAGCGCGCGGGAGAACCGAAACCGGCCCGATGCGATCTCCTCCAGGATGCGGTCGAGGCCTGCGGCGATCTTGCGGGCATCCTCCTTGGGGATGATGCCCTGGGCTGCCAACATGCTGGCGTGCGCCTTTGAGGCGCGGATGTCCTGCGGCGCCAGAGCCTTGTCGAAGCCGATGGAGGCATTTATCTCCTGCATGACCTCGGCTGGCGACAGGGAGAAGCGCCCACCCCACATCTTGTTGGTGTTCCTGTCGGTCACGAGGCAACCTTTCCGGTCCTTGCCGGGCTGTTGGAGCTGTCAAGCGCGAACCAGAGAGCGAAGATGCAAGCCGATCAGGCCGATCAGCCGAAGCCGCCCTCGCAGAAGACTGCGCTCGTCACGGCGCTTGGCGTGGCGGGCCTTGCCGCGGTCGCGGGCTTTGCAAGCGTATACGTGACGCTGGGGCGCCCTGACAACGGCCCTTCCGCGGCAGCCTCCGCGCCCGCCGTCGAAAGCGCCAGACGGTCGGCGGCGCCAACCGGCCCCGGCAGCAATGCCTTGAGCCAGGGGCAGATGGCAGCCTTCGTATTCCGCGCGGCGCGGGCGGACCTCCCCGAGATCAAATTCGAAGATGCCACCGGCAAGGCGCGCACGCTCGCCGACTGGAAGGGCAAGATCGTGCTTCTCAATCTGTGGGCGACCTGGTGTCTGCCCTGCCGCAAGGAGATGCCGGCGCTCGACCGGCTGCAGCAGGAGTTGGGATCGGATGCATTTGAGGTGGTGGCATTGAGCGTTGACCGAGCGGGTCGCAGCGGCGCGCGCAAGTTTCTGGACGAAGCCAAGGTGGGCAAGCTCGCCCTTTATGCCGATCCGAGCGCGCGCATGGCCGCCACCTTGCGCGCCGCGGGCTTGCCGGCGACCCTGCTCATCGACCGGGAGGGTCGCGAGATCGGTCGTTTGCTGGGCCCCGCCCAATGGGACGGTGAGGACGCGCGCCGCCTCATCCGCTGGGCCGTTGCGAGTTGACCGTCGCGGCTCCCGCGGCGCGGACGCCCGCAGGTGTCGGGTCGCGGGCGGCATCGATCAAGCGAGATAACCCCAACATCGATCCCCACAACCAATCTTGGCAAATCTTGGCAAATCCTGGGACAAATCTTGGCATACCGCTCAACGTGGGCCCCGGCATGAGCGAACTGCGCTCGGGCCCGCACCCTCCCTGCACGATCATCTTTGAGGGGGGCTGGGCCTCAGGGGCAAACATGGTCGCAGGGCGCTGCAGGCGTCTGACGCGGTCGGCCCTTCAGTCTGCTATCTCATTGAAATGTCAGGTGATTCCAGTCCGAGCCGCGGTGCTTTCGAAGGGTTCGCGCGGGGAGCCCACGCCGGGCATGACCAGGTTGGACATCGGCACCCCCGCAGGGCATGACTTCCGCCCGCACTCCAAGGTGGGGCGCAAGCTCAACCTCTATGCTCATGCGACAGGCGCCAGAGGCCGCGAGAGAGCTAGGGATAGAATATGGGTTGGGTTTGCTCCGCGTCGGCCTGCATCAGTCCGCCGACAATGGCGCGGGCCAGCTGCTCGGCCATGCACCGGTGGCCGCGATCGTTGGGATGCAGTTGATCAGAGGACAAGTAGAAGAGATCGCCACGCTCGTGCTGAAGTTCACGCATGGCCTCAAAGCGGGCGACCAGAAGCACGCGAGCTTCCCGGGCCACCTCGGCGACGGCACCCACCATCTGTTCGTAGTAGGTGTCGGTGGTGAGGGCCTCCCCGTACTGGGGATCGATCAGCACCACGTCGATCTTGTTCTCGGTAAGCCAGGCCAGCGTCGTCTTGACGCATGCCTTGAACTTGTCGAGGCTGACGTGGCGCAGCGCGTCATTGGTGCCCAGCTGCCACACAACCAGGTCGGGCTTCGTTTCCTCCACCTCATGCTTCATGCGGTCGGCGGCCCCTTGCGCCACCTCCCCGGAAAGGCCGCGTCCCACCACGTCGAAGTCCATCCCTTGGAGCGAGCCTTCCAAGGAGGTTTCGAGCTTGGCGATGTAGGTCGCGGACGCTGAGGAGGCGCCCACGCCGGCGGTGGAAGACGAGCCGATCGCCAGCACCCGCACTTGACGCTTGGCGCGCACCGCGCGGCTCAGCGCCCGCAGGGGTCGGCGAAACAGGTCGCCCGCCACCGGTTTTGTGCGACATTCAGGCGACAGCGTGGGGGGCGCCGTCGGAAGCTTGACGGCCGTCATCGGCGCCATCGCCAGCTCTTGCGGCACCGCGGCAACAGGCACGGCAGCTACGCCGCCGGCCAGCGCCCAAGCAACCACCCGCACCGACATTGGAAATGCCCCGCTCCCCATTCGCTTAACCTCAAATCTAGGACAAGGCGGACCGGGCGTAAAGCACGGACGGGTTCACAGTTAGCGCGATGCACAGCGGTTTGTTCCCGTTGACAGCCCCTAGAGGGTCGAGCCAGAACGCTGGCATGGCCAACGCAGCCCTTGAAGAGAGCATCGAACGCGCCTGGGACCAGCGCAACAGCGTCGGTCCGGCGACCCGTGGCGAGATCCGCGACGCCATCGAAACGGCCCTCGACCTGCTCGACCGTGGCGAGGCCCGCGTGGCCGACAAGGTCGCCGGCACCTGGGTGGTGCATCAATGGCTCAAGAAGGCCGTGCTCTTGTCGTTTCGGCTCAACGACATGGAGCTCATTGCCGGCGCACCCGGTGGCGCCGGCTGGTGGGACAAGGTGCCCTCCAAGTTCACGGGCATGACCGCGGAGGCGTTTCGCGAGGCGGGTTACCGCGCCGTGCCCGGAGCAATCGTGAGGCGATCGGCCTTTATCGCGCCAGGCGTGGTGCTCATGCCCTCCTTCGTCAACGTGGGCGCCTACGTCGGCAGCGGCAGCATGGTCGACACCTGGGCGACGGTGGGGTCCTGCGCGCAGATCGGCAGGACCGTCCACCTTTCAGGGGGCGTCGGCATCGGCGGCGTCCTCGAACCGCTGCAGGCCAATCCCACCATCATCGAGGACAACTGCTTCATCGGCGCGCGCTCGGAGGTGGTGGAGGGCGTCGTGGTCGGGGAAGGTTCGGTGCTCGCCATGGGCACCTTCATCGGCGCCTCCACCAAGGTGGTCGACCGGGCCACCGGCAAGGTTCACGTGGGTCGCGTACCGCCCTACTCGGTGGTGGTACCGGGCAGCCTGCCGGGCAAGCCCTTCCCCAATAACGAGCCCGGCCCCTCGCTCTATTGCGCCGTTATCGTCAAGACGGTGGACGAGCAAACGCGGTCCAAGACCAGCATCAACGAGCTGCTGCGGGACTAGCGGGTGCCACCGTCTCCTACCTATCGCGCGCTCGATCCCGACAAGGTCGTCGAGACGATCGCGCTCCTGCGCCACCGCATCCTCGAGCGGTTCCCAGGTGCTGGCTTGGCCGAGGTGTGCGCCGAACTTCTGCTGCTGGCGGGCGAGAATTTGGCGCGGGCCGAAAAGATTGCCCGGCGCAACATTCCCTTGCGCATCGCCATCGTCGTGCTGCTTGCGGCGGGCCTTGCCGCGCTCGCCTGGATCGTCAGCCTCTTCAACTTGTTTCCCAAGTCCGCCGACAACGTCTACTCCGTGCTGCAGGGCGTCGACGCGGCCGCCAACCTGATCGTGCTGATGGGGGCCGGCGTGTTTTTTCTCGCGCGTATCGAGGAGCGTTTGAAGCGGCGCGCGGCGTTGCGGGCGCTGCACGAGCTGCGCTCGATCGTGCACGTCATCGACATGCACCAGCTGACCAAAGACCCGAGCGCGACGGTCAGCGTTGCCGGCAACACGCCTTCCTCGCCTGCGCGCAGGCTGTCTCGCTACGAGGTGACGCGCTATCTCGACTATTGTTCGGAGATGCTGTCGCTCACCTCCAAGGTGGCGGTGCTGTTTGCGCAAGGATTCCCCGACGCCACCGTCACTGAAGCTGTCAGCGACATCGAGCGCATCGCCGCGGGACTATCCCAGAAAATCTGGCAAAAGATCATCATTCTGGAAAGCCAGGGCACCGGGCAGCCGGCGATCGCCAGCCGTGGCTGACACCCCCCGGCGACAGCTGGCGACCACGCGAGGCAAACATGTCCAGAGAACCCGACGGCCCCCTCGCCTTGGCACAGGCGCTGCTGCGCTGCCCCAGTGTGACGCCCAAGGAGGGCGGCGCGCTGGCTTGGCTCGCCACCCAGCTGGAGCCCTTGGGCTTTCACTGTCATCGCCTAACCATGCGCGATGCCGACACACCTGACGTTGATAACCTTTACGCAAGGCTGGGCGCCGGCTCGCCGCACCTTACCTTTGCCGGCCACACGGACGTGGTACCGGTAGGTGATGGATCGGCGTGGACGCGGCCGCCCTTCGGCGGCGAGGTCTCTCAAGGCGTCCTATA
>Ga0075425_100002707_pt1 | contig 17781 bp, 13 predicted proteins | sample SoiMethybrSBSTD4_FD_75300 | JGI IMG/M metagenome (GOLD analysis project Ga0075425, IMG submission 75300) | Bulk soil microbial communities from a Populus tree surrounding site in Tennessee, USA - Soil MetaG P. TD hybrid SBSTD4 | ecosystem: Environmental > Terrestrial > Soil > Tree plantation... | reverse complement strand
CGCCAGAACAACCGGCCGCACGCCCCAGCACTTCCGCGAACAGCGCAAAGACATCGCCGCGCGCCGCCAGGTAATGCCCATGCGAGCGATGATTGCCGAACAGGCGGTCGCTCGGTCGCAAGCTGCGGCCGACCCCGGTGGCGATTGCCTCCTGGCCAATTCCGAGATGACAGGGGCAGCGGGCGCGGCCCTGCTCGGCCCACTGCGCAATCTGCTCCTCCGCATAGCGGATCAGCCGCATGGTGCGCAGAAGTTGGTGCAGTTCGCTCGGCTGGAAGCCATCGAGATTGCACGGGGCGGTGTATGCAGCCGCTTCCGGACGCACCAGGTCTCCCAACTCCGACTCGTGACGCTGTTTCATGTCAGTGTATTCAGCTCCGCACTCCGCTGAGCAGCGAGTGATCCTGCGAGCAGCGGATTAGCGCCCGTCGCAATCGCTTCCAGTCGCTCGATCAGCCGCGCGTACACGTTCTCCGCAACGAATTGACTGCGGAAGGTGTGCTGCGCATTGGCGCTGAGCTCCCGCCACTTTGCTGGATCATCGCGCAGCCGGCGAACGAGTGTAACCAGAGTGTCAGGATCCGCAGCATCGAATTGCTCTCCGCAGCCTCGCTCGCGCAGCAGGCGGGGCAACGTACCGCGCAGCGAGGTGGCCACGGGTAAGCCCGCGGCGAAGTATTCCGCCGCCTTGGTCGGGACGGACATTCTGTAGTCAGGGGTGTTGCGGTAAGGCACCAATCCGAGGTGCGCGCGCGCCAGCAGCTCGCGAATCTGCGCCAGGCGCAGCCAACCGGGAAAGACCACATTGTGACAGTCGCGCCCACGGTGCCGATAGAGCTCGAGATCGTCGCCGTCTCCGGCAATGACAAATCGCACTGGCGGTGCATCGTGCTGGAGCGCGCGTGCGGCGGCGAGCACGGCGTCCATCTCCACGCGCCGAGCGGTGATCGAGCCGATCAGCACCACATTGAACGCAGAATTTTGCGAGATTTCGTGACGCTCCCAGAACTGCCGCGCGTCGCTCACCGCAGCGCCGCCCGCCGGTTCGAGGTTGGCGAGCGGATACGCCTGGGCAAATGCGCCGTCCAGTTCCGCGCGGTCGCGCCCGGCGAGCGTGAGACCCCATTGCAGGAACTCCTCCGTTATTGCAAACAGCGCCGTAGCCTTGCGCAGCGCCTCGGCGGCGCGTGCGCGCCAAGGTGCTAGGAGCGCCCACGCGAGCGGTCGCAGAGCCTCTGGAGCCAGTTCGGCGAACAGGTCCGGCCACATGTCGCGCAGGTCCATGATCACCGGCACTCGGCGTCGCTGCCCGAACCGTGCGCAGATCAAGGCCGCCTCGATTGTGGGGTAAGCGCAGAATATGACGTCCGGCAGCGGTGCCGTTTCTATCGACCTCGCGAAACGCCGTCCCCAGATGATGTGGTCCCAGAGACGGGCGAACGACACGGAGGCCTGGTAGCCGGGACTGTGCAGCATGCGTATGGTGCCGCGCGAACCAAACGCCATGGTGACGTCGGTCGAGCAGCGACTGCGTCGGTTGGCATGATCGAAAGTCGACATCCACCAGGTGACCTCGTGGCCGCGAGCCTCGAGCATGTGGGCGATGATTCCCGACCGCATCAGCCGTCCATTACTGTTGTCGCCCGCCAGCATCTCGCTGGTCTTCACCACCCAGACCTTCATGCGTCACCGTCACATAGCTGCGCGCCAGATGTGAGCCTGAGAATCTCCTCGAGACAACGCGCCGCCGCGTTCCCGTGCCCATACAGCTCCTGCACACTCGGGCCCGCGTCCGTTACCGTATTGACGGTTAGAGCGCGCGCTACCGCCGCCGTGGCCGCGGCAGCGTCATGTCCGACCACGGTGTTGGCCTCCGCTGCGACCGTCTCTACCCACTCGGTTTCACTGCGCAGCGTGACGCATTGACGGCCCAGCATGAACGCTTCCTTCTGCAGTCCGCCGGAATCAGTGAGCACTACTGCGGCGCCAGCAGTGATACGCAGCATATCCAGCGGACCAAGCGGGTCGATCAACATCAGCTCAGCAGGCGGCCGCCATCGTGGCAGCAGATTCTGCATCGCGTCGCGCGTGCGCGGATGGACCGGAAATATCAACGGCACCAGTGAAGTCGCGATGCCGGCGAGCAGCTCCAGTATGACCGGCAGCGCCGTTGGCTGCGTGCTCTCGGCGCGATGCAGCGTCACCAGTCCATAACGCCGGCCGGCGATTCCGAGCGTTTCGAGGATTCGCGAGTGGTTCTGCGCGCGCGCAGCGTTCGCCAGAACCGCATCATACATGATGTCTCCAACCAATCGGCTGCGTGCCACCAGCCCTTCCCGCCTGAGATTGCACATCGCTGCCTCGGTGGGGGCGAGCAGCAGGTCACTGAGGTGGTCGGTGGCGGCTCGATTGAGCTCTTCCGGCATCGCGCGGTTATAGCTGCGCAGTCCCGCCTCGACGTGCGCAACAGGAATTCGCAGCTTTACCGCAGCCAGAGCGCCGGCCAGCGTGGAGTTAGTATCGCCGTAGACCACGGCTACATCAGGCCGTGCATCGAGGAAAAACGCCTCAATTCGTTCTAGGATCGCTGCGGTCTGCTGGCCATGGGGACCGGAGCCGACGCCCAGATTCGCCGAAGGGTGCGGCAGCTCGAGCTCCTGGAAAAAAACATCCGACAGCTGCGGATCGTAGTGTTGTCCGGTGTGGACAATTAGCTCCTCGATCTGTGGTCCGTGAGCTTCCCGGATCAGCCTCGACAGTGGGGCGAGCTTGATAAACTGCGGCCGTGCACCGACCACCTGTGCCAACCGGATTCGCTTCATGCTCGAGCGGCAGGCGCCCCCGCGATGGAGGCGAGCGGTCGCATTTGCCTCCACAAGCACGCACGCAACGTGCAGAATATGCTCAGCTCCCGGGCTGCATCCGACCGCCGGGAGCCAAATTGCCACTTTATGCGCATGACGCCATTCTATCAGCATGCACCTCGGTCCGGTCCGTAAGCCCTTGCCGGCTCACGCAGATAACAGCGCCGCGACTCTCCAGCGTCATCGTCCAGGTGCCCGCGCGGTTGAGCGCAGAACCACGGCGGCCGCCGCGCTGTGGCTGGAGGCGCGCAGCAGCGGCCGGATGTAACAGTGGCTACCCGTACGCTCAATTTCGCGCTGGTCGGCTGCGGACGCATATCCAAGCGACATCTGGACCTGCTGGGGCAGGGAAAGATATCGAACACGCGGCTCGCAGCGGTGTGTGACGTCGTGGCCGAGCGTGCGGCCGCCGCCGGCCGTGCCTACGCGGTGCCCTACTACGCTGATATGCATCAAATGATGCAGTCGCAGGTTATCGACGCCATTGCCGTGCTGACTGAGAGCGGACGGCACGCCGAGCACGTTGTTGCCCTGGCTCCCTACAAGAAGCACATAGTGGTCGAGAAGCCGATGGCCCTCACCCTCACCGATGCGGATCGGATGATTGCCGCCTGTGACCAGGCCGGAATAAAGCTGTTTGTCGTGAAACAGAATCGATTCAACGTACCGGTTGTGAAGCTGCGCGAAGCACTCGAGGCCGGGCGCTTCGGACGCCTGGTGCTTGGTACCGTGCGGGTACGCTGGTGCCGTACTCAGGCGTACTACGATCAGGACGCGTGGCGCGGCACATGGGCCATGGACGGCGGTGTGCTGGCCAACCAGGCCAGCCACCACATAGACATGCTCGAATGGATGATGGGTGAGGTGGATTCAGTATTCGCCATGAGCTCCACCGCACTGGTCAAGATCGAAGCCGAGGATACTGCGGTCGTTACTCTACGCTTTCGCAGCGGCGCCCTCGGCATCATCGAGGCGACCACAGCTACACGCCCGAAGGACCTGGAAGGCTCAATCTCCATACTGGGTGAGCGCGGCAGTGTCGAAATCGCCGGGTTCGCGGTTAATCGCATGCGCACGTGGAACTTTTCCGACCCCATGCCCGGCGACGAGCAAGTGATGGAGAAGTACTCGGTAAACCCCCCCGACGTGTACGGCTTTGGCCACCATGCCTATTACGAGCACGTAGTGAAGTGCATTCTCCACGACCAGCGGCACTTGGTCGACGGCCTCGAGGGGCGAAAAAGCCTCGAGCTGATCACGGCCATCTACGAATCCATCGAGACCGAGCGCCCGGTACAGCTGCAATTTAACCCGCGGCGCTGCCGTCTCGGAAGGCGCAGTGGCTGAGCCCCAGGTTCGCACGAGCGGGATCGTCGATGTTGATTTCGGCAACGACGTGATCGTCGTCATGCCTGCCAACCTCTACGGCTGCCGCATCGGCGATCGCGTGTTCATCGGACCGTTCGTGGAGATTCAGCGTGGTGTCAAGATCGGCAACGGTACCCGGATACAGTCACATTCGTTCCTCTGCGAGCTGGTCACGATCGGCGAAGATTGCGTGGTGGCTCATGGCGTGATGTTCATCAACGACACCTACGCCAGCGGCCGGCCCGCAGGCGGCGACCGCGCGCTCTGGAAGGCAACGCAGCTCGGTGACCGCGTCTACATTGGCTCTAACGCCACTATTCTCCCGGTAACCATATGCAGCGACGTCGTGATCGGCGCAGGCGCGGTGGTTACCCGAGACATTCTCGCGCCAGGCACCTATGCCGGCAACCCGGCGAGGCCCATACGCAGGCGGGTTAGGCAGCCGTGACGAAAATACCGCTGGTAGATCTGCACGCTCAGTATGTGAGCATCAAGGACTCGATCGATACCGCCATACGAGAAGTCATCGATAGCGCCGCCTTCATCGGCGGCACGTGCGTGCGCGAGTTCGAGCAAGCATATGCCGCTGACTACGGCGTGAAGCATTGCGTGTCGGTGGCGAATGGCACCGACGCACTGTACATCGCGCTGCGGATGCTCGGCCTGGGCGCCGGCGATGAAGTCATCACTTCAGCTCATAGCTGGATCTCGACCTCCGAAACCATTTCCCAGAGCGGAGCACGGCCGGTCTTCGTGGATGTTGATGAGTACTACACCCTCGACGCCGACTTGATCGAGGCAGCGATTACGCCGCGTACGCGCGCCATCATTCCCGTGCACCTCTACGGCCAGCCCGCCGAAATGACGAGCATTTTGGCGATTGCCGCGAAACATGATCTGCTGATAATCGAGGATTGCGCGCAAGCGCACTATGCCACCTGGCAGGGGCGGCGTGTAGGCACGCTCGGTGTCGTTGCGACCTTCAGCTTCTACCCGGGCAAGAATCTCGGTGCTTACGGCGACGCCGGTGCGATTGTTACCAACGATGGCGAGTTGGCCACGCGGATGCGCATGTACGCCAATCACGGCTCATTGCGCAAGCACGACCACCGCATCGAAGGGATCAACTCGCGTCTCGATGCGCTGCAGGCAGCTGTCCTCGGAGCCAAGCTGCCGCACATACACGCATGGACGCGTGCGCGGCAGCAAGTGGCTTCGTGGTACGACGAGGCGCTGCGCGATGTCCGGGGCGTGCAGATCCCGCGAGTGCGGCAGGGGGCGACTCACGTCTGGCACCTTTATGTAGTGCAGGTAGCGGACCGCGATGCGGTGGCAGCGCGCCTCGGGGCGCGCGGAATCCAAACGGCAGTGCACTATCCTGTGCCGCTGCCGCTGCTTGCGGCCTACCGACGGCTCAATGCACGCGCCGAGCAGTTTCCGGCTGCGGCCGCCAACGCCAAACGTATTCTGTCGCTTCCGATATACCCGGAGCTGACGCGCGCACAGGTGCACTACATCGCCGAGTGCCTGGCGCAGGACGTTGCTCTGACCAGCTGAGCGCTGCGTCTCCGGGCCATGCCCGAGGGGGCTGTTAACCGCCTAGGAGGGCGATACCGGTCTTGTTGCGCCGGTAGGCCCGCTTACATTCGCGACAGGTGAGCTCGGTCTTTTCATCCTCTGCCGCGCGCTGCGGGCTGAAAGGCAACTGCGCTCCGCACCAGCAGGTCCAGCCGCGCAAGCGGGCCGGATTGCCATAGACCGTCGCGAACGGCGCAACGTCGCGAGTGACCACCGCTCCCGCTCCCACCAGGCAGTATTCGCCCAGCGTCAGCCCGCAAACGATGGTCGCGTTAGCACCGATGGTGGCCCCGCGCCGGACTAGCGTTGCACGATATTCGGCCTTGCGCTCGATATAAGCGCGCGGGTTGATGACGTTGGTGAAGACCATGGAGGGCCCGAGAAAGACGTCGTCCTCGATGGTGACACCGGAATAGACCGACACGTTGTTCTGGATCTTGACGTTGTCGCCCACCACGCACCCGGACGAGATCAGTACATTCTGGCCGATGTTACAGCGCGCGCCGACGCGGCAGTCCCGCATGAGGTGGGAGAAATGCCAGACCCTGGTGCCGGCGCCGATCTGGCAGGGCTGATCGATCACCGCGGTCTCGTGCACGAAATACGCAACAGCTGGGTCCACGCGCGTCACCCTATATGGAGTTGATGGCGAGGATGGCAACCGCCAGTTGGTAAATGATCTGTGTGATCTGGGTCCACAACGGCAGCGCGGGAATGTGCTCGGTATCGAGCGGCACGACGATCGTGTCGCCGGGCTTGATCGTGGTCTGCGAGTGTTGGAACCAGCGACTGCCTTCACTGGCGAGGACGCTTCCGCTCGCGCGTACCACGTAGATCTTCCCGCGATCGGCGCGCCGGGTAACACCACCACTCAGGGCAATGTAGTCATCGCGCGTAAGCTGCGGGTTGTACAGGTGCGAGGTCACGTTCTGGACCTCGCCGATCACGGTGACCTGCTGCTCGAAGCGCGGCACGGCGAGCGTGTCCCCCCCACGCAGGACTACATCAAAGGTCGAGCCGACCCCGGACTTCTGCAGGCGCGGCAGGTCGATCACCAGTCGGCCGACGGCCTTCGCTCCCTTCAGCTGCACCAGCAATGATTGTCCGACGGAGAGCGCTGTGGCCGCGCCGGCCTGATTCGCGCCCGCCGCCTGCAGCGCGAGCAGCGCCACATCGCGCTGCATCCGATCGGCGAGTTGGTCGATCTGCTCCTGCTCGCGCCGCTTGAGCTCATCGCGGGTAAACACGCTGCCTTCAGGGAAAGCGTAAGGAGTCAGGTCGCCTGCGCGACTGAGTACCGACTTCAGCGTCTCACCGCGGCGAATCGCGTAGGTGCCGGGAAAGCGTACCTCGCCACGGAGTGTGACACTCTCCTGTGATCCCCACTCCGGTACTTCCTTTACGCTCAGCGTATCGAACGGTTGCAGCTTCAGGTTGGCCGTCACGTTTCCGCGCAGTGCCGCCCCCAGGTCGACGTTGATGAGCTCGGTGCGCCGTGCCTGGCCGTTGACGACCTGGTAGCGAATGAGTTCGGCCATGCCGGCATAGGCTCCATCCGTCGTGCCGCCACCCGCGCGAATCAGATCGCGCACCGTCATGCCGGGCTCGAGCGGATACTCTCCAGGAACCTTTACCCGCCCATCGATGTTGACGATCCGCGAGGGCTGATCGGCATTACCCTGCAGCCGCAGCTCATCAAGCACCGGGCGAATCTCACGGTCACGCCCCGATTGGAGATCGAAGACGGTGATACGATCGCGGGACGCGAGCTCCACGTCCATCTCCGATCCGGGCGCGGCCAACGCCGCGGCAAGATCCGCGGACAGCACCGAGATGCGACCTTCAGGAGGGGTTTCGCGGCGGATCAGTAGATAGTGAATATCGGCATCGGGTCGCAGCTCATCGACACTGTGCACCACGTCCGTCAGGCGGATGCCGGGGCGCCACGCAAAGGTTCCCGGGGAATAGAGGTAGCCCTGCAGGAGGATTCCGGAATCGAGATTGGGGCGCAGACGTGCAACGCTCAGCAGGTCCCCATTGCGCAGCGCCTGTGAGCGTGCGCCGGCGGCAACGTCCACTGGCAACACGACGCGATGCTGTTGCTCGTCGATGCGCGTCAGCACGATCGCCGCGCGGTCCGCATCGGGAGTGAGACCACCAGCGAGCCGCAACAGCTCGCTAACGCTAGACTCACCGTTCATCTCATAGATGGCCGGACGCCGTACCTCGCCGACCACACCGGCGGTTCGTCCAACAGGCGGGATGAGGATGACATCATCCTGCAGTAGCTTCGCATCGTCGCTAGTGTCGCCGCGAATCAGCAAGTCGTAGAGATCGAGCCGGCGTACCAGCTCGCCTTCTCGCATCAGCGCCACCTGGCGCAACGAGCCCTCCGTTTGTACGCCACCGGCGGCGTACAGGCCGGACGTTATGGTGCTGAGCGCACTGATCGTGTAGGAGCCAGGGTGCTTCGCCTCCCCCAGCACGAATACCCGGATCGAGCGCACCTCACCCATCGAAACGCTGGCGTGCGTGCCGATCAGCTGACGCTCGACGCGCTCCTCGAGCACCGATTTCACGCTGCGGAAGCGTTGTCCCTGTACGTTGACCGGGCCGATCTGCGGGATATTGATGGTGCCGTCGCGCCCGACGATCAGTCGCAGGCTACGGTTCTGGCTGCCGTATAACTGCACGTCCAGCTCATCGCCGGGCCCGATGACGTAATCGGATGGGACGGGTATGTTGGTTTCGGGTGCGGAGGTCGAGGGCGGCGGCTTCTTGCCGAAAATGTCGTAGCCGAAGGGCTTAAGTCCTTCCACTCCGGTTTTGCGCAGCGGCAGCCGCGTCAGGTGGATATCGATGCCGCGCAACGCCGGTTCCACTGAAAGACGCAGCGTCGCCTGCTCATCGCTCAGCCCCAACAACGCAATCGGCGCAAATCCCGGCAACGTCAGCGCACCCTCTCGCGAGAGTCGGTAGGGATTCTTCACGCGGATCAGGTCGACCAGGCGTTGCAGGCGATCGCGCTCCTGGGTCGCGGCGGCGTCCGCGACTTCGTTCGCCGGCGGTGGCGTCGGCATGGTCGCCGTCGCCGCCAGCAAATTGGCCAGATTGCTCTGCGTCGCACCGGCGCCTGCGCCCGCAGGAAGCGCTGGGGACGGAGTTAAGGCAGGGCCCGGGGCGGCGGTCGGGATTGGAACGCTCGGCTTGGCGCCAGCGGGAGCGACCTGAATGATGACCCAGTCGTCGCCCTTGAGGCCTGGCGGCTCGGCTTCCGCGGTGGGTTCAGGCTCCTGTGCCTCGCTGAGGGCCGAGCGCCGGCTGCGCGTCCCCTGGCGGTCTGCACCACCACCGCCGAGTGCCCCGAGTATGCCGCCGACACCGCCGCCACTCGCTCCAAACTGGCGCAGAATGGCATCCTGCTGCTCTTGGGACAGGCTCTGGAATATCTGCATGAGATCCGTCGGCGAGCTAGCACCTTGAGAGCGTGCCTGCTCGCCGGACAGCAACGCGGCGGTGCCGATCACCAAAGTTACCAGCAGCGACCTCGCCCAACGCAGCTCCGTGGCCCTCATCGAGCTTTTCGCCATCTCGCCATTCCGCCCCCTCCTTGCCACGGGAGCATGATTGTACTTAATGAGGGGCAGCTGTCGGTGCTCATGCGCGGAGCACCGGGCGGTGCTCCAAGAACCATGCGCGGGTCGCACAGATTCTGCGCGTGAGCTCTGTGTGAGGCACCCAACCGAGCGCCCCAAGCCGGCTGATATCAATGAGCTTCCGGGGAGCGCCGTCCGGCGTCGATGAGTCGAAACGCCGGGCGTTGAAGGAGGAGGGGCGGCGCTCGATGCCGTGGACCCCGTAACCCGTGTCATCCAGACTGGTGATATCGGTGATCAGTGCGCGTTTGTGCATGCAGCTTGGGGCACTCCAAGTTCGCTTAGCGACACGATTATACCTGTGCTCCAGCTGGCCAACTGACACGACCGCGACTGGTCAGGTACGCTGCCACGTCGCAACAGTGCGCCAAGCACCGAAAACGGCATCGACCGACACCTGGTCCGCGCGTCGTGATAGCGGCGGTCCGCCCACGCCGACCACGGGTGAGCCCGCAGGACTACGTGGCAGCCAGTAAAGCGGCGACTCGGCACCGTAGAGCACGACGAGCGGCACACTGAGTGCCGCGGCGGCATGCCCGGGACCGCTATCGACCGACACCATGCTGCTGGCGCTCTCGCACAGCGCATACAGCTCGCGCAGCGTCGTCCCAACGGTCGCCACGTTCGGCAGACCCGTGGCGGCCGCGATCTCCTGCAGCAGCGGAACTTCCTGCTGCGAGCCGCGCAGCAGCAGCACCGCGTCCGGGCGCGCCTGCTGGATCCGCTGCAGCAGCTGCGCCCAGCGCTCGATCGGCCACCATTTGTCGTCGGTATTCAATCTTCGCCAGCGTGCGCGGCGCGGACCCATGGTGCGGTGGTTGCCGGGCTGGACGAGAACGATCTCGCGGCCGAGAACGCCCAGCGCTCGCAGCCGCGCATCGCGCGCTGAGCGCTCCGTATCCAGCACATACAGCCGCGGGCCATCCAGGACGGTATCCGGCGGCGCGGGATAGTCTGCGGCGCGCAGGCTGGCCGGTGTGCGCGCACCGAGTGCCACCAGTCGGTCGACCAGATGCGCCGTCTCCTGCACCGGCCCCCTGACGGGCCGGTCGCTGACAAACACGCAGCGGCGCGGATCGACACCGCTCAAGCGCAGCATGCGGCGGATGCGCGGCAGCTGCCGATAGTGGCGCTCGCACACGTAGATCGGACCCGGGGCGCTCGCCCGCAGCACGCGCCGCACCGGAAGCCACGCGCCATCCAGCAGGAAAGGCAGGTGGCGATGGAACGCCCACACGCCGGCGACATCGGGATTACCGACATAGGTGCTCGGCGTCCAGGAATCCGTGCCGATGACCTGACATGGCCGACCGTAGCGCCGATGCAGCAGGTTCAGCATCCGCGTAACCATCACCATATCGCCCAAACGGCAGAAGAAGAACACGGTCGGGGTGAGCGGCGGCGCAGCCGAGGCTCGTTTGGGCGCTTCCACAAGCGGCGCGGCATTCACGGCGCACTCAAAACTTGCGCGACACGTACAGCGTACCGAGGGTGATGTTGTAATAGGCATCCGGCCGGTAACCGCTCTGGGGCTCCCCCGGCAGACTCCTTATGCGGTTCACCCTGGAGGCGTAGCGCAGGTCGATACCGAGGTCCCAGTGCGGCAGCACGTTGCGCCATTGCAGACCCGCCCCGTAGTAGAACCCGTATGCGGGCGTCAGCGCTGCATAACGCGCAGCCCCGATGAAGAGGTTGAGCGCCAACGGATTATCGAAGCGGTAGCGATAGTCAATCATGCGTGCGCTGAGGAGCGACACGCCGTGGACGCCATCCGCTTCGAGCGCAACGCCGAGATCTTGGTGCGCGCTCGCGGCCCGACGCGCGCCGATGGTCAGGTGCGGCCCGAAACCAATACCCGATTTCACCTGCGGGGTGTCGGAAGTGATGTTGGCGAGCACGTCGCTGCCGACCGCGCCCACATCGACATGCATCTCCATCCCCTCGGGACGTGCCACAGCCGCGGACTCGTCCTCATCTCCTTCGCCGCCATGCAAGGCGTCGCCGTAACGCAGAAAGGCGCTGACGCGGGTGTAGTGAGCGCCAAAGACATCCCTGCCGTAATCGACCTGTGAACCGAGGATGTAACCCTTCAATGGATACGAGTACATCAGCGATCCCATGTACTCGTGCTCGTATGGATAGGCCGAGTAGCGTGAATCGTTGACCAGCGACCGCAGCGTCATCTCGAAGCGACCGCCAAAGCGAGGCTCGAAGCCCACCCGCAGCATGTTGCTCTGACCACCGATGGCGTCGCCGAACTGGCGCTGGTCCCCGAACCAATGGCCGGTGCTGAGCAGGTAGTTGGTGATGCCGTCGCCGTATCCGTACTGCACGTCGGTATGGGGTTTGACATACCAGGTCGGTTGCCATTCCGAGATCTCGTACGTCAGGTCGAATGGCCCGAGGCGCGGGAACTGCAGGCCGACCGAGAGATCGGTCCTGGAGAAAGTCAGACGATTGCCGCCGCCCGTATCGTTCCCGGCGTATTCGAAGTACAGCGAGAAGGGAATACGGCCGGGGTAGACGAGGCGGCTCGTGATCGAAGCCTCCTGCTTGCCGAGGACCGGCTGGCCGGTGCTGGTCGTCTGAGATTGCGTGGGGTTGAAGAACGCCTGCGCCAGCTCCTTGAACGACTGACCGCCGGCCGCACCGCCACCGAACACCAGAACGCGGTTGGCAGCGAAAGACCAGCCGGCATGCGCCGGCTCGATGCCGAGGTGTCCACCGAAGAACCTGGGATGGCCCGCCGTCAGCTCGCCGTTGGTGAGCTCGATCTTGTCGCTGTAGGACATGCGCGCGAGGAACACCTCGTACGACCAGCCAAACCGAGTGAGAGGGGTGTAGTTCGAGATCGTGAGCGAGGGCATCGTCGGGGCCTCGGTGCTGATCAGCATGGCGCTGTCGGTCATGGGCGACCACCAGTGGTCGCGGAAACCGAAGTCGATCTGCATCCCCTCGAAGCCAACGCTGAGGAAAGAGCCGGTCGGCTTCTGCCGGCCGTCATAGGCGACGCCGCCGAGATTCACGAGCAAGTGGTCCCACGGCTGGATAAAACCGGCGCCGGCGACCTGCCAGGCACTCTGCTCGCTCTGGCCATGCTGATTCGGAATCACCAGCTTCGAGTCACCGCTCACCGCCGAGCCTTCGGCGCTCGCGAACTCGAGCGCCGAATCGCGCATGTACACTTTCAACGCGCGGCGCACGCGGCGGCAGAGCGGCGGGTCGATCGCGCACGCCCGCGGCAATGCATCGAGCACCATCGCTGCGGGAATGGGTCGCGTCATGACCGGCTTGTCCCCGAGAATCAGAACCCGCTCCACTTCGCGTTCCAGCTCGGGGTCGAGATTGAGCGGCAGGTAAGGGCTCACGCCCCGCGCGTGCAGGGGAGTGGCGGCAAGCAGGCATAGCGACACGAATACGCTGCGACGCGAGCTACTCTTCATCGATCCGCTTCACCCGGGCGCCTCTGCGGCCGCGCGCCGCTGCAACAGCGCGCACTATACTGTGGGCGCACCCGGGGCGCTCAGCGCCGCCACTGATCGATGCGGTGGATGAGCTGGCCGATGGCGGCAGGCACCGAATGCCCGCCACTCGGATCCTCGACCGCCGGAGCAATCTTCCTGGTGAGCGTCTTGCCGAGCTCCACACCCCACTGGTCGAAGGCATTGATGCCCCACACAACGCTTTGCGTGAGCACGCTGTGCTCGTAGAGCGCGATGAGGCGGCCGAGCGTTGCCGGGTCGAGCTGCCGGAACAGCAGGATGGTGAGCGGGCGGCTCCCCGGGTTGACCTTGTGAGGAACGAGCGTATCGATCTTCGCCGCCGGCACTTCCTGGTGCTCGAGCTCGGCGCGCACCGTCTCCGCGGACTGGCCGTTGGTGAGCGCTTGCGCCTGTGCCAGGCAGCTCGCGATCGCGAGGTTCTGCTGCGCCTGGTTGCCGCAGGAAGAGCGTGCCGGCAGCAGGAAATGCAGCGCGGCGCGCGCCGTTCCCTGGTGCAGCAGCTGGAAGAAGGAGTGCTGGCCGTTGTTGCCGGCCTCTCCCCAGATGACCGCTTCGGTGCCGGATTCCACCAGCAGCCCATCGAGCATGACCGACTTGCCGTTGCTCTCCATCTCGAGCTGCTGCAGGTAGGCGGGGAAGCGCCGCAATGAATCATCGTACGGCAGTACCGCGAGCGTCGGCAGCTTGAGGAAGTCGATGTTCCATACATCGGTGAGCCCCATGAGCACCGGCAGGTTCTCCGGCCACGGCGCGCTGCGGAAGTGCTCATCGAGCTCGTGACCGCCGGCGAGAAATTCGCCGAAGTGCTGCGCACCGATCGCAATGGCGAGTGTCACCCCGATCGAGGACCAGATGGAGTAGCGACCGCCGACCCAGTCCCACATCTGGAAGCGGTACTCGGGATGCACGCCGAACTCGTTCATGGCGGGCGTGTTCACCGACACGGCGGCGAAATGCTGTGGCACCGCACGCTCGCCCAGGCGCTGCACGAGCCAGGCGCGTGCGGTGCGGGCGTTAGTGAGCGTCTCGAGCGTGGTGAAGGTCTTGGAGCACACGATGAACAGTGTGCTCGCGGGATCTGCGGACGCCAGCACCTGTGCGAGATAGACCCCGTCGATGTTGGAAACGAATTCGCAGCGCGGTCCATCCGCGGTGAAGGCGTGCAGCGCCTGCACCGCCATGGCGGGGCCGAGGTCCGAGCCGCCGATGCCGATGTTCACCACCAGGCGGAACGGCTGTCCGGCACTGCCGCAGATGCGGCCCTCCCGCACCCCCTGCGCGAAGCCGAGCATGCGGGCGCGCTCGGCCATGACCTGTTTCTCGATCTGCGCGCCGCCGAGCGCTGCGCCCGGCGGCTGGCGCAGCGCGACATGCAGCACGGCGCGGCCCTCGGTGGTGTTGATGAACTCGCCGCGAAACATGGCATCGATGCGCTCGCGCAGGCCCGTGGCATCGGCCAGCTGGCAGAGCTTCGCCAACGCAATCTCATCGAGCCGCTGGCGCGAGAAGTCCATGAGCAGCCCCACCTGCTCGCGCGAGAAGCGCTCGAAGCGCCCCGGGTCGCGCTCGAAGAGCTCCGGTACCGGCACGAGGATGAGGCGCGCGGCCTGCGTGGCGAGCTCGGGCCACAGCGGCGTGAGGGGACCGGGATTGATGGTGAGTGTCATCAGCGCTCTCCTTGCCCACGGTGCTGGCGCCCGTGCGGCGTGCCACGCCCACGCCCGCGCCTGAGCGTCAGTCGCGGTAGTGGGCAGCGATCCAATCGACCACGTATTCTAGTTGCGTTTCGGTGAGCTCCGGAAAAATCGGCAGTGCGAGCGCCTCCGCCGCCGCCTGCTCGGAGAGCGGGAAGTCTCCGGCCACGTGCCCCAGGTAGGCAAAGCACTGCTGCAGGTGCAGCGGCACGGGGTAATAGATCTCGGTGCCGATCCCGGCGCTCTCGAGACGCCGGCGCAGCGCGTCGCGGCCGTGCACGCGCACCACGTACTGGTTGTAGATATGCCGGACGCCCGGGCGCACCGGCGGCGTGCGCACCGCATCTGCGAGCTCGGCGCGCGCGAACGCGCGGTCGTAGAAGGCGGCGTTGCGTTGCCGGCCGGCAGTCCACTCATCCAGATGCGGCAGCTTGACGTTGAGCACCGCTGCCTGCAGCGCATCGATGCGGAAGTTGCCGCCGATGAGCGCATGGTAGTACTTGGGTTTGCCGCCGTGCACGCGCAGGATCTCCATGCGCTCGGCGAGTGCTGCGTCGTTGGTGACGCACATCCCGGCATCGCCGAAGGCGCCGAGATTCTTGGTGGGAAAGAACGACAGGCAGCCGATATCGCCGAAACTGCCGGCGCGCCGTTGCTGAGCATCGGCGGCGCCGATCGCCTGCGCAGCATCCTCGATGACCTTGAGTTGGTGGCGGTGCGCCAGATCCACGAGCGGCGCCATGTCGGCGAGCTGGCCGTACAGATGCACCGGCATGAGGGCACGCACCCGCGTATTACTGGCGCGGTGGATGAGCTCGTTCCCGCGCCACTCACATTCACCATCCAGCAGCTGCGCGACCGCGCCGGCACTGATGTTGAAGGTGAGCGGATCGATGTCGCAGAACAGCGGCCGCGCGCCGGTGCGCGCGATGGTGCCGGCGGTGGCGAAGAAAGTGAACGGGCTGGTGATCACCGCATCACCCGTGCCGATGCCGAGCGCCATGAGGGCGAGCAGCAGCGCATCGGTGCCCGAAGAGACACCGATGGCGTGGCGACACTGGCAGTACCCGGCAACGCTCGTCTCGAGCTGCCGCACCGCCGGCCCCAGGATGAAATGCTGACTCGCGCACACGCCGCCGATCGCCGCCTGTATTTCGCCAGCCAGCCGCTCGTACTGCGGCTTCAGATCGAGCAAGGGCACCTGCATTGCAGGTCGGGATGGCGATGGGGTCACGGCCATGAGGCGCCTCCGGGTGCGCTGGCGGCGGAGCGGCGATTCTACCGCGTGGTCAACGCCGGTAGCCGTAGTACTCGCAGAACCAGTCGACGAAGCGGCCTACCCCCACCTCGATCGGGGTCGCGGGACGGTAGCCCACATCGTGCACCAGGTCGTCGATGTCGGCGAAGGTCTCCGGCACATCCCCCGGCTGCAGCGGCAGCAGGTTCAGCTGCGCCTTACGCCCGAGGCACTGCTCGATGACCTCGATGTAGCGCATGAGCTGCACCGGCTGGTGGTTGCCGATGTTGTAGAGGCGGAACGGCGCCGCGCTCGTCGCCGGGTCGGGCGCGCGGCTGTTCCAGTGCGGATCGGGTTGCGCGATCCGTTCGCAGGCGCGCACCACTCCCGCGGCGATGTCGTCCACGTAGGTGAAATCGCGCGCATGGTGCCCGTGGTTGTACACATCGATCGGGCGGCCTTCGAGAATGTTGCGCGTGAAGGTGAACAGTGCCATGTCCGGACGACCCCACGGACCGTACACCGTGAAAAACCGCAGCCCGGTGGTCGGCAGCGCGAACAGCGCCGAGTAGCTGTGCGCCATGAGCTCATTGGCGCGCTTGGTGGCGCCGTACAGCGATAAGGGGTGGTCGGCGATGCGATGTACCGAGAAAGGCATGTCGGTGTTGGCTCCGTACACCGAGCTCGTCGAGGCATACACCAGGTGCTCGACGCCCTGGTGGCGGGCGCCTTCGAGCACGTTCAGCGTCCCGGTGATGTTGCTGCGGATGTAGGCGTGCGGCTCCTTGAGCGAGTGGCGCACACCCGCCTGCGCGGCAAGGTGCACGACGCGTGCGAATCGCTCGCGCGCAAAGAGCCGCGCCATCGCATCATCGTCGGCCAGGTCGAGCTTGACGAACCGGAAGCCCGGCGCGGTGAGGCGCGCGAGGCGCGCCTGCTTGAGACCTACGTCATAGTAGTCGTTGAGATTGTCGAGCCCGATCACTTCGTGCCCGGCAGCGAGCAGGTAGTGCGCGGTCTGCGCACCGATGAAGCCGGCCGCCCCAGTGAGGAGGATTTTCACAGCCGTCCATCGACCGCTGCGGCCGGAAACACATGCTTGATGTCGTATAGCACGTGTTTGCGGCGGCACAGGCGCCGTACGCCGCGCGCGCCGAGCTCGCGGAACTCGCGGTGTGCCACCGCCACCACCGCGGCGTCGTAGCGGTTCGCCTTCAGCTCACGTACCGGTACGAGCCCGTACTCGTGCCGGCACTCGGCGGCGTTCGCCCATGGGTCGTACACCTCCACCTCGGCGCCCTGCTTGCGCAACTCGCGCACCACCTCCGCGACCTTGGAGTTGCGAATGTCGGGGCAGTTCTCCTTGAAGGTGATGCCGAGCACGAGCACGCGCGCACCCTTCACGTGGATGCGCTTGGCAGCCATCAGGCGCAGGATCTGCTCGGCGACGTGCAGAGCCATGTTGTCATTGAGACGTCGGCCGGCGAGGATCATCTCCGGGTGATAGCCGATCTCCTGCGCCTTGTGCGTGAGATAGTAGGGATCGACGCCAATGCAATGCCCGCCCACCAGCCCCGGGCGGAAAGGCAGGAAGTTCCACTTGCTGCCCGCGGCATTCAACACCTCCTCGGTATCGAGGCCGAGCCGATTGAAGATCAACGCGAGCTCGTTGATGAGCGCGATGTTGACATCACGCTGGGTGTTCTCGATCACCTTGGCCGCCTCCGCGACGCGGATGCTGGAGGTCTTGTGAGTTCCCGCTGTCACGATGGTACTGTAGAGCTCATCGACGAAGTCCGCGACTGCAGGCGTTGACCCCGCGGTTACCTTGCGGATGGTGGTGAGGCGGTGCTCCTTGTCGCCGGGGTTGATGCGCTCGGG